>OMKS01000150.1_pt1 | contig 61993 bp, 43 predicted proteins | sample 1674721 | NCBI WGS metagenome assembly OMKS01 (sample SAMN06264996, study PRJEB25208) | sediment metagenome | isolation source: hot spring sediment | place: USA: California | collected 2014-09-02 | reverse complement strand
GCCAATATCAATACTATTCTCCATCCAAATCATTATATTCTTAAGATTTCCCATGAACCCCTTTTTAGAGTGGACTCAATTGATAATTGATTTTTGAATACAGGAATAATATATTGCGACGTCTTTTTGGCAAGTTTCTATTGTAGTTGACTTGGGAGGGATGTGAGATAAGAGCGGATAACAGGACAAAGCCTTCTATGATTTAGTTTTTAAGTTGATTCGTTCTTGACAGAATGGGCTGTATCGGTTACCGTCTTGCGTTTCATTTGAGATGTCCAGAACGCGAGAGGTAACGCATGAGCGATAAAGGGAATTTGACCGCATTTTGGCGAGTGCTGGGGTACGTCTGGCCTCAGTGGCCGCGTTTGATTGCGGTGTTTTTGTGGGCGCTGCTGATTTCGGTGATGTTTTCGGCCTCGTTTCTGACGATCATCCCCTTGCTGAAGGTGATGATGGAGGAAGAGGGGCTGCATAGCTGGGTGGATCGGAAAATCTGCAATCGGCGGTATGGAATGGATTTTTATGTGCCCAGCCGCAGCGATTTTGCCGACGACGAGGCCGATGTCGTGCAGTTTCTTTTGGTCAATCGAATTGACAGCGATGCGTGGGCCGACAGCCTCGGATTGCGGCAGGGCGATTTGATCGCCGCCGTTGAGCGTCAGGATACCTCCGAGCGCACAACCAAACCCGCCGTGATGCTCGAATGGCTGGCCGTTTCGCAAGAGCAGACCATCCTCGAATTGACGATTCGCCGGCCGGATGTTCAGGGGCGGGTCGAAGTGTTGTCGGTTTCGGACGCGATCCCCCTCAAGCCGTTTTTTGCCGATGCGGCGCAATGGCCGCTGAGTTTCATCCCCCGCGACAGCAGCAGAGAAACGGTCTTTAACGCGATGGTGCTGGTGATAGTGGGGCTGACGGTGGTGACGATTCTGCGCTGTTTGGCGCGGTATTATCAGTCATTCCTGGCTGAAAAGATTGTGTCTATCGCGAACGCACGGCTTCGCGAGGATGTCTTTCGGCATGTAATGTTTATGCCGGTGGGCTTTTTTTCGTCCCGCGGCACCAGCGACACCACCAGCCGGATTATCAGCGATGTGACCATGAGCGGGCGCGGGATTAAAATTCTGTTCGGCAAGACGCTTCGCGAACCGATGGTTGCTCTCGGCGCACTCGGTACGGCGTTTATCATCAACTGGAAGCTGACGCTGATTTTTCTGTGTTCCGGCCCGATTGTCATCGGCGTCATTGCCGTTTTGGGACGGAAGATGAAAAAGGCCGCCAAAAAGTCGCTGGTTACCACCGCGCATCTGCTCGGACGGATTCAGGAGGCGATGGCGGCGCTGCGTGTGGTGAAGGTCTATAATCGGCAAAACTGGGAAATTGAGCAATATGAAAAGAGCAATCGTTCGCTGCTGAAGTACCACCTGCGGATGTCCAGGATCGAGGCGATGACCAGTCCGTTGATGGATGCGCTGGGTATGGTTGTCGGCGGAGCGGTGATCTTGATGGGCGTCGCGTGGGTCACGCATCAGTATGACGGGATGCAGCCCAGCTCATTCTTTGCGCTGCTGGCGGGTTTGGGGATCGCCGCCGAGTCCGTCCGCAAGGTCAGCGATGTCTGGAACAATGTGCAGCAGGCCAACGCCGCGGCCGAGCGCGTCTTTGCCGTTATCGATGAGCCGCTGGAAAAAGAAGAACCGAATGCCTTTGATCTCAAGCCGCTCAGTCGCGAGATTGAATTTCGTGATATCGTCTTTACCTATCCCGGCGCGTCGCAGCTGGCGCTGAAGGGGATTAGCCTGGCCGTTCCAGCCGGCCAGACCGTTGCGATCGTCGGGGCCAACGGGTCGGGCAAAACGACGCTGGTCAATCTGCTGCCGCGATTTTACGATCCGGACAGCGGGCAGATTCTTATCGATGGGCAGAACATCCATCAGGCGACGTTTGCCAGTCTGCGCGATCAGATCGGGATGGTAACTCAGAATATCACCACCTTTCACGATACGGTGGCCAATAATATCGCTTACAGCAAGCCGGACGCGACCCGCGATCAGATCGTCGCCGCGGCCCAAAAAGCCTATGCTCATGAGTTTATCTGCACGCTGCCGGACGGCTACGATTCGATGATCGGCGAGCAGAGCAGCGGGTTTTCCGGCGGGCAATTGCAGCGGATCGTCATTGCCCGGGCGATTTTGAAAAATCCAAGGATACTCATCTTTGATGAAGCGATGAGTCAGATTGACGCCGACAGTGAAGCCAAAATTCACAGAGCACTCGAAGAATTGATGAAAGGCCGGACTTGTTTTCTGATTGCCCACCGGTTCAGTACGGTGATTTCCGCGGATCGCATCGTCGTGCTTGATGACGGCCGCATCGTCGCCCAGGGCCGTCATGAGGAATTGATGCAGACCTGCCAAACGTATATTCGACTCTATGAGACGCAGTTGATCGGCGGGGTGTAAGAATTGATTCTTGAGTATTGATGTCGAAGTTGAAGATTTACTATATCAGTCCATCCTGGCGGGCGACGCTGGAGCAGGCCGGAATGCTCTGCGATAAGGCGATTCTGCAATGGGATCGCGGCCAGCGCATTGTCCGCAAGCATTGGGCCGATGTGTTTCGTGCGGATATAGACGGCTTGGGTACGGTGTATGTCAAACGTTATTTCCCACAGCGAAATCGCCTGTTGGGCGCGTTTCGCAACACTCAGGCGTTGCGGGAATATCGCAACTCGGCGACGATGGCGCGGCTGGGACTTGCCCAGCCCGAACCGGTTCTGGCGGCGGCCGTGTGCAATCGATTCGGTTTGATCAAGTGCGGCCTCTATATGATGCGCGAGGTTGAAAATGCCGAATCCCTGGACAAGATACTTGACCGAATGCGCCGCAGCCCGGATAATACGTTGCTGGAAATGATTGTCGATGAGCTGATTCGGGTTTTGGCGAGGCTGCACAAGGGCGATTTCTGCCACTGGGATTTTAAGCCCCGCAATCTGCTCGTGGCGCGACAAGCCGACGGCGTGGTCATTACCCCCATCGACAGCCGCTCCGGCAAACGGATGAGCCTGCTGACTCGAAGGGCGTATATCAAACGCGATTATGAATTTTTACTTGAAGAACCGCTGCTTGGGCCTTATGTGGAGCGGCGGCCGCGGCCATGAAGAGCAGAACCGATGCGATGGACTCTTTTGATATAACGTTGACGGCTTCGGATCAAAGCCGGCACATCGTGCAGTGCGGCCGACGCCTTCGCGCAATTGCCGGGCGGCGCAGCGTCTTTGAGGGGATTTACGAGGGGCGGCCGGTCATTGTTAAACGATTTGAAGATATATTTGGTCGTTTTCGGTGTCGGCGTGAGCAGCGGGGGCTGGAGCGGCTCAGGCGGTGTGGGTTGGCGGCGCCGGAGGTTCTGTTGGCCGGGAAAGACGACAAGGGACACTATGTTCTGGTAATTGAGAAGATTGAAAACGCCGTCGATGTGCTGGATGCCTTAAAGTCGGCCCAGTCGCCGCAGGCCGCCGAGTCGATATTGCTCGCGATTGTCAGCTATGTCGCTCGAATGCATCAGGCCGGGGTTGTTCAGCTTGATCTGCATTCGGGTAATTTTCTCGTTTCAGAATCTGAAATTTATGCGATTGACGCGGCCAAATTGAAATTTCGGTCAAAACCAATCTCGTTTGATGACAGTTGTCGCCAGCTTGCGATGCTGTTGACCGGCATACCCGCTCGGTTTCTTGAAAAAGAACCGGAGTTGCTGCGGCTGTATGGTCGTGCCCGCGGCCTGAATCAGACGTCGGATTGGTACGACCGATTGCAGACGCTCAAGGCCCGCCGACGCAAGGCGTATTTGCCCAAGGCGCTTAAGAAGACCCTGCGGAACAGTAAACGCTTTTTTGTCCTGAATGAGCGGAATTATCGCGGTGTGTTCTTAAAAGAGGCCTTTAATGCAGAATCCGCCCGACGATTGATTGAATTGCTCGAAAATCGAAAAGCCGATGATGAGCGTACATTTATTCTGGATTTCGAAGGCAGACAATATAAAGTGATGCAGTTTAAGCCGAAAGACAAACTTCAAGCCCTGCAATGGCGACTGTTCGGCAGCCCCGCCCGCCGCCGCTGGTTGGACGAATGGGAGCGGTTTTATATTGATCCGGTCATTCAGCCGCCGGTGGGTATCCTTGAATCGAGTTGTGTTTCATTCAGCTTGAAACAGTGGATTTAATTCCGTTATGCAGTGAGAAAAATTAAATTGAATTCCAGGATTTTAGGTGTACCATAAACTTTAATTGGTCCAAAATGATCAGAAATAGCAGATATATGTATCAATGCGTATTTTCAAATCAGGTATGAAAAGACAATAGGTGCTCAATGATGAAGACCAATACCGTTACAAATGACTTAGAACAATTTGTATTGGAGAATACAGGCAATTCCATAAACAAATGGAAGCATTATTTTGAAATTTATGACCGTCATTTTTCAAGATACCGAGGCGCCGATGTGCATATTGTTGAGTTTGGAGTGTGTCATGGCGGTTCGCTGCAAATGTGGAAGACCTATTTTGGACCCAGCGCCCGCATATTTGGAATCGACATAAATCCTGAGTGCAAAAAACTTGAAGAAGAAAATATAGATATCTTTATTGGCGATCAAGAAGACAGGGCCTTTTTGAGGTCTTTGGCGAAAACAATTCCGCGAATTGACATTTTAATTGACGATGGCGGCCACAAAATGAATCAGCAAATCGCCACGTTTGAAGAACTATTTCCATTTATCGATGAAAACGGCATTTATTTATGTGAAGATTTGCACACTTCGTATTGGGAGAAGTTTGGAGGCGGCTATAAAAAAAATGGAACGTTTATAGAATACAGTAAAAATTTCATAGATTATCTTCATGCGTGGCATTCACAAAATCCTAAGAAACTGGATGTTACCGACTTTACAAAATCGGTGCATTCACTGCATTATTATAACAGCATTCTTGTGATAGAAAAGAGAAAAACAGTCAAGCCCAGTTGTATTGAAACAGGCACTGCCCGAGTTTCAAAATATAAAGCAAAGAAAAAATGGTGGAAAAAATGGTTCAAATGAATCAAGTAAATACGATTTTTTAGAAATATCCATTACTGACATAGATTTACTGTATGGTAAGCATCATTGTATTAACATGTAATAACCTTGAATCGGCTACGAAACTGTTTATTGACAGTTTATTTCAGTGCACTTGTGAGGATCAATTTGAATTGATCATAGTGGATAACGGTTCGAAAGACGGGACGGTTGATTATCTTAAAGAACTGTCGTCAAGGCACTCCAATATCAAGCTTATTTTCAATGATGAAAATAATGGATACAGCAAGGGGAATAATCAAGGTCTGAGAATCGCCAGAGGGCAGTATCTGTGTCTTGTCAATAATGATATCCTGTTTACGGCCAATTGGCTTGACAAGCTTGTTTCCATACTGCAATGTCATCCCGAAATCGGTCTGATCAGCCCTGTGGTCAATGAACCGGGCGACGCTGTCACAAGTGAAAACTATCTTGACAAAATGCCCTTGTCAGTCCAAACAAGAGACGGCTGTTTTCAATACAGTTTATCTGCTTCGTTCTGTTGTGTTTGTATGCATCGAAAAGTCTTTGAGAAGATTGGCTATCTTGATGAGGCGTTTACGCCTGCATATTATGAAGATGCCGATTATTGTCTGAGGGCATTGTATCAAGGGTATAAAAATGCAATTCTGCTCAATTCATTTGTATTTCATAACCACTGTCAAACATCCGGCACTTTGGCCGACAGGGCGGAGATTCGAAGGCGAAACCGATTGTATTATTACGATAAACATATTATTGCTGAATATATAGGAAAATTGAGAGATGAAAATAAACTTCTCAGGAAAAAGCTGTTATCTTACAGAATCAAAAAAATATTCATAGAATTTATTTGCTTTTTTGTTCATCCAAAAAAACGAAAGAAAAAATGCAGAAAGCGATTAAACCATAAACTGCATCTGACCTCAAACGATGGCTGCAATTATGCTTCGGAAAATATTGATTATTTCTGATATTTCATATAAGTCAAAGGCTGTTTTTGTAGATCAAATTCCCAAATTGACCAAGGGATTTATTCGGCTCGGCCATGATGTGCGGTGCCTGAGCTACGGCGGCATCCTGGCGCAGTTCAGTCCCTTCAAGAGCCGTTCTTTGTCCAAGCTGCTGTGCAAAAAGAAAACAGATGAAACGATCTGCCGTTATGCAAAGCAGTATTGTCCGGATATGGTGTTGATTGGGTTTGCGAAATTTCTTGATGATGCAACAATCCGCGTGCTGCGAGAAAAGGCGCCCGCTGCCGTATTTGTGGGCTTTGACGGCGACCTCTGGCCCGGCAGAAACCCCGGCCGCATCGAGGCGGCTCGGGAACTGGATATTGTGTTGGCGACGAATAACGGCAGCTCGCTGGATGAATACCGGCAAGCCGGGGTGAAAAAGTGTGTCTTTCTTCCGAATGTCTGCGATCCGGACTTAGATTATCGGTATCCGGTTGATGGTCATATGCGTTCTGATATCCTCTGGACAGGAAAAGTGCAGCATAAAGGCAGTTTGAACAGCGGCGATACGCTCCGCCAGGATGTGCTGAGTCTGCTGGCCGCGGATTCACGTGCCCGGCTGTACGGTTGTTTGGGACGCTCGCAGATTGAAGGGCTTGATTATCTGTATGCCATCAGCGGCGCCAAGATCGGCGTATCCATTAACGCGATCAATTCTGTCCCGTTGTATCATTCAGACCGCTTTACGCATTATAGCGCCTGCGGCACGATGGTACTGGCCAAGCGCGTGCCGGATACGGAACGGCTGATGGAAGACAAAAAGCACGTCGTCTATTTTGATACCCCGCAGGAATGTATGGAGCTTATTGATTGGTATTTGGCACACGAAGAGGAACGAAAAAAAATCGCCGAGGCCGGGATGCAGCGCTGCCATACGTATTTTAATCCGACCCGAATCGCCGGTTATATTATCGAGTTGGTTGGGCGAGGCCGCTATGAAGCTCCCTGGGGTGTTTTTGAATGATATAGCAGAAGAATCGTTTTACCAGTTTAGTCAATTTAGCGATATGGGATGCAAATAAGCTTTTGTCTGGGGTTACAGCAAGAATTTATTTATGAAATTGTCGATTATCATAGTCAGTTGGAATGTTCGGCCTTATGTGATTGCTTGTCTTGAATCCCTATTGCGCTTTGCGCCTCCATGCGATTACGAGATTTTCGTTGTGGATAACGCCAGTTTCGACGGCACTGTCGAAGCGGTTCGTTCGCAGTATCCGTCCGTCAATGTGATTGCCAATCAGACGAATGCCGGTTTTGCAAGAGCGAATAATCAAGCGGCGGCAAAAGCGGCGGGAGACTATCTGTTTATTTTGAATCCGGACACGCTTTTTTTGTCGAATACGATATCGCCGTTGCTCGACTTTATGGATACCCATCCGGATGTTGCCGTGTGCGGGCCGCGTGTGCTGAATGAGGATGGTTCAATCCAGCGGTCCGTCCGCGGAGAAGTGTCCTGGCGTATGGCGTTTGCACGGCATACTCTTCTGGGTAAAATGGGGCTGTTCAGCGAGTTGCTTCGACAGTGGCGATGCCGGGATTTTGACTATTCAAAACAGGCCGATGTGGGAGTTTCCATCGGAGCGGCCTTGCTCATTCGGAAAAATATATATCAGCGTATAGGCGGTTTTGATGAGCGTTTTTTTATGTATTTTGAAGAGCTTGACCTGTGCAAACGGATCCGCGAAGAAGGGGGTCGAGTGGTTTTTTATCCGGGCGCCGAAATCGTTCATCTGGGCGGCAAATCGTCGAAACAAATTCCCGCTAAAAAAAACTTTATGTATCTTAACAGTCTGATATTATATCTGCAAAAATACTCATCACCGACGCAATCTCGAATTTTAACGGTTCTCTTTCGTTTGGGTGTCGTGGTGGACCAATTAGGCGAAGGTGTGTTTTATTGTCTTAAATCTCTTGCGTATAAGTTATTCGGAAATTCAGTGCGGAGTTCCCAATACGCTGCTCGCTATAAATCGGCAATCGAATTCGTTTGCCGATATGCCTTTGTCTTTTTACGGGGAAAAGATTCAAATGTTAAATATGGAAAATAACAACAGGCTTCAAGTTCGCTGATTTTTAGAGTATGAATGATGTATAAGAATGATATGAAATCCGAGAGTCTCTTGACAGGAGTTCTACTGTGCGACAGGTAGTTAAAGATTTTGCGGCGATAGTATCACAAACACTTCCGGTCACGGAGCCGGTTTATGAATTCGGGGCCTTACGGGTTGCCGGTCAGGAAGAATTCGCCGATCTTCGTCCGTTGTTTGCCGGCAAGGAGTATGTCGGCGCCGATATGCGCGAGGGATTGGGCGTGGATAAGGTGCTCGACCTGCACACGATTGATCTGCCGGATGAATCGGTCGGGACCGTTCTGTGTCTGGATACGCTTGAGCATGTGGAGTATCCTCATACGGCGATGCGCGAAATCCACCGGATTCTCAAGCCCGACGGCCTCGCGGTCATTTCGAGCGTGATGTTGTTTCGCATTCATGCATATCCGTATGATTACTGGCGATTTACGCCGGAGGCGTTCCGGTCGCTTCTCAAACCGTTTACGTCGGCGTTTGCAGGATATGCGGGCGAGGAAAGCTTTCCTCATACGGTCGTCGGGATCGGGTTCAAGGGGACGTCTCTGTCTTTGTCCGAATTTGAAGACAAATACACCCGCTGGCAAAAGCGATATTATCGATGCCGTGATATGTCGCTGTTCAGGCGAGTCCGGAAGCTGATTACGCCGCCTCTGTTTTCCAGCAGCAGTCGCAAGGCGCTCGGCCTGTAGGAGGACTGAAACGCTCGGCGTGCTATTCATACGAAAGCGGCGCTACGATGAAAACAAAAATCAAAATTGATCTTGCCAAGCGGCTGGCCGAGGGGCGTGCCGTGGCGGTTGAAATCGGCTGCGGGCCAAAGCGGCGCGACGCGTCTGTGATTACGATTGACCGGGTGGATCTGGATTCGGTGGATATTGTTGCGGATATCGAAAAGGGACTTCCGTTTTTGCCGGACGGCTGTGTGGATCGGCTGTATTGCCGCAGCGTGCTGGAGCATATCGACCATTTCGAAGGGCTGCTCGGCGAGATGCTGCGGGTTCTGAGCGATGACGGCAGGGCGTATGTCTTTGTGCCGCATTTTTCCAATCCGTACTATTATTCCGATTACACCCACAAACGTTTTTTCGGGTTGTATTCGTTTTACTATTTTGTCAGGCCGCACCAGCAGTTGCGGCGAAACGTACCGATCTTTTATTCGGATATGCGAATCGAGATTGTGTCGCTGAAACTGGATTTTAAGACGCCGTTTTGGATATCGCGGCATCTGCGCAAAGTGTTCGGTTTATTGGTCAATAGCTGCCGGTGGATGCAGGAATGTTATGAACTGCATGGGTGCTATCTGGTTCCGTGTAACGGCATTGAGATTGTCTTTAAGAAGGCCGCCCCGGAGGAACGCACGCCGTGAAGCTGCTGATTATCAGCAACAATCCGTCGCGTGCCAGTTTCCGTCTGCGGATCGGGGAGTATCTGGAGGCGCTTGAGCGTGAGGGAATCGACTCTGAGGTGTGCCCATTGCCGCCGGGGGCGTTGGCGCGGCAGCGGCTGTTCAAATCGTCCCGTGCGTATGACGCCGTGCTGCTCCATCGCAAGTGTTTGAATTTTCGCGATGCGATGGTCTTGGGGCATTATCGGCCGAAATTAATTTTTGATTTTGACGACGCCATAATGTATAGCCCTTCCCGTCCGCAGAGCGATTGCACCAGTCATTATCGTCTTTTTCGTCGCACCGCCCGAATGATGGATGTGATGATTGCCGGCAATGCGTATCTGGCCGAACACGCACGCCGTTATTGCAGACAGGTCGTCGTTTTGCCGACCGGTCTGGATGTGTCGGCCTATCGGGTTCAGAATAGGCCGACACGCTCCGATACCATTCGCCTGGTCTGGATCGGCAGTCAAAGCACCTTAAAATACTTGGCGCAATTGAAGTCGGTGTTGGAATCTGTCGGAAAAAAAAGAAAAAACGTTGTTCTTCGCATTATTGCCGATGCGTTCTTTGATTTGAATGAGATGTCCGTTGAACGGCGTCGCTGGTCGCTCCAGACGCAGGCGGCCGATTTGGCGGGGTGCGATATTGGCCTGTCGCCGCTGCCGGATAACCGATTTACCCGCGGCAAGTGCGGCTTTAAGCTGCTTCAGTATTTTGCAGCCGGGCTTCCGGTGGTCGCCTCGCCGGTCGGCGTCAACGCAACCTTTATCAACGATAGCGGGGCGGGGCTTTCGGCTTCGACGCCGGATGAATGGACAGCAGCGATTGAGCGAATGATTGACAACATCGACTCCTATCGGCAATGGGGTCAAAACGGCCGACAGTATGTACAGGCGTTTGATAAAAACGTCATAGGCCGGCAGTTATGCCGCATCATCAAGACGGCGGTCGAAAACCAATCGGAGACGACAAAATGAAAATGCAGATGATCATGGGTATGGCCATGGGGCTGGGACTGATCAGTGGTATGGCTTCAGCGGTCACTACGACACAGACGACGCTTGCCCTGTGGACTGACGGTGCGCCGGGGGCGCTGGGCGAGGCCGAACAGGACAGTCCGACATTAACGCTTTATCCGCCCTTGACGGACAAATATATCCCTACGGCGGTGATCATCTGTCCGGGCGGAGGCTATGCCCGCCTGGCGATGGACCATGAAGGCGTACAGATCGCCGAATGGCTCAATTCCATTGGCGTTACGGCCTTAATTCTTCGCTATCGTTTGCCGGCTGACGGCTATCGCCATCCGACTCCGTTGATGGATGCCCAGCGGGCAATACGCCTGGTACGGTCGCGCGCGGCTGACTGGAACATCCAGCCGGACCGAATCGGTATTCTCGGTTTTTCGGCCGGCGGTCATCTGGCTTCGACCGCCGCGACGCATTTTGACAAACCCGTTGCAACCGGAAATAAAGCGGACGCCATCGATACCATCTCATGCAGGCCGGACTTTCACATTCTGATTTATCCGGTTATTTCGATGGAAGCGACCATCACACACCGCGGCTCGCGGAACAATCTACTGGGGTTGGAGCCTTCCGATGAGCTGGTGCGTCTGCTAAGCAATGAGCTTCAGGTAACCGCCGCAACACCGCCGGCCTTTTTGGTTCATGCCAACGATGACGAGGCTGTGGCGCCCGAAAACAGCATTCGATACTACCTCGGTTTACGTAAAGCCGACGTTCCCGCGGAGCTGCATATCTATCTCAAAGGCGGGCATGGCTTTGGTATGCGCCCCTCAGCAGGCCCGGCGGCTGCCTGGACAGAATCCTGCCGAAAATGGCTTGACCAATTAAGATGATGGCGGGTATTTGAGGTACCTGGCGGGGGCTATTTTTTGGACGAAGCTGCCTGGGGCACATGAGGGATCGGCTTGGCGGCGTCAAGCTGAGCCTTGAGCGACAGACGGTCGGGAATGGCGGGCTTGGACCGGTCATCGGTAAATGCTGAGGCGGGAACACATGCGGCGCCGATGTTGCGAATCTTTCCGTATCGGTTATTGACCAGCTTATCGACGGAGACACGCTTAAGCTGAGTCAGGCTTTTGGTGATGAATTGCTCGACGTTATAGATGGTGTCGTGGATGTTGCGATGCGCCCCGCCGAGTGGTTCGGGAATGATTGCGTCAACCAGTTTGAGTTTGAGCAGCTCTTTTCCGGTCAGCTTCAGCGCATCGGCTGCGCGGGGAGCCTGCGTGCCGTCGTGCCAGAGTATGGCCGCGCAGCCCTCCGGTGAAATAACCGAATAATAAGCGTGTTCAAGAATCGCCAGCCGGTCGCCGACGCCGATGCCCAATGCACCGCCGGAGCCGCCTTCGCCGATGACCACGCAGACAATCGGCACGCGCAGCCGGCTCATCTCCATCAGATTAACAGCGATCGCCTGGGCCTGGCCGCGTTCTTCGGCCCCGATGCCCGGGTAGGCGCCCGGCGTATCAATCAGGGTGACCACCGGCAGAGCGAACTTCTCGGCCAGTTTCATTTTCGCCAGCGCCTTGCGATAGCCTTCCGGATTCGGGCAGCCAAAATTGCAGGCGACTTTCTCTTTGATTTCTTTGCCCTTATTCTGGCCAATGATCATCACTTTTTGACGGCCGATTTGTCCCAATGCTGTAATGATGGCTTTGTCGTCACCGAAACACCGGTCGCCGTGCAGTATGCGGACGTCCTTGAACATCAAGTTCAAATAATCGCTGAAAATAGGGCGCTGCGGATGCCGAGCGACCTGAACGGTTTGCCACGGGGTCAATGTCGAGTAAATCTCTTTGAGCAGTTGGGTCTGTTTGACCTGCAATTTTCGAATGGCCGGCGAGGCGTCGCCCTGCAAAGACTGTTGCGGGTTTTGTTTGCGCAACTGCTCGATTTGGCGATCCAATTCGGCAATCTTGTCCTCGAAAGGCAGATATTGCAATACTGTATTTTTTGTATCTCTAATTGACATTTCTTTCTCTGTCATTCAAAAAAATATTCCGGGCGCGCACTGTGTGTCCCAGAATGTCTTGATTTCCAATGCGGATTCTAAGCATACTCCATTGCTCGGTCACATAGATTATGATCGAAAGTGTATCATAAATTCGTCCCAAAACAAAGAAAAAAATTGACGCCCCACCCCCATCCAAGTACAGTAGCCTGCAACAATGCGGCAGCGCAAGCTGTCCGATAAGTGTGAATCTATGGGAGTCGCAATCCGGCCGCTTACGCGGCTCGGCTGTTGTCCGGGTGGCATTTTCTATGAATCAGTTAAATCAAGTTTCGATTATTGGTCTGGGTCTTTTGGGGGCCAGCGTCTCGCTGTCGATTCGACGGGCCATGCCGGGGGTCCGGATTGTGGGGTATTCTCATCGGGAATCTACGCGGCAAAAAGCCTCTGAACAGGATATTGTGGATCTTGTTGAAGAGACGGTTCAGGCATGTGTCGAGTTTTCCGATCTGATTATATTGGCTTCACCGATTCGCACGTTTGAAGGATATTTTCGCGACATTGGGCCTTGTTTGAAGGAAGGGGCCTTTGTCACTGATGTCGGTTCGACCAAACGGATTGTTCATCAGTGGGCGGTGCGATTTCTTCCAAAGCAGGTCAAATTTGTCGGATCTCATCCGATTGCCGGCTCCGAAAAGCAGGGGCTGGACTTTGGTCGGGATGATTTGCTCATCGGGGCGCGCTGCATCCTGACGCATACCCGAACGACTGACCCTGAGGCCCTGGCCGCGGTGAAGGCGTTCTGGGAAAAGCTCGGCTGTTCAATTGAAGTGATGAGTCCCTATGCCCATGATCTGGCGCTGGGGATGGTCAGCCATCTGCCGCATATCACGGCCGCGGCTCTGGTCAATGCCAATCAGTTAAAGGATTTGTTTCGTTGCGGCAAAGGGTTCATTGATACCTCGCGCGTCGCCTCCGGCCCGCCCAATATCTGGATGGATATCCTCCTGACCAACCCCGACGCCTGCGTCAAAGGCATCGACAAACTCATCGCCGAACTTGAACGCTTCCGCACCGCCATCGAAGACGGCAACGAACGCCAACTCGAAAAACTCCTCGAACAGGCCCGCCAAAAACGCGAGCAGTTGATTGAATATAAGCTCCAACAGAAAGAGTTGTTTTGAGTTTTAACGGCGCGGCAGCGCGAGCTGGGGGGTGTATGTGGAATAGTCCCTCAGGGACGGAAGGTTATTAGCCGCAGGCGTGAGCCTGCGGTACAGGATTTTTCAGCAATCTACGGCCTGAAGGGCCGGTATATCTTAGCCCAGCCCAGCGGGCTGGGATGTGAGGTGAATCTGCAAGACGTTCGCCCTGTAAGGGCAGGATAGTATGTACATTGCTCTTTCAGAGCGTTTGGGTGGGGGTGGGTGATCTTGTCCCAGGGCGTTGCCCTGGGCTGAGGTATGTTGCACCTTCAGTGCGGTGCAGAATTTGCCTGGGCTGGGGTTGTCAGTACACGCTTTAGCGTGATATAACAACGGCGCGGCAGCGCGAGTTGCCCGATAAAGCGTGATAGTGTGGGCAACGTTATCCGGCCGCTTGCGCAGCTCGGCTATTGTTGTTGGTTTTGGTTGAGAAACGGGTTGATCTGGTGTAAAATGTCGGTTTTAGTTCCGGCTAAGTGACTTAACGCTTCTTCGGGGTTTAACTAAGTGTTGGAAAAGGAATGACTTGTGAGACAATGGCGGTTTGAAATCACGCCCAAAACGGGGTTTGATGATGTGCACGGCACGGCGGTGCTGGAGGATATTGGCCAGCTTGGAATCGCGTCCGTCGAGGCGGTCCAGTCGGCGCGGGTGTATCTGATCGAAGCGGATTTTGACGAGGCGTTTGCCGAGCGGGTTGCGCGTGAACTGCTGGCCGATCCGGTCTGTCAGACGTATTACATCGGGCGTCAGGAGGTTCCGGGCGATGAGCGTCCGATGACGCTGGTGGAGGTGCATTTGAAAAGCGGCGTGACCGATCCGGTGGCCGAGTCGGTTCGGGCGGCGCTGAAGGATATGGGCGCCGGTGCGGTCGAATCGGTGCGTACGGCCCGTCGGTTTGTGCTGTTCGGGGCGCTGACGCCGGAGCAGCGGGATATGATTGTCCGTCGTGTGCTGGCCAATGACTGCATTGAAGAGGTGATTTACGGCGCTGACGCCGAGCCGCCCAGTCCGCATACCCGGCCCTATGAACTGAATCTGATCGAAATTCCCATCCGCGATTTGGATGACGAGGCGCTGGTCAATTTGAGCAAAGAAAAGGATTTGTTCCTGAATCTGCGTGAGATGCAAACAATTCGGGACTATTATCGCACCATCGGACGCGAGCCGACGGACGTGGAACTGGAGACGCTGGCCCAGACCTGGAGCGAGCACTGCGTCCATAAGACGCTCAAAAGCAGCGTGGATATGGATTTGGACGGTCAGTCTGTCCACTTTGACAATCTGCTCAAAGAGACGGTCTTTAAGGCCACCAAAGACCTCAATAAAGACTGGTGTATCTCGGTTTTTGTTGATAATGCCGGCGTGATTGAATTCGATCAGGATGCGGCCCTTTGCTTTAAGGTCGAGACGCACAATCGTCCTTCGGCCCTGGATCCGTACGGCGGGGCGGCGACCGGTATCGGCGGGGTCATCCGCGATTCAATGGGCACGGGGCTGGGGGCCAAACCCATCGCCAACACCGACGTGTTCTGCTTTGGGCGGCCGGATATGAAGATACAAGACGTGCCCAAGGGCGTGCTTCATCCCCGGCGTGTGATGAAAGGGGTTGTCGCCGGCGTGCGCGATTACGGCAACCGGATGGGGATTCCGACGGTCAACGGGGCGATTTATTTTGATGACCGCTATCTGGCCAATCCACTGGTTTTTTGCGGCAGTATCGGGATTATGCCGCGGGATAAATGTTTCAAGCAGGCCCGCAGCGGCGACTTTGTCGTGGTGGTCGGCGGGCGAACCGGACGCGACGGCATTCACGGAGCGACCTTTTCCAGCGGCGAGATTACGCACGAACACGAGACGATTTTTTCGCACGCCGTGCAGATCGGCAATGCCATTACCGAAAAGAAGATGCTCGATACGCTTCTTCAGGCGCGCGACGCCGGTCTGTATGAGGCCGTTACCGACTGCGGGGCGGGCGGATTGAGCAGCGCCGTCGGCGAGATGGGGGCTGAATTGGGCGCTGAGGTCGATCTGGAGAAAGTCCCGCTCAAATATATGGGCTTGTCTTATACCGAAATCTGGATCAGCGAGGCGCAGGAGCGAATGGTGCTGGCGGTCAGTCCGGATAAAGTGGATGCGATCTTGACGATTTTTGCCGCCGAGGATGTGGAGGCGACCGTAATCGGGCGGTTTACGGATGATAAGAAGCTGACGCTGCGCTACAACGGGTCTCAGGTCGGGCAGTTGGATATGGATTTTCTGCACGAGGGAATTTGCAAGTATCAGCGCAAGGCTGTGTGGCACATCCGAGCGGGCGTCGAGCCGGCAATTCCAGTCAAAAGCGATTACGGCGACGATCTGCTGAAACTGCTCGGTTCTTACAATATCGCGTCCAAAGAATGGGTCATTCGACAGTACGACCACGAAGTGCAGGGCGCCAGCGTCATTAAGCCCCTCGGCGGTATCGCCAATGACGGGCCGATGGATGCGGCGGTGCTGCGGCCGAAATTCGACAGCGACAAGGGCTTTGCCGTCGCCTGCGGGATGAATCCGTGTTACGGCGATATCGATCCGTATTGGATGGCGCTGGCGGGAATTGACGAAGCGGTTCGCAATCTGGTCTGTGTCGGTGCGCGGTTTGATCGGATTGCACTGCTGGATAATTTCTGCTGGGGCGACTGCAATGACCCCGAAACGCTCGGCGCGCTGGTGCGGGCCTGTCAGGCCTGTTATGACGGCGCCGTCGGTTACGGTACGCCGTTTATTTCCGGCAAGGATTCGCTGAACAACGCCTTTGTTGCTGATGACGGTCGGCGTGTTTCGATTCCGCATACGCTGTTGATCAGTGCAATCGGGCTGGTGGAAGATGTCCATCGCTGCGTAACGATGGATGTTAAAGAGGCGGGCAATCTGCTGTTTATCGTCGGACTGACCAAAAATGAACTGGGCGGCTCGCATTATTATCGCCTGTTCAATCAGCTTGGGTCGAGCGTGCCGAAAGTCGATATCAAGACCGCCGCCGAAACGGCCCGACGCATCAGTGCCGCGATTGACAAGGGGCTGGTTCGGTCCTGCCACGACTGTTCGGAGGGCGGACTGGCCGCAGCGCTGGCGGAGATGGCGTTTGCCGGCGGGCTGGGGATTGAGGCCGACCTGCGCGGTTTGCCCCTGTCGGACGACTGCACGCAAACGGCGGCTCAGCTTTTCAGCGAGTCCAGCAGCCGTTATATTGTGGAAGTAACGCCGGACAGCTATCATTCGTTTGCCGAGTTGATGCTCAATCTGCCGTTCGGTCAGATCGGCCGCGTCGTTGAAGACAAACGTCTTCGGATCGCCGATCAAAAGCAGAAAACGGTCATCGACCAACCGCTGGACACGCTGAAAGCGGCCTGGCAAAAACCCCTGGCATTGTAAATTCAAAATCAAAATGCAAATATCAAAATGACATTATAAAAATCAAATATGAGGCACATCTGTGTCATTTTTATATTTTGATTTGTCATTTTGCTTTTTGATTTTTTATCTTTGATTTTTTGAGGATAAGGAATATTGATGGAACAGGTAAAAGCAATTGTATTGCGGGCGGCGGGGATTAACTGCGATCTGGAGACCGAACACGCGCTGCGTCTGGCCGGAGCCGAGCCGCAGCGAATCCACATCAATCGGCTCATGGCCGAGCCGACGCTGCTGGACGGCGTGCATATCCTGGTCTTTCCCGGAGGGTTCAGCTACGGCGACGACGTGGCGGCGGGCAAGATTCTGGCCAATCAGGTTGTGCATCATCTCAGCGACCTGCTGCACCGGTTTGTTGAGCAGGGCAAACTGATTCTCGGTATCTGCAACGGGTTTCAGGTGCTGATAAAAACCGGTTTGGCGCCGGCGCTGAACGGCGACGCGCAAACGTCCGCAGCCGATTATCCGGTAACGCTGACGGACAATGACAGCGGTCGATTTGAAGACCGCTGGGTCTATTTGCAGCCCGGTTCGCCGCGGTGTGTCTTTATCGACCCGGCGCGTCGGATCTATCTGCCGGTAGCTCATGGAGAAGGTAAAATCGTCGCTCGCAATGCGGCGACGCTTGCGCGATTGGCCGATGAGGGGTATGCGGCGTTTCGTTATGTCGATGCCGAAGGTCGCCCCGGTCCGTTTCCGGTCAATCCCAACGGCTCGCAGGACGATATCGCCGCGCTGACCGATTCGACCGGGCGTGTGTTGGGAATGATGCCGCATCCGGAGCGGTTTGTCCGCCTGACGCAGCATCCGCACTGGACGCGGCTGAAAGAACGTGAAGGATTCGGCGACGGCATGACGATTTTCAATAACGCCGTCAGATATATTCGTGAACATTTTTAATTTTAAGCAGAGAGGCATGACGGAATGATTTCAGTCAATGAACATTTTCTAAAGCTTAAAGCCGGTTATTTATTTCCCGAAATCGGACGGCGTGTGGCCGCTTTTTCGAAAGCCGATCCCGATGTGAATATCATTCGTCTGGGCATTGGGGATGTGACCGAGCCGCTTGTGCCGGCAATCATTGAAGCCATGCACAAGGCGGTTGATGAGATGGCTTCAGCCGAGACGTTTCGCGGGTACGGCCCGGAACAGGGGTATGCTTTCTTGCGCGAGGCGATTGTCGAGCATGACTATCGAGCGCGTCAGGCGGACATTTCGCCGGATGAGATTTTTATCAGTGACGGCGCCAAATGCGACACTGGCAACTTGCAGGAAATCTTTTCGGTTGATAATACGGTGGCGGTGACCGACCCGGTGTATCCGGTCTATGTTGATACCAATGTTATGGCCGGGCGCACCGGTCAGGCTGACCAGGCCGGTCGTTACAGCAACATTGTCTATATGCCCTGCACCGCCGAAAACAATTTTGTGCCCGAACTGCCCAAAGAACCGGTGGATATGATTTATTTGTGCTATCCGAATAATCCGACCGGCGCAACGGCGACGAGGGAACAACTGAAAAAATGGGTGGATTACGCCATCGCCAACAAAGCGATTATTCTGTACGACGCCGCTTACGAGGCGTTCATTCAGGATCAGACGATTCCCCGGTCAATTTATGAAATCGAGGGCGCCAAAAAGGCGGCGATTGAGTTTCGCAGTTTTTCCAAAACGGCCGGCTTTACCGGTGTGCGGTGTGCGTTTACGGTTGTTCCGAAAGATCTTGTCGCCTACAAGAAAGACGGCTCGGCGGTGGAGCTGAACGGTATATGGAACCGCCGGCAGAGCACCAAGTTCAACGGCGTCAGCTATATTACGCAAGCTGCCGCAGCGGCGGTTTATACTCCTGAAGGGCAAACGCAGATTCGCAGGGTCATTGATTTGTATATGGGCAATGCCAAAATGATGCGCGATGCTCTGACAGCGCTGGGGCTGTCGGTCTATGGCGGTCTGCACGCCCCGTATGTCTGGCTCAAGACGCCCGACGGCGTTGGCTCGTGGGAGTTTTTCGACCGATTGCTGAATAAGGCACACGTGGTCGGCACGCCCGGCGTCGGCTTCGGGGCGGCCGGGGAAGGATACTTCCGACTGAGCGCGTTTAATCATCCCGACAAGGTGGCTGACGCGATGAAACGGATGGAATCGCTTGATTGTTTATGATCATTACGGCCCTGAAAGGCCGGTTTTATGACAATGATTGTCTATCTCGGTTTGGGATCGAACCTGGGCGACCGTGCGGCGAATTTAGGTGCGGCGCTGGAGGCGCTGGAGGCCCATTCGTCGATTGCGGCGATGCAGGCCAGTTCGTTTTACGAGACTGTGCCGCTGGCCGATTCTGAACAGCCGATGTATCTCAATGCTGTTGCGCAGGTTGAGACGACGCTGGAGCCGACGGCACTGCTGACGGTTTTGCAGGACATTGAGCAGCGGCTGGGACGAACGCGCGGCAATCGCTGGCAGCCCAGAACGATTGATCTGGATTTGCTTTTGTACGGCAATCGAATCGTTCAAACGCCGGATTTGACCGTGCCGCACCCGCAGATGCATCTGCGTTCTTTCGTTCTGAAAGGGCTTTGTGAGTTGAACGGCGATGCGATGCATCCGCTTCTTGATCGAACGGCGGCGCAGTTATACGAACGGCTGAACGGTCGAGATTATTATCGCGACCCGGCCCGACCGCAGTTGATTTCGATTGCCGGCCTGATCGGCGTGGGCAAAACCACACTGGCCGCACGACTGGCCGACAGGCTCAGGGCGACGCTGATTCGCGAACGATATGACGACAATCCCTATCTGGCGGATGTCTATGCCGGCGATCGAAATGTGGCGCTTGATTCGGAGTTGTTTTTTTTATCCAGCAGCGCCGCGCAGTTACGCCGCGACCGACTCAAAAACGGCCAGTGCTACGTCAGCGATTATGTCTTTGACAAAGCCCTGGTGTATGCGTCAAGCTGGCTGGACGCCGATGAACTGGCCTCATACAAAAGACATTATGCGTGCGTCGTTGAACAGGTGTCCGCTCCGGTCGTGGTCGTGTATCTGAATGATTCGGTCCAAGCGTGTCTGGATCGGATTCATCGGCGCAATCGACCGTACGAACAACACATTGAGCCGAATTTCCTGACGGCTCTCAAACAAAAATACGACAGCCTGTACGCCGCCTGGATGACGTGTCCGGTGATCCGCATTGATGCGTGTCAGTGTGCACAGCCGGAGCAGGCGGCTGCGTGGGCTGATGAAATACGATATTATATGGCTTTGTAAACAATGAAAATTGTCTCAGTAATTGATGAAATTCGAGAATGTGTCCGCTCGGCGCGCCGCGACGGCAAGCGTCTCGGTCTGGTGCCGACGATGGGGGCGCTTCATGCCGGGCACGGGGCGCTGATCGAAAACGCAGTGCGCGAGTGCGGCTTTGTCGTCGTTAGCATTTTTGTCAATCCGACTCAGTTTGGACCCAATGAGGATTTTTCCCGATACCCCCGCACATTCGAGCAGGATACAGCCTATTGTCAGCGGCTCGGCGTTGATGCAATTTTTGCACCGTCGGCGGATCAAATGTACCCCCGATGCCAGCAGACGTGGGTCGAGGTGGAAAAGTTGACCGACGGTTTGTGCGGTGCGGCCCGGCCGGGGCATTTTCGCGGCGTTACGACCGTGTGTGCCAAATTGTTTAACATTGTGATGCCCGATATCGCCTATTTCGGCCAAAAAGACGCCCAGCAGGCCATCGTGATCCGGCGGATGGTGGACGATTTGAATTTTCCGCTGACGATTCGGGTCTGTCCGATTGTCCGTGAGCCGGATGGGCTGGCGATGAGCAGCCGAAATCGCTACTTGTCGCCGGATGAGCGACGACAGGCGGTCTGCTTGTATCAGGCGCTGGAATCCTGCCGTCAAATGTTTGACCAAGGCTGTCGCCATGCGAATGAACTGATCGAGCTAATGTGCGGTCTCATTGAACGGGCCGGCGGGCAAATTGAATATGTCAGCATCGTCGATATGGAAACACTTGAACCGGTCGAGATCATTGACCGTCGGGTGCTGGTTGCGCTGGCGGTGTTTATCGGCTCGACGCGGCTGATTGATAATTGCCTGCTGGACTTGCGTCCGCCGGAAAAGTGCGTATAATGAAAATTTTCAAATATCTGATTTATTGCGGGAATCATTGAGAATGTGGGTCAAAGCGTTAAAAGGCAAAATTCATCGGGCACGAGTCACCCGGACGAAAATTGATTATCCCGGCAGCATCGGCATTGACGCCGAGATGCTCGAAGCGGCGGGAATCCAAAACTACGAAGAGGTGCTGGTGGCCAATGTCACCAACGGTGAGCGGGTGGAGACCTATGTGGTGCCCGAACCGGCCGGAAGCAAAGACATCATCGTCCTCGGCGCGGCGGCGCGGCTGTTTAGCCCCGGCGATATTGTCATTATCATGAACTTTGCCTATTACGACCCGGATGAACTGAAAGCTCATAAACCGCATATTATCGCGTGCGACGAGCACAATGGCTATCACTTCGTTAAATAGGACCGAGAACACATGCACCCGGAATTATTCGAAGTTCCGTTTCTGAATATCACCGTCAAAAGCTACGGCACGATGATGGTGATCGGATTTTTGCTGGCGACGCTGCTGATGCGCCGGATGATGAAAAAAGCCGGTCAAAATCCCGAATGGATTACCAACGCCGCGCTGTATGCCCTGCTTGCCGGCGTGGCCGGTTCCAAGCTGTTTTATGTGGTTCACCATTATGACCCGTCGCGATCGCTGTGGAAGCTGATTTTTTCCGGTGCAGGCTTTGAGTTTCTCGGCGGGGTCTTGACGGCCATCGTCTTTTTGCTGGTTTATCTTCGCTTCAAAAAGCTGTCGTGGCGGCTGTATTTTGACGTGCTGGCGGTTGGATTGATGCTTGGATTGGCGTTCGGTCGAATCGGCTGTTTTTTGAACGGCTGCTGTTACGGCGGCCCTGCTGACGTGCCGTGGGCGGTACAGTTTCCTTATGGAAGTCTGCCGTATTACAATCTGGTCTATCCCAATGAGGCGCGAATGCGTGATAAGCCCCGGCTGGAATTGCCGAGCGACTACTTCGGCTGGCAGAATCGGCAGGGCGATTGGATTCAGGCCTCTGAACAGGATAAATACCGCGCCGCCCTCAAGCCCAAAGAAGAGCTTACGCCTGAACAGCAAGCCGCCGTTACCGAAGGCCCGTATCGTTGTCTGCCCGTCCATCCGACGCAGCTTTATTCGAGTCTGAATGCGTTTTTGCTGACGGCGATTTTCTATGGCCTGTGGCGCCGCATCGGCCTGAGAAAGCCGGGGATGGTTTTGGGATTGATGCTCATTGCCTATGGGGTTACGCGATTTGTCCTGGAAATGCTGCGCGACGACAACCCCTTTGAATACGCCTGGTGGATGCTGTATAAAGGCGGCACCATCTCGCAGAATATCTCGATTTATCTGATTCTGTTCGGAGCCGTCCTGCTGGGCATTATGTCAAAAATGAAGCCGCCGGTCGTACCTCGAAAAAAATCCTGATACGGAATTTCGAGAGTTGATATTATATTTTGCGGCCGATTTTTTGTTCCGAGCCGTTCAGCAGGCGTTTGATGTTCTCGTGGTGTCGAAGCACGACCAAAATCGCCATCACCGTTGCGATAATCAGCAGCGGCCAAAGCTGTGAAAACCGCCAGTCATCAAAGACGGCCGTCAGGGTTGCAAATATCACCGGAAAGCTGATCGCGGCAATCATCGAGGCCAGCGAGACATATCGCCAAAGCCATAGTGCCGCCGTCCAGATCAGAAACGCCGCGATGCCGCAGAGCGTAAAATACGGCCACAGCCCCAACACAATCCCCAGACTGGTTGCCACGCCTTTGCCGCCTTTGAAGTTCAGATAAATCGGAAAAATATGGCCGCACACCGCCGCACATCCGACCAAAATCCAGATGAGCAGTTCCTGTGTATTCGGCTGCTCTGAAACGACACCCAGCAGTCGCGCCAGCAGCATCGGCGTCAGGCCCTTGAGCACATCCAGCAGAAAGCACACATACGCCCATTTTTTGCCCAGTGCCCGCGAGACATTGGTTGCGCCGATATTGCCCGAACCGACCGCACGCAAATTCACCCCGTGCGCCCGGGCGATCAGGAAACCGAACGGAATCGAGCCGAGCAGATAAGCGCCTGCGATCAGAGTCATTGAGTTCATCATACGGTTTTGTGCTTTTGATTATAAATGGACTGGTAGAGATTGATTAAGGCGGTGCAATGGTTCTCGATGGAGACGGCCTGTGTCAGGCCGTCCTGCCGAATGGCCTCGGACATATGGCGCCGGTTTTCAGGCTGCGAAAGGGCGGTCAGGCCGTGGACGAACGGTTCGATTGGATTCGGTTCATCGAGAATGATTCCATGTCGAAGGTGTTGATAAACCTCGGCCGCTCCGTTGTAACGGGTGGTCAAGACCGGCTTGGTCAGTGCCAATGCCTCAAGAATAAACCGCGAGCACGGGTCATAATACGTTGGCAGAACGGCCGCGTCGCAGATTGCTAAATAATTTTCGACGGCGTCAGTGTAACCGGCGAAATACACATCGCTGTCGATATTGAGTCTGGCGGCAAGGCGTCGAAAGGGACGCTGTTTGCCGGATCCGGCAACGATCAGCACGAGCCGATGGGAAGGCATCCGTTGTTTGAAGACGCTCATGGCGTTCAGCAGGTCGTGCAATCCTTTCAGGCGAAAATTATTGGCGGCAAACAGCAGCACGGTGGCTTGTGACCGGTCTGCCTGCAGCGCCGAAATAACCTGCCGCTCGCAATGGCCGGCCTGGTCCGGGTCGATTGGCAAGGGGATCTTGACGCCGCCGGGCGTTAGTGCAATACGCTGATCGGGCAGATGATAGCGCCTTTGAAACTGTCTCTTGACGTAATCCGACAGCGCAGCGATAAGGACCGTGCTCCCGGAGCAGAGCTGCCGTTCGGCCCGTATATATTGTCTGCGTCTGGAATTGGCAAGACCGGTGGCGCGTTTGAACAGCGTGATCAGCGGATTCGGATAGGCCGCGGCGCTGCGCAGAGCGGCTTGGGCATACGAGCCGCCGCGGGGCTGATAGAGATCGGCCCCGTCGAATGGCAGGGTGCTGTGAATGATGTCGTAATCAGCGGTTTTCAGATGCGCCTCGAGGGCGGCTCGATATCGGGAAAACGGTACACGTTCTCGCGATTGATGGCCGCACAGGGCCGTGACGCCTGGCGCCGCGACGGGTGCGACAGAGGCCAGGATAGTGGTCCGATGCCCCATGGCCTCAAGCTGCTCGGCAATTTGACGGACCGAACGCTCTGCGCCGCCGAGGGCGATGTCAAAACGCTCAATGATCAGGGCAATGTTCATTTTTGCTCTATCCGGCCAGGTCGCGTTTGCATAGACCATTCACATTAGATTTTCAAGACAGGGTTTATTGGAAAAGTATCCGAAAATTAGTCAATATCACACGTTAACGCAAGTGAAAAATCCCCGTTTCACTGCTTTTTAGGGGCAAGGAATTGTTGACTTTTCAGGGGGATTGGGGTATATTTTGATATTCTGTATTTTGCTGGAAAGCGCCGGCAGACTGCCGGTCGAAACAGCCTCTTGGGTTAATGTTTTCTGACACGGCGGTGTTTGCGCGGCGGCCCCCGGATGATGGCAATATGGCGGGTTTTCCCCATCGAGAGTCAATCGCGCGAGGGAAAATGCCGACCCTATCGAGAGAGAGATAATTTATGGATGAAGAAAAGATAGAATCTCGACCGGAACGTTTCGAGGATATGCAAATCCTTGACGAGTTGAAGAATTCTTATCTGAACTACGCGATGAGCGTGATTGTGGCCCGTGCGCTGCCGGATGTGCGAGACGGCCTGAAACCTTCACAGCGTCGAATCTTGGTGGCGATGAATGACCTGAATCTCGGGCCGCGTTCCAAACATCGCAAGTGCGCCAAGATCGTCGGTGACACCGGCGGTAACTATCACCCGCACGGCGACCAGGCCACATACGGCACACTGGTGCGGTTGGGGCAGAACTGGAACGTGCGGGTGCCGCTGGTCGATCCGCAGGGCAACTTCGGCAGCATTGACGCCGATCCGCCGGCGGCGATGCGTTATACCGAAGCACGGATGACACAGGCCGCGATGGATATGCTCGAAGACCTGAAGCTGGATACGGTCGATTTTGTGCCGAACTACGACGAAACACGGCAGGAGCCGACGGTGCTGCCGGCCAAGTTTCCGAATCTGTTGGTCAACGGCGCCAGCGGCATCGCCGTGGGTATGGCGACGAATCTGCCGCCGCACAATGTCGGCGAGGTATGCGATGCCCTGCTGCTGATGATTGACGACCCGGAATGCGGATTTAAGGATATTCTTGAAAAACTGCCCGGGCCGGATTTCCCCACCGGCGGCATCATTTGCGGGCGAAAGGGCATTCTGGACGCTTATGTGACCGGACGCGGCCATCTGAGGGTGCGCGCCAAGGTGCATACCGAAACCAACAAGCGCGGTCGCGAATCCATCATTGTGACGGAAATCCCGTATATGGTGGTCAAGACCAATATCGTTTCCAAGATCGCCGATTGCGTTAAAAACGGCGTCATTGAAGAGATTTCGGACATCCGGGACGAGTCCGACCGCAAAGGGCTGCGGATTGTTGTTGAGCTAAAGAAAGACGTTGACAGCAATGTCGTCCTGAACAAGCTCTATCGCTACACGCCGCTGCAAACGACGTTTGCGGTCAATAATGTCGCGCTGGTCAACAATCGCCCGGAAACGCTCAACATACGCCAGATGCTCAAGCTGTACATCAGCCATCGGCTCAACGTCATTCGCCGGCGGACACGGTTTTTGCTGCGCAAATGTCTGAATCGCGCTCACATCCTTGAAGGATTGATCCTGGCGGTCAGTGATATTGATGAAATCATCGCGCTGATCAAGGCCTCCCCGGATGCCCCGACCGCCAAAGAACGGCTGATGGCCAAACCGCTGCGGTTGATTGAGGTCGAAACGCTTCGCAAGTTGCTTCCGGCCTCGTTTGTCGATCAGCGGACGCAGACCGATCAATTCCTGACTGCCCCGCAGGCGGACGCGATTTTGACGATGCAGCTTCAGCGATTGACCGGCCTGGAAATCGAAAAGCTGGCCAAAGAATACGCCGAGCTGTCCGAGAAAATTGCCGATTACGAGGCGCTGCTGGCCAATCGCGACTTGCAGCTTGATGTCATTCGCGAAGATCTGCATGAGATCAAAGACAAATACAAAAGCCCCCGTCAAACCGAAATCATTCAGGACGAGGCCGATACCTTTGAGATCGAAGACCTGATCGCCGAAGAAAAAACTCTGGTGATGATTACGCATGGCGGCTATATCAAGCGAACGTCGCCGGACACCTATCGCAAGCAGGGGCGCGGCGGCAGGGGCGTCATCGGCTCGGAAACCAAAGAGGGCGATTTCCTGGAACATTTATTTGTCGCCTCAACGCACGATTTTCTATTGGTCTTTACCAGCCGGGGGGTGTGCCATTGGCTTAAGGTCTATAATATTCCTGAAATGAGCCGCCAAAGCAAAGGGCGAAATATTGTCAACTTGCTGAGCCTGCCGCCGAATGAAAAGGTGATGTCGATTATTAACGTGCGGGAATTCGATGATGCGCATTACTTGATGACAGCGACCAAAAACGGCATTGTGAAAAAGACGGTGCTTAGCGCGTACGGTCATCCGCGCAGCAATGGTCTGATTGCCCTGAAGCTGGACGAGAACGATGATCTGATCGGCGCCGCCATCACCAGCGGAGCGGATGAAATCATCCTTGGGACGCAGGATGGCATGGCGATTCGTTTTCACGAGTCCAATGTGCGGCCGATGGGGCGCGTCAGTATGGGCGTACGCGGCATCAAACTGCGCGACGGCGATGAGGTCGTCGATATGGTCATCGTCGAGCCGGGCGCGTCGCTGCTGACGATGTGCGAACGGGGATTCGGCAAACGCACGGTACTGGACGATTATCGCGTGCAAAGCCGCGGCGGCATCGGTCTGATCAATATCAAAGTGACCGAGCGAAACGGAAAAGTCGTTGCGCTCAAGGCGGTTCGGGACGATGACGAAGTGATGATGATTACCGCCAACGGAATGATTGTTCGCACCGGTCTGGATGAAGTGCGGACCATCGGCCGCAACACCGCCGGCGTGCGGATGATTTCATTGAAAGACGGCGATAAGCTGGTGGCGGTGGCCCGGCTGCTGGTCGAAGGCGTGGACGAGGACGAAACATCGAATTCGGAGAATACATAAGAGAGGGGGCTGCTCATGGCGAAACGAACATCCTCATCTAAAACAACGGAAAAGACGACGCCTCCGGTGTGTGTGGTGTTCGGCGAGGATGCCTTCCTGGTTGCCAAGGAAGCGGAAAGGCGGCTCGATGTGCTGCTGGATGAGGAGGAGCGGATGACGGCTTTCTCCGAGCCGAAAGCAGCCGACGTGCAGATTGCCGATGTGCTGGATGAATTGCGGACGGTGCCGTTTCTGGCGCCGCGGCGGGTGGTTCTGATCAAAGACGCCGAGCCGTTCATAAAAAATTACAGCTCGCAGCTTGAGGCCTATCTCGAATCCCCCAGTCCAACCGGCGTCTTGCTGATGACGATGGCGGGTCTGGACAAGCGCACGCGATTTTCCAAAATTCTTCAAAAAATCGGCGGAACGGTCGAGGTGGCGTCTATAAAGTCTTCTGAATTGCCGCGCTATGTGACGGCCTATGCTCAGCAGGAACACGGCATCGCGCTGGATGTGCGCTCCAGCCGGTTGTTGGTGGAATTGACCGGCGACGATCCCGGCCGTTTGTGCCGCGAAATGGACAAACTGGCGTTGTATGTCGCTCCTCGAAAAACAGTAACACCGGAAGATATCGAACAGCTCATCGGCCGCAATCGTATGTTCAATGCGTTTGAAGTCATCGACGGCATTACGCGGAACAATCCTGCACAGGCCCTGACGCGGCTGCAAAAGATGTTTGCCGCTGATCGCGAATCGCAGTATCGGGTTGTCGGGGCGTTCGGCTATCATTTTCGCAAGCTCTTTTCGGCTCGCGCTCTAATGGCCAAAGGGATGAACCCCCAGCAGGCGATGCAAAAGGCCGGTGTTTTTTGGGCGCAAAAAGAGGCGTTTTCCGCTCAGCTTTCTCGACTCACGCTTGAAGAAATGGCTTGGGTCCTGGCCGAGTTGGGGCGGATTGATCACGGCATCAAGACCGGACGTACGACGGCGCCGGTAGCGATGGAGCGTCTGGCGATTAATTTGTTCGAAATGCAGCAAAAATCCGGTTCACGTCGATAATTGTGTTGAAATTATCTCACGTCCTGCTATATTTATTATACTTATACATTCAAAAGCATTATTTATAGTGTTTCACGGCAACAGGACATAGTGAGCCATATAATAGAGGTTTAGATTGGCGTATCGAATTGTAAATAAAAGTCAGCTTTCGGAAAATGTGTTCCGGATTGACGTGGAAGCGCCGTTGGTTGCTCAGGCACGGAAGGCCGGACAGTTTGTAATCGTTTCGCCCGAAGCCGAGGCCGGAGAGCGGATTCCGCTGACCATTGCAGGTGCGGACCAAGAAAAAGGAACCATTCGTCTGATCTTTCAGCGAGTGGGCAAAACGACCGCCCAAATGGCTGAAATTCCCAAAGGCGGGTCGCTTGGCTATGTAGCCGGGCCATTGGGGCGTCCGACGCATATCGAAAAGTTTGGTACGGTCGTTTGTGTCGGCGGGGGCATCGGCGTTGCGCCGCTGTTGCCGATTGCCGAGGCGATGAAAGACGCCGGTAATACGGTTGTTTCAATTCTGGGAGCGCGAACAAAAGATTTGCTGATTCTCGAAGAGCAATTCACGTCGCTTAGCGACGAGAGCATCATTGTAACCGATGACGGGTCATACGGCCGCAAGGCCTTGGTGACCGAACCACTCCAAGAGGTCTGTGCGCGAAGCCCAAAGCCCGATCTGGCGGTGGCAATCGGCCCGGCGATCATGATGAAATTCTGTTGCGAAGTGACCCGCCGGTACGGCGTGCCGACGCAGGTGTCGCTCAATACGATTATGGTGGACGGGACGGGAATGTGCGGCGGCTGCCGCGTGGAGGTCGGCGGGCAAACCCGGTTTGTTTGCGTCGATGGGCCGGAGTTCGACGGCCATCAGGTCAACTTTGATTTGATGATGCGCCGGATGGACGCCTACAAAGACCTCGAAAAACGTGCTTTGCAGCAGTATAAAGACCATCAATGCAAAATCGGACTGGATCGAAAATAAATATGCCGACTCATCCTGTTGATATCGATATGAATGAACAAGAAAAATACTTACAGGAATTGTTGACCAAACAGGCCCAGGGTCAGTTGAAACCCAAAGACCGTTATGCGATTAAGCCGCAGGACATGCCGGCCCAGGACGCCGTTAAGCGACGTCATGCCATGTCGGAGGTGGCGCTGGGCTATACCGAAACGCAGGCACGGCTGGAGGCCATGCGCTGTCTGCAATGCGCCAACGCTCCTTGTGTAGAAGGGTGTCCGGTGCGAATTCGGATTCGGGATTTTATTGGTGAAATCACGAAGGGGCAATATGACAGGGCGCTGGAAATCATCAAGGAGAACTCGCTTCTGCCGGCGGTGTGCGGGCGGGTCTGTCCACAGGAAGTGCAGTGTCAGGAACGCTGCACCGTCGGCAAAAAGTTCAAAGATGTGAATATGAGCGTTTCCATCGGGCGATTGGAGCGGTATGCGGCCGATCTGGCGCATGGCGGCGGGCAGACGCCGGCGGTAGCCCCGCCAACCGGCAAAAAGGTGGCGGTTATCGGTTCCGGGCCGGGCGGGATTGTGGTCGCCGCCGATACCCGTCGAGCCGGGCACGAGGTCACGCTGTTTGAGGCGTTTCATAAGCCCGGCGGCGTGATGGTCTATGGCATTCCCGAATTTCGTCTGCCCAAGGCAATTGTGCAGGAAGAGATCGATGTCTTGAAAAAGATGGGCGTCAAAATCGTCTGCAACTTTATTGTCGGGCGGACCCGCACCATCGAGCAGTTGATGAAAGAGGATGGTTTCGAGGCGGTCTATGTCGGCGTCGGAGCGGGGCTGCCGAAATTTATGGGCATTGAAGGCGAGCATCTGGTCGGCGTCTATAGCGCCAACGAGTATCTGACGCGAGCCAATCTGATGAAGGCCTATGAATTCGGCAAAGGCGCCGATACGCCGATTGCGGTCAGCAAAAAAGTCGCCGTACTCGGCGGCGGTAATGTGGCGATGGATGCGGCGCGAATGGCCGTGCGTCTGGGCGCTGAGAAAGTGTATCTGGTGTATCGCCGCAGCGAGACCGAGATGCCGGCCCGTATCGAGGAAGTCCGCCACGCTAAAGAAGAAGGCGTCATTTTCTGCACGCTGCAAAACCCCAAACGCATTCTTGGCAACGACGCCGGTCAGGTGGTCGGGATGGAATGCCTGCGATATGAGCTGGGCGAGCCGGACGAGTCCGGCCGGCGCCGGCCCGTGGCCATCGGAGGCAGTGAGTTTGTTATGAATGTCGATACCGTTATTGTGGCCATCGGCAACGGCGCCAATCCGCTGATTCAGCAGACCACGCCGGGTCTGGAATTTAATCAGTGGGGCAATATCGTTGTTGATGAAAATTGCCGCACCTCAATGAAGGGCGTCTATGCCGGCGGCGATATCGTCCTTGGCACTGCAACGGTGATTCTGGCCATGGGGCAGGGCCGCATCGCAGCACAGGCCATCAACACCGATTTAGCGAAATAAAGACAACGCTTTAGGCTGAAAATTCATTCCGAACACTGTCGGCATCGCGTTGAAAGGTTATGGTGTTTTGTGGATAAGCTGCCAGGCTCGGAGTACCTCGGCGACGCTCCAGGCTTGGGCAAACGCCCCGCGCGGCTTGTGCGGCGGGTCGCCTTCAAAGATTTCCGAGATCGACCCGATGCAGGCTTCCTCTTCAAGGTGCCGCAGCAGCGGCGCCAGCCAGGTGCGACACTTGCGTTTGGACTCATCGCTGAAGTCATTGACCTTTAAGTAGGCCTCAATGAACGGTCCGATCAGCCACGCCCAGACGGTTCCCTGATGATACGCCGCATCGCGCTGTCCCTGATGGCCGAAATAGCGCCCTTTATACCGCGGATCAATCGGCGCCAGCGTCCTTAACCCGCGCGACGTGAGCAGTTCCCATTGCACCGCGTCCACCACTTTTTGCTGCTTGGGTCTGTCCAGTGGAGAATACGGCAGCGAAACGGCAAAAATCTGATTGGGACGCAGGCTCGCATCGGCCGTTCCGTTCGGCAGGACGCAATCGTTTAGATAGCCGACGTGTCCGTTCCAGAACACGCGATCAAAACTTTCGGCCGCCTGTTCGGCCACCTCGGCGTAAAAGCGGGCGTTTTCGGCCTGTCGGTTTTTATAGTATCTTGCCAGATGACACAGGGCGTTGTACCACAGGGCGTTCACTTCAACCGCTTTGCCGTGCCGCGGCGTAAAGCAGACGCCGTCAAATTTGGCGTCCATCCAGGTCAGTTGCGTGTGAGCGTCGCCGCCGGTGACCAGTTTGTCGCTGTCGGTATGGATACCGAACCGCGTGCCGCGTCGATAGGATTCGACAATCCATTTGACGGCGGGCAGAAGCGTCTTTGCAAAACGTCTGACATTACCGGTCTCCCTGAGCCACGCAAACGCCGCATGGATAAACCACAGCGATGCATCAATGCTGTTGTAATGCGGGTCATTGCCGTAGTCGTCGAATCGATTGGGGATCATTCCTTCGCTGACAGCGCCGGCAAACGTCTTGAGCACGCCCCAGGCCGTCTCGGTTCGACCGGTGCACAGACATAATCCTTCCAGAGCGATAAAGGTGTCCCGTCCCCAATCCAGAAACCACGGGTAACCGGCGATGACAGTCGGCGTGGTCTCGTTGCGGATGACACGTTCGGTGACAAACTGTCCCGCGGCCGAAAACAGATGCCGGCGGACGGTATCGTGCGGCTCGCAGACCGCCAGCAATTCCTTTTCACGCAGACGCAGCGCGTCAATGGCGACGTCAATATCCAGCGCTTCCAGTTCGGCGTCGCCGACGGGGTCTGTTAAAGCCGCCCAAAGGATCATGCGCGTCGGTCCATTGATCCGGGCGGTATAGATTCCCGGCGACCACAAATCTTCATAGCAGTCCTGTCCCCGAAAACGTTCCGTGCGATACAAAAACCGATACCACCATTGCGGTTCGGCGGCATAGTCCATCCCCTCGCAGCGCAGCATCAATTTGCCGTTTTGTGCGTTGTCGGTTTCAATCACCACGTTAGACGGATCGATGGTAGCGCTCTTAAACGCGGCGGTATTGTGCTGAAGGCTGTGGAAGTCGCGCAGCGCCGCAAACGGACGCACCGCCAATTCGAACGCCGCACAGACATCGCTGAATTCATAAACCACCGCCGCCGCATCGCAATCCGGCAGCAGATAAATCGATTTGGTCAGATTGGCAACGCCCAGTTCGTAATCGAAATGGACTCCCAGATGCTTTCGAAAGGCGGTTTGATATTCATATCCGCGGGGATGAAGCGTGCGGTCGAATTCAAACGTGCTCAGGGCAATGGTATTGTCGCTGCACGTAACGGTTTCCAGACAGTTGGACAAAGCGGCAATGCGATTGGCCGGCGGACGGTGCGTTCCGACAAGCAGGCCATGATAACGACGGGTGTTGCAGCCGATTACCGTGCCGCTTGCAAATCCCGCGCGGCTATTGGTCAGGAGCCATTCTTTGGCCAGCAATTCATCCGCGCTGTAACGCGGCGTCAACACCGTCAACTCAGCCGGCTCGGTTCGATTGCTTGTTTGTTCCATAGGCGTTCCCTGCCTGACGGTGTTCCATATCCCCCGCAGACGACGCTATGAGATGTGTTCTGCCGGCTGCCGGGAGCTGCGGATGAACGACTGACCGCAGCGTTCTTTCAAGTTGTTCAGTACGTTCATAAAATTAATGTATGAGTCGTAAGGCGATTCGTAGGGATTGAAGTATTTATGCACATCGCCGTCGGAGAAGTACTTGGTGCACATATAGTAAAAGTGATCCGAGGTCTGAAGTTTTCGCCAATCATTAAGGAGTTCCTGATTGCAGGTTTGCTTGACGAGTTTTTCCAGTTTATACACCTCGTGAAGGGCGTTGGACTGCATCGCGTTGCCCAGCCACGCCGACAGATCGCGTTCCATATCCGCCCAACTGATGATGTGCGGCACATCAATCGTATCGACCGGTTCATAAGCGTCGATGACTTCGCTGGGGGTCTTGAAATCATTGTCAGGGTGTTTAAGGATTTCTTCGGGCAGATGGCGCATAAAATCAAATATGCCGGTGTCCTGCCACTGGTGTTCGCCGAAGGTTTCATAATCCATAAACAGATTGACGACCTGGCCGTTGCCGTTGACCTTGTTGATCCAGCCGGCGAATTTGTCGGCCATCAGCGGGTATTCCTTCCAGTTGCGATTGCCAAAGCGAAACGCGATATCGTCGCTGAGCGAGTAGTTTTTCAAAAGCAGCCTCAAGCGGTTGCAGCCGACCGGACGATAGACAAAATTACTGGTGCGATGCCCCAGAATATGGTCGGCGCCTTCGGTGATGACGCCGTCAAACCGGTCAATCGATTCGATGATCTCGGCCAGCCGATTGTTGTAAACCAGCTCCGTGTTGCGAAAAACACGAACATTTTGACCGAACAGCCGTTCCATGGTGTCGGTGTGTTTGTTGATTTGCTCAAGAAACTCGTCGCGCGAATACAGAAAGCTGAGGCTGTGGTAGTACGTCTCAGCCAGAAACTCCACACATCCCGTATCGGCCAAGGCGTCAAAGGTGCTCATCACCTCCGGACAGTATTTCTGAAATTGCTCGATGACCACGCCGGTCAGGCTGAAGGCGATGCGAAACCGTCCTTCGTTGCGTCGGATCACATCCAGCAGGAGCCGATTGGTCGGCAGATAGCATTTGTTGGCGACTTTGCGGCAGATCGACGCGTTTTTGAACTCGTCGAAATAACGCGGCGAACGATCAAAGACCGTATAATGCCGAAGTCGAAACGGTTGATGAACCTGGAAATAAAAACAAACCGACGCCATAGCAGCACCCTCAATTGTTCAAATCCGATTTTGTTATTCAGACGTGCTGAAACAGTTCGTTATAGACTTTCACACATTTCTGCGCCGCACCGGACCAGCGAAGCCGACGTACTTCAAAATTACCGTGTTCCCGCAGCGTCAACTGAAGCGGCGGGTATTTCAATACGGCGATGATTTTGTTGGCCATCTCGGTGACATCCCAGAAATCCACTTTCAGCACGTGCGTCAGTACCTCTGCGACGCCGCTTTGTTTGCTGATCAGAACCGGTACATCATAGTTCAATGCCTCCAGCGGGGCGATGCCGAACGGCTCGGAAACAGACGGCATCACGTACAAATCGGCCATCTGATAGACCTGCTGAACGTCATTGCCGCGAAGAAAGCCGGTAAACAGCACTTTATGGCCGATGCCCATCTGCGCGGCCATCTCGATGATTCGGTGCATCATATCGCCGGTGCCAGCCATCACGAACTTGACATTCTCGACTTCTTCAAGCACTTTTCGAGCCGCCATCAGAAAATATTCAGGTCCTTTTTGCATGGTGATGCGGCCCAGGAAAAGGACGATTTTTTCATCGCTTCGAATACCGATTTTGTTGAATGCGGTGCGGTTGTCATTATTTTGTTCGACGCCGTTATACACCACCTCGACTTTGTCGCCGAGGACGCCGTAACGGCTGATAATAATATTGCGGGTCAGATAACTGACGGCGACGACCTTGCGTGCCGCGTGCATGCCGCGACGCTCAATATCGTAAATCATCTGATTGACATGCTCGCCGCTGCGGTCAAATTCGGTCGAATGCACATGAACTACCAGCGGCTTACCGGTGACGGCGGCCACGGCGATGCCGGCCGGGAAGGTCATCCAGTCATGAGCGTGAATCACATCAAACTCTTCCTGTAGCGCCAAACGTGCGGCCGCGGCGGCGTAACGATGAACTTCCGTGTACATATCGCCGCTGTATTGACCGGCGCCGACCGATTCATGGGCCAGGTTTTCCCATTGCTGAAGCGCCAAGGCCCGTTCGCTGTCCGAAAAACCGCCTTCTTCGTTTTTTTGCTGAATGATTTCTTTGATCTTCTGCTGATAGTACTCCGGCGTTGTGTAGGGCTGCATCGACGAGGCGATCGAGTGGAACGTTACATTCTCCAGACCGGCCAGTGTGCCGGCGTCTGATTTCGATGTCTCGAAATCGCGAATCTGAGACGGGCTGAGCATTTTGACGTGTGAGGCTTGGGGCGATTCAATCGGCTTGGGCAACACAAAGACAATGTCCTGTCCCAAATCGCTCAAAGCCCGAGTCAACCCATGACAAGCTGTCCCCAGACCTCCGCTGATATACGGCGGAAATTCCCAGCCAAGCATGAAGATTCTCATAACCATACTCCGCAATAGTTGTGCACCTTCACGAGTTTGGAACAGTTAAAATCCATTTCTCTGTCCGGCAGCAAAAGAGTAAAATTGTCTAAAAATAAGACATCGCGAATATTATAATTGATGATTATCGGGACGTCTATAGAATTATACAAAAAATGTTTCAATTTTGACGGCACGATTTTAGGGTATCGAAACGGCGTGAAGCGTCACAAAGACCTACACCGGTACCGGACAAAAAATAATGGGTGAGCTGGGACTCGAACCCAGGACCTACGGCTTAAAAGGCCGTTGCTCTGCCGGCTGAGCTACTCACCCTAATTCTAACAAAGAGAGCTAAAAGGTTATTCCATGTCAAATACCATGAATAAAAAAAGCCGGAAGACCGGTTCCGACAAATTTCCGCTTACACTACACAAAACAGGTTCGTATTGCAAGAAAATAAAGAGAAAAAATAAGATTATAGCATCATTACAGGGTTTTTTCTGTCCGATTCTCCATTTTTTGTTATTGTTCACAAGTTTTCGGAAGCTGGGCTAATCGGACAGCAGATTGATGTGGGCCGCCGAGGTGTGCGGGTCGTCATCGAAACCGCCAAGCGAGACCAGCCGCACAAAACGGCCCCTGTGAGGCATGTCAAATCGTGCCGTTTGAAGGGCGGCGTTATTTTCAAACCTTCCCTTGGCGGCCGGCGGTCCCCACGCGGCCGGGTCGGTACTGACATACACCTCATATTCAGCGATCCGACCGTTTGAGTTGCTGTCCTGTCTTGGCAGGACGGTTATACCGGTTATTGTCGCAGGGCGGCTCAGCTCAATTCGAATTTCATGAGGGCGCGGCGTTGCCTGAGGCGACCAGCGTGTATGCCACATCGTGGCCGGATCGCCGTCAATGGCTTTCTGACCCTCATAGCCGGACTGATCACTGCTGGTGTAGATGACTTTAGCGTTAAGCTTTTCCAGCAGCGTTGGCTCTCGAAACAGGCTGTTGACCGCTTCGACGCTTAGCTTTGTTGCGGGGCGAAAGTCCGCTGAGTCCATATACGCCAACAGGCTGCGGCGAAGGTGGCGGGCGACAAGACGGTTTTCAAGGTCATTGTCAATGTCTATACTGCACACCAGCAGCTTTCCGTTTTCGACTGCGGCCTCGAAGATCAGCCCCAGGCTGCGGCACAGGTTCCAGTCGTCGATCACCCGCACCAGCGGCTCGATGTGTGCGCCCAGGCCATCCAGCACGATCGGCTTGGAGTGATCCAGCAGTTCCCACCACTGCCAGTTGCTGTGAAAATCCGTCGGGAAATCCGCAAATGCCGGGTGTCTCGGGTTGCACAGAATACCCATTGTATGCTCTTTCTGGGCCGGGAAGGTGATGCGGTTCCAGAAAATGGGGCGAAATGTCCCCAGGGTATCGCTTTTGAGGCGATTAGCCGGAGGGGTCAGCAGCACGGTTCCGCCGCCTTTGAGTATTGCGACGGCCTTTTCGTCAAGCTGCCCGGTTTGGTGAACAGATGCCGGCGCCGAGATCATCTCTTGAGCTGGATAGACCCAAAACTCCCAGTCATTGGCGATATCGGTCTCGTTTAGAGCAATTTCGAGAATCAGCTTTTGTGGCCGTTTGAACCGTTCCAGCGGCAAGCGGATTGATCCCAGCGTGGTCAGTTGGCCGGTTGGAGCCGTTCTCTGCGGCAGTCTGCCAGAGGTCTCAATACGTCCGGCCTGATCGCGCACCGTCCAGAATCCTTCGGCGTTTATCGCGGTCGGGCCGTAATGTGCCACATCGACCGCGGCTTCAAACGTCTCGGAGCTGCAAAACGTTTTCTTGTTCATACGTGCCAGCGGAACGGTTGGACCGCAGAAACGGCTGAACGCTTCGGCCGATACGTAACCTTTGGGTTCCCAGAAACAGTCCAGCACGCCGACCGGAGCGGTTCCCTGGCCGGGAAAATCATGCAGATCCAGTAATTGAAAGCCGCCGAATCCCGGCGTGCGCAGGGCGGCCTCGATTTCCTGCTTGTAAAGACGCACTTGAAACATCCCCGAAGCCATGAAAAAGTCATGGCCCAGGTGCAGTAAACCGGCTTTATCGAGCATGTCGCGGGCAATTTCGATGTTGCCGCCGCGCAGCGCGCCGTCATATTTGAACCGCTCGGCCGGATTGGGATAAACACACCACTGGCCAATCTCGTGGCTGATGACGGGGACATCATAACGGTTTACATGATCGCGGTAGTCCGTGGCGGTTTGCGGGCGTTCGTTTAGCCGCAGTGTCGGGTACTGCTGAAGGCGTGGATAGTGCATCACGTGAAATTCGTTGGCCCCGATGGCCGGCCAGCCGGAACCGGCGGTATAATATCGGCGGCTGTCCTGCTCTGACCAGGTTTGAATCAAACGGGTCAGAAAGGTATCGCGCGGCTCGCCATGAGGGTGCGGTTCATTGGCCGGCGCCATCAAAATAAACGATGGATGATTGCCGTAGGCTTTGAGCATTCGGCCGCCTTCCTCATAAATCCAGCTATCCACCGGCGTGCCCTGTCCAAAGCGCGGCCATGTGGAGGCCTCGGCTTGAATGAACACCCCCATTTCGTCAGCGGCCACGAACGCAGCTTTCGGTGGACACCAGGAATGAAACCGCAGATGGTTCAGCCCATGCGCCTGAATAATGCGCATGATGCGTTTCCAGGACGCTGTGTCCATCGGCGGATAACCGGTCTTGGGAAAGATAGCACATTCGAGTGTGCCGCGTAAAAAAACGCGGCGTCCGTTGATGGTAAATTGTGTGCCATCCAGGCCCAACTGGCGCATTCCGAAGGTCACCGTATGCTCAATGGGTTCCGGTTGGTCGTTGGGAGCAAAGGTCAAAGTCAATCGGTACAGAGCTGGCGAGAATTCGTCCCAAAGCTGAACGTCGCGACCCATAGCGTACTCAATCTCAAATCGACGTTTATCAGGGGGTAATTCCAGCGGCACGGTTCGCTCCGGCACGCGATGCGCCGCGGGGCTGTTAAAACATTCCGCGCACAGCCGCAGTGTTCCCTCAAGGGTTTCAAAGCAGGCCGTGCCCAGCGCTGCTGAGATTGTTATTGTCCGGGCTTTGACATCGGGATACACCTGCACATCCTCAAACCAGATCGCCGGATTCTGTGCGATCAGGCCAATGTTGCCAATGATGCCGTTCCAGTTGGTTTGTGTCTGATCCGAGACGCTATGCGCGTCATTTCCAACTGGAATCAGCACGCGATTGTCCACACGTATCGTCAGCCGGTGTCGGCCGGGACCGAGCATGTCTGTCAGGACATATTCGTGGGGCGTGCCGAGGCTGTTCTGTGTTCCGACGAGGGTATCGTTGACCCATACGGTTGTCTGCCAGTGCGGCCGTTCCAGGTGGAGAACAACCCGACGTCCCTTCCAGTCCTGGGGGATCGTTACCGACCGCTGATACCATGCCGGGCCGACATAATGTCGCTTTGGGGTCAGCCAGAAAGGGGACAAAAACTCCTCGGCCTGTATATACGATGCAAATCGTTCATCGCCCAGAAGCCGAAAGCCGATGTCGGATGTCCATTCCGTATGGCGCGAGGGCTTATTGCCAAATCCCTGCTCCTGGAGCGAGCCGGGCAGTCGAATCAAATCCTCCGTGTCCAGGTCCCCGGCAAACCATCGCTGTGCAACCCCCCGGTCATCCGGATCCAAGGCAAATCGCCACACGCCCTCCAACGGCAGCGCCTGTCCGCTCAGTGCCGAGGCGCAACACATCATCGAACTCAACACAATCGCCGGGATTGTCAATTTTCTCATTTCAATATGTCTGGATTCCAATTCTATTTGATCAGCGCGATAATTTTATCGAGATCATTGGCCGCGTGCATTGGCGGATTACTGAACGGGCGCTGCATTTGGCTGTGATAATCAACCGTGGCGTTGGGATCTTTGAGCGGATGGCCGGTCAGGACACAGGCGACGCGCTGATCTTTACCGATGGTTCCCTCAGCCAGCAGATGTTTCAGCCCTGCGATGGTCGCCGCTGAGGCCGGCTCACAACCCAGGCCGGTCTTTCCGATCTGGGCCTTGGCGTCGAGGATCTCTTCATCCGTAACCGCCAGGACTACGCCATTGCAGACCTCCAACGCCCGCAGGCACTTTTTCAGATTGACCGGTCGAGAAATTTCAATCGCCGAGGCGACGGTGTGCGGGCGAAAACCTGCGGCATCCAGCCCGTCATAATAGGCCTTGATGGCGTCATTGTCGGTATGACCGTTATTCCATCGCAGTTTTTTGTCATGGTAGAGTTCTGTCAGCGTATTGGCGCCGACGGCATTAATCACCGCCAGACGCGGCACACGATCAATCAAGCCCAGCGTCTGAAGCTCCATAAAGGCCTTGCCGAAGGCGCTGCTGTTGCCGAGGTTGCCGCCGGGCACGATAATCCAGTCCGGCGCTTCCCAGCCGAGCTGCTCAATGATGCGGTACATAATCGTTTTTTGACCTTCCAGCCGGAACGGGTTGAGCGAGTTGACCAGATAAATCTTTAATTGACGGCACACGTCCTGTACCTGACGCATGCAGTCATCGAAATCGCCCTCGATTTGGATCGTCTGCGCACCGTAGTCCATCGCCTGGCTTAGTTTGCCAAAGGCAATCTTGCCTTGACCGATAAAAACCGTGGCCTTCAGCCCGCCGCTATGAGCGTATAAAGCCATCGAAGCCGAGGTGTTGCCGGTTGAGGCGCACGCACTGGCTGTTGCGCCGACCATTCGGGCATGGCTGAACGCCGCGGTCATGCCGTTGTCCTTGAACGACCCTGACGGATTCATGCCCTCGTACTGAAGGAACAGACCGTCCGGGTTCATTCCCAACTCAGCCGCCAGGGCGCCATTTTGCTGCAAGAGTGTCTGCCCTTCGCCAATGCTGACTTTGCAGCGATCCGGACAGAAATCCAGCAACTCCCGAAACCGCCACACCCCGGAAAAATCCAGCCGTTCATTTCGCTTTGCCCATCGCCCGGCAAAGTCGGCCAGTGTTTTCGGCAGGGCGACGGTGTTCCAGTCGTAACAGATATCCAGCAAATCGCCGCAGGTCGGGCATTGAAACAGGACCTCTTCGCAGCCAAACGTGGCCGAACACTTCGGATTGATGCATTTCTGATAGGCGGGGGGGGTGTCCATCATTGTTCTCGGGATGTATTGTCAGCGTTCAGTTTTTCGATAACGGCGGGCAGTTCGGCAATTTTGTCGATGCGGAATGCTCCCTGCGGCAGCGGTTTGCCGGCATTGGCATGCCCGCATTTCAGAACCGCGGTCATACCCGCCGCCAGCGCACCGGTAATATCTTTGTCAATCAAATCTCCCACGAACATAATATGTCGCGGATCAACTTCGATTCGACAAGCGGCCTCCTGAAAAATCCTGACATTCGGTTTTCGCCACGGGAACTCATACGAATACAGTCGTACCGGGAAATACCGCAGCAGTCCTTCCTGCTCAAGATGGCGTTCCAGACTGCATTTGTGGATGAATGTGTTGCTCAGGACGCCCAGCTTCAGCCCCATTCGGGTCAACCGGTCCAGCGCCTCCTGCGTGCCCGGCTCCACGGCGCTGGCTTCGGCCAGCTTCTCGTACCATCGCCAGTTTAACTCTTCCCATTGCTCGGGCGCCAGATTCAGCCCGTTTTTGGCGCCGTATGTCTTGAGCAGTTCAAGCGAATTGAAGTCATTGCCCGTCAGCCACGACCGCAGCAAGTGCCAGCGAATGCCCCATAGATGCAGCAGCCGATAGACTCGAAAGGAGCCTACCGGCTGATTGTGTTCCTGCAAATAGGCATACGACCGCCGCATCGCCTCGTCAAGCAGCCGTCCCTTGCTCAGCTTGCCGAAATGCAGCAGCGTATCGCCCAGATCAAACAAAATCGCTTCGATCCGTCGTGCAGCCAAATCCATCACCTCTTGGGGGGAAGCTTATCTGCGAAGACCTCTTGGGTCCACGCTTCCATTTCGTCGTCGGAAATTGCCGACATCCGATCCGCAGCGTATTCCTGGTCAATACGGTCTTTGATCGCAATGACGCGGGGGTCTTGCTTGGCAATATCAATCTGATAGCGATCTTCGATCCAGTGTTTGATGCCGGCCGCGCCGGTTTTGTCGGTAATCGCGACGCCGACCGGCCGTTTGAGCAATTTGTACGTATCGAAGCAGTTGTAAATCTCTTCGTTTTTCAGCAAACCGTCGGCGTGAATCCCCGCACGGGTAACGTTAAAGTCCCGTCCGACCAGCGGATAGTTCGGCTGGATATTGAAGCCCAGCTCTTTGTTGGCGTATTGCGCCAGCTCGGTGATGGCCGCGTAATTGATGCGACTGTCGGTTCCTTTGAGCTGGGCGTGTTCAACCACCAGCGCTTCAAGCGGGGGGTTGCCGGTTCGCTCGCCGACGCCGAAAATTGCGCAGTTGGCTACGGCGCAGCCATACAGCCAGGCGGTGGCCGCACACACCTGCACCTTATGGAAATCATTGTGGCCATGCCATTCCATCCATTCGGCCGGTACGCCGATTTTTCGCAATCCCGCGATCAGTTTCGGCAGCGACCGCGGCAGTTTGGCGTTCGGATAAGGCACGCCAAAGCCCAGCGTATCGCACAGACGAATCTTGACCGGTACCTTATACGCCTGCGACAGTTCCATCAGCCGCGCTGCAAAGGGCAGCACAAAACCGTCATAGTCAGCCCGCGTGATGTCCTCAAAATGACACCGGGGGTTAATGCCGCTGTCCAGGGCCGCCTTGACGATGTCCAGATACGACTGCATGGCCTGCGAACGGGTCTTTTTGAGTTTCAGAAAAATGTGATAATCGCTGGCACTGGTCAGAATACCGGTTTCCTTCAGCCCCATTTGTGTGACATACTTGAAGTCCGACGGCGTGGCCCGAATCCAGCCGGTGATTTCCGGGAAATCATATCCGCGTTCCTGACACAGCCGGACCGCCTTGCGGTCGCGATCGGAGTACAGGAAAAACTCCGATTGGCGAATCAGGTCGGTGCCGCCGTTGATTTCATGGAAAAAATCAAATATTTTCAACACCTGTTCCGGCGAATAAGGCGCGCGGGCCTGCTGGCCGTCGCGGAAAGTCGTGTCTGTAATCCAAACTTTTTCGGGTATTTCCATCGGGACGGTCTGTTCTTCAAACTCCATCTTTGGGAATTCCGAATACGGAAAAACGCCCCGATACAGCTGGGGTTGCTGGACATCTTGAAGCTGAATCGATTTTAGATCCATACTCACCTCTCTATTAACAGGTTTTCACCTCTTGTTATCCGGAAACAACAGGTAGCCGAGGTGGGAGTCGAACCCACACGCCCTTGCGGGCAGGGGATTTTAAGTCCCCAGCGTCTGCCATTCCGCCACTCGGCCAGATTTACGTGATAACACTGTTTCCGGTTCCGATAATTCCAGAAGCGAATTATAGAAACTCGCTTGTTTTTTTCAAGAAAAACCTGTTCAGTAAAATTTTGTGTCTAATTTTTAGAAAAAAAGCGAATATTTGGTATAAAGGAAGTTTATGCTTAAGTAACGGTGCTGTTGCCTTATGAAACAAGACAAAGAAAAGCAATTTTTTCGGCTTTTTATGCAGCATCAGCGGTCTATTTTTTGCTATATCTTGATGAACGTACGCAACGCCGATGATGCGCGGGATGTTATGCAGGAGGCGGCGGTGATCATGTGGCAAAAATACACCATTCAAGATCAGGAAGAACGTTTTCTTTATTGGAGCCTGGCCATTGCCCGCAATCTGATCAAACAGTACTACCAGAAACTCAAACGAGATCACTTGATTTTCTGCGATGAGCTGCTGTCGGAAATTGAAGATCGCAGCCGGTCACAGATTGAATCCTATGAGGACTACGTTGCGGCCCTGCGTAAATGCCTTGCCCGACTGAATGCCCGGCAGCGTCAACTGCTGAGTTTGAAATATGAACGCGGGATGAAGGTCAAAGAGATTTCCCGGCATGTCCAGCGGTCCACGGAAGCGATTTATAAAATCATTGCGCGGACGCAGGCGGCGTTGCAGCGGTGTATCCTGAAATCGATGGCGGAGTAATTCCGAGGTGTCGGGTGTGGATAAGTACGAACAGATCATAACGCTGGTTATCAAAGAACACGAGGGGATGCTGACCGCGGAGGAGTTCCGGATTCTCCAGGCGTATCTAAGGGGCGATTCGCAGCTTCTTGATTTTTACATTCATTGTTATTTGACTATCTCGGTGTTTAACAAATCGTACGATTTTTCGGATCGTATCGCCTGGTCTGAAGCGTATCTGGTCAATATCGACGGTCCGTTCTGGAAAGAGCTGGCCGATCTTGAAAAAGCCGCCCCTTCGTTTGAACAGCCCACACCGCCGGATGACGACAAACCAGCGGTCGGAAAACTGGCGGTGGAAAAGCCTCCCCACAAGATTAAAAAGTCCTCTGTTTTGACCGTTGTCCTGTCCAGTGCGGCGTTGCTGTTCTTTTTGATGTTGATCCGATTTCTCCCCGCTCCTCCGGTACGAACGCCCATCGGCAGGGTACTTCAGTTGAATAATGCTGTTTTTCCCAAGCCTGTCAAAATGCTGGCCGAGGGACAGGACGTTTTTGCCGGGCCGTTATCGCTGACAGCCGGTTCCGGCCTGATTGAGCTGGATACCGGCACACGGGTCTTTTTGACGGCGCCAATTGAGATTGATCTGCACGACAAATCCCTTGTCTATTTGAGTCAGGGAAAATTGCTGGCTCAGGTACCGCCAACGGGGCTGGGCTTTACCATCAGCACGCCACAGGGTTCGGTCGTGGTTTACGGCACGGAGTTTACGTTGGCGGTCGATCCGGACGGTTGGACGCGCGTGGAGGTGTTCAAGGGCCGGGTCGATTTACGCAGCAAGAGCGGTTCACCTGTAAACGCGATTTCTCAACTGGTTGCGGCTGGTCAGGTCGGGACGGTGGATGCATCCGGATCGATTGCCGTGAAAGACAAACGTACATCACCGGCCCCCGTTCGTCGCAGTCTCGAAAGAGTCTGGGCCGGCACACAGCCAAGATCCCTCTGGAATGATCCGGTCAATTGGGAAAACGAGGAAATGCCCGACGCCTATTCTCCGGCGTTCCTGCAGCACCGCCCCGTGCGGAGTATTTGTGTGATTGATGATACCCATACGGGCCAACATCGTGCCCGTGCCGAGTATGTCAACATTGGCCTGTGGGGATACGGCTGTCTGGAGATGACAGGCGGAGAATTGGAGACCGAGGAAATCTGGGTCGGCCGGCGCGACGGCGGCGACGGGGTGTTCACTCTCAGCGGCGGGACCGTTTTCATTACCCAAAAACGGGACGGGATTATTATCGGCAAGTCATGGGAGAAAAAGGCCGGGCACGGCGTGATGAATTTCAAAGGAGGAACAATTCTGTTCGAAGATTCGAGGGATAATATGATTCTGGGCTGGGGCTATCCGGCGCAGGGGGTCTTGAATATGGAAGGCGGTCGGCTGAGCATCCCCAACCAACTGATTCTCGGCGCCGTCAGTGATGAAATTCAATCGCCCGAGCCGCTGCTGGGAACCGGTTATGTCAATATCAAGGCCGGTGTTCTTCGGGCCGGATCGCTGCTGATTCGACAGGGACGGGTGGATATTCAGGACGGCGTCCTGGTCCTCAAAGGCGATGTGCGCCAACCGCTTCAGGAATATGTCCGCACTAATCGGTTGACCGCCAATAATGGGGCCGGAACCCTGCGGTTTGACTACGATTCAGATGCCGACGAAACGCGGGTTCGCGCTGAAGGTTTGCCCTAAGAATGTTCGTTCGGTCGTTTTCCTGAGATGGAAACGGCAAAGTATCGATAATCGACTGGATACGGTGTGGAGGTGAAATGTGATGAGTCATGGGTATGATGTAAAACACAAAATGAAAGCAAATCCGATGACCCCCGTTTTTGGAAAGGAGGGTGTTTATGCAAGTGATCGGTAGATCAGGTTAGCGCACAGGATGTGGAAGGGTATGTGCCCTTCATGGGCAAGACAGGCTTTTATGACACTTTTTTTTAGGAGTAATGATGATGAGAAAGGTATTGATGGTATTGCTCTGTCTGTTGTGGGCGGCGCCCGCTGTCGCTCTGATAGACACGTTTGACGCGAGCCACAATTTTGTCGCTGACGGCGTTGCCGGTACCGATTGGCAGGCGGTTGTTTATTCGGGCGGCAATTTGCCCAGCCTGCAGATTCAAAGCGGCAACGGAAAGCTGCGTTTGCAGTCTCAAGGCACTACCGCCGGCGGATGGGATGGCGTCTGGGATATCAACGGCGACGGCACGGCTGATCTGTGTCCGATGCTGTTGACGGAAGTGACCGGCGACTTTGTGCTGATTACGCGGTTTGCCGGCATCAATGATTTGTCGGTCGATCACCAGGCCGCCGGGTTGGTCGTTCGCAATCCCGACAATTCCGCGGGTGAAAATATGGTACAAAGCGCCTTTTTCTCGCGCTGGACCGGACATATCGCCTGGAATGTGGTCAACGGCGCCCGAACCGGAGAGGCCGGAGCGACGAGTCTTAATGTGAATCAATATTCTTATATGAAATTGGAGCGTGTGGGTAATCTGTTCACGCCGTCGGTCAGCGAGGACGGCGTCAACTGGACTCCTATGTTTGCCGGATGGACACGCAATGATCTGCCTCAGACCGTTCAGGTGGGTTTGTTTCACGCGATGTTTTCCCAGAATCTCGGCTGGACGGATTTTGATTTTCTTTACGCCGGCAAGCAGGCGGCTTCGCTGTCTCCGCTGGAACCGACGGTGGAAGAGGAAGGGGAAACGACCCAGACCATGACGATTACGCTGACCGGCCCTGAGCCGATCGCGGATGTGTATGTGGATGTCATTCCGTATGCCTTGCCTTTTAACCTGGACCCTGAGGCCAACGATCCGAATGATATCCGTCTTATCGGACCGGACGGGCCGCAAGAGCCGGGGATGCCGCTGACGCTCCATTTCCCGGCGGGAACCACCCAGAAAACATTTGTGGTGCAGGCGGTGGATGACGACTATGTCGAGGGGCTTGAACAGATCGGCCTGAAAGTGCTGACCTACAGTGAAGATCCTGCCTATGATCAGCAGTTGGGTCAATGGACGCTGGTTACCGTGATTGATGACGAGCAGGGGCATTTGATAATGGATACGGGTGAAGGCCTGGTTGTGGATGAAAATCAGACGATGACGGCAGAATTTACCGTCAGTTTGTCCCATCCGCCGGCTGAGGACGTTACGGTCTCAATCACAACCCCCGACGGACAAACCGCCGTTAGCCCGATCACGCTGGTCTTTACACCGGAAAACTATCTGATTCCACAAACTGTTACCGTGACCGCTGTCGATGACGATCTCGTGGAAGATGATCCGCACACCGGAAGAATCGCTTTTGCGGTCAGCAGTGATGATCCGTTTTATCACGGCATTACCGTGCCGCAGGTAACAGTCATTATTATTGAGAACAATTGCGGCGCGTGGGGATATTCCCGATTTGACGCCAATCAGGACTGTGTGGTCGATCTGCTTGATGTGGCGGTGCTGGCCTCGCAATGGCTCCAATGCACACATCCGCATGCCGTGGATTGCATTGATGTACGCTGACAGGGCCGGATGACGCCACACACGTAAGAAACAGTTGAAACTTAAAATTGGGAGATGATATTATGAAAAAGTTTGGCTTATTCAGTCAATTACTTGCGCTGATGTGTTTTGTCGGCCTGGCGACGGCGGCGCCGCAGCCCCTGATCGATCTGAATGCAGAGAATCTGCCTGAAGGCGATTTGAATGCGTGGGTCAATGAGGGAACGGTGGAATGCGTCTTTTTAATTGCGGACCGGCAAGAGGTGGAAGGCACAGATCCCAACGCGATCGTGCAGGACGTGGCCGGACGCAAGGCGGTCTCGTTTGCCGGCGGGGCGTGGATGCAGTCGGACATCACCACGCCGGACGAGCTGACCGGCGCCAATCCCTGGTCGGTTCTGGTCTGGGCGTATGCCCCTTCGACGACGGGCGAAGACTGCCTGTTTCAGTGGGCCGATCGCGGCGGTAACATCAATGCGGCGTCAGCACACTTCAATTTCGGCACGCGCGCCTTTACCAATTTCTTCAATGACGTGTTCTATACGTCGCCGCCGGCGGTCAATCAATGGGTGCATCTGGCGATGACCTATGACGGAACCAACATCCGACTGTATGTCAATGGCATAGACGACACCGTGGCCGCCCGCGCGATGAACATCGCCGAAGGCCATTATATGCGGATTGCCCGCTCGATGCCGGATTTATGGGGGACGCATCCGTTCGGCGGTTCCATCGCGTCGCTTCAGGTGTACGATACGGCCCTGACCCAGCAGGAAATCCAGGAACTGGGCAGCGTCTTTGAGGCCGGCGCCATTGGTCCGACCGGACTGCGCATGGTGGAAGGCAGCACGGTGGAAATCGAAGTGGAAATTTATACCAATCCGCTGACCGGTCAGGGACCCCAGGAGGACCTGGAAGTTACGCTGAGTCTCATCGGCGCCTGGGGGGATGTCATTCTGGGCGATTCGCAAGTCGGGCAGCCATACACCGTTATCGTGCCCGCGGCGGATTATCAAACGCCGATTACCATCCCTGTGACCGCCTATGACGACGACGTCTTTCAACCGGCCCACAATGTTTATATTCAGGCGGTCGTAACGGCGGGGGATCCGGATTATTTGAACAAGATTCTGACGCCGACGACCGGTCTTGCCATTCGAATCATTGACAATGTGCCGCTTGAGTGTCCTCCGCCTCAACTGATCGGCGGCGCCTATGTGGACAATTTTGATTGCGGGGCGGATTATCTGTCGTTCGGCACTGAAGGGTCGCTCTGGAGCGGTCTGATGGATGTCGGTGAAAACACCATTGAAGCCACGGCCAATATGACCGTGTCCAATACCCTGCGTCTGTCCTCGTCCAACAGTTATTGGGGCGGCAACGACACGACCGGGCCGTTCCTCTATGTGGAGGTAACCGGCGATTTCGAAGTGGAAACCTATATTGCCGATGCTTCAGGTGTAAACTATAACGACGGCGGTCTTATGATCCGTCTGGCTGATACAGCGGCCGGCGGGGCCGGTGAAGATAATATTCAGTTGTGCTATTTCCCGTTGTTTAACGTGGGAAATATCCTGCGCTGGAATAACAATGGCGCCCGTACCGAGACGGATATTACCTGGGAAGGCTGGGATGCGGCGCCGTATCTCAAGCTCGTCCGTCGCGGAGCAAACTTCTATGCTTACAATAGTTATGACGGGGTCAACTGGCTTCCGTCGTTCCCCACGGCCAGCCCCGATAATCCGCTTGTGCGCGAGGATATGAACGTGCCGACGCTTCAGGTTGGTCTGTACCATGCCACATTTTCCGGCGAAGAGGGATATATCGACTATGGTTATTTCTCGCTGAGAAAAGCCAGAGGGGTGGTTTCCGGCGAATTGTTCCTGAATGAAGGCGACAGCGGGGCCGTGCAGTTGCAGTTATTTGCCGACGAGGATGTCCCCGCTCCAAGTACGGATCTTGAGGTGACGCTCAGAGCCGTTGCCGCGGCAGGCGCCGATCCGAATTCAGACCCCAACGCCATCCTTCTCGGCGCCACTCCCGGCGGCTTGCCGTACACGTTTGTCCTGCCGGCCGAGACTTATGATCAGCCGTTGGATATTCTTGTCACGGCGGCGATGAGCAGTTCTGACGTAACGGATCATTTGCTGACGGTCGAAGCGCAGATCGCCGGCACCGACCCCAACTGGAATGAACTGCTGATTCTTCCCGAAGCACAGATTACGGTCTTGAAGACGCCGGGACTGTTTCTGGACGCCGCCGACGAAGTCGTTGTACTCGAAGGCGGTTACGAGGATGCCTTTACGGTTCGATTGAAAGTGCCGCCGCAAGCGCCGGTAACAGTTTCGATTGCGGATCAGGCCGAGACCGATCAGGTTGCCGTCTGGCCGGACGAGCTGTATTTCGATCAGACCAACTGGAAGATTCCGCAGGTCGTTACGGTAACGGCGATTGACGACGACGTACTTGAAACCGACCCGCACTATACTACGCTGTTGCTGACGGCAACCGACGGCGGCATGGACTATGACGATCTGGATCCGCTGACGGTTTCTGTGACCATCTATGAGAACAATTGCGGCGCGTGGGGGTATTTCTGGGCGGACGTCAATCAGGACTGCAACGTGAACATCGAAGACTTGAGTTTGTTTGCCGAAGAATGGCTGACATGCTCAAGACCCAATGACCCGGATTGCATTGACTACAGATAAGTCGCCGGTGCGGGGTTAAGTGTGTGTTCATCGGGCCGGGGGCGATTCGGCGCCCGGCCCTTTTCTCTCTAAAAGGGGGTTTTATGAGCGGTATCAAACGATTTGTCCTGATTATGATCGGTACGGCCTTGTGCGGCGCGTCGCCAGCACAGACATTTGAAGATGCCTTTGATGAGCCTCGCGATTACCTGACCGAAGGCGTCGGAGATACCATCTGGGACGGCTTTCTCGGTCTGGCCGCGGGCGAAACGGTCAACCAGCTCAATGCATCGAACAGCCGTTCGGGCGAATTAGTTCTATCGTCCGCCGGCGGGTTTTATCATGAGCCGTGGAATCCGCTGGGGCCTTTTTTATATAAAGTCGTCAGCGGCGATTTTGTCGCAACGGTCAAAGTGACAGCCTATCAGAATGTTATGCACAACAATTGCGGCCTTATGGCGCGTGCTCCTCGTGACCCCGACTTGGCCGGGCCGGGCGAGGATTGGGTCAGTATGGATTATTTCCCCATCTACAACTGCGGTAATTTTGCGCGGGATGCAAACAATAACAGCCGTACGGAATTATGCCATAACGGGCTGGGATGGAACGCGGACGCCTGGTTGCAGCTTGAGAAGAAGGGGGCGGTTTTTCATTTTCGCCACAGCCCGGACGGCGTCAACTGGACGGAGCTGGCCTGCTCGCCTGTAACCCGTGCGGATTTGGCCGATATCCCTCTGCAAGTGGGGCTTTTTCAGTGCACTTATTCATCCAATTTAGGGTATGCGGCCTTTGATCATTTTGCGTTGACCGTAACGGAGCCGCAGGAGCAGGAACCCGAGGCATGGACTGAACCGCCGATAATGCTGAACCCCGGGACGCGGCTGGTTGATAATTCCTCGACGGTTAAGGGCTTGCCGCCCTTTATGGCTGGTCAATGGGACAATCCCGGTCAAATGGATGGCTGGACAACATCGGGCCTGACGAATATCGCCATTATCGATGGTGCACTAACCGCTACCGCTTCAACGGATGCACCGTATCTTCAATTGTCGTCGATAGCCGGCGGGCCTGATTTGGATTTCGGTTATTTTGATTATCTCCAATTCAGGCTCAAACTGCCCGTTGCGTTTCAGGACGATATCATCATCTTTTACGGCACATCCGCGTCGCCGGGCATCCATACCGGCTCAACGCGAAATCTGCTCATTCCCGCCGAGTTGATTCCTCAGGACGGCCAGTGGCATACCTATCGGCTGGATCTGGGGCTGGCGGTCCGATGGCGCGACCGATTGACCGACCTGCGCATCTTTCCACTGGGCAAATCCGCGAACGGATTGACTTTCTCGATTGACTATCTCGAAGTCGGCGACTTGCCCGGGGATGTCCTGTTGATCAATACCGATTTAAATATTCACGCCGGGGAATCATTGTCCGATCTTGAATATATGGAATCCAAACACGCCGTATTCTGGTGGTCGCCGCAAAGTTACCAGCGGCATTCCTCCTTTAATCCGGAAGTGATGGGCAGGCGGACTTTGCGGATGATCGAGGAAAGTTTTCAGGTTTATTGCAAAAAGCTGAATTATCTCGAACCGTTTGAAAGTTTTGATGCATGGCGGCGCGATGGAAACCGCTATAAAATCAACCACATCACGTGGTATGACGGTTTCTGGTGCGGGGGCTGGAATGGTTTTATGCACATCGGCGTCAACGGTTGGGGGTTGCAGGATGAAGGCTGGGGAAATCCGGTGCCGCACGAATTCGGCCATTATATTCAGGGCCATCAGCCCGGTTTTCTGACCGGCGGACATTGGGAATCGCACGCCAATTTTCTGCGAAACGCCCGCAACATTCATTACGCCGAAATCCTCGGCAATATCAGCGGTATGATTGATGACCGGATTTTTGATGTAACCAACTTCCGGCAGGATCACGGTTCGCTGATTTACCACGATTTTCGCATCCATCACGCGCTTCAGGATTTCGGCGCGGATGCAGGGGCGCCGAATGCAGCGGCGGACGTCTGGATTGCCGGCCCCAAAGAACAGACGATTTATACCAAGCTGGCCTCACTGCTGCCGTCGGGAACACATGTCGGCGATGTGGTCGCCGCCGGGCTGCGGCATTGGCCGTTTCTGGATTTCAGCGTCGGCGATATCCTGAAATCCATCTTCTGGAACGGCGACGCCAAAGAGGCGCTGTTTAAGTACCGAATCGGCTCACATCTGATTCCTTTACATGACAAACCCGGCTGGTATCGCGTTCCGTTTGAACGTGCACCGGAACGATTTGCGTATATGGTCCATCAATTGACTCCGACCGCCGATGAGGTGTCCGTGGAGCTTCGGGGTTTTGATCTGGTCGGGACGACGGAAGACTGGCGCTGGTCGCTGGTTGCCGCTGATGACGGCTGGAACAATCCCCGATACAGCGAGGTCTTTGCGCCGGGCGTGCAGACATTTCAATTGAATCCGGATGAAACGCGATTGTTTTTAATTGTGGTTGCCGCCCCGACCGACACCCGTTTGAATCTGGAGTGGACGGACAACGCTTTGCCCGTCGATAAACATCCGGATCGGCTGCGCTATGCCTATGAGGTGGGGCTGGACGGGGCAACTGCCGCCGTGGCGGAGCGTCAATATTCGATTCCCTTGCCGGCCGGACGCATTCACGCCAACGGCGGCGGATTTGTCGCCCCTACCGCAACCGTTGCGTCAACCGCCTATGTCGGCCCGAATGCGCGCGTTCTGGGTTCGGCGCGCGTACTCCACGCGGCCCGTGTGGAAGACTATGCAGTAATAACTGAATCGGCCACAGTACAAAACAACGCCGTTGTGTCCGGTCACGCGCTGATCCGCGGCAATGCCAATGTACGAGATAACGCACGAATTCGCGATCGTGCCATCATTCAAAATGCAACCGTTCGCGACAACGCCAAAGTGCAGGGTTACGCCAACGTGTCCGGCAATGCCACCGTACGCGACTACGCAATTATTCGCGGATGCAGCACGATTTCAGGCGGCACGCTGTCCGGCACGGGGATTGCCGACTATGACTATTCGGGCGGTACGCTGTCAGACGGCGTGCATTTCAGCCATGTCCCGTGGGGCGATTGGTATCAGGATTACTGGTGGAACACGCTGTCCAAGCCGCGCGGTCTGATTGCTTCCTACCGTATTGAAGAAACCGAAGGACAGATTTGCCGAGACGAATTCGGCGCTGCGCACGCCTTGCTTCGCGGTTGTCCGAGAAGACTGAACGATTTGACTTCTCAAAGTGTCTATCTGCGGCTCAATGGAATCAATCAGTATATGGTACTTGATCGCAGCGTCTGCGACGTCCTCGAAGGCGGTTTCAGCCTGCGAATCAAGCCCGATTTTCAGACGCCGCAGCCTTTGGTGTTCATCGGTTCATCCGGCTCGACGTATATGCGGCTTGCTCTCAACGGCGACAACAAGGCGGAATTTACCATCACCAACGGTTCGGATACGACGGGGCTGACGTCGCTAACCGACATCCCGGCCGGCCATTGGACGCTGCTGACGGTCATGCTCAGCGGCACGCAGGGCGTTCTCTATGTCAACGGCATTCCCGAAGCACAGTCGCCGACGTCGCTGGTTCCCGAGCAGGTGTTCCGATCCAACAGCTATGAGCATCCGGCGGCGTGTTATGTCGGTCGCGATGAAACAGGCGCTCTGTTCCGCGGCGGCATTGATGACGTGCGGTTTTACAACGTCGCAATGACGTTTGCTGAAGTACAAAACGAAGCCCGACGGTTCGGATCGTGTCTGGCGGTGCGGTTTTATGACGGCGAAACGGACTTTGACGGCCAATCAACCCGCGTTGAATCCGGTGTGCGCAACGGACTGAAACGTCGGCTCACGGCTGAGATTTTTCCGCGCACGTCGGGGAGTGTGTCCTTTTATGAGGGCATTTTTGACTCCAACGACGAACGCTCAAGTCAGCGGCCCGGCAGCGGCGTCGGTTTGAATAGTGGCACGTTCCGCGTGCGTCTGGACGGCCTGGGAATGTGGAACACCTATGTTCCGGTCGCGCTGAATCAATGGCAGACCATTACCCTTGAATTTGATGGATCCTGGGCGCGATTTTATGTCAACGGATCGCTCCGAGCGTCCAGAAATTATTCGGCCAATCCCAATGCGTTGGCCGCCAAGAATTATCGCATCGGGTTTGCGATGGACGACAGCGGCAATACGTACCATTTTGACGGCAAAATCCGAAATCTCCAAATTATTGACGTGGCCGACTCCGTGCCCGTCTCGCCGCCGCAGCCGGATATCAACGGCGACGGGACCGTAGATATTTTGGATTTACTGGAACTGGCGGCGCATTGGCTTTGTGCCGATTGCAGTCCGGCCAATCACTGGTGCGCAATGACCGATTTGGATAGAAACGGCAAAGTGGATTTGGAAGATTTTAATATGTTCTGTACCAGTTGGTAACCAAGGAATCCACTTTCCAGACGGCTTATAAATAATAGGCCTTCAGTACATATTGCTGCATCATTCGCTGGGTGTTGAAAAATGAGCCGTTCAATGCGATGGCGTGCTGCATAATCGAACAGAATTTCGACGGTTCGTTATAGTACAAACCAATCACGTGTTCGAGCTTGCAGTATAAATCCTCGGCGTCTTTGGAAGGATCCACCTGGTCGTGGCCGTGCCGATGGTTTTGGCCGATGGCCCAGCCGGTGGCATCTTCGATACAGCCCTCGATCCACCAGCCGTCCAGCACGCTCAGCGACGGCACGCCGTTCATCGCCGCCTTCATCCCGCTGGTGCCCGACGCTTCCATCGGCGGCTGCGGGGTGTTGAGCCACACATCCACACCGGCAACGATTTGACGCGCAATGGTCATCTCATAGTTTGGCAGATAGGCGATTTTGATAGAGTCTCTCAGCTCGCGCGAAGCGGCAAAAATCCGCTTAATCAGCGCCTTGCCCTCATGATCCTGCGGATGGGCCTTGCCGGAATACACAAGTTGAAACGGACCGATATCCTTGGCCAGTCGTCGAAGCCGGTCGGGATTGCCAAACAGCAGGTCCGCGCGTTTGTACGTCGTCGAGCGTCGCGCAAACCCGAGTGTCAGCACATCCATATCAAAGCCCAGATTGGTCTGGCGATTGACCTTATTGATCAGCTCGCGTTTGGCCGCGGCGTGGGCCGCAGTAACCTCTTGGCACGGGATGCTCAGGGCATACCGCAGGCTGAAATTATCCTCACGCCAGCCGGGGATATGCCGGTCATACAAGGCCTGCATGGATTCACTGACCCAGCGATTATGGATACCGTTTGTAATCGCATCGATTTTATAGCCTTCGAACATCTGTCGCGAAACCTGGCCGTGTTTTTTGGCCACGCCGTTGACATAATGGCTCAGGTTCAACGCCAAATAGGTCATATTCATTGTGCCGTTGCAGCAAAAGACCCCCTCCATTGCAAAGGCCTCATGCGGGCCAAGGACGCGACCGGCCAGCTCCATATCGAACTGGTCATGGCCGGCGGCCACCGGCGTATGGGTGGTAAATACACATTGCTCCCGAACCGCCGCCAGGTCCTCGGTGGTCATGGTTTTGTCGTCTTTTGCGCGAATCCGTTCATCCAGCAGCTCAAGCGTCAGTAAACTGGCATGCCCTTCGTTCATATGGAATCGCTTGATGGCGTCATACCCTAAGGCCCGGAGCATCCGAACCCCGCCGATCCCCAGGACAACTTCCTGACAAAGCCGATAATGTTGATCCAGTCCATACAAATATTGGGTCAGAATGCGGTCTTCTTCGGCGTTGTCCTCAAGGTCGGTATCCAGAAAATACACCGGCACGACAAACCCGCCGGCGCCCTTGACCTCAAACTTCCAGGCGCGCACCTGAACCGTCCGTCCTTCAATGGACACAGCGACCCGTTGAGGCATTTCCTGCGTAAAGTCATCCGGATTCCAGGCAACCGGCTCTTCGATTTGCGTTCCGTCCTCGGCCAGCCGCTGGTAAAAATACCCTTTGCGATGCAGCAGAGAGACCGCCACCATCGGCACGCGGAGATCCGCCGCCGAGAGAATAGTATCCCCGGCCAAGATTCCCAATCCTCCGCTGTAAGTCGGCATCGCGGCCTCTAACCCGATTTCCATAGAAAAATAGGCGATTTTGCGTTCTTCGTTCACAATGCAATCTCCTCAACCATGTGTTGCGGCAATGGCGACCATAATCCATTATGACCTCAATTATAGCAGGTACTGTGACGTGAAAAAGAAAAAAACGAAAAGAGGCGGTTTACCCGGCCAGCCGCGTCCTAAACACGATAAAAAATTTTGAACATCGTCCGAAAAAATGCACGACGAACCTATACAGATGAGTATTTTAACGTTTTTTTAGGTTTTTGGTGTCGGTTTTCAACCTTTGGCCGGCATTATTTGTTATACTGCGTTCAATGGCTTTGGGGGACAAAAAGCCGCAGTGGTGATGAAAGCCGAATGCCCTCGGGGGGCATCTGGCACGCAAGGCAATCTTATGGAACCGGATGGCAAGTCCGTATTCTGATTGGCTTCGGAGAATGACTAACTTGTTTTGGGGGTGACTATGGACGAAGCAAAATTTGAGAAAAAACTGGAAGAGATTATGCAGCACAACGGATCGGTTCCGCCGCCGCAACAGGAAAAAATTATCAACTTGGCGCATAAGAGCAGGCAGCATCATGACCGACTTCAGCAAAAGCTCAATACGCTCCAGCAGTCGCTGGATTATCTGCGACTGAGCATCAAGTATCTGATTTTTGATCTTGAGGCGACCCGGCGCGAAAACGCCGACCTTCGCAAACGGCTGCACGGCGGCCAACCGGGGCCGGACAGCGAGTTTTGATCGGGATCGTCCGGCTTACTAACGTCGGCTGACGGTGGGAGAGGTCATCAATACGCGATACCTAAGGGTGTCGCGTTTTTTTTGTCCCAATGCGAAAATCATATCTTGCGGCGGCGTTTTCTTTGCAATTGGAACAGGATTCATTACAACACCTTGCGTTTTCGAGCGTCTGAGTTTATGATGAATACGTGTGATTTTTATGTGCGCCAAGAAAGGATGTTCCGGCGGTTTGACATTTACGCAGACGGACAATTCAGACTGTCTGGTCGAGGCGGCTCGCGAAGACAGAACCGTGTTTGCCCAACTATTTCGTCGGCATTACGACGAGATATTCCGATATTGTGCGCGCCGTCTGCCGTGTCGCCAAACCGCTGAAGACATCACCTCGACGGTCTTTTTGAAAATGATTGATTGTTTTTATACATTTCGGGGGGATGATGACGCTTTTCGGGTGTGGCTGTACCGCATTGCGGGCAATGAAGTCAATAGTTATTTCCGCAAGGTCGGTCGGCAGGCACGGCTGTTGGACGGGCTTCGCAATCTTCCCTCGCCGACACCCGAATCGGAGCCGGGCCGGGAGGATGACAATCGCATTCAGATTGCGCGGCTGCATCGAGCCATGGCTCGGCTCAAACCCGCGTATCGAGAGATTGTTGCGTTGCGGTATTTGCAGGGGTTCAACAGCGAAGAAATCGGAAAAATCACCGGTCTTAAATCCGTTACCGTTCGCAGTAAACTGGCGCGGGCGCTGCGCCTGCTTAAAAAAGAACTTCGCCGCGACAGAACGATACGCGGCTCAGATGAAGACGTATGACACACTTTGACAACGAATTTCAAAAGTTTGTCGATTCGCTCCGGTTCGACGATACGCCAAGCGAGACGCATCGCCTGCAGCTTGAAGAAAAGCTGATGGAGGCCTGGGATAGTCGATCTCGGCAGGAGACCGATACGCCGCCGTCCGGACTTTTTTATCTCAAGCGGGTTGCGCTGGCGGCCGGCTTTGTACTGGCGGCGGCGGTGCTGTTTGTATGGTTTGATGAATCGGGACAGGCCCCGCATACCCAGCCGGCGCATCGTCCGGATCCGCAAATGATAGAGCAAATTCTCAATCGAGAGTCCGCTTCGCCAGCAGAGCGCGAGCAACTGCTTGCGAAGATTCAGCAAGTGTGGAGGCTGATTGCCGATGAGGATGTGCAGGCGCTGACGACCGTGGTGTTGGATGGTCAGACAGCCGAGAGTATTCGACTCTGGGCAGGACAAACCGTTGTCGAACTGGGCAGCGAGCGAACACTTGGAATCCTTGAAAAATATATTGAAGTCAACGCGCTGAGGGACCCTGATGACCCGGTCGTGCAAACGGCCTCGCATTTGCGCCGGCGGCTGGCGGAAAAACAAGGCATCCCGTCTGATTAACTAAACAAACTATTCAAGCCAATAATCACCCTGTTTTTGGCGAAACTGCATTCAGATTGGGCGCCTACACAAAATCTTGAGAATTAATTGCGCGTCATAAATTCGTAGTTATCATATACAAATTTACCTCTATAATATTTGATTCTCCCTCTTAGTGTCATTTCGCATCAGATTTTGCACCAATTTCGCTTTGCGGCAGGCCATACCGGAACAAGGGGGGCTTGCGTGTGCGTGATTTCTGCCCTGAAATATTGAAATTCCGCCTGCCGATGAACGTCCTGACGGAATATTTTCGAAAACAAATTACATTATAGGGCGTTGTCTTATTGGTCAATGTCTTCAACGCTTTGCTCCTGCGATGAATGTTATTTATGTTTTATGAGGCGTAAGCAACAAAGCCGCTAATGGGGTTGTTTGAGGCATTGAATAATGATGATGACCGATACATTATCGAAAGATTTGGCAGGCATCGTGGTGTTGATAGTGGCCGTCGCGCTGTTTCCAGGCCAATCCACGGCCCAATCGTTGTCGGGAACCGACTACGGGACGTGGGGAATCTCTGTTTCGGAGTTGGACATACCGGCCGGCAGTGTGATTATCGATGCCACATTAACGATCGGCGGTGTGTCATCGGCGCCGGCTGATTTTGATGTGTACCTGCTGGATAACCCCAGGCCCGGCTATCACCAAAAATCGAAAAATGGCGCCGGGAGCGTCTTTGCCGGATTCGGACATCGCTTGAGCGGAACGGTTCAAGACGGCAATTTCATTTGTCGTTTGGGGGGTGCGGAAAACAACGACAGCCGCTCATTCGTCTGGAATTCATTTACAGAACCGTTTGAGTTTACATTGTCCGATGGGCGAATTGTTTCTTATACCTCTTCGCTGCTTGAATTGCTGGATTATGCCGGCACGGGCGTATCCTTCGGTTTCGGCGTCGAATCGACGACCAACACACCGATTGAATTTTCTTCTCTCGAACTCAAACTGACCCTTTCGTCTTTCCAATCGCTTACGGCGGACCAGGTTCTGGAATTTACCTATACTCCAAAATCAACACATCCGGATCCCATTACTGCGCTTCGGTTTGACGGTGTGGATGACACCGTTGTGTGGCCTTGGAACGGCTCCTCGCCGTTGAACAGCTTTACAACATCGCTTTGGGTCAAGGCGGAATCTCCCACGGTTTTGCCGAAAGAAAACAACACCAGTACCAACGACGGTTGGGATGCGAGGATACAGCACGTCCTGTTCCCGCTGAATTCGGAAGTGGGGTTTGCGGTCGGCACCAACGGCATTGTGGTCTATGAAAGAGAATATGCTTATTTCCCTGCACTGGCGGTGTACGCCGGCGACGTGGGAACGGGCTGGAATCATATTGCGGTCACTTATCAGGATAAACAGCCGCGGATCTATCTGAATGGCCAGTTGGTTCATATCGGTCTCAGATCAAATCGTACGGAAGATTTCAGGCCTGCTCGCTATGTGGGCGGCCATGAAAGCCCCAATGTGGGCAACTTCAAGGGATGCATTGCCGATATTCAGGTGTGGCGCCGCGCCTTGTCGCCTGCGGAAGCAGCGGCCTGTGCGAATGGAACGCTGGAAGCTGCCGGACTGGCCGGCCACTGGAAACTCAATGAAGGAGAAGGCTCCAGGGCATTTGACAGCACCGGTAACGGGCGCAACGGCACCATTTACGGAGCTTCCTGGTTTACGGATATTCCGACAGAAACAACAGAGAAAATGTCTGCGCTTCGGTTTGACGGTGTGGATGACATCGTTGTGTGGCCTTGGGACGGCTCCTCGCCGTTGAACAGCTTTACAACATCGCTTTGGGTCAAGGCGGAATCTCCCACGGTTTTGCCGAAAGAAAACAACACCAGTACCAACGACGGTTGGGATGCGAGGATACAGCACGTCCTGTTCCCGCTGAATTCGGAAGTGGGGTTTGCGGTCGGCACCAACGGCATTGTGGTCTATGAAAGAGAATATGCTTATTTCCCTGCACTGGCGGTGTACGCCGGCGACGTGGGAACGGGCTGGAATCATATTGCGGTCACTTATCAGGATAAACAGCCGCGGATCTATCTGAATGGCCAGTTGGTTCATATCGGTCTCAGATCAAATCGTACGGAAGATTTCAGGCCTGCTCGCTATGTGGGCGGCCATGAAAGCCCCAATGTGGGCAACTTCAAGGGATGCATTGCCGATATTCAGGTGTGGCGCCGCGCCTTGTCGCCTGCGGAAGCAGCGGCCTGTGCGAATGGAACGCTGGAAGCTGCCGGACTGGCCGGCCACTGGAAACTCAATGAAGGAGAAGGCTCCAGGGCATTTGACAGCACCGGTAACGGGCGCAACGGCACCATTTACGGAGCTTCCTGGATACTTGAGACGGCTAAGTAATAGTATATATACCCGGCGTCATTAAAATATATGGCGGATTTAACTCAATTGCGCTTAGAAGTTAAATTCGGCGATTATATCTTGAAATCAGATCCCTTTTTCGATATTCTTTTGTATTGCGTAAAAAAGCAAAGTTCAATACGGTAAAGGGATATTCAGAGGCGTGTTTAGGGCCAAAGAATTTGTATTCATTCTTGTGATCGTTTTAATCGCCGGCGTTCTGGGGATAGGGTCTGTTGCCTTTTCAATACTCATTAGTCAGGACGGTGTCTTCTGGGTACAGGCGGCTCAGGATTACCATTCTCTTCAGTCCGGCGATAGACTTACCAAGCAAACGGGACACTATAGGCGTTCTCTTCCGGTCGAAAATCTGAGTGATTCCAAGGCCGGATGGAACCCGTATTGCCGGTTTCTTTTTTTCCCTTATAATGGCCAGCTCGGCATTTCGGTGGACACAAACGGGATTGCTGTTTTTGAACGACAGGTTGGTTATTTTCCCGCCTTGGCTGTTTACCAGAGGGAGCTTGGAACGAGCTGGCATCATATCGCCGTCACCTACGAGAACAAACAGACTGTCATCTATCTCAACGGCAAACAGGTACGCACCGGTCTGATTTCCGATTGCGAGAAGTCTTTTTCTGTGCCAAAAAGTCTGGGTGGGCATACAAGTTCCTCCGTGGGAAATTTCAAAGGACTTGTTCGTGATGTTCAAATATGGAACAGGGCGTTAAGCGCAGACGAGATGTTGGAGGTTGCCGACGGCAACTTGATTGATCAGGGTATGGTATGTCATTGGCCATTTAATGAAGGAGCGGGGACAAAACTCTATGATAAATCGGGCAATGGGCATCAGGCGGTGATCAAAGGGGCGCGGTGGATTGATACTGAAGAGGGCAGGGCGCTGCAATTTGACGGCGTTGGGGATACGGTGGTATTAAATTATCCGACCCTTGAAGATTCGTTTTCGATAGCCGTGCGGGTTCGAGTCGAAGCGGAACATATCAGTGAACCGTTGTCTTTATGGTTCTCGGAAATTCAGGACATCGGCTTTCCCTGGATGATCACGCATTGGCATAAGTTGCTGAGCCTTTTTGGATTAGGTCAAGAAAATCGGGATTGGCTCCTGGCCGGACAGACGTTTTGTTTGTTATGCCGGCTGCTGTCGCTGATTCCGCTATTTTTTATCGGCAAATGGCTGGTTGGTAGCAGGCAGACTTTTTGGGC
>OMKS01000149.1_pt1 | contig 62220 bp, 56 predicted proteins | sample 1674721 | NCBI WGS metagenome assembly OMKS01 (sample SAMN06264996, study PRJEB25208) | sediment metagenome | isolation source: hot spring sediment | place: USA: California | collected 2014-09-02 | reverse complement strand
TTATGCATGGCGTGCATTGCCAAATATTTGGTATATCGCAATACCCAGGATTAAAACCCTGGGCTAATCCGATTTGCCCCTACAGGGCGATTAGTATGGTGAATACATGCGTCGGGTGACGCGCGCTTACGAGGGAGAGAACCTTCGCTGCGCTCAGGATGACAGGAAGCGTATACAGCTGTTCGACTTCTCGTTTAACGGTTCACGTACCTCCTTTAACTTTTCACTTTTAACTTTTAACTGTTCACGAACCTCCTTTAACTATTTACCTCTAACTACACTCTCTTTTCATCTCCCCGTGTAACATTTTCCACCTAAACCTAGTATAATTTTAAAAGAAATTTGCACTGTGTTGTTAGATTTTGTATAATTGCAGCAAGTTTAACATTAAATCAATTTGCCTATCGGATAGAAGCTCTACACGCTAACCAAATTTAGGGAGGTAGCCGTGAATCCTACTAGTCGTTCCGACTCCGAGCTTCTGTCGGATTACATTGCAGGCAATAACTCAGCCCTGGAACTATTATATATAAGGTATGAACGTAAGGTATATACCTATATACTGCTAAAGGTACGCAAGCCGCAACTAGCTGAAGATATCCTTCAGGAGACTTTTATAAAAGCCATAAAATCGGTTAAGGAGGGTAAATACTCCGAAACGAATCGTTTTGGTTCGTGGCTGATGCGCATAGCGCATAATTTGGCTATTGACCAGTTCCGACAAAATAAGCAGTACCGAGTAGTATCTCACAACGATTTTCCTATGGATATTTTTAGCACCCCGCGTTTCTCCGAGGCCACGGTTGAGCAGCGCCTAGTGTATGAGCGCGTGCTCTACGAAGTACGAGCACTTATCGACTTTTTGCCCAATGACCAGCGCGAGGTGGTTATGCTGCGCTTTTATGGTGACCTAAGCTTTAAGGAGATAGCTGAAATTACCAACGTTAGCATTAATACAGCCTTAGGTCGTATGCGCTACGCACTTATCAACCTAAGGAAAATGGTGAAAGAGAAAAACCTAAACCTTGAGTTCGAAATGGCATGGTAAGAGGAGTTGATAGCTGGCGGGTGAGGGTTGATAGTTAAAGAGGGATACAAGCCGTCTTTTTCCCCTTAAACCAGAACCCCGCAGAGCGAAGCAGGCTCTTCACCCTTTATCCTTTAACTTTTATTCCCGCTTTGCGGGACAGGCTCTTTATCCTTTATCCTTGAATCCCCTCTGAACACTGCACACGAAACACTGAAAACTACTAAAATGGGCAAGAGCAAGTTAAAACCCAAGGAACTGCACTTTCTTAAATCGAAAGGCGATTTCGATATTGCTGCTATTTGCTGTGAGGCCAACATCATTCTCCGCAGCCAGCGGGTTACCAAAAGAGAACTGTTGCAATACATCGGTGATGCGGTTGAAACTCCTGAAAGCACTAGTACCAACAAAAGGTTTAAAACGCTTGCCCGGTATCTTCAACCTAAAAAGGTTATTTACACGGATAATTTCAAAAGCGATGCTGTTTACGGTGATGTTTGTTTACACAAACCGCTTGGCTACGCCATTTATGGAGCCGAGGGCATAGAACCCGGGGCCATAGAGCAGATGGAGAATGCCATGAGTTTACCCATTACCCTGGCAGGTGCGCTTATGGCAGATGCTCACGAGGGCTACGGATTGCCAATTGGCGGAGTGCTTGCCACCACAGGGAATGTGGTTATCCCCTATGCTGTAGGAGTTGATATTGCCTGCCGGATGTGCATGTCGGTTTTTCCCATTAAGCCTGAAATTCTAAGCACTAAAAGTGAGATGTTAAGCCAAATTCTGCTAAGAACAACCATCTTTGGGGTGGGAAGCAAGAATAAAAATCACCTCGACACATCGCTTTTCGATCGAAAGGAGTGGTCGGCAACAAAAGTGATTAAGCAGTTCCGTGATTTGGCTTACAGCCAATTGGGCACATCGGGTGGTGGCAACCACTTTGTGGAATGGGGAGAATTGCGCATCACCGAGTTCGACCCGTTGCTTGGAATTGAACCCGGCAACTACTTGGCCTTACTATCCCACTCAGGATCAAGGGGTTTTGGGAGCGAAATTGCGCTTCACTACTCAAAACTTGCCATGAGTAAGGTGAAACTACCCGGTAAGACCCGGCATTTGGCCTGGCTCGATTTGAACAGCCAGGTAGGGCAGGAATACTGGCTTGCCATGAATTTAGCTGGCGATTACGCATCGGCTAACCACAATGAGATCCATGCAAAGGTTGCCCGTGAACTCAATGAGCATCCCCTTAAAATGATTGAAAACCACCACAACTTTGCTTGGGCTGAAACCCTTTCCGATGGCCGAAAAGCCATAGTTCACCGCAAGGGTGCTACACCTGCTCACCCCAATTCGCTTGGTATTATCCCAGGCTCAATGGTTCATCCGGCATTTATTGTGAAGGGGAAGGGCAATGCGAACTTTCTCTCATCGGCATCGCATGGAGCAGGCCGACGTTTGTCGAGAAGCAAGGCCATGCAATCGTTCACCCAATCCGACCTTAAGTTTGTACTCGACAAATGGGGCGTAAAACTTATTGGAGGAGGACTCGATGAAGTACCCATGGCGTATAAGGATATCGAAACCGTAATGGGGTACCAGTCGGACTTGGTTGAAGTGCTCGCCAAGTTTTTTCCTAAAATTGTACGAATGGCCAACCCGGAACGGAAGCATCGCTGGGAATAATCTCAAGATTAACGTGGTTCGCCCTTACAGGGCTATTAATGCACGCGTCTGAAGGCGTGCGCGTCAACATTTGTAAATGTTAAGCCCCTGCGGGGATGGAAACGTTGTTCATTATTCGTGAAGCATAATGGAACACAGATGACGCCGATAATACTGATTTACACTGTGAAACATCGTGTAAACCCTGCGTAACACTTTGATAATTATTATGTTGATAGCTAATTATTGATAGTAAACGCAGAAAGCACAGAATGAGTTGATACGCGCTGATATACCGCCAGCCAAACACTAAACACTAAACACACCTGTAACTGAATACTGAACACTGCACACTATTCAATTGATCCTTAGTAACCCTCAGATGACAGGTGGAGGGCTGTTTTTATTTAAGCGACATTGAATATCACTTTGCATAATTTTTCCCCAGTTTTATACAATACCTTACATATACCTACGTTTTGATATTGAAACCAATCAACCAATTTGCCTATGATTAATATTTACGCAGTGCTAAACAAAAATGTTGATAGTAAATTCAGGAACAAGGCATCACACAAAGACGCTGAGGTATTTAATGTAAAAGTACAAAGTGAAATCGAATGGTACTTAACGGATTACCTGAGCAAACTTGAAAGGGTAACACCATCGGCACCCGAAAAACAATTCTATCAACTATTAGCTAAGATTAAAGAATAAGGCCGAAAAAAAAATCGGCCTTTTTTAGTGACATTCTATAAAATCAATAATATATTTGAAATATCATTTTAATATCATTTTAATAAATACAGTTATGCAAAAGGAATTTCATCCCAAATCGGGCTACCTAATGCTGGTAGTATGGCTTCTGCTAGTTATAGCAACCGTTGGCCTACTTGTTGTAACCGAATCACCATGGTTTGCTCTAGGCTTTTTGCCAATAGTCCTTATTATGCCAGGATTTATAGTGGTAAACCCAAACGAATCGGCGGTGCTGATACTATTTGGTAAGTACATGGGAACTATTAAACGCAACGGATTCTTCTGGACAAACCCATTCTACCTAAAAAAACGGATTTCGCTCAGAGCGCGAAACTTTAACAGCGAACCCATAAAGGTTAACGACAAGGTTGGCAACCCCATAATGATTGGATTGGTGCTAGTTTGGCGCGTAAAGGATACCTACAAGGCATCATTTGAGGTTGATGAGTATGAACACTTTGTGGTGGTGCAGAGCGATGCTGCACTCCGCAAATTAGCCGGAATGTTTCCTTACGATAACTTTGAACACGAGCAGGAAGAAATTACCCTTCGCGCCGGAGGCGAGGTGGTAAACCACAAATTAGAGAACGAACTGATTGAAAGGCTTAACATTGCTGGCATCCAAGTGATTGAAGCCAGAATAAACTATATTGCTTACGCATCGGAGATTGCAGGGGCCATGCTGCGCCGCCAGCAAGCAACGGCAGTAGTGGCAGCCCGGAGCAAAATTGTAGAGGGTGCTGTAGGAATGGTTCAAATGGCACTCGAACAGCTCTCGCAAAAACAGATAGTTGACCTTGACGAAGAGAAAAAGGCTGCCATGGTAAGTAACCTAATGGTGGTTCTGTGCTCCGATGAATCGGCAAGACCTGTTGTAAATGCCGGAACGCTTCACCAGTAATCAGCCATGGGCCAAAAGAAGACATTTGTGCTGCGAATCGATCCCGAAAAGTTTGCTGCCCTGGAGAAATGGGCAGCAGACGAATTTCGTAGTACCAATGGGCAAATTAAATGGATTATTGACCAAGCCCTCCGAAAAGCCGGAAGGCTTAAAAAATCAACATTTAAGGATAAGGGGAACAAAAGCGATGAAAACTAAAAGGGTTAGAGCCAAACAGCCATGTCCAAAATGTGGATGTAAAGACTTTGAAATGGGCGAAGTTTTTATGGCTGGGAGTGTTGCAGCAAAACTTTTTAACGTTCAGAATCGAAAATTTACAACCTTTACTTGTATAGGATGCAAATACACGGAATTTTACCAAGTTCCGATGAGCAAGGCACATAATGTTCTCGATTTGTTTGTGGGTTAAGGTTATACACCATTGGCTAGGTTTGCAGTATGGCAGGCTACAATGCCTGCCGTTTCCGTTCTTAAGCGCGAAGTGCTTAGGCTAACCTCATGGAACCCATTGCTAATGGCAAGGCTAACCTCTGTGGGTGAAAAATCGCCCTCAGGGCCAATCAGGATAAGGAGACTCCTACCCGCTTGGATTACCTTTTGAAACGGCTCTAAATCCCAACTGTTGCAATGGGCAATGGCCTTTATATCGGACTGATTAGATTTGATGAATTCTTTAAACGGTTGAATCTCATTAACAATTGGTAGATAGGCTTTTACGGACTGCTTCATAGCCGCTACAGCAACTTTCTGAAGCCTATCAACTTTTATCTCCTTTCGTTCCGAACGTTCGCACAGCAAAGGGGTAATGGTATCAACACCAATCTCGGTGGCCTTTTCCAGAAACCACTCGAACCTATCGATGTTTTTGGTTGGAGCAATGGCGATATGCAGATTAAAAGGTCGTTTACTGAACTCATGCTGAGTTGATACAACTTGCACAAGACAACGCTTAGAGTTATCATCAACAATACGTGCGGTATGCAGATTTCCGCAGCCATCGGTAAGGTATAGTTCATCGCCAATCTGCATCCTCAGCACCCGAATGCAATGCTTCGACTCGTCCTCGGGGAGTTGATACTCCAACCCATCGATATTGGGGGCATAAAATATTTGCATGGATTCAAGATTTAAGATTCAAGATTTAAGGTTAAAGAACTCAATTGTTTTTGCCAAATTGAACATAACGAAACATCGTATAAACCCATTAATGGTTAAATTTCCTTCTGCAAATGGTGTACAGATTGATAAAAAAATAAATACCACATGTGCTTGATTTATTTGAACAGCACTGATGCAAATTTACAGTTTAGGCTGAAGTGTGTAACTTTGAATGGCAAATTTAAGAATAAAACCATGAAAACCATTGGCATCCTATCGGATACACATGGGCACTGGGACGAAGGGCTTACCGACTTTTACTCAATTTGCGATGAAATTTGGCATGCGGGCGACATAGGTTCACTTGAATTAGCTGATAAAATTGCGGAGTTTAAGCCATTACGAGCCGTTCACGGCAATATTGATGATTACAAAACCCGAGTGGTGTACCCCGAAATGCAGCTGTTTACAACAGAAAATGTTAACATACTGATTACCCATATTGCGGGTACACCTGGTCGTTACAATCAAAAAGTTCGGGAAATCCTTAAAGAAAACAAGGTGAAAATTTTAGTATGCGGACATAGCCATATCCTGCGAGTTAAATACGATAAGCAAAGTGATATTTTATATATAAATCCGGGTGCAGCGGGTAATAGCGGCTTTCATCACGTAAAAACCGCAATTCGCCTAAAAATTGAAGGATCAAATATATTTGATTTGGAGGTTTGGGAGAAGAAAAGGGGCGTTTAGCAACTTAATCGTTTTCAAGTTTTACCTTTTCCTCATCGTCTGATTCTGTTTCATTATCCGATTTTATGCCATAAACTAATTCCTTGTAACGGAGTTGAGCCTTGTTAAGCTCACGCTTTGAACCAATCATATACCTAAAACCCATGCTTCCTTTTTTGGCTTTCACCCTACGCTCACTCGATTTTTGGGAGGCAATGGGGTTATAGAACTCAGGGTTGGTAGCGTTAACAAACAGTACCCCATTGGCATAGTAAAAGGAGTAATACTCGTTGTCGCTAATATGGATGTAAAGGATTAACCTATCGTTAAAACGTCCCTTGTAGTACTCAATGAACCCATTTACAAAACGGTTTACCTGAATATTACCAACGGTTCCCACTCCAATTTTCCCGATTGACACAAACGATTTATAGTGAGGATCCCACCTCAACTTGACTTCGGAAAGTGTAATAGTACTCTCCAAGCTTTTGGGCACTTGTGTGAATGAACCAAAAAGCGAAAGCTGATTTAATGCCTCGGGCAATTCCTTGGGTGTAAGCCAATCGTAAAGCATTTTGCGGTAAAGCTTACGGCTTAAATCAACCTTATCGAGAGTAATAGCGCCACTGAGCTGAGTGGCCATGGCCTCAAGGGATTTTTGGTTAAAAAGGAAATTGAGTTTGATGATGGCATCGATAGTCGCCTCGTTTTTCTCCAGCTTATGAGTAACGCTACCGTAAACCTGCGAAGTAACATGGCCTAACTTCAGGGGTAACCGCACGTTGCCCTCACCAAAAGCCCAGCAGAAATCTTTTTGGAGGCTTACACTATTGCCGCATGTATCAGGATTATCTAGCTTGTACTGTGGTGCTATGGTAAAACGGCGGTTTTTATTGTTGAACTCCATGAATCCCGTTGCAGTTACCAGCGATGAATCCTCCCAGAATTTACGACTGCGCAAAAGACCACCATACAATTTTAAAGAATCCTCGGCAATGGCAGTTCCGCTAATCAAGCGATGAAGGTTCATGTTACGAGGATCAGGCCCAATGGGGATTAAAACCCGTTTGGGGTTGATCTGCGATTCAAATCGTACCCACTGACCTATGGTTCCCGGACAGGCGTAAATGGGTTTTGCCCCTCCCTTAAAGAAAAGGTACTTTTCAGGTGCACTAAGGCTAACATTGCCAATGTACGCAAAATTAGGGCTCAACATAAAACTATCGGGTTCAGTTAGTGTGCCTTCGGCATAAGTATGCATGTTGTTGTCGGAGTAAACCTTTGGGAAGTAGATGGCTTGAACTGAATCGCGCTCATCTACATAATCGTAGTAAGCCGAACCTCCATAACTTTTACGACCGTTAATCTTAATTTCGGCATCGCGAAGAGTATGATAAGCAGTAGTATTATTTGCACGAATAAGTGCACGGGAAAGTTTATACATGCGATTAACTGCATCAACCTCAACCTTTTTCTTATGTGGGAACACCGTAGCATCGGCTGTTACGATGTACCTGACACTTTCGGATAACAAATGAATTCGTTGGGTATTGTAAACCGCCTTGGGTGAAAAGAAGTAAAGAGAATCCTCGTCGTACTTGGTGCTATAAAATAAATTACCCCTTGGGATGCTATCCCGATCAATCATACCGCTAACCCTAAATTTACCAGCCAGCACATCCTCCTGCACCAATGGAGTATCAAAATAAACCTTGTACCTCGTAAGATCCCACTTAAAGCGATCGTGGTAGGAGCTATACCTCAGGGCATCGAGCGATGCAAAAATGCTTTTATCAACCTTGCTGAACTCGCCAAGCATACTGGCAAAATTGACAGTGCCTTTTACCTTTGAAGTGGCAAGAGCAACACTATCGGTATTGGTTTTAAATATTGTAAGCGAAGATTCATTAGATGCGAATGAGTTTGACGAATACTCAAATAGCGATGAATTCAACTTCCCATTGGGTATTTTCAACAAACCGCCACCAGTAAGTCCGAGCGGATGGAGCAATAGGTTTCCACTAAAGGTTGCCAAGCTATCGTACATCACAAACGGTTTTTCGCCTTTTGAGATAAACATCCTATCGGCCTTTGGCAACCACTTGATGCTATGCTTTTCCCCTTTTACATTAGGAAACTCTATCCCCATTTCTCTTTTAGCAATGGCAAAGCTTGTTGATACAGTAACCATTGAATCGGGGAAAAGCATCATTTTATCGGATTGTGTAGTAGAAGTAATGTAATCGATGCTACCATTTACAAAAAGCCCCTGATTACTCAGGTCAATTTTATTGTAAACCCTACCTTTGCCTTTGTAAACAGCCATTCCTTCAGGGGGTGTAGGGGTAATAAACCCTAGGGAGTTATCGGGACGAATGCGAAGGGTTTCCTCAACTGGGGCAAGTATGTTCCCGGAATAAAGAATTCCCTTGAAATTCATATCGGCCTTTTCAAAATTATCCATGTTCTGGTAAACAAAAGGCTGAATTTCGAAGTAGAAAGAATCGCGTTTGTAAACCCCTCCGTAAATGTAGGAAGCATCATAGTAAACGTACGACTTGCTGGTACAGTTAAATATGGGGTACTGTGGGTTATACTCCCTCCCCGACTTATTGTTAGGTTTATCGATAAGTATATTACCAGAGATGTTGTGAAGTGCATTGGCAACCTCCTGTAAAAGCCTACGGCCATAGTTATCGCGGTAATCGGTTTGGTAATCAATAATCAACGAATCAACTTTATTCAACTCAATTTTAAACTGTGAATAATCAAACCTGAATGCCTTACCGTAAAAGGTAAACAAACCTGCCCTAATGCTACCCCCAAACTCAAAATTCCTGTTTTTCTGAAAGGTTATGCTTTTCTTGTGGGGGGAAATAAATACATTTTTGGAATCACTGACAGAGATATAGTTTACCCCCTCAATGGCCAGATTTAAGCTATTTAAATCGAGACGAGCATTGGGTTGAGTACCGGGTGTAGTTGATTGAAATCGAATAACATCAAAATCGGTACGGCCAAAACGGGCAAAAACATTATACCTCAACTTTTCAGTAATGGTCACCACATCGGTTTCAAAATTGTAAAGCACATACCCCAACTTGGCCAAATGCATCATGGCAATTTTAACCTCCTCAGGCGCTCTGCGCACATGCACGGCCAAATCGGATGCCAAAAAGGTATTACTTTTGATTCTTCGGGTATAGTTCCAAACTGTAAGCACTGGATGAAACTGGCTGGCATCAATCATGCTATCGAACAGATCCTGATTGAAAAAGTTTTCGGACTCAAACTCAGCCTTTGATATGGATGCGCCAGGCCTGCTCCCAAAGGTAATTTCATCCTTTTCAATATTCCAGGTTAACTGGTTGGACCATAGGTTGATCTTGTGGTATGAGCTGTAAAAAGGGCTTTGGGTGGTCAACCTATCGGTGGGGTTTACTAGTACCGTTCTGTTAGAATTAAGATATGCAAACGATAATCCATTATGGTAAATGGAATCCTGTTCGATGTAAAAAACAACTTTAGCCTTATCGGCACTTAAGCGCGATTGCTCAATAAGAACAATTCGGCCTTCGGCCACCATAAAGGGTTTACCCTTTCGGTAAATACTAACCTTAGCCAAGCTCCCATCGGGGCTAATACCAACCAGCTTTGAACCGTTTATACGGAAGTTACCTGAATAATCAATATCCTTAAAGATATTCTTAACCTCAAACCATTTCTGGTACGGGTTAAACTCAGGGTAATCAACTATGCCCGACTGGTAAATAGGTGTAACCTTATCGACCATTCGGCCAAGTATGGGTTTCATGAAATACTCGGGGTAATTTAACGATACAGAATCGGCTACATATTCACTTCGCTTAAGATCGATTTTGTATTTATTAAGTGTCACAAAGATTTTTGATTCGTCGAATTTTGAGCGCGTCCATGTAACCTTACCGCTCTTCCCCTCCCATGACTGCTTGATTAGATCTAAGCGACCTGAGGTTTCTCGAATAAAAATACTATCGGTGCGATTGTTCCTGCAAATTAGGTTGACATTCTGAAAACTAACATATAACTCATTGTTATTCAAAGCAAAAACATAAGCGTTTGTTGGCAAAACCTTCCATGAATGAGAAGTGCTTATTGAAACATAGGAACTATCGATAAGCGAATCAGAAAAACGAATTAATGTTCGAAGATTATCGGATTTAATAATTCCATCAGCCAAAGCCTTGTTTAAGTAACTGAACCAGGTATCGAACTGATTTTTTGCATACTGGTTTCGGTAAAAACTTGCTATAAGTTTTACATAGCTGAGTATGTACGACTTATCGTCAGGCAGCACATCGAGAATCTGGTTGGCTGTGCTAATAATCGCCTCTTTTTGTGATGTTTCAATAGTATCGGAAAGCCAAAACACTGGGAATCCTTTCAGAAAAAACTCTTCCTGTTCTTTTACCTTATCGCTCACAAGCGAATTGAGTTCAGCAGGGAAAAGAAGTACCTGACCGGAAAACTTTTTGCCCTGGTGCAGGTAATTGGCATATAGAAGACTAAGTGCAAAGGGTACTAGTAACAAAATGGTTATCAAAAATCCCCTGTACGATTTTGTTTTAGCCATCGGGTTAGCAATATTGCATTTTATATTACTTTCGGAAAGCAACCATTGCCCAGTTATCCTTATATTTAACCTCACAAAGCGATAAGCCTACCTTTTCGGCAGCATTCCTGAGCGTTTCGACATCATCGTTTAAAATGCCACTCATGAATATTGATCCACCACGCTTAAGGCTGCTAACGTAGGCATCCATATCGGCTAAAAGGATGTTAAGGTTGATATTGGCAAGAATTAAATCGAATGACATGCCTTTAAGTAGGCCAGCATCGCCTAAATAGGCCGTGATGCGTTTACAGCTATTATTATCAATGTTTTCCAGCGTGTTGCGGTAAGCCCATTCATCGTTATCGATAGCCACAATGCTTTGCGCTCCGTGCATTTCAGCAAGAATGGCAAGCACACCAGTTCCACAACCCATGTCGAGAACGGTAAGCCCCTCAACCTGATGGTTGAGCAGCGCCTCAATCATCATGTGTGTGGTTTGGTGGTGACCCGTGCCAAACGACATCTTAGGGTCTATTAAAATCTCGTAATCGGTTTTGGGAGTATCGGTATGGAACGATGCCTTAACCAAACACCTGTTATCGACAATGATTGGCTCAAAGTTCGATTCCCACACCTCGTTCCAGTTCTTATCGGCAATGCTGTTCAGCTCATAATCAATTCTTACACCCTCAGGCAACTCAATAAGGCCAATAAAATCGGCAGGTAATTTTTTTAGAGTTGCAGTACTAATGTATGCCAGTAGTTCGGGTTCATTTTCCATGAAGCTCTCAAAGCCCAACTCGGCAAGTTGGGCAATGAGAAATTCAGCCTTTTGGGTGGTGTATGGGTTGATCCTTATCTTGAGTTCAGTGTAACTCATCCTAAAACGATTTTGCAATGGCAATAAAATCGGCAGCTATCAGTGAAGCACCCCCTATCAATCCGCCATCAACATCGGGTTTTGCAAAAATTTCAGCTGCATTAGACGGTTTACAACTACCTCCATAAAGGATGCTAATAGAATCAGCAACCTGAGAACCATACTTACCAGCAAGCAGCTTACGGATGTAGGCCTGCATTTCCTGTGCCTGCTCGGCAGTGGCGGTTTTGCCAGTACCTATTGCCCAAACGGGTTCGTAAGCAATAACAACCTGCTTAATATTTTGCTCATCGAGCCCAAATAGCGATTCCTCAACCTGTTGCTGAACAACCTGAAAATGCTGATTGGCTTCGCGTTCATCCAGTATCTCGCCACAGCAAAAAATTGGCATCAGATTGTTTGAAAGGGCTAACTTAATCTTTTCGTAAAGTTGTGTATTGGTTTCGTCAAAGTATTCGCGCCTCTCGGAATGTCCGATAATTACATACTCAACACCCATAGCGCCAAGCATGGCAGCGGACACCTCGCCGGTATAAGCACCCGATTGCCAACGGGCGCAATTCTGGGCTCCCACTGCAACACGGGTTCCGCTGGCAAGTTTTGTTACCTCGTTTAAGTGGGTGAATGGAGGGATAACAACCAACTCAACACCGCTTGAAACCTCGGCTGATTTTGCTATAACATCCTTGGCAAGAGCCAAACCTTCGGAAGGCAAAGTATTCATCTTCCAGTTCCCGGCAACAATTTTTCTTCTCATCGCAATCGATTTAAATTATGTATAAGCATTCAAGCATTAATTAACCTTTCGCAATCAAATTTACAACAAATTTCCGAGACCTCAGCCAATTCGTACCCTCGGGTCAAGAACACCATAAAGTATATCGACCAACAGGTTAACCATGCTAAAAATTACGGCAACAGTAAGAACACAACCAATTACAAGGGGCACATCGTAGCTGTTAAGCGCATTTACCATAACATAGCCAAGCCCTTTCCAGCTAAAGATATACTCTACAAAAACAACACCTGCCATCAGTGAGGCAAACCAACCCGAAATGGATGTTACAACTGGGTTTAGGGAATTGCGAAGAGCATATTTAAAAATCACCTTCCGTTTTGGCAATCCCTTAGCTTTAGCAGTTCTGATATAGTCCTGGCTTAATGTTTCCAGCAACGAGCTGCGCATTAGCTGTGTAATTATACCAAGTGGTCTTAAACCAAGGGTTAGTGCAGGCAAAATTATATTTTGCCACTTAAGATGGATTCCTTCCCCAAAATCATCAACTTCCCAAAGGTTACCGGTAAGGTTTAGTCCGGTATACTTGCCAAGCACAATGGCAAAAAGCCAACCTATTAGTATGGCAGCAAAGAATGAGGGCAAAGCCATTCCAAGCGCAGAATTAACAAGCAGCAACCTATCCCAAAAGCTATCCTTGTAAATGGCGGCAGTTATCCCCATTGCAATTCCAACAATTGTTGCAAATACAATTGCTACCAGTGCAAGATAGAATGTATTGGGCATAGTTGAGATTACAACCGAAGAGACAGGTTGACGGCTTTGGTATGAACGTCGAAGGTATGGCTGCTTTGCGACTAATACCCTGGTGGACGACATTTTGCTTAACACTATGGTTTTCCCATAAATTAGCGTATCGAGGTAAATGGAACTTTTCCTATTACATGGATTATGCACCGACAGTGGTGAAATATCGTTCAAATACTTAAAGTATTGCTTCCAAACCGGTAGATCGAGGCCTAAATCGGCACGTGCTGCCTTAACCGATAGCGAATCGGTTCGTTGCCCAAGAACCATGCGAGCAGGGTCGCCAGGTATAAGGTTGAAAAGAATGAAAACCAGACTGGCAACGCCAAAAATTACCAGAAAGGTGTAAAACAATTTCCGAACAAGGTATAGGAACATTTTTATTGAATGTTAATCGAACCTTTTAGCTTCTTCCCAAATCTTGTTCATTTCATCGAGAGTCATATCCTTAAGCAAACGCCCTTGTTTAATGGTTTTTTGCTCAAGGTATGCAAATCGCCTTATGAATTTCCGGTTTGTTCGCTCCAATGCGGTTTCAGGGTCAATCCCGTAAAGCCGGGCTGCATTCACCACCGAGAAAAGCAAATCGCCAAACTCCTTTTCAATGTCATCGTGCGATTGGGTAACCTCAACCTCATGTCTGAGTTCGTTAAGTTCTTCCTGAACCTTATCCCAAACCTGGGAACGAGCATCCCAGTCGAACCCGACAGCACGAACCTTTTCCTGAATGCGGTTAGCCTTTATAAGTGCAGGCAAAGCCGTTGGGACACCAGAAAGAACTGTTTTATTGCCATCCTTCTCCATAATTTTGAGCTGTTCCCAATTCTCAACTACCTGACCAGCATCGTTAACCTTTACCTCGCCGTAAATGTGCGGATGACGGTATACAAGCTTGTCGCACAATGAGTTTATAACATCAACAATATCAAACCTGTTGTCCTCCTCAGCAATTTTAGAGTAGAAAACTATATGCAATAGCAAATCGCCGAGTTCCTTTCGGATTAGATTGTAATCCTTTTCCAGAATTCCCTCGGAAAGTTCATAGGTTTCCTCTATGGTTAATGGACGGATTGATTCAAATGTTTGCTCCCTATCCCAGGGACATTTGGCGCGCAGGTCGTCCATAATTCCGATTAATCTTTGAAAAGCTTCGCTTGCACGTTGCTTTCTATCACTATCATTCATCACCGTAAAATTTTATCGTCGTAAAAACGAACCATTATATTTGAGCCAACAGAGAGGTTATACATTTGAGCGGCAAAACCCTCGCGAACAGCAATCTCGAGCAAATCCAAGGAGTTGAAAAGTGCAAGCAAATCGCCCTTTTCAGCATCTTTGTAGGAATTGCATAACTTACTTATGCCATTTGAGTATCGATGAACATAGATGGAGTACCTGCGTGACTTTCGAATAGTTTCAAAATAATCGCGAGTGATGTTGGTTATTGCATTAAAGTATGAATCGATATAGATAACGCTTCCAGTAATACCATCGCTCTCTGGAACTGGCCGAATTGGTGTAAACCGTTTAATACCAGATGCTTCAATGGCGAAATCAGCTTGGCCATTTTCGGAAAGCAGTACCTCCAAAGCTAAAGCAACGGAATCCATTGAGCCAAAACTTCGGACTTCGTCAACGGGAATGGCACGTACTACATCGGGCAAAACATCAGCAATTAACGAGATGGTTCCATTGTCAGGTGTGATAAAATAATGTCCCTGATATTCAAAAAAAAGCATGCGCATATTGTCCGAAGTATCGCTATTCACCATGCAGATATGAATTGAACCTTTAGGGAAATGGCTAAAGGAATGCTTTATCAGAAATGCCGCATGCATGTAATTAAATGCAGGTACTTTGTGGCTTAACTCCACAAGCTTTATGTCGGGCGAAATAGAATACAACTTACCGGAGAGCATCCCAAGGTAAAAATCCTGGTTGCCCCAATCGGTAGTAAGGGTAACAAAACGGGTATTGATTGCTGCCATTTAAGAAACCAAAATTCATTACAAAAGTAAACCAGAAAATTAATAATTTTTGCATTTAACCTACTAAACTTACCAACCAATTAGCTGTTAGTATTTTTTGATATCTTACTTCTGCAACAGTAAAATTTGGCGGTTTTTAAATTATCTTTGCATACATAACCTAATAGGCATTGATGGCAGCAGGCGAGAGAACTATCATTATTGAAGGGATTGACCCCTTGGTGCTATATGGGGTTAACAACACCCGCTTCGATTTAATAGCCAAGCACTACCCCAAACTAAAAATCATCGGAAGAGGAAACACCATTAAGGCTGTTGGCGATGAGCAGCTAATAGAGGACTTGGATCAGAAGGTTCATGCCATGATTGACTTTCACATCAGGTATGGGTATTTAAGCGAAACCAATATAAAGGATATACTACAAAACAATCCTGAATCGATAGAAAAGGCAGAAGAGGACATAACCGATGTGCTGGTTTACGGCAACCATGGCAAAATAGTAAAAGCACGAACGGTTAATCAGCGCAGGCTTGTGGAGATGTATGAAAGTAACGATTTGATTTTTGCCATTGGCCCGGCTGGATCGGGGAAAACATATACAGCTATTGCGCTAGCGGTAAGAGCACTCCGCAACAAAGAGGTAAAACGCATTATATTGACCCGCCCAGCCGTTGAAGCTGGCGAGCGTTTGGGCTTTTTGCCTGGCGATATGAAGGAAAAACTTGACCCATACCTGCAACCCCTTTACGATGCCCTACACGACATGATTCCCCCAAAGAAACTCCAGGAGTTCATGGAAGATGGCACGGTTCAGATTGCTCCGCTTGCTTACATGCGCGGTCGAACGCTCGACAATGCCTTTGTTATACTTGACGAAGCTCAAAATACCACTCTTAGCCAGTTGAAAATGTTTCTTACCCGAATGGGAAGCAACGCAAAGTTCATTGTAACAGGCGATATTACGCAAATTGACTTACCCAACAAGGATGACTCAGGCTTGGTAAAAGCAATAAAACTCCTGGTGGGAATAAAAGATATTACAATAATTTACTTTGATACCCGCGATATTATCCGCCACAAACTGGTGAAATACATAGTGGACGCATTTGAGGAAGCCAAGGATAAACCCGACAAGCAAATCGATGCGAAAAGTGATGATAATCAAACCAAATAATATCAAAAAAGATGAAAGTAATCACCCGCACCGATTTTAAATTTCCTGGACAGGTTTCAGTGTACCATGGGAAGGTTCGCGACGTGTACAACATCAACAACCAGTTTCTTGTTATGGTAGTAACCGATAGGATATCGGCCTTTGATGTAATTTTGCCAAAAGGAATTCCATTTAAGGGTCAAGCACTCAACCAAATTGCCAATAAATTCCTTGACGCAACTGCTGATATTGTTCCTAACTGGGAAATTGGCTCACCCGATCCAATGGTAACAGTTGGACACTTCTGCGAACCCTTCAAAGTTGAAATGGTGGTGCGCGGTTACCTTACGGGACATGCTTGGCGTGAGTACAAATCGGGCAAGCGCACACTATGCGGCGTTTCCCTACCCGAAGGCATGAAGGAACATCAAAAATTCCCAAAACCTATTATAACTCCTACCACCAAAGCCGAAGAGGGGCACGATGAGGACATTTCGCGCGAAGAGATAATTGCTAAAGGATTAGTGAGTGAATCCGATTACAATCTTCTAGAAAAATATACCTTAGAGCTGTTCGAACGAGGAACCCAGATTGCAGAGAAAATGGGTCTTATTCTGGTTGACACCAAGTATGAGTTTGGCAAAAAGGATGGAAAAATCTACCTGATTGACGAAATTCATACTCCTGACTCATCGCGGTACTTCTACCTCGATGGTTACAGGGAACGGTTTGAGAAGGGCGAAGAGCAACGCCAACTCTCAAAGGAATTTGTTCGTGAGTGGCTTATGGCCAATGACTTTCAGGGAAAGGAGGGGCAACCCGTACCTGAAATGAACCCTGAATTTATTGAGCAGGTATCGAACCGCTACATCGAGCTGTACGAGAAAATTACTGGCGACAGGTTCCAAAAGGCGCAAAGCGATAAGGAAATTCTGAATAGGATTGAAAAAAACGTTAAGACTTTCTTACAAAACATGTAGTACTGAACAATAGTAAGAATGGCTACCATAATGGTAGCCATTGTTGTATACTAATTTTGGGGTATGATTTGTTCGGAGAACAGTTACATCCTAGGCCCAGCGACAACCAATCGTTGACCCCACTCGTTATCAGTAAAGGTTTTAAAGTTATCAATAAACTTTTGAGCAAGGTCTCGGGCAGCTGCGTCCCAATCCTCAGGATTCGACCATTGGTTACGCGGGTTCAAAAGTTTGGAATCGACACCTGGCAAAGCCTTAGGTATTTGAAGGTTAAAAATTGGAAGAATATCAAACTCCGCATCATCGAGGCTACCATCAAGAATAGCGTTGATAATGGCACGGGTTGAGGGTAAATCAATTCTACGGCCAACGCCATAGGCTCCGCCTATCCATCCGGTGTTTACAAGGTAAGCCTTGGAGTTGTGCTGCTGCATCTTTTTAACAAGTTCCCGGGCATAAACTGTAGGGTGCAACATCAGAAAGGCCTGCCCAAAGCAGCTACTAAAAGTTGGCTGGGGCTCAAGCACGCCCCTCTCAGTTCCAGCCAGTTTTGCGGTAAAGCCGCTTAAAAAGTGGTACTGGGTTTGATTAGTAGTTAACTTTGAAACTGGGGGCAAAACACCAAACGCATCGGCGGTTAGGAAGATTACATTCTTTGCATGTCCGGCACGCGAAATGGGTTTAACAATATTCCTGATATGGTAAATGGGATAGGATACACGCGTATTCTCAGTTTTACGTTTTGAATGGAAATCGATATTGCCTTCGGCATCCACATCGAGGTTCTCAAGCAGGGCATCGCGCCGAATGGCCGCATAGATCTCGGGTTCTTTTTGTGGGTCAAGGTCGATACACTTGGCGTAGCAACCTCCTTCAAAGTTAAACACACCTGAATCGTCCCAGCCATGCTCATCGTCGCCTATAAGCGCTCGGTTAGGGTCAGCCGAAAGAGTAGTTTTGCCTGTGCCTGACAACCCAAAGAAAATTGCCACATCGCCAGCCTTGCCAACATTGGCACTGCAGTGCATCGATGCAATACCCTTTAGCGGAAGGTAAAAGTTCATTACTGAGAAGATACCCTTTTTCAACTCTCCACCATACCATGTGCCGCCAATCAGAGCCATTCGCTCAGTAAGATGAAAAGCCACATATACCTCGCTATTCAGGTTTTGTTCCTTCCAGTACGGATTGGTAGTTTTGGATGCAACAAGCACTACAAAGTCGGGATTAAAACTTTTGAGTTCCTCATCGGAAGGGCGAATAAACATATTTTTTACAAAATGTGCCTGCCAGGCAACCTCCATTATAAAGCGAACGCTCAGCCGGGTATCCTCATTAGCCCCAGCGTAAGCATCAACCACGGATAGCTTTTTGCCATTAAGCTGCTTAACGCTTACCTCCTTAAGCTTTTCCCATACCTCTTGCGTTATGGGCTTATTATCGGAACCCTTTTTGCCAGGCTCGGCCCACCAAACGTCATTTTCGGTATTTGGCTCTCGAACCACATACTTATCCTTGGGCGATCGGCCTGTAAATACACCAGTGTCAACATTTACTGCGCCAAGTTTGGTTACAACACCTCGCTCATAACCTTCAAGATTTGGATCGGTTTCATGCTCAAAAAGTAAATCGTACGATGGATTATAGTATAATTCCCTAACGGAATTAATACCGTACTGAGACAAGTCAATCATTTCCACAATTTTTTAAGAATAAACAATTGAGAATTAAAAGCAAATGTAATTATTTTAGTTTATATAAACGATTTTTTCAGCATGTTTTGTATCATATTGTTACTTTTAAGGAGAATACTGTAAATAATCGTACACCCTTTTAATTATCAAAAGTTAATCAATATGTTTGCAATGCTTATCAGTGGTTTGGGGTTCAATATGTATTGTGGCATCAATTCCAAGTTCCGAATGTATAGTTTCTTCAATTAATGAAATGATCCTATGAGCCTGTTCAATGGTCATTTGATTGGGCAATCTAACATGAAAAGTAAGTTCTTGATGCATAACATAGTTATGGATATGGAAGTGATGTGGCTCCATTCTCTCGTAACCCTGCCTTGAGACGATCTCCATAACTTTTCGAACAAGCTCATCGGAGGGGGCCTCGCCTAGAATTAACACTGCGCTATCAATAATAACCTTTATACCAGAGTAAAGAATGAGCAATGCCACTAGAATGCTGAGAACACCATCGATCCACCAATAGTATTTAGCAATAAAAATACCAACAAGCACTATAACCGACGAAAGAGCATCGCTGCGGTGGTGCCAACCATCGGCTGAAACCGAAATTGAGCCTGTGCGTTTACCTATAAAAAATGCTACCTGAGCAAGTCCTTCCTTCGCAAGTATTGAAATAGCTGTAACTACAATGGCAGCCGTTCCATAATTGGTACCTACCCGATCGCGGAGTTTGACTATACCTTCTGAAGCAAAGTAAAAGGCCACAAAAGCAAGTAAGGCACCAATAAGCAAAGAAACCACAAGTTCAGAACGTCCATGTCCAAAAGGATGAGCCTTATCGGCAGGCTTTTGGGAATACTTCATGCCTAACAGAAGAATAACTGAACTGATTGAATCGGAAAGGGTATGCCAGGCATCGGCAATTAGAGCCAAAGAACCGGTTACTATACCTGCCCAGTACTTTAATGCAGAAAGCAAGAAGTTTATAAGTATCGATAGCCAACCCTCAACGTTAACTAAACGAGTAATTCCCGAATTAAACCGATAATTCACGATAAACGGACTTTGTTTTTAAACTAATAGCAGACACACGAAATGGTAAAATCGGGTGCATACCTGATGACAAACTGATGCAAGTTCAAAGTATAACCCTCATTGACGATGTTGAAATTGAAGTTTGCTTGGAGTGTTCTTAACCGGTAGGTCGAAAGACATGGAGTCAAATTAGTGCCAAATTCTTTTAGCGCACTGATAAAGTAAAAAGCCACATCGTAACCAAGGAATGAGAATTGAGTTGGTTCCGAACGGAATTGCTCCCGGTATTTTTCAACAAAAGATTTCACAGCATCTTGGGAGTAATCGACAAAGAAAGGCGATAAAACATGAGTGTTCAGGGCAAAAAGGTAATCGGGTGGTAGGTTTTTAAGTTTACGCCATCGCGAGGGCCCATACACCTCAGTGTTGAGGTTATAGTACGATTTTACAGCATATAAGCTGCCAAGTATTTCGGCCACAAACGGTTCATCGTCGGAAGGCACAATCACAACGTTTACGGTATCGCGTTTTAGCATCTTCAGCAACCTTTTCTGAACATCAACCGATTTGTAAGCAGCAGTTTTATGGTAGTACCGGGTGAAAGTTTTACCTTCGCTTGTGAATTTTTGGGTTAGAAGCGAATCGAAATGCTTTAAGTTGTGCGAGTACCAGATGGTTGAGTCATAAATCACCACGTAATTCTTACTGGAATCCACCTTCAAGTTCTTCACAAATATTTCCAACTGGTTTTGAAGTGTTTGGCTAACCGAAATAATATTCTGCTTATCAGCCAACCCCTCTTTATTGCTGTAAATGGGCGATACAAATACGATATTGTTTTGGGCTGCAAATTGAGCAACAGGCTTAATCTCATCGAACAGGTAAGGCCCAACCACCAATTCAGATTCTGCAAAATCAGCACTATTCAGAATTTTAGAGACCTCCTGCGGTGAGCGCTTTGTATCGTACACATTTAGGTTTACCGAAATGCCCAACCTTTTAAGGGTATCAAGGGCTAACAGGAATCCCTCGTAGAACTCAAAAGACACCTGAGAGATTTGAGATAATTGCCCTGCAGGTTCATGAAAGTTTTTCTGGTCGGCATCATCAACTATGGCTTGAGTTTGGCTACCGGTTTGCGTAAAAGGCAATAGTAGTGAAACCTTAAACGGATTACCATCGTAAGAATAGTAATCATTGCAGGGCGACATTTTATCTTCCTCATTGGCCTCTACCATAACTTCAACAGCCTCGGGAATAGGAACTGTTTTGGGTTTGGGTATCCGTAGGGTTGTTCCAAGTTTTAAACCATCCTTAATTAAATCGTGGTTGTAATACTCAATCTCCTTGGGTGAAACTCCGTATTTTCTAGAAATTGCGAATAAGCCTTCGCGGGGTTGCACCTCGTGTAAAATGAACTCCAACGAATCGACTGCGGGTTCCTGCTCAATGTTGCTTATCTGCTTTTTGGGGATGCGAAGGGTTTGGCTAAACTTCAGCCCTTCCTGTGCTTCAGGGTTTAATCGTAGTATTTCATCCATGCTCACATTATACATGCGAGAAATGCCAAAAAGGGTTTCCTTACGCTTAACAATGTGGTATATATAATCCTCATCGGTTTTGGTTTCCTTTACCTTGGCAGGTATTTTTAGAGCCTGTCCCACTTTTAAACCCGCGTATATATCGGGATTGTTTATTGCTATGTCGGATTGGCTTACTCCGTATGCTTTACTGATTGAGTATAGCGTTTCACCCTGCTGTACTATATGAACAAAGTAAGTTTTACCATCGACACGCACCCTGTTCTTGGATATTTTAACCTCAACTTCCTGCGAAAACAATATGAAGGAAAACATTAGCAGAGTTAGGAGTGCAAGTATTCGTTTAATCATTGCAAGTGGTTTATGAAAATATTAATTTGAAATTGTTGCGAATACAAAATACAAAAATACACAAATCAATCAATTCAAACCCTATGCCTAATGCTGTTTTAAAACGAAGAAATTAAAAATTGATACAAAAAACATTAAGCCACACATATTTTTGTTAAAATTGCAGTAAAATAGCCTAAATGGATTCAACTGATACACAGTACAAGTTTGCGATTGCTTTGCATAGGCACAGGGAGTTGGGTTTGGTGGCAGGTGCTTATCTTATCAGTCAAATCAGCGATGACACCTATAAAATTGATAAGAATGTAATTGTCGATTCAGCTGTTATTCACTCCGATAGAATAACCGATGACCAGTCGGAAATAATACGAAACATACAGGAAATCTCAGAGAAAAGCTTGCTTAAACTTTTTGGCCGCGATGCTAAAACCTTCAACGAACTTTTACAAAAAGTTCAAAGCGACGAAAACCTTAACAGCTACATCAGGAACTACATTGACCGAAGAATATGCAAGGTATTAGAGAAAGCCGCATCGGCAAATATTCCAATTTTTATAAGAGAACGTTATGCCAATAGCCTTTACAAGGAAAAACAGGCAACATTTTATTCCGATGTTGCATCACCTATCTTCAGGTTTGAACTCGATGAGAATGGCATTAAGTATTCACTAAAAGTTCAGCATGGCTCAAAAATTTTGACCTTAACCCCGGGCAACTTCGAACTACTAACGGTTGAACCATGCCTTATCCGCGTATCGAACGGAATATACAAGGTACAAGGAATCGACGGCCGGAAGTTTGTGCCATACATGACCAGGGAGTTTGTTACAGTACCCCAGCAATCAGTTCAAAAATACATGGAAACCTTTGTGCTTAATACTATTAGGAATAATTCCGTTGAGGCAGTTGGCTTTGAGGTTACCGAGAAAAGAAACAGACCAAAACCAATACTGATTCTTGAAGAACGGTTAGCTGGTGGCGCTTGCCTTACGCTTAGTTTCCGGTATGGCAACAAGGTAATATCAGCCAACACGCCTGCCATTAATGAGGTAAAGCTATCGCACCGGAATAATTCATACACCTTTATCCGGCTAACCCGCAACCCAGAAAAAGAGGAAAAAATCAAACAACAACTTATAAAAACCTGGCGCCTAATCAAGGTAGGCGAAAACGAGTACTTCCCAGGAAAGCCCGAAAATGGGGAATTTGACCACTACCATGTGATAGAGTGGCTAAACGCCAACTACAAGATTTTACTGGACGCAGGTTTCGAAATCCAGCAAAAGTTTAGGCAAACAAACTACTATTTAAGCGGTTTTGATCTTAACCTGAAGCTTGCCGAAAGTATCGATTGGTTCGACCTTTACGGCATGGTGCGCATTGGCGAATTTGAAATCCCCTTTGTTTATTTCCGCAAGCATATTGTTAAGAACATTCGCGAGTTCACCCTACCCAATGGGCAGGTTTTCATTTTACCTGACGAGTGGTTTGCCAAGTACAGAACCATACTTATGCTTGGCAAGGAGGACGGCGAAAGCATTAAGCTGTCCAAGGCTTCGGCAACAATTATTGCCGGCAGTAGCCTAGAAACCGAGAGCATCTCAAGTTTTGCTGAAAAACTGAAAAACATCAACTCCACGGGTGTAGCCCTTCCCCAAAGCCTTCAGGCAAAGCTGCGCAATTACCAAACCCTTGGTTTTGCCTGGCTAAAAACATTGGTTAACAATGGCTTGAATGGCTGCCTAGCCGACGACATGGGACTTGGAAAAACATTACAAACTATTGCACTCTTACTCTCGGAACTTGAAACCAACGCTTTTAAAACTGGCCTTGAACACTGTTCGCTAGTTGTTGCTCCTACATCAATAATTTACAACTGGCAAAAGGAGTTCGAAAAGTTTGCGCCCCAGGTTAAAGTTGGCATTTACCATGGAACCCAACGCGATAAGAGCCACAAAATTTTTCAACAGCACCATGTTGTGATTACATCGTATGGCACCATAAGGAACGATATTGACCTCTTCAAGGATTTTATTTTCCGCTACGTGGTGCTGGACGAAAGCCAAACCATCAAAAACCCTGCATCTAAAATATATAGGTGCGTTCTGTTGCTTAAAACAAAGAAAAGCCTGTGCCTTAGCGGAACCCCAATTGAAAATAATCTATTCGACCTGTGGTCGCAAATGAACTTCCTGAACCGGGGAATGTTAGGTGGGCTAAAGGTATTCCGTGAGGAATTTGCCATTCCCATTGAGCGCAAGAATGACACCGAAAAGCAGAAACAGCTAAAAAAACTGATTGAGCCACTCATAATGCGCCGCACCAAGGAGCAGGTTGCCAAGGAATTGCCCCCCCTAACCGAGCAAATCATCTACTGCGAAATGACCGACGAGCAGGACAAAGCCTATGAGGCGGAAAAATCCAAAGCCAGAAGGTTGATACTTGACTCCCTGGAACAGAGTAAACCTAAATCGTCAACCATCAATATTCTTTCAGCGCTAACCCGTCTGCGACAGCTCGCCAACCACCCCGCCATGCTCGATGAGTACACAAACCTGACGTCGGGAAAATTTGAGGAAGTTACGCAAATGATTGAAAGCGTTATTGCTGAAGATCATAAAATACTGATATTCTCATCGTTTGTTAAACACCTGACACAGGTTGAAACCTACTTACAAAACAACGGTATTGGTTACGAAATGCTAACCGGTTCAACAACTGACCGAAGCAATGTAGTGGAAGAGTTCCAGAATAATCCTGAAAAGAAAATCTTTTTGATTTCGCTTAAAGCTGGCGGGGTTGGACTAAACCTAACCGCTGCCGATTACATTTTCATTCTGGACCCCTGGTGGAACCCTGCTGCCGAAATGCAGGCCGCATCGCGCGCTCACCGAATAGGGCAAACCAAGAGCGTGTTTGTTTACCGTTTTATTACACGCAACACTGTGGAGGAAAAAATTGTAAAGCTGCAAGCCCACAAGGAAAACCTTGCCCACGAATTTGTCAACTCCAATAATCCGATGATACTCCTTAACAAGGAGCAGCTTATTAGCCTTGTTGAGTAAGGAAATCTCTCTATCTAAAAAACTTAACACACCTAAGTTGAATTAACGAATTCATGCCCCTTGGGTTAAATCGACCTACGCTGCGGTTAAACCAAAATTAGCCAATAGAGACATAAGAACTATGTACACATCTTGTTTCTATTGACTCTTCGGAGGTAACCCTGACTTATCAAAATCTTTCATTCCGAACATTCGGTATGAATAGATTTTTTAGTCGAATCGTCAAATTGAATTTTTTCAATTGACGAATTTGGTTAAAAACATCAATCGGAACCTCAAGTCAATACTACTCTATTAATCAGTTACTTATGGAGTATAAGATTTAAAAATCGATATAAATAGATATTCTTACACCATCAAAATTTGTATCTTTGCAACATGGAAACTATGCTCAAAATCGCCGTTGTACTTTCGGCATACCTTTTAGGCTCTATACCTACATCGGTTTGGGTAGGGAAAATTTTTTACGGAATCGATGTTAGGGAGCACGGCAGTGGCAATGCCGGTGCAACAAATACCATCAGGGTACTTGGTCTGATTCCTGGGATATCGGTTTTTATAGTCGATGTGCTTAAAGGTTACCTTGCAGTTCGTCTGCTATACCTAACCGATTTCTACATTCCAAAAACTGGAATGTTTATCAACTTTCAGCTCTTTTTGGGAATTGCAGCATTGCTTGGCCATATATTCCCCATTTTTGCTCAGTTTCGCGGAGGAAAGGGTGTGGCAGTGCTATCAGGTGTGGTTTTTGCCCTTCATCCTTACGCCACTTTGATAGTGTTTGGAATTTGGATAGTGTCGGTGCTAATCACCCGTTACGTTTCATTAAGTTCCATGATTGCAGGCTTTTCGTTCCCTCTGGTTCTGATTTTTGTTTACCGCACCACTAACCCATCGCTAATTACTTTTGCCTTTATACTGGCAATCCTAATGCTGTTCACCCATCAAAAGAATATTGAACGCCTTGTAAAAGGCGAAGAATCAAAATTCTCATTAAAGAAAAAAGGCAAATCCTCTTCTCAAGATAATCCAAAACAATAACCCTACAGTTGATGTTTTACTATTCAAGCCCAACCGCATATTAATGTGGTATGAAATATTTTTATAATTTTGTAAGTCATTTTGAATTGATATTCTACTGTTATGATTAAAATAACTTTTCCTGATGGGAACGTACGGGAATACCCCAAAGGTGTTAACGGACTTGAAATAGCCAAGAGCATTTCGGAACGTTTAGCTACCGATGTTTTATCTGTAACGGTAAATGGTGAGTTGTGGGATCTTACCCGTGGAATCGAAACCGATGCCACCGTTAAGCTACACAAATGGGACGATCCAGAGGGAAAACATGCCTTTTGGCACTCATCGGCACACCTTATGGCCGAAGCCGTTGAAGCGCTTTACCCTGGAGTAAGATTGGGCATTGGCCCAAGCATTGAAAATGGGTTTTACTACGATATCGATTTTAATGGACATACCATAACGGAAGAGGATTTGCCTAAGATTGAACAAAAAATGATGGAGTTTGCGCAGCAAAAACAGCCCATCGTTCGCAGGGAGGTATCCAAAGCTGAGGCGCTGAAGACCTACCAGGAAAAAGGCGATCCTTACAAGGTGGAACTTATATCGGACCTACAGGATGGAACCATATCGTTCTACACCCAAGGCGAATTTACCGATCTTTGCCGTGGGCCACACCTTCCGAATACGGGCTACATTAAAGCCATAAAGCTGCTAAGCATTGCAGGCGCATACTGGAGAGGTGACGAAAAGAATAAAATGCTAACCCGCATTTACGGTATCACCTTCCCCCAAAAGAAACAACTCGATGAGTATTTGGCATTACTTGAGGAGGCTAAAAAGCGCGATCACCGTAAAATAGGCAAAGAACTGGAGTTATTTATGTTCTCGCCCAGCGTTGGTTCAGGTTTGCCGCTATGGCTACCCAAGGGAGCCCAACTCCGCGAGCGTTTAGAGATGTTCCTTAAACGTGTCCAAAAGAAATACGGGTATGAACAGGTAATTACCCCGCACATTGGTCAAAAAGAATTGTACAAAACATCGGGGCACTGGGCAAAATATGGGAAGGATAGTTTTCGTCCGATAACCACACCCCAGGAAGGAGAGGAATTCCTTCTCAAACCCATGAACTGCCCCCATCACTGCGAGATTTACAAATCGAAACCCCGTTCATACAAAGATCTTCCGCTTCGTTTGGCTGAATTCGGAACAGTTTACCGCTACGAGCAAAGTGGAGAACTACATGGGCTTACCCGCGTGCGTGGCTTCACCCAGGACGATGCACACATCTTTTGCCGCCCCGACCAGCTCAAGGAAGAGTTTGTTAAGGTTATCGATATTGTTCTCTATATCTTTAAAACTCTTGACTTTAAAGATTATACCGCACAGATATCGCTACGCGACCTAAACAACAAAGAGAAATACATAGGCTCCGACGAGAATTGGGAAAAAGCTGAAAAAGCCATAGTTGAAGCAGCAGCCGAACGAGGCCTAAAAACCGTAACCGAACTTGGCGAAGCTGCATTCTACGGCCCTAAACTCGACTTTATGGTTCGCGATGCCATTGGCCGCAAGTGGCAGTTGGGCACCATACAGGTTGACTACAACCTACCCGAGCGCTTTCAGCTGGAGTACATTGGCGCCGACGACAAGCGTTACCGCCCAATCATGATACACCGAGCTCCCTTTGGTTCAATGGAGCGTTTTGTTGCCGTGCTTATTGAGCATACAGGCGGTAAATTCCCTTTGTGGCTAACGCCCGATCAGGTTGTGGTGCTTCCCATTAGCGAAAAATTTAACGATTATGCAAAAAGTGTTTCAATATTCCTAAATAATTACGATATTCGCAGCCTGGTTGACGACCGCAACGAGAAAATAAGTAAAAAGATAAGGGACAATGAGTTACGCCGAATACCTTACCTTTTGATTGTTGGCGAAAAGGAACAGAAAGCCAACTCAGTTGCTGTTCGTGTTCAAGGCGAAGGCGATAAAGGCCAAATGAAACTTGAAGAATTTGTAAACCATATAAAAGCTGAAATTGATAATCAGCTGAAAGAAATTTAGAATTAACTGAACTATAGGAGGACAAAGTTATAGCAGCACCTAATAACATCAAAAAGTCAAACATCGACACTTACCCGATAAACGAAGAAATTCGAGCTAAGACTGTTCGACTGGTTGGCGAAAACATTAAGAATCCGGGCATTTACCCCATTAGCCAGGCACGCCAAATGGCCGAGGAGATGGAGTTAGACTTGGTAATGATTTCTGATAAGGCCGATCCCCCAGTTTGTAAAATACTGGACTATCAGAAATTCCTTTACCAGCTCAAAAAGAAGCAGAAGGAAATTAAAGCCAATGCTCAAAAAATTGTAGTTAAGGAAATTAGGTTTGGTCCCAATACCGATGATCACGATTACAATTTCAAGTTGAAGCATGCCATCAATTTCCTTCAGGAAGGTGCTAAGGTGAAAGCCTACGTGTTCTTTAAGGGACGATCCATTCTTTTCAAGGAGCAAGGTGAAATATTGCTGCTACGGTTTGCCCAAGACCTCGAGGAGTACGGCAAAGTGGAGCAACTCCCAAAGCTCGAGGGAAAACGAATGATTATGGTTGTGTCCCCTAAAGGTACCAAAAAGAAGTAATAAACCATTAGTAATCATATAAATACAGTGTAGAATGCCAAAAACAAAGACTCATTCTGGTTCAAAAAAGCGTTTTGCTTTAACCGGAACAGGTAAGATTAAAAGAAAGCACGCCTACAAGAGTCACATTTTGACTAAAAAGGAAACCAAGCAAAAGAGGAATTTAACTCACGTTGCTTTGGTTCACAAGGCCGATGAAGGACATGTTAAGGCAATGCTTGGCTTAAAGTAGTTTTGTTTTCTTTTAGTTTGTATGTTAGTTTACTTTAATGTTTAACAGAATGAATTAGCCACTAAGAGTTCAAAGAATGAACCGCTAATCATTCAAAAATCGTAAAAAATGCCACGTTCAGTAAATGCAGTAGCATCGCGCAAGCGCAGAAAAAAAATTCTTAAACAGACTAAGGGAAATTTCCTTGCGCGTCGTAATGTTTGGACGGTTGCAAAGAATACCTGGGAAAAGGGTTTGACCTATGCTTACCGCGACCGTAAGAAGAAAAAGATTGAATTCCGTGCCCTTTGGATTCAGCGTATCAACGCAGCCGTTCGTGAGTATGGTATGACCTACTCCGAATTCATGGGTAAGATCAACCAGAAAGGAATTGCTATTAACCGCAAAGTTTTAGCCGATTTGGCCATGAACCACCCAGAGGCTTTCAAGGCCATTGTTGATTCTGTAAAGTAACCAGTAAAAACAGAATACGGTTTAAGGGGCTAAATGCCCCTTTTTTGTTAATTTTGATTAACTGGAAATGGGAGTATTCATATTTCAACAGCTTTTCTTAAATTGCAAGCTGAAAAGGTGATAGTATAAATGCAAAGAATCGCAATTTTGGGTTACGGAAAAATGGGACATGAGGTTGAGGCAATCGCCCTTGAGCGAGGCCATACCATTGTCCTTAAAATAGACAGGGATAATCTCAACGAGCTAACCACCGAGAACCTAAAAAAAGCCGATGTTGCCATTGAATTTACATCGCCCCACTCGGCCATGCAAAACATTCAAGCCTGTTTTGATGCTGGAATTCCAGTGGTTTCAGGAACAACCGGATGGAATAATCAGCTTGAAATCATGGTTAACAAGGCACGCAATGGCGAGGGGACATTATTTTACGCATCAAACTATAGCATTGGGGTTAACATCTTTTTCAAGTTGAATAATTACATTGCATCCATACTTGACAGGTTGGGGATGTATAAACCATCAATTACAGAAATACACCACACCAAAAAGTTTGACGCTCCAAGTGGCACCGCTATAACCCTTGCCAATACCCTTTGTAACCAAATGAAGGCCTACAATGGATGGAGCTTGATTCCCAAGGTTGCTGAGAGTAAAATTCCCATTGAGGCCATACGACAAGGGCAAGTTCCTGGTACTCACATCGTGACCTTTAATTCCGAACAGGATATCATCACTCTAAAGCACGAGGCTAAGAGTCGCAGGGGATTTGCACTTGGGGCTGTTTTAGCCGCTGAGTTCCTTAACTCCCGCAAGGGATTTTACAGCATGGACGATTTGCTTAAACTTGACTAAACCACAATACCATGTTTCAAAAAGTAAAAGATTTCCTTAAAAACAAGTATTTCCGATTTGCATTTGCCGCCATAGTTTTCATACTCTGGGTAGTATGGATTGGGAACTACTGGCTGCTCCTGGGATTACCCATCATTTTTGATTTCTACATCACCCAAAAAGTAAACTGGACATTCTGGAAAAAGCGTGGACAAAAGAAAACTGCTTTGATAGAATGGATAGATGCCATAATTTTTGCAGTTGTTGCGGCAACTCTAATCCGTATGTTCTTTATTGAGGCCTACACCATTCCAACATCGTCCATGGAAAAATCGCTGCTGGTGGGCGACTATCTCTTTGTGAGCAAGGTTGCTTACGGGCCTAAACTACCCAATACTCCTATTTCATTTCCCTTTGTGCATCACACCCTGCCTTTAACAAAATACACCAAATCGTTTATTGAGTGGCCCCGGTGGCCTTACAAACGTATTGCCGGTTTTGGTCAGGTTAAACGCAACGATGTGGTTGTTTTCAATTTCCCCGAGGGCGACACGGTCTGCCTTCAGGATCAGAACTCAAGCTACTACACCTTGGCAAGAATTTACGGGCGCAACTTCATCCGTGTAAATTACGATATCATTTACCGGCCAGTCGATAAACGCGAGAACTACATCAAACGTTGCGTTGGCATCCCAGGCGACACCATTCAGGTTATCCATGGGAACCTTTTTGTAAACGGTAAAGAGCAAGAGAAAATTGGTAAAAGGCAGTATAACTACCTGATTAGGACTAATGGTTCAACCATAAACCCAAAACGTTTTGAGGAAATGGGCATTGCCCGCTCCGATATCAACTACAACCCCCAGGAATCGGTTTACAACCTACCACTAACCGAAGAAATGGCTGAACGGTTCAAGACTTTTAGCATTGTGATTCAAATTGAGAGAAACGAAAATACCGATTCCACAATCATGTGGAAGTTGATTTTCCCCCACGACCCCAGTTATACATGGAACGAGGACAACTTTGGTCCACTCTGGATACCCAAAAAAGGCACAACAGTTACACTTACCCTTGAAAACCTTCCGTTATACCAGCGTATAATTGATGTATACGAGAATAACGACTTAAAGGTTGAAAACGGAACTATATACATAAATGGTACGCCTGCAAATACCTACACCTTTAAAATGGATTACTACTTTATGATGGGTGATAACCGACACAATTCGGCCGACAGCCGTTTTTGGGGGTTTGTGCCCGAAGACCATGTGGTAGGAAAAGCTTCGTTTATTTGGCTATCGCTCGATAAGGATAAACGTTTCCCTGCCAATATTCGCTTTAAGCGTATGTTTACAACTATTAAGTAGACCAAATAATAGCTGCATAAAAACCTGTTGGAGGGGAATGGCACCCGCAACAGGTTTTTTAATTCAATGAAACCGTACAATGTCCAGTAAAACCATACTACTTAGTACTGCGTATTTACCGCCGGTTCCTTACATGTCCGCCTTACTTAGTGCCGATAAATTTTTTATTGAGGCACATGAAACTTACCTTAAACAAACCTACCGCAACCGATGCGTAATACTCAGTGCAAACGGGCCCTTACCCCTGGTAATCCCAGTAATTAAGCCAAAGGGCAACCACACCAGTATAACCGAAGTAATTATTGATTACTCAACCAATTGGAATAGGAATCATTGGCGAGCCATCGAATCGGCTTACCGCAAATCGGCTTACTTTGATTTTATAGCTGATATGCTGATGCCGTTCTACCAAAACCGATTCTATACACTTTGGGAGCTCAACAACCAGCTTTTAATGGCCATACTCGACTTTTTAGAGTCCCCTGTAAAAATTCATTTTACATCCGAATACCAAAAAATAGCACCCGAATGGGTAATGGACTTCCGATACACTATTAGCCCCAAAGCAAAAATGCCTGTAACCGGGCTGCCAGCCACCCTGCCATACTTTCAGGTTTTTGAGTTTCGCTTTGGGTTTACTCCTAACCTGAGCGTAATTGACTTGCTCTTTAACGAGGGGCTAATGGCAAGAGAGACATTAAGGATAAAGGATAAAGGATAAAGGGTAAAACGCAAAATATCGTTTTTTTGGTGGGCATGCTAAGTTAATGGGGTAAGGGTTGGTAGAAATTTTCAGCGATTAGGAGAGTAGTTATAATTTCAAAGAATTTGAACAAGCATCACTTAAAAATGGTTTTAGAGTAATACCTTTGTAGGTTACATTTTTCCAATTCACCAATGCAAAAGCACGAAAAAGTAATATCAGTAAAAGGCGCAAGGGTTCACAATCTTAAGAATATCAATATAGATATTCCCCGTAACAAGTTGGTGGTTATTACAGGTGTGTCGGGTTCGGGAAAATCGTCGTTAGCGCTCGATACCATTTATGCCGAAGGGCAAAGGCGATACGTTGAGAGCCTCTCGGCTTATGCCCGTCAATTCCTTGGCAGGATGAGTAAGCCTGAGGTTGACCTTATTAGCGGTATACCGCCCGCCATTGCTATTGAGCAAAAAGTTAACACTCGAAATCCGCGCTCTACCGTTGGCACATCAACCGAGATTTACGATTACCTTAAGCTACTTTTCGCCCGTATTGGGAAAACTTACTCACCCATTTCGGGCCACGAGGTTAAGCGCCATTCGGTTACCGATGTGGTGAACTTTATCAGTGCCCATAAGCAGGGAACACGCATTACGCTTTTAGCTCCTATTGCCGTTAACGACAACATCAAGGAAAAGCTTAAGGCGCTAAACCGCGAAGGGTTCACCCGAATTGATATTAATGGTAAAGTAATTAGGATTGATGATGCCCAAAACCGTGAACTTGTCGATTTGGCTGGGACTAACACAAGGTTGATAATAGATAGGTTTGCCGTGTCGGTGAATGAAGATTTTATTAGCCGAATAGCCGATTCGGTTCAAACCGCTTACGCCGAAGGTAATGGCTTTTGCATTCTTTCCATCGAAACCGACGAAGGGATAAAGGAGGAACAGTTCTCGAACCTGTATGAGCTCGATGGGATAAAATTCGATCAGCCCACCGAGCATCTGTTCAACTTCAATAACCCTCTTGGCGCTTGCCCAAAATGCGAGGGTTACGGTAAAGTTATTGGCATTGACGAGGATTTGGTTGTACCCAATAAAAGTCTTACCATTTACGAGGATGCCATAGCATGCTGGCGAGGTGAGTCAATGGGTTGGTATAAGGGCAGGGTAATTGAGTATGCATCGGCATATAACCTGCCCATCCACACCCCATACTACAAATTAACGGATGAGCAGAAAGCATTGCTTTGGAATGGCACAAGGCACTTCACGGGCATTTACGATTTCTTTAAGGAGCTTGAGGAAAAACGATACAAAATACAATACCGAGTTCTACTCTCCCGCTACATGGGCAAAACCACATGCCCTGCATGCAAGGGCGGCCGCCTTAGGCCTGAGGCATCGTACGTAAAGGTAGCTGGTTACACCATCCAGGAGCTGGTTAACACCCAAATTGAAGAGCTTTACGAGTTCTTTTTGAACATCGAGCTGGATGAGCACGATGCCACTGTGGCAAAACGTTTATTGACAGAAATTCGGAACCGTTTGGGATACATGGTAAATGTTGGGTTAGGCTACTTAACCCTTAACCGTTTATCCGCTACCCTTTCCGGGGGTGAGTCGCAGCGCATTAACCTTGCCACATCGCTTGGCAGCAGCCTAGTGGGGTCACTCTATATACTTGATGAGCCTAGTATTGGCCTGCATCCTCGCGATACCCATCTTCTTATTGATGTTCTTAAAAATCTGCGGAACCTAGGTAATACTGTACTTGTAGTGGAACACGATGAGGACATCATACGCAATGCCGATTATATTATCGATATTGGACCACAAGCAGGCCGACTTGGAGGCGAGGTAGTTTTCGCCGGTGAGCCAAGCCTAATTCATTCTCCTGCCAATAGCCTTACCGCTAAATACCTGAACGGAACCGAAAAAATTGACATTCCGACTAAACGCCGCAAATGGAATAGCTACATCGAGGTAAAAGGGGCACGCGAAAATAACCTAAAGAATATTGATGTAAAGTTCCCGTTAAATACCCTCACTGTGGTTACAGGGGTAAGCGGTTCGGGCAAATCAAGCTTGGTTAAGGGAATACTCTACCCTGCCTTACTCAAGGAAATTACAGGGAGTGGCGAGCGGGCAGGCCAACACGACTGCATAGCTGGCGATATTCGTCAAATTTCAGGAGTGGAAATGGTTGACCAAAATCCCATTGGCAAATCATCGCGGAGTAACCCTGTTACCTACCTCAAAGCCTGGGACGAAATCCGCAAGCTACTTTCAGAACAACCCTATGCTAAAAGCAACGGTTACGGCCCATCGCATTTTTCCTTTAACATTGATGGTGGCCGTTGCGAGGAGTGCCAGGGCGAAGGGGTAATTCACGTTGAGATGCAGTTCATGGCTGACCTTACCTTAACCTGCGAGAGCTGCCATGGCAAACGCTTTAAGGACGATATCCTTGAGGTCAGGTACAGGAATGCCAATGTGTATGACATGCTGGAAATGACCGTTAACCAGGCCATTGAGTTCTTTGAGAAAGGCAAAGGAAGCCTTGAAAAGAAAATCACTGAAAAGCTAAAACCTCTTCAGGATGTGGGTTTAGGTTATATCAAGCTTGGGCAATCGTCGAGCACCCTTAGTGGAGGTGAGAGCCAAAGGGTTAAACTAGCATCGTTCCTGCTCAAAGAGAATACCGATAAACCCATTCTTTTCATCTTTGATGAGCCTACCACTGGCTTACATTTTAACGATATTAAAAAATTGTTAAATGCCTTTGACGCCCTTATTGCAAAGGGACATAGCATTATTCTGGTGGAGCACAACCTTGAGGTTATTAAATGTGCCGACTGGGTAATTGATTTAGGCCCAGAGGGTGGCGAGAATGGAGGGCATTTAATTTATGCAGGCACACCAGAACAACTCGCTTTAGAGGAGAGTTCCTATACAGGGAAGTTCCTCTTTGCTAAACTTAACCATTAGGTGAAGCAGCAAAAAAGCCGCTTTTTTAGCGGCTTTTTTATTTATACAGATATTGACTAATCCGTTTTAAGTCCAAACATGATAGCCACACAACCACTCTTTAATTCCTCGTTTTTACTGGAGGTTACTGGAACCTTAACCAGTATGATGAGTTGCTGTGTGTTTTCAACCCTAAAATCCCATGAGGTGGCAAAATTGTTTTTAGCATTTGTGTATAAAACCTTACGGTCAACATCCATTACCATAAACTCTATCTTATTAAGAGTTTCAGAGCCGCAAACAGAAATGCGATACTGCTGACCAGCATAGAAGGTCTTGAAAAGTTCGGCATCCTCCCCCTCGGTTAGTATTGCAGCATTGTAGTTACCATCGTGAACATAGGGCGATAGTTCAAGCCGACATATCTTTTTGGCAAAGTTCTTACACTGAGCATTGGACGACGAAGGGAGTGCAAGAAATAGAACAACTGCCGAAACAAGTATATAAATCGATGATCTCATACGAACCATTTTAAGCTGTGTATTTTTTACGCAATTCAATCACTTTTGTTTTAAGCTTTTTAAAAACTTCAGGGCTTACGGTTGTAACATTCTTCGATTTTAATGTGGCAACCTTCGATTTCCCATCCTGTATTACTTTTACATCCGATACTGTAATTTTCACATCGTTGTATACCTTTTCAAGCTCAAGCATGTCGGAATATAGCTCCCTAACATCGGCATTGCTATTGCTTTGCTCCAAAAGCTTAAGAACGGTTTGTAGCGATAGCTTCTGATCGATAATGCGATCGACCATTTCGATATCAACTTTATTGATATCCTCAACCAACGAGGTGGCAATGTAAAGGCCCTCAATCCATCCACCAACAAGTATAATAGAACCAACAGCCACCCTATCGTCCTCCTCCAGAATGGAGTTGGTATTGAGCAAAGTTTCCGAGATGGTCTCGAGGATAACATCGCGGTTATTGATGTTCTCCTCCAGTTTCTCAATTACCGAATTATCAATTGCATTTAAAATACCCAAGCCCTCTGCCATCTTCTTTGAAACTGTCATATACTTTATGGTAGCCTGAGTTTGGTCAAAAAGGCTTGCATAGCTCAAATCGGTGCTATAAATGCCCAGGTTAAGCGCCATGCTTTTGGTGGTATTGTACTTCGACGCGTTTTTAACAGGATTAAGCAACTCCTCGTTGTATGTTGCCCCGGAGCGCTTGAGTATCATTGCCGTTTCAAGCGGCGATGGCAAAGAGTAAAAAATCTGCTTTACCGATTCAATACTGCTAACCAAAGCGCTATCGGCAACACCCTGCTCTTGAGATACCTGGAGCATCTGCTCCGATTCCCTATTGCATTTACACGAAACGGCAAGCACGGCCATAGTGGCCATAGCCGATAGGAGGAGTATTTCTTTTGATCCTTTGAGCATAATGGAATCTTTGGATTAAATTTTCAACAATCGACAAGTAAATATACTATAATTTTATCAAAATCAATATTCAGTCTCATTTTTTTTGGCAAACAAATGATTTTTAAACCAAAGTAAAACCTAAAAGCAATACCTTTGTTAAAAATTTAAACCGTATGCAGCTCAATAAGGCAGAACAGTTCCAAAAGGCTATAGAGGCAAGTTCCGACGAGGCAATTATTGGCTTGCTAGCTGAGCTAAGGGAAACCGGTGAGGACTATATGCTTCCAACAATACTCAGTTTGCTTTTCAGCGCACGTTCTGAAAAGCTTAAAAACGAAGTTGTAAACTTCCTGGTTGACTTAAAAAACAAATCGAGTGTTGATACAATAATTGAAACCATAAAGCAAAACAAGAGATCGAAAGAAATTCACCTGTTGGTTTCGGTTTGCTGGCAAAGCCGCCTGGACTTTACCCCACACGTCGATACCTTTATCGACATAATGGAACACGCCAATTACCAGGGTTGCCTAGAGGCTTTTACCGTGATTGAAAACATGACCGGGAATTTGAGCAGAGATCAACTAAACGAATTGAAAGCCAAAATCAAAACCGTTAAAGCGGACAACCCTGAAACTAAACCCTTAATAGAAGAGTTGGGAAAACTACTGGATGAACTATAATGCAAGAACCGCCAGCTGGCGGTTCTTGCATTATTACTCGTAATTTGAGAAATACTTCATAAACTGGCTTCGCTCATACTGGGTTGGATCGGGGATAGAACCAACATTAAGTTTCCCCCTGAAATCGGATATAGTTTTAAACCCTTGCTGGTTCATCCATTCGGCAAGCGTATTAAGCATGACTTCAATGTGTTTAGGGCCGTTACGGTAAATGGCTGAGCAAACCTGAACCGACTTGGCACCTGCAAGCAACATCTTTACCAAAGCCTCGCCATCGTGAACGCCAGTTGATGCCGATATATCTATTTCTGGGATTAAATGGCTGGCTATGGCTACCCACCTTAGGGTATATCGCAAATCCGATGGATTACTGAAAATGTTGGCGGGTACTACCTTCATTGCATGAATGTCGATATCGGGCTCAAAGAACCGGTTAAAAAGTACAACCCCTTTTGCGCCCCGGTAGCGAAGGCTCTCAACCACATTTAAGGGATTGGTAAAGTGCGATCCTAACTTATATGCAACGGGTATGGTTACTACCTTTTGCAACTTTTCAGCAATGCTATTGTAAACCAGTTCATACTCCTCAGCCTTACGCTTAGGGTCGAGCGGCAAGTAGTAGATATTTACCTCAAGGGCATCGGCTCCAGCCTCCTGAATGCGTGAGGCAAACGATAGCCACTGACTATCGCTCAAGCAGTTTATACTAGCAATTACTGGGATATCAACCGATTGCTTGGCATTCTTAATTAGGTTAATATACTCCTGAACATTGTTGGCCGATACATAGTGCTTCAGGTAATCGGTTGCTTCGGTATAATCGGAAAATTGTTCCAAAAGATTAACCTCGTGCAAGATTTGCTCCTCAAATAACGACTTAAGCACTATTGCACCAGCGCCAAATTCCTGGTATTTTTTAATACGATCGACCGACGAGTTTAACCCGGAACTACTGACAATTAACGGTGAACGCAGCGATAGCCCCAGGTAGGATGTTTCAAGTTTAGCCATGGTTAAAGGTTTTTTAATGCAATTGAAATTTACAAAAATTTAGTTTAGGTATAGCTTCGGTGTCCAAAAATATTACTTCCTATACGCACCATGGTACTGCCCTCCTCAATGGCAATGCGGTAATCGCTGGACATACCCATGGATAACTCTTTAAACCAGTGATGATTATTGAAGTAGTTTTGTTTAACCTCGTTGAATAGGTTTTTAAGGAACCTAAACTCCATACGAACCTGTTCCATATTATCGGTAAAAGTTGCCATTCCCATCATTCCACATATTCTAATATTTTGCATCTGTTCTAATTCAGAACTTTGAAGCAGTTCATGGAGTTCATCGGCCGACAGGCCATACTTTGTCTCTTCCGATGCAATGTAAACCTGCAACAGGCAGTTAACAACCCGATTGCACTTTTGCGCTTCTTTGTTAATAACAGAGAGCAACTTTAAGCTATCAACTGAATGAATAAGAGACACAAAGGGTAGGATGTATTTTACCTTATTGGTTTGCAAATGCCCAATTAAATGCCATTCAATATCTTTTGGCATTTCATTATACTTTGATATTAACTCCTGCACCCTATTTTCGCCAAAAATCTTATGCCCAGCATTATAGGCCTCCATGATTACACTCACGGGGTGAGTTTTACTTACAGCAATCAACTTAACATGCTGTGGTAACTCACTCTTGAGTTTTAACAGTTGCTCAGAAATACTCATGATTACATGGTGTTTAATGCAAAAATAAACATTTTTGGCTTAACTCTGCTGCCCGCAACAACATTTTGAAAACTATTGCAAAACTACAGCAATACAAAAAAACCCAGCGAAACGCTGAGTCTTTATTGAATTTTGTTTAGGAACTATTCCAACGAATGGATCACTAACCCGCTGCGGAGCTTAGGCTCAAACCAAGTGGTTTTGGGAGGCATAATATTGCCGGTATCGGCAATATCAATAAGCTGCTTCATGGAAACAGGATAAAGAGCAAAAGCCACTTTCATCTCTCCACTATCCACCCTCTTTTTAAGCTCTCCTAAACCACGGATACCGCCAACAAAATCGATACGCTTTGAAGTTCTTAGATCTTTTATATCGAGTATGGGATCGATCACAAGGTTCGACAGAATGGTAACATCAAGAACGCCAATGGGATCGTTATCGTTGTAGGTTCCCGGTTTGGCAGTTAACGAATACCATTTACCCTCGAGATACATGCTGAAGTTGTGGAGGTATTGCGGCTTGTAAACCTCAGTGCCTTTTTCTTCAACCACAAACCCTTCGCTGAGCTTTTCAAGGAACTGCTCAGAGGTAAGGCCATTCAAATCCTTCACAACGCGGTTGTAGTCAATAATCTTAAGTTGGTTATCGGGGAATATCACGGCAAGGAAGTAATTATACTCCTCGTCGCCACGGTGGTTAGGATTTGCATTCTTTTTCTCAAGGCCAACTCTAGCCGCAGCAGCAGTGCGATGGTGACCATCGGCAACGTAAAGGGCAGGGATTGAAGCAAAAATTTCGGTGATGTGCTTAATGGTTGCATCATCGTCAATTACCCAGAAATGGTGGCCAAAGCCATCTTCTGCAACAAAATCGTATTCAGGCTCCTTGCTTTTAGCCACATTTGCGATTATTTCATCCATTTCCTGGTGTGCAGGATAGGCAAAAAACACAGGCTCGATGTTAGCATTTTGAATACGGATGTGAATCATTCGATCCTCCTCCTTATCGGGACGGGTTAGCTCGTGCTTTTTGATACGCCCCTCAATGTAATCCTCAAAATGGCAAGCAGCTACCAAGCCATACTGTGTTCTTCCATCCATGGTTTGAGCATACACGTAGTACATGTCCTTGGGGTCTTGCACTAACCAACCGCGCTCCTTCCACTTACGAAAATTTTCAACTGCCTTATCGTAAGCCTGTTGGGTGTGCTCATCAATTATAGGATCAAAATCGATTTCGGGCTTAGTGATATGCAACAACGATTTTTCCCCAGCTTCAGCTTTCGCTTCCTGCGAACTAAGCACGTCGTACGGACGCGCAGCCACTTCTTTTGCAATTTCTCTTGGGGGACGAATACCCTTAAATGCTTTGATTTTTACCATAATAAAAGTTAAAGGTTAATAGTTAAAAGTTAAAAGATTATACACTTTTGAGATACGTGATCAGCCCCATGGTTAACTGCTTTACAAGAGTAATCTTAGTAAAAATATCGTTAGGTTTTTCTATATATCCCTGTATCATAACTATAATCAGCTGCATTTCGAGTTCAGCCAATGAACCTAGAGCAATATACAAGAAATGAATGGATTCACCACTAGTATTTCTTGCGCAACCTTCAGCAATATTAGAGGGGAACTGAAACAGCAACTCTCCTCAATTGAGATGTTAATGCCTAGAGTTCTTCTTTAGGGAAATCTTTTGTTAACCCATAAACATTAACTGATAACTCAACTGCCTCTTTCCATGCCTCTAATTTTGTGTGGTCCAACCCAGCATCCTCAAGTATTATCTTTTAACTTTTCACTTTTCACTATTTACTAACACACTACTTATTTACCTGAAACGTTTTATCGCCATTCTTGATGAATGCCACAATTTGTTGAGCAGCGGCTAAACCAGCATTAATGTTTGCCTCGGCGGTTTCAGCACCCATCTTTTTGGGTGTGGCAAATACCCTGCCCGGAAACTTCTCAACCAGCTCAGCATGGCAATCGGCCATAATATCGGTGGCATACTTCAAATCGGTGCGCTCAGCAAGAACCTTTTTAAGGCCTTCCTCGTCAATCACCTCCTTGCGGGCAGTGTTCACAAGGGTTGCGCCCTTGGGCAGTTTGCTCAGCAAGTCGTAGCCAATTGATTTTTTGGTTTTCTCATTGGCCGGTATGTGAAGCGAAACAAAGTCGCAGGTGGAGTATAGCTGATCAATGCTATCGGCTACTTTAATGCCATCTTTTTCCATTAGTGCTTTATCTACAAAAGGATCAAAGGCATAAACCTCCATGCCAAAGACTTTACCGTACTTGGCTACAAGCTTGCCTACGTTGCCATAGGCATGAATGCCTAACTTTTTACCAGCAATTTCGGTTCCGGTACCGGGCTGGAAAAGGTTGCGCGCCATGTAGATCATCATGCCAATTGCCAGTTCGGCTACGGCATTTGAGTTCTGACCCGGAGTGTTCATGGCCACAACACCCTTGGCTGTGCAAGCAGCCAAATCAATGTTATCGTAACCAGCACCTGCGCGAACCACAACCTTCAAATTCTTGGCGGCTTCAACAACATTCTTGGTAACTTTATCGCTGCGAACGATAAGTGCGTCAACATCGGCAACGGCCTTTATCAGGTCGTTTGGATCGGGATATTTTTCTAATAGGACTAGTTCAAAACCAGCCTCTTCAACAATATTGCGAATACCATCTACAGCGGCCTTCGCAAAGGGCTTTTCCGTAGCAACTAATATTTTAGCCATAACGTTTTATTTTTAGTTTATAAAAAAGGCAACGGAAGTTGAACCTCTGCTGCCCTATTCTGTTTAAGTACTATGCATTTTCTTTTTCAAACTCTCTCATGCAATCAACCAGAGCCTGAACGCTTTCAATTGGCAAAGCATTATAGGTAGAGGCACGGAAGCCACCTACCGAGCGGTGTCCCTTGATGCCTACCATACCAGCTTTCTTAGCAAAATCCATGAAAGCTTGTTCTTTGTCCTTATACTCAGGCTTCATCACAAAGCAAATGTTCATGATAGAACGCGAATCCTTTTCAGCAGTTCCAACAAACATTTTGCTATTGTCGATGGCATCGTAGAGTAGTTCAGCCTTTTTCTTGTTCAACTCGTGGATTTTTTCAACGCCACCTATCCCCTTGAGCCACTTTAGGGTCTCGCGCATGGTGTAAATTGCACCGCAAGGAGGAGTGTTGAACATTGAACCATTCTTGATGTGAGTATGGTAGTTGAGCATGGTAGGAATTTTGCGCTCAACTTTGCCTAGGATATCCTCGCGGATAATAACAAAGGTAACGCCGGCAGGGCCAACATTTTTTTGAGCACCACCGTAAATCAACCCGTACTTTTTAATATCAACAGGGCGACTCATGATATCGGAGCTCATATCGGCAACCAGGGTTACCGGCGAATCCATATCATACTTGATTTCAGTTCCGTAAATGGTGTTGTTGGTGGTAATATGGAAGTAATCCACATCGGTTGGAATGGTAAACCCTTTTGGAATATAGGTGTAATTTTTATCAGACGAGGAGGCAACGGTTACTACCTCGCCAAAGAGTTTGGCCTCTTTCAGAGCCTTGCTTGCCCAGGCACCGGTATCAAGGTAAGCTGCTTTGTTTTGGAGCAAGTTGTAGGGAACCATACAGAACTGCAAACTTGCGCCACCGCCCAGGAATAGAATGTGGTAGTTTTCTGGTATTTGTAGGAGTTCACGCCAAAGGGCTTTGGTTTCCTCAATAATGGCTTCAAACTCCTTTGAACGATGCGAAATGGTTAGAACTGACATGCCTGTACCATCGAGGTCGAGAACTGCTTTGGCAGTATTTTCCAGAGCTATATCGGGAAGGATACAGGGACCTGGATTGAAATTATGTTTTTTCATGGCTTTAACTGGTTTAAGTTATCATCTGTTATTGCAAGAATAGGTCAAATTTCAAAGTTTTTTTTCAAATTTCCTAAATAAATGTTATCAAACAGATAACTTATGCCTGATTTTAACAAACGTTTGCAGTGTTAGATTAATAGCACCAATTTACCCTCTTTAAGGACTGGTATTGTGTCGGTAACATCTGAGGTAAAACAGTAGCTAATTACATCATCCAAACCAAGTTTTTTAAGCCGATGACGTTGGGCTACTTTTTTTACATAGCTGGTTAAATCAACTTTTGCCATATTCCAGAGATCGATAGCGGCATGGGTTGAATCGCAAATTGTGTCGAATCTACCACCTGCCAAAAGCCTTTGAGCTAAAGCCCCAGCAAATATGGCATCCTCAAGGCAAAATTTCCCTTTCCATCCGGCGCACATAATAAGTATGTCGTTCGAACGGGCATTAAGGTAACTTTCCACCGCTGAGATATTAAGAAAAGCCCCTATTATCAGCTCCTGCGCATTGCGACCTAAGGTAATGGCATTGGTTCCGTTAGTGGTGCTGTAAACAATTGTTTTTCCGCCAACCGTTTCGGGAGTGAAGTAAAAAGGCGAGTTGCCAAAATCGGCAAAGTCGAGTTTTTGGCCATTGCGTTCAGCAACCACAAGATAGCCATTGCGTTTATATTCATGAGCCTCCTCAATGCTTCGCACAGGAATTATCTCCTTAACCCCATTGTGAAACATGGTGCAAATTACTGAGGTTGCCCTGAGGATATCAACCACCACAACTATTTTACCGTCTTTATCAAAGTGCTGAAAGATGGTAGGCGAGAATGCAACTTCAATCCTTGGCATGGTACAGTTTGATTTAAAAAAAGGGGGCACTGCCCCCTTTTACGGTTTATACTTTTGCTAAGTGAAAAGGAGGCTTAACAATTTTAGCCTTTAACTTTTTATCGCGGATACCAATGTAAATTTCATTGCCATCGTTCCAGTGGCCTTTCTTGATATACCCCATTCCTATACCCTGCTTAGTCATAGGCGACATGGTTCCAGATGTTACTTCGCCAATCGCGTTACCTTGAGCATCGTAAATCAGGTAATGCTGACGGGGTATCCCGCGATCAATCATCACAAAGCCCTTCAGGCGGCGGTCGGTTCCCTCATTTTTATGCTTCTCCCATATTTCGCGGCTAATGAAGTTCTTCCCAGGGGCAAACTTGGTTATCCAGCCTAAGCCAGCCTCGATGGCCGAGGTTGTATCGTTAATATCGTTTCCGTACAGGCAAAACCCTGCTTCCAGCCGAAGCGTATCGCGGGCTCCTAATCCAATTGGCTTTATGCCAAACTCAGCGCCTACCTCAAAAACTGCTTCCCATAATTTATCGGCATCCTCGCTAGCGCAATATATTTCGCATCCTCCAGATCCGGTATAACCGGTAATTGAGAATATTACATCTGTAATTCCAGCAAAAGGAATTTTCTTAAAAGTGTAGTATTCCATGTCAACCACATTCTCTGTGGTTAACTTTTGCATGGCCTTCAAGGCTAAAGGGCCCTGAATGGCAAGTTGAGCAAACTCGTCGGAAGCATTGTAAAGCTCCTTACCGGGAGTTAAGCCAAACATTTCACCCTGCTCACAAAGCCAGTTCCAGTCCTTTTCAATATTTGCAGCATTCACCACCAAAAGGTAGGTTTCCGCATTAACCTGGTAAACTAACAAATCGTCAACTATTCCACCCTTATCGTTAGGGAAGCAGCTGTACTGAACCTTACCATCAAATAATGCTGAAACATCGTTACTGGTAACGGTTTGTAAAAAATCAAGAGCTTTGGGGCCTTTAACCCAAATCTCGCCCATGTGTGAAACATCAAAAACGCCAACTTTTTCGCGAACTGTAATATGTTCGTCGTTAATACCGGTATACTCAATAGGCATATTATACCCAGCAAATGGTGCCATACGAGCTCCAAGCTCTATATGGTACTTTGTAAATGGTGTATTTTTCATTGGTTCTAAGTATTTATTTACAGTACCGCAAATCTATGATTTTTATTTGTTTCTTGTTATTTAAACCGATTTCGATGTAAACTTTTATGCTTATGTTTTTCAACATATCATATTTTTTAGTAAATTTGAAAGTAGTAGTATTTTCAATCTTTTATCAGATGGCTACCGACCAGGCAACCCACCATGTAAACCTCGATTTCCTGAAAGAGATTTCGGAAGGGAATACCGATTTGATGCGGGATTTGATTAACCTTTTCATCACCCAGGTGCCTACCTTCTCCGAGCAAATGGAGCTATACCTAAAAAATCAGGATTACTGCACTCTGGCAAAGTTTGCTCATAAAATTAAAAACTCGGTGGCCATGATGGGAATTGATGAGCTTACATCCGATATGAAAAAACTTGAAAACATTTGTACGAGCAAACCCGATAACAATACCGTGAAGACTCTTGTGGAAAAGTTTAAAAAAATATCGGGAGAGGCTTCTGTTGAGCTGCAACATATTCTTGAATTGTTATAAGTATAAACTTTAAAAACTTACATATATGATTGATGTTGAAAAAATTAACGATGTTATGGTGATTTCATTCAGCGAAAACAGTAAGCTGAATGTAACCGTTACACAAAAGATTAAAACTAAAGTTATAAAAGTGATTACCCCAAATGCAAAGGTAGCATTAAACCTTAGTGGCGTTAGCTATGTAGATAGCACTGGATTTGGCATGCTGCTATCAATACTCCGCCATTGTAAAAATTCAAACGCCTCTTTAAAACTATGCAACATTAGCCCTGAAGTAATGGAACTTGTCAAGTTACTGCAACTTCAAACCGTATTCGATATAAGGGAAAGCGTTGACGACTGTATTAAGAGTTTTTAATCACAAGCACCATACTTAAAAAGCCACGAGATTTTCGTGGCTTTTTTCTTGTAAACCTTTTGAAAACCAAATAGTCAAAGGGTAATAACCAACCTAAATCAAAATAGTATGAAACGTGCAATAGCTTTGCTCATATCCTTTACTATAGGGATATTGTTTTCACATGCACAGGTAACAACTCCAGAACAGCATTTTGGATTTACGCCCGGAACTGATCGTATGCTTATTAAGTATGACCAATTGGTTGACTACCTAAAGAAGATTGAAACCCAAAGCCCAATGATCAAAGTAGTACCTATTGGACAATCGGCTATGGGAAAAACTCTTTATGCGGTTTTTGTAAGCACAAAGGAGAATATTGCTAATCTCAATAGGCTTAAGGAGATTAACAAGCAACTAGCCATTAACTATTCACTAAACGATGCTGAAAGGGAAGAGATGGTAAACCAAGGCAAGGTTTTTGTGATGGCTACCCTCTCCATGCACTCCACTGAGGTTGGCCCATCCCAGGCACTACCAACAATCATACACAGGCTGATTGCTGACAATTCGTTCAACAATGCTCTTAACAACGTTGTTTACATGGCTGTGGCATGCCATAATCCCGATGGCATGGACATGGTAGTTGATTACTACAACCAATACAAAGGGACAAAATATGAGGGTGGCCCCATGCCTTTCCTTTACCAGAAATATGTTGGTCACGATAATAACCGCGATTTTATTACCCTAACCCAACCGGAAACTAAAGCCATATCCAGGTTAACCAGCCAGGAGTGGTTCCCTCAGGTTATGGTTGAGAAACACCAAATGGGACTTACAGGCCCACGGTACTTTGTACCACCCTACCACGATCCAATAGCCCAAAATGTTGATGCAGAACTATACGCTTGGTCTAACCTTTTTGGGCAAAACATGCTAAACGACCTTACATCCAAGGGCTTGCAGGGCGTTAGCCAACAAAATCTATTCGACAACTACTGGCCGGGCTCAACTGAAACCTGCTTATGGAAAAACGTAATAAGCATGCTTACCGAGGCGGCCAGCGTAAAAATCGCCACACCTGTGTACATTGAGCCAACCGAGTTAACCGGCACATCTAAAGGTTTAGCTGAGTATAAAAAGGGTGTGAATATGCTTATGCCATGGCCGGGCGGATGGTGGAAATTATCGGACATCATAAACCTTGAGGTGGAATCAACCCTATCGATGCTGCATACTGCAAGCAAATACAAAGATCGCATCCTTGAGTTCCGGAACGATATCTGCAAAAAACAGGTAAATCTTGGTAAAACCCGTGCGCCCTACTATTTTATTTTACCAGCCAATCAAAAGGATCCAAGCGAGTTGGTTGCACTGGTCAACCTGCTCAACGAGCATGGTGTACATATTTACAGGCTGAAAGAGAATATCACTATAAAGAACCAAAATTTCCATGCAGGCGATATAGTGGTTCCGCTTGCACAACCCTTCCGGATGTTTATCAAGGAGGTAATGGAAGCCCAGGAGTTTCCTGAACGGCGGTTAGAAGAAGGTGGAAATGTGTTGGAACCATACGATATTACCAGTTGGTCGCTGCCCTTGCATAAAGGATTATCCTGTTTCACAATAAATACCAAAACGGTTGAGGACAGTTTAATTGAACCTATCGCTACAAACTTCACCTTAAACACAACACCAATTCCCGAAAAACGTTTTGCAATGCTTCCTTCAACAGTAAACCAGTCCTACAAATTGGCAGTTAAATGCCTAAAGAGTGGCGTTCAGGTGGAGCGGGCTAACGAACATATTGTGCTCGATGGCAATGAATTACCAGCTGGAAGTTTCTGCATTCCCCTGAATGAAAAAACTAGACAAATACTTAACGATGCGAATTTTAGTATACTGACTTCAGATGCTAAACCCAACAATACCAGCGTCAGCAAGATACGTCGGATAGGTTTAATTGAATCGCAGGTTCAAAGCATGGATGCTGGCTGGACTAGGTATATACTAGACACATACGAAACTCCATACACTGTTATAAATCCTTCGCAGGTTGCCGATGGCAACTTACTATCGAAATTCGACTTGATTATTATTCCAAACACCAACGCAACCCTGCTCAAAGATGGTAAATACAAACGGAATGGGCAAGTTATTCCGTTGGTTTACCCCGAAATTTATACCAAGGGAATGGGACAGAAGGGAGTTGAAGCATTAACAGAGTTTGTACAAAATGGTGGAACTATTTTGGCATGGGAGCAAGCAACCGAACTGTTTGAGGGCACGCTTACCCTGAAGCAGGGTAATGCTTCCGAGGAATTTACATTCCCCTTCATGAATATCGCAAAGGAAGTTCAAAAGCGGGGGTTTGCCTGCCCAGGTTCGCTGGTTAGCATGAAACTAAATCCCATACCCCCATTTACATTTGGGCTGGATAGTGAAATGGGAGTTTTCATGCGCGATAACTACCTGTTTGAAACCCGAGTCCCTTCGCTTGACATGGATCGGCGGGTAATTGGATATTTTGAAGGGAAGAATAAGCTGCTTAGTGGATACCTGAAAGGCGAGGAACTACTTGAGGGCAAATCGGCAGCCATTTGGTTAAAAAAAGGGAAAGGGCAACTTATTCTGCTTGGGTTTAGCCCAATATTCAGGGCATCGGTTCCATCGAACTATAAAATTCTTTTCAACACAATCTTGTAAAGCAACCAAGGGGTTGCAAAATGCAACCCCTTGATTTTAAAGTTTTTTCTGGAAAATTCTGTTGCGCTTGTAAATAATACCACCCATTTTTTTCCATTTCGGCACGCATCTTATGGTTTGTTTCTAGCTCTAGGTGGCTATCAATAACAGTCATACCATCTTTTTGAGCCTCATTTAACATTTCGGCGCCCATCCAGGTATCAAATCCTAAATTTCTATACTGTGGATGAATAGCACCAAGCAAAAGGCTAAGCATTTTTGAGATACGCATGGCCTTTAGGATATGAATAAAGCCGAAGGGAAAGAGATAACCCTTACTCCTTTGAATACCAGGGCATATATCGGAGATGCCCAGTATGAAAGCCAAAGGTTGATTGTCATCATTAACAATAACCTTCAAAAATCGGGGATCGATAAATGAAAGGTATTTTGCAGCAAGTTCCTCCATTTCATCGGGTTCCATGGGATTAAAGCCATAAATATCAGTAAAGGTTTCATTCACCAGTGAAAGGACAGGTTTAATATACGGTTTAATATCGCTTCTCTATTTGAAAAGTTAAGCATTCTAAAGCCGTTGGCACGAGCTTTAACTCTCTGGAAAATGCGAAGGTAGAAATCGGGTAATTTATCGGGAACGGGAACCTTGTAAACCACCAAATCAACCTCTTTGTCAAAACCATACCGGTTCACATATTCAACCAGGTATGGATAATTACAATTCGAGGCAAGAACAATGGGTTCATCGAAACCCTCAACTAGCAAACCTTACAAATCCTTATCGAAGAATCCCATGGGCTCTACTAGCCTATCCATACCCTTTCCCTTTGCCCACTTCTCAACCTCGCCCAAAAGCGCCTGCGCAACATCGTAATCCTGAAAGGTTTCCAGGTTAAAGAATCGGGCTGTTTTTTCGTTGTGAATTTGATTATACCGTCTGTTTATTATCCCCACAATTCGTCCTACAGGCCTACCACCTTTTAAAGCAAGGTAAAGCACCGTGTCGGAGTACGACACGGCCCTATTTTTCTTAGGATTGTAAAAATCCCATTCATCGGAGTAAATTGGTAGCACCCAATTTTTATAGCCCCTGTGTATTTTTGCTGGTAGATGAATGAATTTGCGATAATACAATTTGTTTTGAACTTTGAGTATTTCAATACTCATATGAGTAGAATTAGGGATAAAAACTGCAACTAAATGAATTATTTAGCGATAAACAAAAAATTCCGTGGCAAAATTTTTGCCCACCGTTTTACCCATATGATTCATTAAGTACTACCCAAACATTATGAAAAAGATAAGGATCCCGGCAAAATACCCAAGTAGTGCCAGCAAACTAATGTGTTTTGTGAACCACATAAAATCAATTTATTCAAGACCCATTACAGCCAACCCAGCGGGTAGAACCAATAATCAGCATACGACCTTCAGTTCCGGCGCAATAAGCTACAAGGATCCAAAAATCACCATCCATAACGTATGCCAAAATGCAATGAATTAACTATTTCAACTAGGCTAATTAAAATGGGGAAATGGAAACATTTTTTAGAGGAAATTCGTCAATTGAAAAACAATTGACAAATCGACTAACAAAATCTACTCATTCCGAAAAACCGGGATGAGGGATTTTGAGAAATTGGGGTTGCCTCAGATAAATCAACAGCAGCAGGGTGCATGTATGTTTTTAATGCTTCTATTTACTAATCACGATTAGAAAAAGCCGCTCTAAATAAGCGGCCTTCATTGGACTTAAACCCAAAAAACTATTCAATCATGTCGAAAGAATCATCGGAGTCCACTCTCTTCTCGGGCCTCCCCCTATAGTTATTAATCCTGTATGAGAACCCAACAAACACAACCCTGCTGTTGCGCCAGCTCTCATTGTACGAGTAAAAGTTTGTATCCCATGAGGAATACCTCATTTTTTGGGTTTTGAAGATATCGCTAACCCTAACTGTGATGGTACCCTTTTTGTCTAACACGCTGATCCGTGCGCCTAAATCAACCCAGTACATCTCCTTAGTTTTTCCTTGGGCTCCACCTGCCATATAGAAACCTCGTCCTGAGCCACCAACAGTAATGGAAGGAGCACGGTAGTTGCCAGTTAGCTGTATATCGACATTATTACCAATTGTAAAAAACGATGCCAGCTTAGCATTCCAGGATCGTCCCTCGTTTGCACCGCTAACCACATCGCCAAAGAGCTTAGAGTAGTAATAGCTGTAACTGGCATTTAGCCTCCACCACTTAGCAATATTTTGAGTTACAACAGCCTCGGCACCAATATTCTCATAATGCGACAGGTTGATAAATGTAGTGAGGGTTGGTTGGCTTGCTACGGTATCAATAACTGTCATTTTCCTTGAAAATCCATTACGAGTATCGCGGTAGTAAACCGATGTGGTAATCTTTGTCCTTGGGAAGCTGAGGTTATGGCTTAAATCAATTGAACTGGTAAATTCAGGCTCAAGGTATGGGTTACCCTGGAACCAGTTAAACTTATCGGAAGTATTTAGAAATGGGTTTAACACCCTTACATTTGGTCTGTTTACCCTGCGGCTGTATGATAGTTGTAGACTGTTGATGGGGTTTGGCTCCCAACGGACATGCGCACTAGGAAACAGGTTTAACCTGTTAACATCGGCCACCTGGTTGGTGGTTCTTTGATCAGACTTTGCATGCTGGTTTTCAATTCGCAAACCTAGCTGGTAACTAAACTTGCCACTAGCAAATGTATTTGAATAAATTCCATAGGCTGAATAAATCTCCTCGCTATAAACAAAGTGGTTCGACCGATTTGCATCAAAATCCCACGTGCCAGTTGATGAATTAGAGATGGTATAAGCATAGTCGGCATCGCTCCGCCTAATTAGGGCTTTAATTCCGGACTCTATTCTACCACCGTTCCCAAAGGGTGTCACATAATCGGTTTGAAACGTAAAGGTGTTCATACTCCCATCAGTTTTTGCCCGTTCACGGGCATCTGATGGTTCATCATTGAAAACCTCCTGCTGATTGATGTCATTCAGATTATCGATGGTATTTCTTGAAAAAAAAGCATCGGTAGTCCACTCCTTACCGGGAATATCGTATGTTCGTTTGAAGTTAAGTGAGTACTCATGCCCAATAACATCGTTGGAGTTTAATGAGATTCTTGTATTCTGTAAGGTGTTGATGTTAAAGTTAGAGTAGCTATTGGAAAATACATTATTATCCATATCAAACGTACGAAAATTCAAGTTTCCGGTGACCGACAGGGTTGTTTTAGAATCAATAAAATAATCGGCACCACCACGTATGTTGTGAAAAAACATGTTCGATTGACCCTCGGAGTTTTGGAAAAGGAATGAGGAGTCGGCACCGCTGTTAAAGAGGGTTACCCTATCGCCAATGGAAAACCTATTCATTTGCCCCCTGCGGAGGTTGTAGCTGGCAAACACATTTACCTTATCCTGACGCCAGTTCAAATTAACGGAAGCATTATACTTATTGCCTGTACCGGCATTTAAGCTTACCATTCCGTTATAACCAGGCTCCTTACGTTTCTTAAGTACTATGTTGATAATTCCGGTTATTCCATCGGGATCGTACTTGGCCGAGGGATTAGTAATAACCTCAACCCTATCAATCATCTGGGCAGGTAGCTCCTCCATACTGTTCAGCATTGATGGGCGTCCATCGATTAGGATATTTACATTGGAACTTCCTCTTAAACTTACATTACCATCTATATCAACCTCAACCGAAGGAATGTTCTGTAGCACATCAGCTCCCGACCCTCCCTCAACTGCAATATCCTTATCAACATTAAAAACCTTTTTATCAAGGTTATGGAGCAGCATTTTCTTTTCACCGGTTACAACAACAGCATCGATATTTTCACTGGCAGCCAGTATTGAAAAAGTTCCCAAATCAACCTTCGGACTACGGGGCGAAAGCACAATTCCGCTCCACCTTCTACTTTGATATCCAATAAATTTTACATCTATATAGTACCTGCCGGGCATAAGCTTTTCCATAATAAAACTACCCGACGCATCGGTAAGAGTACCCGTTACGAGTGATGAGTCCTTCTGCCTATAGAGTACAATATTGGCAAACTCTACACCAGCCCTATCTAAGGAGTCGATAACCTTACCTATAATCACCCCATTAAAATTGCTCATGTCAAAACTCTGTCCACTGCGGCCCTGCATTTTGTCCTGAGCCATGGAGGTTACTGTAACTGTTGCAACAACCAAAAGCATTAAAATCTTTTTCATCATGGTTTATTCCTAAAATTCAACATTAATTAAACATCAATATGACACACAGGTTTAATTAAACTTGCGTTAAGAAGTACAAAAAATAAGAGGTCTACTAAAAGCAGACCCCTTCTTAACCAACCTAAACTAATACCTGAAAACCAGGCATTATACTATTACTCTTCGTACTCCTTGATGATGTTCTTAACGCCATCGGGCGAAACGCGTCCGTACACCTTTTCACCAATCAGCACAACCGGAGCAAGTCCACAAGCGCCAACACAACGGAGGCAGTTTAATGAGAACTTGCCATCGGGTGTGGTTTCACCCACTTTAACGTTAAGAATCCGCTTGAATTCATCGAGTACCTTTTCGGCACCACGAACGTAGCATGCAGTACCCGTACAAATACTAATTGGGTGTTTACCCTTTGGAATCATGGTGAAGAACGAGTAGAACGTAACAACGCCATACACCTTAGCAACCGAGATGTTCAGCTCGACTGCAACAACCTCCTGAACCTCAGCGGGTAGGTAACCAAAGGTTTCCTGGGTCTTGTGCAATACATTTATCAGTTCACCGGGGTCGTTGTTGAACGACTTGCATATTTCCTTAATCTTAGCTACCTGTTCGGGTTTAAGTTCAAGCTTTATATGTGACATTTGTGTATCCTCCCTATTTAATGTAGATATCCTTTTTCTTACTGAAGTAGTGAGTATGTAGCAGGTGGTGTGCCTTTTCGCTCATGGGCTTGCCTAGGAACTCCTCATAAAGTTTAACGATGTAAGGGTTCTCGTGCGATTTGCGGATTGGCTTCCCGGCATCCTCGCGGTAAATGGCCTCCATACGAGCTTTGATAATGGCAGAGTTACCGTGGTGCAATGGTTGACCACCGCCACCAATACATCCACCGGGGCAAGCCATTACCTCAATGGCATGGTAATTTGCCTTACCCGAGCGTACATCCTCCAATAGCTTGCGGGCGTTACCCAATCCATGGGCAATTCCAATGTTCATTGGCAATCCATTGAAATCGATGGTGGCTGATCGGATACCCTCCATGCCACGGAGTTCGGTAAAATCGATCTTGGGCAGAGGTTTGCCAGTATAAACCTCATATGCAGTACGCACAGCTGCCTCAATTACGCCACCAGTTGCACCAAAAATTACTGCGGCACCGGTAGACTCGCCAAGCGGACGATCAAAGTCCTCATCGGGTAGCTCCTCAAAGTTGATGTTAAACTCCTTTATCAGGTGAGCCAATTCGCGGGTTGATATTGAGAAGTCAACGTCGGGATTGCCATCAACCTTAAACTCATCGCGCTGGCACTCATACTTCTTGGCTAAGCAAGGCATTACCGATACAACAACTAAATCTTCGCGTTTCTTGCCCAGTTTTTCGGCAAAGTACGATTTAGCAATTGCTCCGAACATCTGCTGAGGCGACTTGGCACTCGAGGGAACTTCAAGCATATCGGTAAAATTGTGTTCAAAGAAGTTAACCCAACCCGGGCAGCAGCTGGTAAGTATTGGTAGCTTAACGTTCTTATCGCCACTAAGAAATCGGGTTAAACGGTCGAGCAGTTCGGTACCTTCCTCCATAATGGTTAGGTCAGCTGCAAAATCGGTATCGAAAACGTAATCGAAACCTATTTGGCGCAAAGCGGCAACCATCTTACCAGTAACAAGGGTTCCGGGCTTCATACCGAACTCTTCTCCAAGAGCCGCACGTACAGCAGGTGCAGTTTGTACAAGAACGGTCTTTGTAGGATCGGCAATGGCACGAATAGCCTTTGTGGTATGGTCAACCTCGGTTAATGCACCTGTGGGGCAAACAGCCACACATTGACCGCAGTATGTACAGGGCGATTTTTCCAAATCCTGCTCAAAAGCGGGTGCAACAACTGCCATAAAACCACGATTTACAGCGCTAAGCGCACCAACGGTTTGTACCTCGTTACACATGGTCTCGCAGCGGCGGCACATGATACACTTGTCAACATCGCGAATAATTGAAGGAGAAAAATCCTTCTTGTATGTTGACATCTCAGCGTATTCCTGACCGGGAATCTCTCGAATTCCAAGTTTTACGGCCATATCCTGCAAATCGCAACGACCGCTTTTCGGACAGGTTAAACAATCCTTTGGATGGTCGGAAAGGATTAATTCCATTACAGTGCGACGTGCGTTAATAACACGGGTGGTATGGGTTTTAACTACCATACCCTCGGCACACTCGGTTGCACAGCTGGGGGCAAGGTTTCTGCGCCCTTCAACCTCAACCACACAAATTCGGCATCCGGCAGGCTTGTTTTCAACTCCCAAATCGTGGAGTTCCATGTAGCAAAGAACGGGAATATCGATACCCAACTTCCTGGCTGCCTTGTAAATTGTAGTGCCCTTGGGCACTTCAACCTGTTTGTTATCTATTGTAAGTTTTACTGTTTCCATTGTTATCACCCTAATTATTTAATGCTGATAGCATCGAATTTACACTTGTCCATACATGCACCACACTTAATACAGATTGACTGGTTAATCTCGTGTGGTTTTTTGCGTTCACCGCTAATTGCGTTAACAGGGCAGTTGCGGGCACAGGCGGTACAACCTACGCAAGCTTCAGGGTCAATGATATACTTCATGAGCGACTTACACTGACCCGATGGACATTTCTTATCAACCACGTGAGCCACATACTCATCGTAGAAGTTATCCAGAGTTGAAAGAACGGGGTTAGGTGAAGTTTGTCCTAAACCACAAAGCGAAGTATCCTTAATAACCTGCGACAGGTTGCGAAGTCTTTCGAGATCCTCCATGGTACCCTCGCCTTTTGTAATACGGTCGAGCAACTCGTAAAGGCGTTTGTTACCAATACGGCATGGCGAGCACTTTCCGCAACTCTCCTCAACGGTAAAATCGAGGTAGAACTTGGCAACCGATACCATACAGTCGTCCTCGTCCATAACAATCATACCACCGGAACCCATCATGGAGCCTGCTGCAACCAGGTTGTCGAAATCGATTGGGGTATCGAGGTGCTTTTCGGTTAAGCAACCGCCTGAGGGTCCACCTGTTTGCACCGCTTTGAACCTCTTTCCATTCTTGATACCTCCACCAATCTCAAAAATTACCTCGCGGAGGGTGATACCCATAGGTACCTCAATAAGCCCCACGTTATTGATTTTACCTGCAAGTGCAAATACTTTTGTACCCTTGCTCTTTTCAGTACCAATAGAAAAGTACCAATCAGCTCCCTTTAAAATAATTGGAGGAACGTTTGCAAAGGTTTCAACGTTGTTTACGTTGGTAGGTTTGCCCAGATAACCGCTTTGTGCGGGGTATGGGGGTTTGTTGCTGGACTCACCGCGCAAACCCTCCATGGAATGGATAAGCGCAGTTTCCTCGCCGCAAACAAATGCTCCGGCACCATACCTTAACTCAATATCAAAGCTAAATTCGGTTCCAAAAATATTGTTTCCAAGTAAGCCGTACTCGCGAGCCTGGTCAATCGCAACCTTTAAACGCTTAATAGCAAGTGGATACTCGGCACGAATGTAAATGAGACCCTTAGAAGCGCCAATGCAGTAACCGCAAATGGCCATGGCCTCAAGCACCGAGTGGGGATCGCCTTCAAGAATTGAGCGATCCATAAAAGCACCCGGGTCGCCTTCGTCGGCATTACATACCACATATTTCTGATCGGCAGGATTTTTGCTGGCAATCTCCCACTTTAAGCCGGTAGGAAATCCCCCGCCCCCACGACCGCGTAATCCGGATTTTTTGATGATATCAATGGTTTGCTGTGGGTTATACTCAGTGAGAACTTTACCTAAAGCCTGATATCCCTCACGTGCAATGTACTCATCGATGTTTTCGGGGTTAATAAAACCGCAGTTGCGGAGCGCAATGCGCATTTGCTTGCGGTAAAAGCCCATGTGCTTTGAATCCTCAATGGTAGTTTTTTTAGTGGGATCAACGTAGAGTAAACGCTCCACCTTGCGACCCTTAACTACATGCTCCTTAACAATTTCAGCAGCATCTTCAGGTGTTACCTGAATATAGAAAGTATTATCGGGTAATACCTTAACAATGGGGCCTTTCTCACAAAAGCCAAAGCAGCCGGTCAAAATTACCTGAACTTCGTCCTGTAGGGTATTGGCTGCCAGCTCTAATTTTAATTTCTCTGCTATTGCATCGCTTGAGGAAGCTTTACAACCTGTGCCTCCACAAATTAGCAGGTGCATTTTATACTTTGACATTACTATTACCTCCCAGCTGGTTATTTGTTATCAATTGACTCGTAGTTAACGGGAATAATACCATCAACTAGTTCACCGTTCTTAATGTATTTCTCAATAATCTCATCGGCTTTTTTGGTGTCAACATAGCCAAAAACAACAGGGTCGGCATTGGGTAATTTTACCTCAATGGTAGGTTCGGCATAGCAGTACCCCATGCAACCGGTTTGTGTAACAACAGCGTTGATTCCACGCTTTTCGAGTTCCTCAAGCAGAAAATCCATTACATTTTTTGCTCCCGAAGCAATACCGCAGGTAGCCATAGCAACCTTTATCTGAACAAGGTTCTCTGCAGCTTCGCCTTTTTCCCTTAGGTCGATTTTTGCCTGCAGGGTCTCCTTCATCTTTTTCAGATCGGCAAGCGATTTTACTTTTGTCATAACTTATTCTCCTTGTGTGTATTTGGTTGGTTTCGTAATATTACTCTTAATTCCCTGCAAAATTAAATTCAATTGTTAATCAATTAACAATTGAAAATATGTTTTTCAGCCTAAATTCGTTATTTGTAATTCGTCTAAATTTGAATTGATGTATTCCTTTACTACGGGGTACACCGATGGGTCGTTTAGCGAAAGCCCTGCGAGCGCATCGCGGAGCTCGGATGTTGATACCGAAAATTCGTGGGAGTTGACTACAGCCATAATCCTAAACTCAACATCAGGGTATGAGCACATGAGCAAAGCGATGGTGCCACCCAAATCGCCAATAGGTAAACAATCGATATGCGATTTAAGGAAACGGGCTTTAAGGGTAGTGCCTACTCCCGGTTCAGAATGTATGGTGAATGTTCCCCCGGTTAACTCAGCATTCTGCTTTAGCAAAGGGATTCCCAACCCCACCTTAAGCGTTGTTCGTGTAGTGGTAAACGGGTCTACAACCCGCTGCAAAAAATCGTTATCCATTCCTTTGCCGTCATCGCTGACAGCGAGCTCAATATAATCATTTGTAGTGTTAACATCAAGGGTGACTTGTATCAGCTTTGCATGGGCAACCACCGAATTCTGAACAATATCGAGTATGTGAAGCGATAGATCCTTCATCTTTCCCCTTACAATTTACATCGATTTAAAATAACGCTTTAAAACTAAACTACCGGCAAAACCGATGAATTACCCCGGTTTAAAAGGGCATCCCTTAAGCATTCGTACGAAAGATCTTCCAGATTGTACTCTGTATAGGTACGTCCAAGCTGATGAATAAAATGCGAATCGGAATTACGGATAAACTGCGTATTGGGCTTTATCGGATTGGTTTTCATAAACCGCTCGACCAATGTATTTTTTGAGATTTCCAGGGCATCGTACTCAAGCGATGGGGGTACAAAGCCAAGCTGACTGGTTATGCTATACTTTGGCCTATCGACATGTGCAGGTATGAAAACGCCACCAATTGCGTGAATAAAATCAGCAACATCATCGACACTCCTTGTAAAGGCAGCATGTAACAGGTAATCAATTTCATGAACTATCTCCTCCTGCTCATTCACCATAACCTGATAGCCGAAAACATCGGATTATTGGGAATCCGTGTTATGTTTTGTTCAATGTAATCCTGCAGGGCAAGTCGTTGCTCCTCGGTATCAACCAGACAAAGACAGTGGATTTCCTCGCGGGTATTCACCTCGGCCCCAAACAAACAGTAAATACCCTTCCTTGCTGCCAAACTACGCGTTAAAGGGCCATGTAGAGTGCAGTTGTGATCGGTTACGGCAATTAGCCCCAACCCCATTTGAGCGGCGCGTGTTACAATATTCACCGGGCTCATCTCCAAATCGGCACATGGCGAAGAACCGAGTGAATATGTAAATCGGCCTTAACTATCATTTTGAATAGATAAGGTTATACAGCATTCCGCTTACCTCAAAGGCTTGCAGGTTGGTGCCTAAAATGGGTATCTCCTTGTTGTTGCTCTGTGCCACGGTATTGGCTTCGGGTTCAAGACCTTTAACAAGAATAACAGCCGAAATATCCTTTAAAGTGGCAACGGCCATCACATTCACGTGGGTTTGCAGGGTTATCCAAATAGCGCCAGCAGGGGCATTGCCCATCACATCGCTTAACAAATCGGAGGTGTACCCCCCGGTAACCTCTTTATTCAACCCGGCAGAATCGGAATAAATCTTTAGGTTAAGAGCCTCAACTATATCTTTTACAGTCATATATTGATATTTTTACTTATTTTGAATGGGTTTGTCGCAATCCTTACGGAAACGGTTTTCGCCCCAAATCCTTTTCATGATTCGGAACGAGTGTTCCGGGTCAGGCTTGTTCTGCTCCATTATTTTCTGCAGGAAAACACATTGCGAGACAGAGGCGTTACCTTGAGCCACGTCCTCAGCAAGCGAAAGGCACGAGGGTGATCCGCAAACGCCACAATCGATACCGGGGAGAAAACACATCAACTGGTTCACACGCTTCATCTTAAGCATGGCTTTAGCCATGTCCTCGTCGAGCTTCAACATCGACCGGGGTTGCAGAGGAGTTAATGCAGTACGACCCGATATGGCAGACTCATACCTGGTCACCTTTTCGGAAGTTTTAATGATACTCAACATCGAAACGCTACTGGCATTTTTACGAATCAGTTCGACGGTAAGGAAACGGTTGCCAGGGGCAAGTATGCCGCCGGCGCAGCTCTCATCGCATGCACGCAGCTCCAGGTAATCGATATCGGTAATTTCGTCGTTCTCAACCTTTTCCAGGAATTCAATCACATTCCATACCCCATCAATGGCCAGGCAATGCCCATCGATACACGATGCCTCACCATTGGTTAGCGCCCAAGTGCAGCTCCGTGGGCTGAGCTCCGAAACAAACCTTTGCTCACCCTCTTCCGGTAAACTGTGTTTAACCTCACGAAAAATGCGGTTATAGATAAAATCCATGTTGATAACTCCATCTATCTCGGACTTTTCCTCACCCTCAGGGCATCGCACAGCTACAATCTTAGCGGCACACGGGGTTATGTAAAAGATTCCTATTTCGTTTTCGGGTACGCCCTCATGGATAAGATTAGTCTTTATATACGAAGCCGTTAGGTCGAGCGGTGGCCGAACAAGGGCAATGCTATCAACTAACGAGGGGAATTTAACCTGAACCAGGCGAACAATTGCCGGGCAAAACGATGAAATAACAGGTTTAGCCTCGGCGGTATCAACATAGGTATTCAGTTTCCCAATAAGATACTCAACCGAATCCTCAACCTCAATAATAGAGGTAAAACCAAGGGTGATATGGGCTTTGGCAACCTCGTCGTGCGATATCTCCCTGAGGAATTGTCCCAGTAGTACCGAAGGAATAAGAACAATGCAGTGTTTATAGGAAAATATTTTGCTGAAATCGTCCTGCTGTACGGTGATGGCATGCGTAGGACACACCCTGTAACACTCGCCACAGTCGATGCAACGGTTGCTAATCAGCTTTGCCTTACCATTGCTTACCCTAAGGGCTGCAGTGGGGCAAACTCTCATGCAGTGCGAGCAACCGATGCACACATCGGTAAGTATAGTAAGGGCATGGTAGAATTCCGAGCTAGCCAAAGTTTACCTCCACCACTCCTTTAGGTTCACCTCAAACTCCAGACGTGTTCCAACGCCAACAACGCTTGCTATCTTCATCTTGTCGGTATTCTGTTTAATGTTAGGAAGCCCCATCCCTGCGCCGAAACCCATCTCCCTCACAATAGGCGAAGAAGTGGAAAAACCGGGTTTCATAGCCAAATCAATATCGGGAATTCCTGGACCAACATCATCGAGCACTACACGTATTTTATCGGTATCAATGTCAACGTAAATTTTGCCCTGGAAGGCATGGGCAACAATGTTGACTTCCCCTTCGTACAGGGCAACCACAACCCGCTTAATGATGCTTGGCGAAACGTTGAGCTGCTTCAAAATCTTTTTCACCTGGCTAGAAGCCTGGCCAGCCCTCACAAAATCGCCACCCTGTACCCTGTACTCAAAATGCATAGTTTACTAGTAAACCGGTTTAACACCCTTGCCAAACAGGAGCCCTGACGCTCTGAACATGGTGAAAGGGCTCTCGATGAGCACAATGCCGTTATCCTCGGCTAAGTTAATCATATCCTCGCTAACCGTTTTATTGCGGACAAAAATTATTGCCTGGATATCAGCCATCTCGGCAGTCCGAACGGCCTGCATGTTTGCCAAGCCGGTAATAAGCAGCAGCTTGTCAACCCGAACGGTCAGTACGTCGCTCATCAAGTCCGAGGCAAAGGCGTACTCAACCTCGGTATCCAGCTTATGCTGACAGCACACCACATTCCCGTTAACCAGTTCGGCCAGCTCCCTCAATTTCATTGTGTTAGTATTTTATATTTCACATTAGTATCGAATCAATTTCACCTTTACAAATTTACGTTATTTAATTAACATTGTTACATTTTTAACAGATGCTTGAAAACATAAATCATCAAAACGCTACCACCTATGCAAAATAGCTGAAAAATGGGAGAAAAAGAATTGGAAGGTTTAAAAGTTAATGAGCCTGTTCCGCATTAGCGGGATTCTACATTTAGTGTGCAGTGTACAGTGTGCAATGTACAGAGAGGTGTTTAGTGTTTGGCTGGCTGTATATCAGGGCATATCAACTCAATCTGAGTCATCTGTGATCAATCTAAATTCACTATCAACTATCAACTTAATAATTATCACAGTGTTACACAGTGTTTACACGGAGTTGAACAGTGCAAATCAGCATAATCTGCGACATCTGTGTTCCATTTAAATTCCCTAATAACTACCAACGTTTCCAGCCCCGTAGGGGCTAAACATTTGTAACTCCATGACCACTCCTACATGTATAACGATGCACGCCGCGCTTAGGCCAAAGAGTATGAGGGAAACGTTGCATCTGAAAGGGAAACACTCCAAAAAGCGATTTTGGTTAACCCAATCAAAAGGGATAAAAGTGTTGAAGGCACAAAAAGATGCTTCGACTAAGCCAGCATGACATGAGAGGTCGAATCAGGCATTCACGAGCAACGAGCAACGAACAACGTTTCCAGCCCCGTAGGGGCGTAATATTGATAGCAGGTAGGGTAATTCTGTACAAGCAGCGATGCACGCCATGCATAGGCCAAAGAACAAGAGTGAACCACTGCATCGCAACGGAAAAGCATTGCA
>OMKS01000148.1_pt1 | contig 62228 bp, 53 predicted proteins | sample 1674721 | NCBI WGS metagenome assembly OMKS01 (sample SAMN06264996, study PRJEB25208) | sediment metagenome | isolation source: hot spring sediment | place: USA: California | collected 2014-09-02 | reverse complement strand
CCCCCCCGTCTTACAAACAGGCTGAAGACCTCTCCCGGTCAGGATAGAAACCCGACTGAAGCAGACCCAAACCCTGGGATTCGGCGGATCCGGGGGTCCCTGATCCGGACCGGGTACCGGTCCGTCTCCCCCCCCGTTCACCGCAGGGTAAACCGCGCCACGGCCTCGATGTGCTTGGTATGCGGGAACATATCCACAGGCTGGACGACGTCCAGCCTGTACCGTTCCCCGAGCGCCTGACAATCCCGGGCCAGCAGGGGCGGATTGCAGGAGACATAGATCAACCTGGGCGCCCCGAGCGCCAGTAAATCCTGAATCGTCTTCGGATGCGTCCCCCCCCTCGGCGGATCGATGATCACCACATCCGGTCTTCCGCAGGTGCTGACAAAATCAGAATCGCGGAGGGCGTCCTTCATGTCGGCGAGGACAAAATCGACATTGTCGAGTCTGTTTAAGGCGGCATTTTCCCGGGCGTTTGCGACTGCGGACGGAATGGCCTCCACGCCGAGGACCCGTCTCACGCGGCCTGCGAGGGCGATGCCGATGGCGCCGGTCCCGCAATACAGATCATACAGGACCTCGTCTCCCTGAAAACCGGACAGCCCGGCGATCGCGTCGAAAAGGACTTCCGCCTGCAATGTATTCGTCTGGAAAAAGGCGTCGGAAGAAACCTCGAATTCCATTCCGTAGAGGATCTCCCGGATATTTCCGGATCCCCAGAGAATGCGCCCGGACTCGCCGCGCGCCACCTGACCCTTGCTGTCCGTGATCCCGTGGACCAGGGTGGTGATTTCAGGAAACGCGGCGCGCAGGGCCTCCGCGACCCGGTTCACCGCTTCCAGCCCCGCATCGCCGAAACCGCCCGAGGTGATCAGGTTCACCATCAGGTCTCCGGTCTGACGCCCTTCCCGCAGGATCAGAAACCGCCAGAATCCGTCGTGGCTTTTCTGGCCGTACGGGGGCAGGCCGCTTCGGAACGTAAGCTCCCGGACGTGTCGAAAAATTTGGTTGGCCCGGTCCGACTGCAGGAGACACGCATCGAGATCGAGCACCTTGTCGAACCGGCCCGGCACATGCAGGCCGAGGGCGAAATCCGCCGGTTTTTCCGGATCTTCACCCTCCGGGATCCAGCGCCGGTCTGAAAAGGTGAATTCCATCTTGTTTCGATAACCCAGGATTTCGGAAGCCGGCAGGGTCGGACGGACATCCACTCCCGGGAATCCTCCGATTCGGCGCAGGATGTCTTCGACCTGGCGGGTCTTGGCCGCGACCTGGCTCGGATACGCCCAGTGCTGCATCTGGCAGCCCCCGCAAGTCCCGAAATGGGGACACGGCGGAGCGACCCGGTCAGGGGCCTCCCGGACGACCTCCTGGAGGACGGCTTCCCCGTATTGTTTACGGATACGGCAAACGCGCGCCTTCACCCGCTGCCCCGGAAGCGCCCGATCGATGAACCAGACGAAATTTTCCGTGCGGGCGACGCCCCGCGCGCCGAACGCGATATCGGCGATCTCGAATTCCAGAATTTCTCCTTTGCGGAGTCCGGACATTCCGTTTCCTTTCGACAGGAATTTGATGATTGGGCTTCCCGGGAATCCGGAAGAGCCAAAGGCCCATCAATCTAAACAGGACTGCCTCCAAATGCAAGCCTGAATTTCGGCTTGACAATATGGTGTTGAATCCGTATACTTTAAACCTTCCGGGAGGGTACACCTGAAAAACAGTATGATAAAGGACACCGTATGAATCAACCCAACCAGCCCCAGCAGATCAATCTGGAGTTAGGCGAGAAGGAAGCAGAGGGAATCTACTCGAATTTCGTGGTCATCAGCCACTCGCCGGCCGAATTTGTGTTTGATTTCACACGCATGCTGCCGGGCGTGCCCAAGGCCAAGGTGTATGCGCGCATCATCATGACGCCACAGCATGCAAAATCCCTGCTCAGGGCGCTGACCGAAAACATCGAAAAATTCGAAAACCAGTTCGGCGAAATCAAGATGCTCGGCGGAGACCCCGGCAAACCCTTCGGTTTTCAGCCGCCGCCTTCTGAAAAAAAGGAATCCTGACGACCGGCCCGAAACATCGGGATGAAACCGGCGTAATCCTGTTTACCATGTTGAATCGTATGATCGCACATTTTCGGCCGGGATGGCTGGAATTCTTCTCCCTCTTGTCCCTCTTGCTGTTCGGGATCGGTCAGACGGAGACTCCGGCCACCCGGCGCGCCGCCCTGGGAATCGAAATCGGAAACTGGCAGCCTCACAGCCTCAATGATGATCCGCAGTTTAACACATTCGGAGCCGCCGGGGCCACGCCCTCTTACGGGGTGAATCTATCCCTTCCCGTCGGCGAATATCTGGGGCTGCGCATCGCCGCGGGATACTGGGCGCTTTATGACCTGAATGAAACGGAGGCCGTGCACAAACTGAGTCTTCATTCGCTCTGCCTCGATTTAAAAATGCTTCTGGTGCCCGACAACCGGGTGAGCGCCTTTGTCATGTACGGCGGAGGCGTCTACTGGGGCACGGAAAACGAGACGACTCCGTTCGGGAGCAAGCTGTCTTCGGCCAGACCGGGCTGGGGTGCCAATCTCGGAGCGGGCGTCGATTTCGCCCTTTTCCGGCAGATGGGTGTCGGCCTGCTCTTTCAATATCATTTCGTGCGGTTCGAAACCCCCCTCGGCGGCGTGACCGATTTCAGCGGCCCCAAGGTCGGCATCGGGATACACCGGCACCTCTAGCCCCTGTTTCCTTTTTTCCCGGTTTCCTGGCTGGAGTGAAGATCATTCTTTTAACAACCGAAAAAGAGCCATGTCGATTCTGAACGTGTTCAATAAGCGGATCCCTTTTCTCTTCATGATGATTTGCGAAACCGGACTATCGTTTTTATATTAAAGAGACTCCGGACGGAAAACCCGAAACGAAAAGGATGTCTTATGAAAAGATTATCGGATTATCGGCATATCGTCGGCGACGCAGCCATCAGCGACATTTACCAGAGGGCCAGGAAACTCTACAACAAACGGATCCTGCACATCAATTCGACCTTCATCGGCGGCGGCGTGGCCGAAATCCTGGGCAGCCTCGCCCCCCTCATGAACAGCGCGGGACTCGATGCCGACTGGCGTGTGCTGCACGGCAACGCCGACCTGTTCAACATCACCAAACAGTTCCACAACGCCCTGCAGGGCGACTCCATCGAGTTGACGGATGACATGAAAAAAGTGTATGTCCAGGCCAGCGAAGACTTCGCGGCCTATGCCCTCATCGACCATGACGTCATCATCGTGCACGATCCCCAGCCCCTGCCCCTGATCGATTTCTATAAAAAAAACCAGCCCTGGATCTGGCGGTGCCACATCGACCTGACGCATCCGGACGAATCGCTCTGGGATTACCTGAAAGGCATGATTCTCAAATACGATCTCGCGGTCGTATCCCATGAAAAATACGTGCGCGAAGACCTGCCCGTCCGGTACCGGATCATCCAGCCCGTCATCGATCCGCTGACCCGCAAGAACCGTGAACTGACCGACACCGAGACGGCGGGCCTGCTCGACGAGTTCAACATCCCGATCGACAAGCCGATCCTGACCCAGATTTCCCGGTTCGACAAATGGAAGGATCCGATCGGCGTCATTAAAATCTACGAGAAGGTCCGCAGGAAAGTGGACTGCAGGCTGATCCTGTGCGGCAACATGGCCATGGATGATCCCGAGGGGGTCGCGATACACGATGAGATCAAAAACCTCACGGACGATCTGGTAGAATCCGGAGATGTCATCCTGCTCACCTATGAGAGCAGCCTCCTGGTCAACGTGCTCCAGAGTCTGTCGACAGTCGTCATTCAGAAATCACTGCGGGAGGGATTCGGCCTCACGGTCACGGAGGCGATGTGGAAGAAAACCCCGGTCGTCGCCTCGAACATCGGCGGCATCCCGCTCCAGATCACGGACGAAAAGGACGGTTTTCTCGTGGATCCCGAGGATTATGATGGATTCGCCGACCGGATTGTGGAACTGATCCGGAACCCCGAATTGGCCGCGGATATCGGCGCGAATGCCCGGGAGAAAGTACGTAACCGTTTCCTGGTCACGCGGCTGCTGAGCGATTATCTGGAAATGCTCGACGCCGAACTCAGGGCCTCCGGGGCGTGACCGGAGCAAAACGTCTCAGCCGCAATGCATTGCCGACGACGGAAACCGAACTCAGGGACATGGCGGCCGCCGCATAAACCGGCTGGAGCAGGATTCCGAAGAAGGGATACAGGACCCCGGCCGCGACCGGAATGCCGATCACGTTGTAGATGAACGCCCAGAACAGATTCTGACGAATGGTTTTCAGGGTCTTCCTGGATAGCCGGATCGCATCCTCGACACCGTAAAGGTCATCGTGCATCAATGTGATGTCCGCGGTCTCTATGGCGACATCCGTGCCCCCGCCCATGGCGATGCCCACATCCGCTGCGGCGAGCGCCGGGGCGTCGTTGATCCCGTCCCCCACCATCGCCACGGTCCTCCCCCGCGCCTGAAACTCGCGGACGATCCGGGCCTTGTCTTCGGGCCTCACTTCGGCGATCACCGAGTCCACGCCGGATTTTTCTCCGACGGCCTCACCGGCCTGCCGGTTGTCTCCCGTCAACAGGACGACATGGTATCCGAGCCGCCGGAGGCGACGGACGGCGTCCGGAGCCTCGCAACGGAGCGTGTCGGCAACCCAAATCCTGCCCAGCATCCTCCCGTCCCCGGCGACATATAAATCCGAACCCGGACCGCCGTCCCCGTCCGGGAAATCGGGAATGCCGACACCGCGGTCGTCCATCAGCGACCGGTTTCCGATGAGGAGAATTCGACCGGCGACACCGGCCTCGACGCCCCGTCCCGGGAACGCCCTGAACCGGTCCGGCCGCTCCGGATCCAGGTTACGAAAAGACGCCGCCTGCAGCACCGCCCGGGCGACGGGGTGTTCGGATCCGGATTCCGCGGACGCGGCGAGACGAAGGAGTTCTTCTTCCGTCACCCCGGAAACCGGCCGGATGGACACGACCTCCGGCTCACCCCGCGTGACCGTGCCGGTCTTGTCCAGAATCACGGTGTCGGTCTTGTGCATCGTCTCGAGGACTTCGCCACCCTTGATCAGGATGCCGTGTGCCGCGCCCGCGCCCGTCCCGACCATGATGGCGGTCGGGGTGGCCAGGCCGAGGGCGCAGGGGCAGGCGATGATCAGCACGCTGATGAAATTCAGCATGGCGCGTGTCCAAACAGGCGGAGGCCCCCATACGAGCCAGACCGCGAATGTGACGAGGGCGACGGCCATGACCGACGGGACGAATACCGAGGCGACGCGGTCGGCCAGCCTCTGGATCGGCGCTTTGGACCCCTGTGCCTCGCGGACCATTTTGATGATTCGCGCCAGCACGGTTTCCTGCCCCACCCGGGTCGCCTCGAAACGGAAAGCGCCGTCGATATTGAGCGTGCCGCCGGTGACCCGGTCTTGCGCCTTTTTTCCCACGGGCATGGATTCGCCCGTGATCATGGACTCGTCGACCTCGGAATTCCCGTCGAGCACGATCCCGTCCACCGCGATCGTCTCGCCGGGCCGCACGAGGACGATGTCTCCGGCCCGGATCTCCGCGAACGGAATTTCGACCTCCCGGTTTCCGCGCAGGACGCGCGCCGTACGGGGCCTCAGATCCATCAGCCGCCGGATGGCGGCGGAGGTGCGGGTTTTGGCGCGGGCCTCCAGAAACCGCCCCAGCAGGACCAGGGTGATGATCATGGCGGCGGTATCAAAATAAATGGCCGGTTCGGATGCATCGAACCGGAAAATGTCCGGCATGAATGTCACGACCGCGGAATAGAGAAACGCCGTGCCGGTTCCGACGGCGATGAGGGTATTCATATCGGCCGAACGGTGTCTCAGCCGGCTCCACGCGCCGGTGAAAAAATCCCGGCCGGCCCAGACCATGACCACGGCCGTCATGAAAAAGAGACCGGTCCGCAGCGGGAAAACGGGGAGCGCGATCCAGTGCTCCATGGAACCCGCCATGATCAAAACGGAAAGGATGCCGCTCACGAGGAGTTTCTGTTTTTGCCTTTTTATCCGGATTTCGTGTTCCGGCGTCAGTCCCGCCGGGGAGGAATCCGCCTCCCGGAGGCAGTAATCCCCCGCATCCGCGAGGGCCTTTTGGATTTGAGGCACACCCGCGAGACCGGGCAGGGCGGTGATCCGCGCCTCTTCGGCGGCGAGATTGACTCCGGCTTCGGTCACACCGGGGAGGGACTTCAGGGACGCCTCCACGCGTGCCACACACGACGCACAGTGCATGCCTTCGATCCCGAATGTCCGCGTCTCCGTACGGACGTCATATCCCGCCTTCCGGACGGCCGCGGTCATCGCTTTAGGCGTGACCCGAGCGGGATCATAGACCACGGCCGCGGTTTCGGAAGCCGGATTCACGGCCGCATCCGAAACCCCCTCCAGGGCGGTCAGGCTTTTCTCCACCGCCGCGGCGCACGACGCACAGTGCAACCCCGAAAGCGGGAGTTCGATTTTAACAGAAAGATCCATATTGAATTTTGAACCTCATGACCCGCCCTCCGCCGCCTTCCCGATCACCCGCGGCTCGAAGAATGTTTTCCGGCCCAGCTTCCGGTCGATCCACGCGACGCCGAGTTCGGCGATCCCGAACATCAAGAAAAAACCGAGGACAGACCAACCTGTCTTCCCCGTGAAATGGAAGACCAGGCCGGAGGCGAGCATCGAAAGGGCGAGCGGCAGAATGAACACCGTGAAGGCGGCCGCGATCAGGCTTCCCGGGGCGGTCTCCACCTCGACCAGATCCCCGGGCCGGAAATCCCCGTCTCCGAGATCGAGCGTCAATTCCCGCCTGCCCGTGCCCGTGATGTGACAGGCGCCGCCGAGTCCGCACCGGTCGCATCCGCCGTGAACATCCAGACGGACGATTCCGCGTCCGCCCTCTTGGATTTGGATGATTTCACCGGTTTCGCGCATGACTTCTTCAACCCCCGTTCGACTACATGGACGATTCAGGCCGGACGAAAGCAGACCCGCATCACCCTTTCGTCCGGCCGAAAATCAGGTTGTCTTCTTGTCTGCGTCCTTCGGCGCGTCCTCGAGCCTCACCCCGTCCCTGTGGAGTTTCTCAAGATAGGGTTCCGGCGTTTCCCTGAATGCGTCGATGCAGGACGCACAGCAAAAATACACACGTTTTCCGTCGTGATCAACAAATATCTGCTTATCGACGGCTCCGCCCATGACCGGGCACAGGGTCTGCGCTTTCTCTTCGATCCGGGCATCCGGTTCGGCCCCGCAACTTCCGGATTTTCGTTCTCCGGATTTCGGGGCGGAAACGGCCGTCCCGGCGATGATCAGTGCCGCGACCATCTGCAGAACAAAGTATTTGCCTTTCATGGTTGCCTCCTTTTTGGATGAACATAAGGTTACCTTTCTGAAAACGAAAAGTTCCCCGTCTTCCCGCTTTGTGGAAGGACGGAATGTGTGACATCCCCGACAACGGACCATGGAAGTCTCTTATTCTATTCCGGGACGCCGTAAATAGAAAATGCCCGTCCGCCAAGTGGCGGACGGGCAGAAGATGGAGAGAGGAAGGATTAATAGAAGGAGATCGGAAATGAAACTCCATCATTTCCGATCATAATATCGGCAATCCGTTTCGTTTTGTCTATAGGGAAAAGGCGGATTCTGTTGTCGGCAGACTGCGATGCATGTTGTCAGGAAAATTCTTACAGGGGCATTCCGGTTTTTTGTTTGTGGATCACTGCTGAGGCAGCGACCGGATTTCCGGCCTTTGATCACACCGGGGATTCCCGCTTAAAGAGCGGAAAGACAAATGGGGATCAAACTGCAAAAATAATTGTAAAACCTGTTCAAACCCCGGATGTCCATCTTTTCCGGACTCCGGCTGTTTGCCCTTTACCCTTTGCCCCTGCCCCCCAAAAGACACCCGGTATCTCTCGGTAAAGATGCGCGGCAGCCGGACTGGCAATGCATAAAGGCATTGCACTCCTTTACTTTATAACTTTATGAACTTTCAACTTTATAACTTGATGAACTTTCAACTTGTAACTCCCACTGGATTCCCGCGAGGAACGCGGGGGCTGAGCCTCTGCTGTTTGTACGCAACAGGGCGGAACCCAGGTGCGATCATGGCTGTGTCATCCTGAGAGCGTCCGCCGAAGGCGGGCAAGCGAAGGATCTGCGCCTACATAACATTCCGTGGGCAGAGATTCTTCGCCCCGCCTGCGGCGGGCCTCAGAATGACAGAGACGTTTTCTGTCTGGGATCCACCCTGCGACTGCCCGTATGGATTCCCGCCTGAATAACAGGGCGAAATGGCACCCGTTTCGAAAACAGCGAAGGAAAGAGCAGGGAAAAGGCCACGGGTTGATGGTAAAACGAGCCAACTTCATGGGGGGCTTGCAAAGGGGGAGTGAGATGTTTATATTGTACATGGCGAACCTTACAAGGCGACATGGAACTGAATCGCAGAGTCCCTTTTCACTCTTTTAAAGGATATCAAAATGAAAACCGCTTCTTGGATCATCCCGTACCGTATTTTATTTTTTATGTTGATTGTATCGGTCTCATGCATTCGTCCGACCAATCCACCAGCATCCGTTGAGTACGGTCCCATCCCTCAAACCTACGCATTGCCTGATGTGACAGGCGCGATCTACTTCGTTTCACCCGACGGCGATCCGGCCTCGGACGGCCTCGCACCCGATCGTCCGACCCGCATTGAGGAGGCTTTTGCCGGAGTGCGAACCGGCGATGCCATCATCATGCGCGGCGGAATGTATCGTACAGGCAATCTGACCTTTAATCAGGGCATAGTCATCCAACCCTATCTCGATGAAGAGCCGATCCTGAACGGCACCCTGATCGCCGATACCTGGACACAGGTGGAGGAAAATCTGTGGGTCACCGGTTGGGAGCATTTGTTTCCGGCCGGTCCCGAGTCCTGGTGGCATCGCGAACGGAATGAAAAATTTACCCCCCTGCACCGTTTTAACAACGATGCGGTGTTTATAGACGGCCAATACCTTCAGTCGGCCGGCAGCACGCAAGAGGTGAAGGAAGGCACATTTTTTGTGGATTATGACGAGGAAAAAATTTACATCGGCGCCGACCCGGCAGACCGCTTCATCGAGATCACCGCCTTCAGAAAGGCGCTTTACCGCACTGTGAAACCGGTCCACGGCAAGGGGCCGGACAAAAAAGGTCCGGTGATTCGCGGGATCACTTTTACCCAATACCCCGACACCATGGTGCACATCGGCGGAGCCGAACTGGCGATGGACCAGCACGGAAGGGATATCGTGGGGACGGTTTTTGAAAACTGCACCTTTTCCAATTGTTTCCGGATCGGCGTTTTTTCAATCGGCGACAGCCTGGTGATGCGACACTGCAAGGTTGTCAATACCAATACCGAAGGGGTGTACATCGTCGCTTCGTCGGATGCGCTGCTCGAAAGAAATATTTTTGAAAAGAACAATATCGAAAGATGGACCGGGTTTTTCCCGGGAGCGGTAAAAATTTTCAACCAGAGCCACAGGGTCGTCGTGCGTGAGAACCTGGTGATCGACCATCCCCATTCCAACGGCGTGTGGTGGGACGTCGGAAACCACGACGGGGTGTTTGTCAACAACCGTGTCGAGAGGGTCAACGAAAGCGGATTCTTTTTTGAAATTTCGGATGGCGCCGTCGTCGCGGGAAATGTCTTCGAGGACTGCGGTCAGGGCATCTTTGTTCTGAACTCCGGCAATGTGGAAATCTATAACAATACCCTGATCAACAGCAGGGTGAATTTCTTTCGTACAAACCGCGGCGACCAAGTCGGTCTTTTTGGCTGGCATATCCTCCTGGGTCCTAAGGTGGAGGAACGCCATGGACATGTATTCGTCAATAATCTGCTTTACATGGACAGGGAGCACGATTCCGCTGTGATCCTGACCGGTCAACCCGCGTTTTTGTGCGAACGGCTCGGCGAACCCCATTTCAAAGCCTTCAACCACAATGTCTTTGTCAGGGAAAAGGAAGCGGAAAGTGAAAGGGCGGCATTGATCCTTTGGAGCCCGTATCCGAATGAAAAATGCCAGCTGGAAATCCACACTCCCCGGGAGATCAACGAACGGATCCCTGAATTTGCATCCGGATGCCGATATTTTAAGAATTATACAGGTCCGCTGTTCGCGGATTTGGAAAAGAAGGATTTTCACCTTACGCCCGGATTTCCGGGGATGGATGCGGCCAGTGCCATTCCGGCCCATATTGCGGATTTATTGGGGCTGAAAACCGGTCAGGACCCGTTCCCGGGAGCCTTTGCACCCTGACAAAAGGGAGAATCCCCCCGATCGGTCGTCGGGGGGATTCAATCCCGCTATCTTTCTTGTGCGCATTTTATGGAAAAAAACTGTCGACACGGAGCGTCACAGGTGAGTGCGCCTGCGGAGAACGTGGGCCCGGGGTGTCAGGGGAACATATGTATTTCCGCTTAATGCTTACTGCGTACTTCCCGTCACGCGTCACGGTTTTTCCCCGTCACGACGACACCATCCACCCGTTCAGCACCGCATCGTCGACAGGGACGGCCGTCACCTCGCCGGATTCCCGCGGACCGGCAAACCGGATGCGAAACCGGTCCGCCTTGTTCCGGCCGCAGTAACGCGCCGTGATGGCCGCCACGGTTTCGATGTCGGCGGCGTCTCGTACATTTTCAGCCAGCACCAGGGGACCCGTAAAATCCACCGCCTCGAAAACCCAGCGGCCGGTCCGAAACCCCTCGAGTACGCCGTTATCGGCCTCATCCCGCCCGACCACGACATGCACGCCGCGATCCGTCCAGAAATGGCGGCCGGGCCGGAGGAGCCGCATGTCCTCCGGCGTGATGGCGGACCGCTCCCTCTCCCGGAACAGCCGCTTCGCCCGGCTCGCGTAATTCAAATCCGTCAAAATGCAACCGCCCGCCGGCTGGTTGTATAGGCGGATGCCCAGGGATTCGGCGATTTCGATCTGGATCTTGCGCGATCGCCCGCTGATGCCGAACAGCCGGTTGCGGTCCACCCATCCCCGCTTCTCGGGGATGGAAGGCGGCAGGCACCGGGCCGAGAGGGGGCGCACGATGAGACCCCTGATGCCGGACTCTTTCTCGATGTGGAAGAGCGTCGGTTTCATCTGGGACATGGGCCGCTGGCCGGCCACCTCGCCGGTCACGACGAACCGGGCGTCCAGGGAGGCGAGGAGATCGCGGGCATGCCGGAGCATGAAAATCTTGCAGTCGATGCAGGGATTCAAACCCTTGCCGTATCCGTGCGGCGGATCGAGCACCATCCGGAGGAATGCGTCGGTCACATCGTGGATTTGGACGGGGATATCCAGCGGTCCGAACAGCCGGTCGAACCGGGACTGCGGATCCTCCTGCCCGGCCGGATCAAACCGGAACATACAGTGGATTCCGGTCACATCGATGCCCTGATCCCGGACGAGTTTGGCCGCCAGCATGGAATCCAGCCCGGACGACACCAGCGCGAGCGCCCGGACACGCCGTCCTCCCGTCATATTACGGGTCCTGCCTCTTCTCCTGGACCCGGGGAAATCGGCGTCTGGCTCGTTTCCGCTTCAGTTTGGATGAAACGATTTCGGGTGTGCGGATTCGTTCGACCGTGATGTCGAGCCGTTCGATATGAAGACCGCTGAACCGCTCGATCTGGGAAATCACATACTCCTGCAGGCCGGACAGTTTATCGGACAGCGTGATCCCGAAGGGCAGGCTCAATTTTAATTCAATCTCATAATTGGTGCCGCACGGCTCGATGATGATCTTGATGATCTTGAGCAGGGAATTGTATTCCTCGACCGTGTGCATGATCATCTGCGAAAGTGCGGCTTCGGAGATCGTCAGATGACCCCGGCGGCTGAAATCGGGCCGCACGATGGTTTTCTCGACCTCGTGTTTCTTCCAGAATAAAACCGGATGAATCTTCAAAAAAAACGTGATGGATTCGAGAAGCTGATGCCGGAATTCCTTTTTCACGGCGATGACCGGCACGGGAATCACGTGCTTGCCGTCCACGTTCCGGCTGCGCCGCGCGGTATCGATTTCTTCCCGCGTGGCGACATCTTCGATGTAGATGATCTGGTCGGGATACGGCAAATCGAGTTTTTCGGCGATCCGGCCGACCATTTTGTCACTGGTCCCGATCAACAGGATCGACGAAAAAGTCTCGGCGGCCAGGACCCGGCGGACTTCGTCCGCATGGTCCGGATCTTCGAAAATGGCGCGCTTAATGGCCTTGAACCGGTTCTTTTCACGCTTGGATGACCGCCCGGCCAAGATGTGCTGATCCCGGATCAGCAGGCCGTCGTCGATCATCAGCGGGATGCCGTATTTCTCCATGATCAGCCGGGCCCGGAAACTCTTGCCCGTGCCCGGATCGCCCACGAGTGCAAAAACCCGTACTTTCTGAAAACGCCGGTTCAACCGGTTTAAAAAACGTGCCATGGCAAATCACCATTCTGACAGCCGTAACGAATCGGCAAATAATGTAAGGACTTTTAATCCGGAAAACAAACGCAACACGCCTTATGTTCCGGGGAGGATCAAAACAGGCATTCGAACCGATCCTCCCGTCGACCATTTCCAGCCATCTTTCGGGTTACGGTCGGCTGGATCAGAAATGCGTATGCGCCGAACGCTCAGGGAATTACTGCGCCGTGAATGGAATCGCGGGTTGTGATCATGAATAACGAAATATCCTTGAGTCCGGGATCATACGCATCATGCCGCAGATTATCGGGACGAGACGGCGATCCGGTAAATTCACCTCTGTCTCCGGATCCGGGATCCGCATCCTTTTTTCAGCTTATCGTTTTCCCGCTCTCGCTGCGCGGATCGCGCGGGTCCGGATACCTGCCGCCCAGAATCCTTGTCTCTCATTCGACCAGCGCTTCGCGGACGGAGTTTCGGATGGCCTCACGTTCGAAGGGTTTGGAAATGATGGGAAAAGCCGTGGTTTCCGCCGATTCACCCAGCCGCGCCCTGTCGACATCGAACGCGCTCATGATAATGATCGGAATGTCCTTGGTACGGATGTCATGTTTCAGCCTCCCCACGATTTCATATCCGTTCATGCCTGGCAGCCTCATATCCATGATGATGACGGCGGGCTTTTCCGAAACCGCCTTATCGATCGCATCCATCCCGTTGTTGGCCTCGGTGAAACGGTATCCGTCTTCTTCGAGGAATTCCCGCACCAGTTCCACGACCGGCTGTTCATCGTCGACGATGAGGACCTTGGGTGCGGGTGAACTCGGAATGATGAACCGGAAGGCCGATCCCTGTCCGATTCGGGATTCGGCCCAGATTTTACCGCCGTGTTTTTCGACGAGTCCCTTGCAGATGGCGAGTCCGAGCCCTGTCCCCTTGTACCCCGGCCCGTCTACCCGGCCCACCTGTTGAAATTTCGAAAACAGCTTCGGGATATTCTCCTCCGCGATCCCGATCCCGGTATCGATAACCGAACATTTCACCCCGTCTTCGGCCTCTTCCACATGGACCAGAATCTTCCCGCCCTTATTGGTGAAACGCAGCGCATTCATCAGCAGGTTATTCAGGATCTGGGCGATTTTGTCGTCGTCCGCATAGAGCCGCAGGGGAGCGCCGGGCAACCGGAGATTGAGCTCGATCTTCATTTCCCGGGTCTGAGTGAGAAAGCTCTTGCAAACCCCTCGTGCGATTTCACAGAAATCGACAAGCCGTCTGCGTAACCTGAGTTTGCCCTCTTCGATCCGGGACAGATCCAGGAGATCCGTCACCAGACGGTTCAGCCTGTCGATGTTGTTCTGCGTATCGGTCAGCAGTTTCCGCTGGAGGGTGTTCAGGGGCCCGACATTCTCATCGAGACAGAGCGAGACGCCCTCCCGCATGATGGCGATCGGCGTCCGCAATTCATGGGAGACGATGGAAAGAAAATCATTTTTAAGGCGGTCCATCTCCTTGAGCCGACGGTTGGCCTCGCGCAGGGCGATTTCCATCTTCTTGCCTGCGTCTACCAGATTCTGGGCGTAAACGCTGAAAAGCATCAGGACGCAGACCGCCATGATGCGCATCCAGAAAATCAGGGGGACGGGGACGAATATTTGCTGAAACAGGGATTCTCCCCCGAACAGCAGCAGGTCGCGAACCGACTCGAGAATCCAGTAAAAGGCCGCGAATCCGAATCCCACCCAGATGATGCCCGGCCGCCGTGATTCGAGGTATTTATCGCGTTCGGCCGGATTTTTTAACCGGACACGGTGTTTCTGGGCGAACACGCCGAACAGGATGAGTATCAGCACCACCAGGGCGCGCATCCAGAATCCGACCACGCCGACCCCGAACACATGATCCAGCAGGGTCCCGTCTTCAGACAACACCATCTCGCGGATGGATTCCAGAATCCAGTAGATCCCGCCGAAGAGGATACTGGCCCAGATCAGATTGAACCGGTCCTTTTTTCGTATCATTTTCCCGGATCCGTTTTCCATGGAACCTCCAGTCAGGATGAATCCGAAATTTGAACACCCCCTTAGACGACACAACGATTTAGCAAATATTGAGCCACCATTAACCGGGTTTGCGCGGAACACGTCCTGGTTTCCGACGTAATCTATAAGCGTAAGCGAACACCTCAGGGGAACCATGCATCCCTTGCCCTTCAGGGAGGAAAGGAAACCGATGAACACAAGGAAACTGATAACCGTGATCCCGCTCTGGGGAATGCTGTTGATCCTTCCCAATGCCAGGGCCGGGGATATCTATTCACTCGAAAGGCCCCATTCACCGGTCATTCTGCGCGGGGAAGAGCTGCCCGGGCTGCTGGGCGCGCCCGTGGAACAGATCCGGGTCTACCGGTATCGGTCCGGGACGGGCGTGTGGGAACCCGTTCCCTTTCAGATCGATGAACGCGACGAGGAAGGCCGTTCATTCTTCGGCGCAAAAAACGGCCTGCTCGACGCCGTGGATGAAATTGCGTTCCTGGCCCGGGATCTCGGAGACCGGGCTCCGGTCTCGGCCTGGGTTGATGATCCCTCAAGCCGAAACGCCGCGCGTGTGGAAGTGCGCGCGACCGATCCGCTCGGCGGCGGGGACGGATGGCTCTATCTCTATCTCTCGGGCGCCCTGCCGAAATCGCCGGACACCTACATCCGGTATGATACGGAATCGGACATCGTCCAAACAGCCGTTTTCCGGATCGCCCACGGCGCCAACGGATTTCAAGATGAAATCATCCTGCTTCCCGAATCGGGGGGAGACGGATTGGATTTTCTGGACCGGCAGAAGTTCAGGCTGAAAGTCCTGATCCGGGAGCTCGGCATCAATAAGGAAGTGACCCTGAAAGAAGAAATGAACGAAGACATAGCGTTGTTGCCGGGTGTTCCCGCACGCGTCAGGGTCCAGCTCAAAGGTGTGCGCGTGAATACCGATCCCGTCATCCGGCTTCACCGTGAACTCGAACTGAACGGCTCATTCCGGTTCAGTTTCCTGGGCATGGAATTCGATGAGGACACCAGTTTTTCTTTCCCCATGGTTTATTACCCGGATTATATGGAGCTCCGCACCGGCGATATCGAACTCAAAAGGCAGGATTCCTTTGAAGTCACCGAATTCCGCATTTCCACGGACCTGAATCAGGACTCCCGGGGCATGCTTTATTATAATCAGAACGGACCGGAGGCTTTTATAATCGACGGATTCCCCGATACGCCCGATGGCGCGGTGGCGTGGCCCGGGGTCAACTGGTTCATGGCGACCGCCAATCCGCAGGATTCTGAAACCCGCATCAAAAGAGCCAGCCTCGTGACCGTCCTTCGGCTCTCCGGCGACCCCTTCGGCAATCCACGTCTTTATTACAAGGACTGGTATCCGATCGACCCGGGGGATACGGGCGATCAACGGTCATTCGGCGACGCGGGTCTGCGCGTGTCCGGTAGCCGTCTCGAAGGAAGGGTCGACGCATCCATGGCCAGTTATTATCTGCCTCAAAACCTCTCCTGGACCGATGCGGAAACCCTGTCCCGACGGCATAACACCCCCCTCATCCTGGCGCACGAAACCCAGCGCGTCTTCGCACTGGCGGTGTTGATCGATCCGCCGGAAGCGGGAATCGTGCTGCAGGATCCGGAAGGCGCGCTGATCGTACCGGGAACCGAGGTGGCCCTGAACGCCCTGGCGCACCCCGGATATGTATTCACGCACTGGGGGGAGGATCTGACCGGGAATGAAAACCCGGAAACCCTGATCATGGACGGCAATAAAGCCGTCATCGCCTATTTCGAACGGCGCGTCTCCGTCACCATCCGAACCGATCAGACGGGTGCGACATTTACGGTGGACGGAATCCGTTACGCCAATCGGAAAACATTCGACTGGAAGCCCGGCGACATCCATGCCGTCGCGGCGGATTCGGTTCAATCCGTCTATACGGGTGTCCGCACCCTCTTCGATTTCTGGAGCAACGGGGCGGACCGCGCCTTCGAATACCGGGTTCCTGAAACGGATGAAACGGTAACAGGATCGTTTACCCTGCAATACCTGCTCACCGCCCGGCCGGATCCCGGGACCGGCGGTGAAGTCCGCGTCACGCCGGAAAGCGACGGTTGGTTCGACGCCGGAACGGAGGTCGGCCTTCACGCGATTCCCGCGATCGGGCACGTCTTTACCGGCTGGACCGGCGCACTGACCGGCCGGGAGAATCCCGCCCGCCTGAGGATGAACAGCCAGGCCCGGGTCACCGCCCTGTTCGATGTCCTGCCTCCGGTCGTCGCGCAGGCCGACACCTTCTTCGCCGAAGACGACACCCTGACCCTGACACACCGGTCGCTCTGGAACTGGACCGAGGATGCCGTCTATCCGGACAGCACCCTGCAATTCGTCCTGAAAGAAGGCCGCCATATCGGTGTACGGACGGATTCCGCCCTGGGCGTCTTTTCTCTGTTTTCGAAAATTATGCATTGGAACGGAATCGACACGCTCGTCCTCGAGGCCACCAATCCGCCGGGCGAGACCGGTTCCGGGAAACTTGTGGTGACCGTCCTTGCCGTGCCGGACCCGCCCGGACCGTTCACACTGATCGCCCCGGAAGACGGCGCGGTCTTCACGGAATGGCCGCACACCCTCCTTTTCAAGTGGGAGGAGTCCGTGGACCCGGATCAAGGCGACACGGTCTCTTACGTGTTCGAACTGGACGGGACGGAGACATTCGACAGCGAATTTCTGATCCGCCAGACCGGACTGCCCGGTACGGAACTGATCCTGCCCTGGCCCGACACCCATGGTGACCGTCAATATTTCTGGCGCGTCCGGGCCGTGGATCGGGACAGCCTGACGACATTGTGCACGGAAAAATACCGGACGCTGACGCTGGCCACTCCGGTCGCGGGAGACCCGGGGCTGCCCGTATCCTTCACGCTCGACCAAAATTATCCCAATCCCTTCAACAGCGAGACCGTGATCCGATACGGTCTCCCCACAAAAAGCCATGTCCGAATATCCGTATACAACAGCCATGGCCGGCATGTCGCCACCTTGGTCGATGCGGAGAAACCTGCGGGATACCACACGATCCGGTGGCAGGCCAGGGATGAGAGTGGACAGGCTGTCTCTTCGGGACTCTATTTCATCCGGTTTAACACGGAAAAAATATCGGAGGTGAAAAAGACGATCTATCTGCGCTGAGGGCGGAAACAACGATAGACCCTGTGATCCGCCGCGTTTCAATGCGCGGATTCGGGATAGAGGCAGAAGGCATCAACCTCTGCCGTCTGACCGAAATGGAATTCAGGCCTCCTGTTTCCTTGGAGTGATTGGTTGAGATGAATCCGATTGGGAGCGTGTCTTTCTCATGGTATTTACAGAAGACACGAGTTTTTTCTTGATTTTAATGCCCGGCCTGAATACATTGTCGATTAGATATGATAATATGTGCCGGAGGAAGAGATGAACCGTCGATACCGTCTGGTCTTTAATGCCGTCATCCTGTTTTTGGTTTTCACGGTTTCCGTTTTTTCTCAAGGAAAAATCACCATCGCCGTTCTCGATTTTGAGGCCAAAAACATCACGCAGCAAAGTGCCGAGGCGGTCACGGACATCTTGCGCACCGAACTGTTCAATACAGGCGCATTCAGGGTCGTCGAGCGGCAGAGGATACAGAGAATCCTCGAGGAACAAAAATTCCAGATGTCCGGTCTGACCGATCCGGATCAAGCCGCCGAAATCGGACGTCTCCTCAATGTCGAAAAAATTATGGTCGGATCCGTCACCCGGCTGGGTTCGACCTTTATCATCAACACCCGGATCGTCGAGGTACAGACCGGACTGGTCGAATTGGCCGAGGCGGCCGAATGCCGCGGCGGTGAAGAACAGCTCCCCCGCGCCATCACCGAGCTGGCGCTCAAAATCTTCTATAAGGTCGGCCTCGAGGGCGCGATCATCCGCGTCGACGGGGAAGAAATCTACATCGATCTCGGGAATGCCGACGGCGTCAAACTGGGACAGTATCTTGATGTGATCCGGAAAGGGGATGTGATCACCGACCTCGAAGGACGCATCATCGGAACCAGGCAGGAGACCATCGGGCACGCCCTGATCACGAAAGTGCAGGACCGGTTTTCCGTAGCCGCCGTGCATACCCGGAAAGAAGCGTTCCGGAAGGGAGACTTGGTGCGTCCTTCCGAATCCGATCCGCCCCCGAAACCGGTGGAACGGCCGGCCAGGCGGACCGAAGAACCCGCCCCGAAACCGGCGGAGAAGGACACCGAGACAAAAAAGGTGGATGTGCCGATCCTGTTCTGATGACCGACGAGGGAAGGACGACCGGACACGACGTAAAGTATGCGGCGGGGATCACAGAATCAACAGTCTCATTATCCTATACCGTGGCGCCGGATCGAAACATGACTGCGCGACTCTATCAAACCCTGATTGTCTTATTTCTTATATCGGCTGTCGGCTTCCGGAAAACGGCGGGAGCCTCGTTCTATCCCGGCCTGAATTACGGAAACGCACGGCTCGGCATGCAGGGAATCGGGCTGGCGCAACCGCCGGACGATGCGGTAACCGGTCACCTGTTCGGCCCCTCCGCCCTGCTCGAGGCCGGCCGATGGACGGCCTCGGTTTCCGGTTATTTCGGCGGATATTCCTTCGGGTTCGCGGAATATAAGGGCTTTGTGAAGGGCGAAGACGGCCGCGTCCTGACCGATATGTGGGGAGACGCGTTTGTCTTTCTCAGGCAGAATCTGAAGAGTCCGGGAAGATGGATCCATGCGGAGGGGCGTCTGGCCTATCGCCTTCACCCCCTCTTTTCCCTGACCGCGAACGGGATCTACCGGCGGTACACGCGCCCCGAACAGCCGGTCACCGCCGCATTGTATACCGTCGATCCGGCGAACTACGCGTGGTACGGCGAGGCGGAAATTGAAACCGTCCTCCCTGCGTACAAGAACGAAGGGGCCTTTGCGGGCGGCGGCGGGACCTTCGAGATCGCCGTATTCGGATCCCCTGTTTCGCTCGACGGATCCGCCGCCCTCCTCGCGCCGCTCGACCGGGACCAGGATCTCAGAACGGTGTGGGACGCCGGTGTATCCTGGAATTCACCGGGAGGGTTCGTCCTGCGTATCGGATACCGGGACGAACGAAATGCCCATGATCCGGCGCGGGAACGGATCCGGGGATTTGGGCTGGCGTTACAATACAACGTATTGTAGTCGGTGAAACAAATTGCGGACGCGCCACGCGTTCAACCATCCACACAACCAAGGAGGAACCCATGAAGGCAAGAGGAATCGTGATCGCACTGTGCATTTTCTGCCTGGCATCCGGATACGCATTCGCCCAGTCGGGTACGGTATTCAGCGTCGGCGTCAGTTACTGGCGTGCTGCCCTCGAATTTGAATTCGAAGAGGAGGATGAATTTGACGTGGATTGGTCCATCAAACCGGCCAATTTATTAGGCCCCTACGCCAACGTACGGCTGGGCAACCTCGTGCTCGGCGGATCGATGTTCACCGGAACATTCGTCGTCGACTTCGGGGATCTGTTCGATATATGGGATACGAAATATGATCTCAAAATAAAACGGACGGATCTGAATTTCTCGGCGGGGTATTCGCTCTCACGCAACCTGACGCTTTTCGGCGCATATAAAGATATGACTTACAAATTTGAAGAATCGTTAACATACGAAGATTACTGGACCGGTTACGAGACGACCGAAAAAGACGAATGGGAAGAAAAAGGTTCCTTCGTCGGCGGCGGTCTGTCCCTGGTCTTTCCGTTCCCGGGTTCGTCTCTGTTTGCTTATGGTTCGGCGGCCTATCTGTCCGCACAGAAAGAGGACTGGTCCAATATCACCACCCTCACGGTCGGGCTGGGAATGGCCCTCCAACCCAATCTCTCCGCGATGGTGGGATACCGGGTCGATTCATCGAGCAATGATGATGAGGAAGGGATCACCGAGAAAATCAAGGGAATCACGGCCACCCTGGCCTATACGTTCCGGTAATATGTCGGACCGATATGCATCTTGAACCGCCGTCCCCGTCCGCTTCCGGACGGGGACGGCGGCCAAAGATTTGTCTTGACTTTTTCAAAATAAGGCTTAATTTGATCCAGAGAAAATCCGGAAAAACGACAGGCGAATGTAGCTCAGTTGGTAGAGCGCCAGCTTCCCAAGCTGGATGTCGCGGGTTCGAATCCCGTCATTCGCTCTTTTTATTGGATGTACGGATTCCAAACTCAACCCATTCCTAAGGAGGAGGACAACCATGTTTGGAAATCACAGGGAAATAGGAGCGGTGTGTCTGATGGTTCTGCTTCTTCCTGTCCTCGTATTCGGCCAGGGATATGTGCAGCAGATGGGCACGGGCGGCAATGTGGATTGGACCCATCAGGTCATCCGGGCCACGGGTATCGGCGCACCGAATCCGACCGCCCCGCTGGCCGCGCAGCGCGCCGGGGCCATCAAGGCCGCGGAATCCGACGCCATGCGCAACCTGATCGCCACGGTCAAGGGCGTCAACCTGACCTCCGAGACCATCGTCGAGAACGCGATGCTCGCGAGCGATGTCATCACCACCCGGGTGGCCGGAGTGATTCGGGGGTTTCGCAAAGTCGACACCCGTTATCTGTCGACCGGCGATGTCGAGGTCGAAATCGAAGTCCCGATGACAGGCATCCTGCTCGATGCGCTGTTGCCGGCGACCTTCGGCGGGGGCATGCTGATGACCGGCGCGGTCTGCCCGACCTGCGGGCAGCCCTGGCCGGCAGGCAGGCCGATGCCGGCGGACATGCAGGCCGCGCATTCGGGTGATTATACCGCCGCCGCGCCGTCCGGCGGAGCCTATACGGGGCTGATCGTCGATGCCCGGGGGCTGGGTCTGCGTCCGGCCATGGCGCCGAAGGTGCTCGACGAACAGGGTGAGGAAATCTACGGTTCCCGCTTCGTGAGCCGCGAATATGCGGTGGATATCGGCATGGCCGGTTATGACAAAGACATCAATCGCGCCCGGTCGAACGAACGCGTCACGGCCAACCCCCTGATCGTCAAGGGCCTCAAGGCATCTGGTCCGAACAGAACGGACGTGGTGATTGCGGCCGGCGAAGCGGCGCGTATCCATGCCGCGGCCGCGGACATGAACTTCCTGCAGCGATGCAAGGTGATGTTCGTCCTAGACTGAGCATATTCAGGGCTCCGATGACACGAACTTTTCCAGGAAAGAGGTGCCTTATGCGAAGACAGACGCTGTTGTTGATCCTCTCCGGCGTAATCGCCGGACTCATCCTGTCCGGCTGCGGCCCGAAACCCATCGCCAGGGAATCGATTCTGGACACGCCGGAGAATCATTATAACCAGGGGCTCCGGGCGCTCGACCGCGGACAACTCGAACAGGCCGCGCAAAATTTCAACCGCGCCACGGCCCTGAATCCCAATTATCCCGGCGGATATGTCGGGATGGGGCTGGTGCTCGCGGAGCAAAAACAGTTCAGGCAGGCGCTCGAATCGGTGGACAAAGGTCTGGGCAAGGATAAAAATTTCGTGGACGGCTACATCGCAAAGGGCCGGATCCTGGTCAAACAGCGCAGGGGGGACAACTGGCTCAAGGACGCGCTGAAAGAATATGAACGGGCCCTGAAAATCAATCCGAATTCAGACGCGGCCATGTATCATACGGGAATGGCGTACAAGGGGGCTTTCGAATTCCGTAACGCCGAAAACGCCTTCAGCCGTGTGATCGAGCAGAAAGGCGACTACGCCAAACCAGCCAACGCCGAATGGGAGCTGGTCCAGAAAATCATCCGGGCGGCCCCCGGAACCAAAATCGGGGCACAGATCGCCCTCATTCCCCAGATCGACCGGGCCGACCTGGCCGTCCTCTTCATCGAAGAACTCAAGCTCAACGAGGTGATGGCCCAGAAACAGAAGAAAACCTATGACACGGGATTCCGCGCACCGGACGACCCGACCGCGATGCAGACCACGACCCGGACGCAGATGGCCACGGCGACCGACATCGGGGACCACTGGGCTAAAAACTGGATCGAAGACATCCTGAAACTCGGGGTGATCGATCCGTTCCCGGACCGCACCTTCCGTCCGAACGAAAAGATCACCCGTGCAAATTACGCCATGTTCCTTCAGAACATCCTGCTCGCGGTCACGGGCGATGACGCCCTGGCGACCCGATATATCGGCACGCCGTCGCGTTTTCCGGATGTCAATGCGAGCCATTTTGCCTACAACGCCATCTGTCTGGCGGTCGACCGGGGGATTATGAAAGCCGGCACCCTGGACGGCGCCTTCGGCATGGCCGATCCGGTCTCCGGCGCGGACGCGCTTCTGATTATCCGGGAACTCCAGAACCATCTCAGGATGACGTTCTGAACTCCGGGAGGCGATTGTGAAAAAAATGATCCGTTATGGAATCCCGCTGCTGGCGGGATTCCTTTTCCTGTTTTCCGGCCACGCGCAGACCGACGAGACCCGTGAGGTAATCTCGAGCGGCGTCGGCTCTATCATCGGCGGCGATGTGGCGCATGCGCGTGACAACGCGATCGAAGACGCCCTGCGCAGGGGCATCGAGCAGGTGCTCGGCACCCTGGTCGAGTCGGAGACGCTGGTCGAAAATTTCCAGCTGATCGAAGACAACATCATGACCCGGACGCGCGGGTATGTCCAGAGATACGAGGTGGTCAATGAGAGCCGCCGAAGCGCCGAACTCTATGAGGTCGCGGTCCGTGCCGTACTCAAGATCTCCGACATCCAGGACGATCTCGAAGGCATCGCCACTCTGATGCGCCGTAAAAACACGCCGCGCCTGATGGTGATGATCGAGGAGAAAAACATCGGCGAGACCCCCGGGTTTCACTACGTTGAAACCGAAATGAATACCGCGGAAACGGCGCTGATGAATTACTTCATGGCCAAGGGATTCCGGTTCATCGACCGGGCCACGGTGCAGCGGTATCTCGACCAGCAAAAGGCCTCGGCCATCCTGCAGGGCGACGCCGCACTGGCCTCCGCGCTCGGAAAACAGGTCGGAGCCGAGATGGTCCTGACCGGCAGGGCGATCGCCAAGGCCACCGAAACCGAGGCGTTCGGCGCGCGGATCCGTTCGCAGCAGGCCACCGTGCAGGTCAGGGCCATCCGCACCGATACGGGCGATATCATCGCCACCTCGAGCGGACAGGGTGCGCACCCGCACATCGACGATGTGCAGGGCGGCGTGCTGGCCATCCAGAAGGCCTGTGACAAGCTGGCCGGACCGCTCATGACCCAGATCCTGAATCACTGGCAGGCCGACGTCTCGGGCGGCGGCACGATCGTGCTGAATGTCCAGAACGTGGCCGATTACATGCAGCTCAACCGGTTCAACAACAGCCTGAGATATTATGTCAGGGGTCTGCAATCCGTAACCCAGCGCAGTTTTTCGGACGGCTTCGCGGTGCTCGAGGTGGTGATGCGGGGCAGCGCGGACGACCTGGCCCAGCGGCTCTCCGGCAGGGACATGGAAGGTATCCGGATCCGCGTCACCGGCATGACCCAAAACAGCGTGACCGTGCAGCTGGTGCCTGAAAACTGATCCGTCAGGATCGATCGCTCGCCGCGGGACGGTTTCCGCGCGGACGGATCGTCGGCAACCGGTAACGATCATAAATATCAAGACGCGAATGAATCGGACACGGCGTCCGTATTCGATGAGCAAGGAGGCGTACCATGAAAACAAAATTCAGCAAGGGAATCCTGTTTTTTCTCGTGATGATCCTGTCTGCTTCGGCGTTCGGGCAACTGAAAAAACGCGTCGCGGTCTTCGTGTTTGAAGACAAGACCGATCGCAGCTGGCGCTGGTGGGACGGCAAGACCCCGGGAGACGGCATGGCGGACATGCTGACCACCGAACTGGTGAAATCGGGGAAATACAGCGTGATGGAACGCCAGGAAATCGCGAGGATCATGGAAGAACAGAATCTCGGGGTGACCGGCCGGGTCACCGAACAGAGCGCCGCGAAAATCGGCCAGCTGCTCGGCGTCGAACTGGCGGTGATGGGTGCGGTGACCGAATTCGGACACGCCAAGAGCGACAAGGGCGGACGGGTCAGGGGGTTCGGCCTGGGCGTCAGCAGCCAGAAGGCCACGGTCGCCGTGGACGTCCGCTTTGTCAATACGAGCACCGGTGAGATCATCGCCGCCGAGAATATCCGGCAAGAAGAATCCTCCAGCGGGCTCTCTGTGAGCACGCCCCAGGTCGACTTCAGAAACCGGAATGATTTCGACAACTCACTCGTCGGCAAGGCTACGCGCGCCTGCATCGAGGAGATCGTCGGTCTCGTCGAGAAACAGATGGCCGTCCTTCCGTGGGAAGGCAAGGTGATTCAGGTCAGCGGCGCAAACATTTTCATAAAGCCGGGGGCGGATTCCGGCGTCAAGGTGGGAGACACCTTCGTCGTCTACTCCAAAGGCGAGGAACTGATCGATCCCGATACGGGCATTTCACTCGGGAGCGAAGAGACCCGGATCGGTACCATCGAGGTCACAGCCATGATCTCCGGCGGCCAGGCCGCCAGGGCGACGGCCAAATCCGGGAGCGGTTTCAAGCAGGGAGATTTAATCCGGCTCCGGTAGTCTCCGGCGGGACACGGCCGGAAAAACTTTCAGGCGGCCGGAAACGGTTGAGACCGGCCTTTTCCGTCCGCCTCTTTATCCATCACCGGCCAGGTGACGCATACCCGGGGGGGGCTCTGAATAAGCCGGTTTCGGATCGGGGATGACGAGGAGGGCGGCGTGATGCCCTCCTTTTTTTGTGGATGAGTTCGAATGGATATTCAGCAAAGACCTCCAAGGATTCTGGCCTCGGCCGCAGTCGCGGTGATGCTCGGCGTTTTTTTCTGGTCGGCCCGGAGCGTGCTGTCACCGCTTGTGGTCGGGGGAATCGTCCTTTTTTTTCTCTTCGGATTGTGGGAGAATCCTCTGGCAAGACGGCTATCTGGGGTCATCGTCATCGTCATGGCCGTCTGGATTTTCCTGATAGCCCAATCCGTTTTCATGCCGCTGATTTTCGCATTTGTCCTCGCCTATCTCTTCAATCCACTCGTGGACAAGCTGACCGGTTTGAAGATTCCCCGTATCGCGGGCGTGGTCCTGGTCCTCTTGCTCGCGCTGGGTTCGGTCGTTCTGATCGGGGCGATTCTCATTCCCAGTATGGTTTCGGAGATCCAGGATCTGCTCAGACGCAGTGAAAACATGCCGGAACGTTTCATGGAACTCGTCGAAACCACCCTGCCCAGGGTGCTCAGGGTTTTGAGGATCGATCCGGCGACCCTGAAGGAAAGGGTCGCCGATCAGATGCCGACAAGCATCGATCAGGTGTTTTCGGGCATTCAAAAAGGGGTGTCGGGCGCGGGAAACTTTTTGGGACAACTTCTGAATCTGATCCTCGTCCCGGTCATGACCTTTTATCTTCTCAAGGATTTCAGCCGGCTCGAATCCTGGTTCATGGGCCTGATCCCCCGGCAGCAGCGCGGCGTGGCGGTCTTTTATCTCTGGCGGTTCAACCGCATCCTAGGCGGATATCTGCGCGCCCAGGCGATCGTCTGCGTGTTCGTGGGGATTTCGACGGGGCTCGGGCTGGCCCTGTTCGGTATCCAGTTCGCCGTACTGATCGGCGTCGTGACCGGCCTGCTGAACATCGTCCCGTTTGTGGGCTTTTATACGAGTCTGGTGCTCGTCATCCTCATCGGATTGATCAGTCCCGATCCGGTTACGACCGTATTAAAAATCACCGGCGTGTTCCTGGTCGTCCAGACCATCGAGTCGTATGTGGTCTCCCCGAAAATCGTGGGCGACCGGGTCGGCCTGCATCCGGTGGCCGTCATCTTCTCCATCCTGATCTTTTCCCGGTTCTTCGGGTTCTGGGGGCTCCTGATCGGGGTGCCGACCGCGGCCGTCATCAAGTTTTTTATCGATGAATGGAAGCGCCGCCAGAAACGGCGGGAATTGCTCGAGGCCGCGCGTCATGGGACTTGAGATAGAAGCCGTGGACGCGGGCAGCCTCGCGGAGCGCGCCGGCCTGCGTGCCGGTGACCGGGTCATGCGGGTCAACGGCCATGCCGTCCGCGATGTCATCGACTTTCAGTACCACGCCGCGGATGAGGCGGTGCGGATCGGCTATGAACGGGACGGAACCGCCCGTTCCGTCGAAATCATTCGCGACCCCCGGATTCCGCTGGGAATCGAAGTGGAGCCCATGCGCTGCACGATCTGCGGCAACCGCTGCGTGTTCTGCTTCGTCGATCAGAATCCGCCCGGATTGCGCAAAACGCTGTACGTCAGGGACGAGGATTACCGCCTCTCCTTCCTGCACGGCAATTACGTGACCCTCACACGGGTGGGCGGGGCGGAACTCCGGCGCATCGTCTCGCTGCGGTTGTCGCCGCTTTATCTTTCCATCCATGCGACGGAATACCCCGTCCGCAAACGTCTGCTCGGCCTCGGCTCGGACGACCGTCTGCTCGAGAAGATGCGATTCCTCGCGGATCACGGCATCGAGATGCACGGTCAGATCGTGCTCTGCCCGGGCCTCAACGACGGGGCCGTCCTGGAAAGGACGCTCCGCGATCTCGCGGCCTTTCATCCCGCGCTGCAGAGCGTGGCCGTCGTACCCGTCGGCCTGACGCGTCATCGGGAGGGTCTCCCGGTGCTGCGCCCCGCGGATGCGGATGCGGCGCGCGATATCCTGGCAGCCCTTGCGGATTTTCAGGCTTCCTGTCTGGGCAGGCTGGGCACCCGTTTCGTTTACGGTGCGGATGAATGGTATGTACTGTCCGGCGCGCCGCTTCCCGATCCGGACGCGTACGAGGGATATCCGCAGATCGAAAACGGCGTGGGACTGGTCCGCTCGTTCCTGGAAGACCTGATCCGCAAGGCGGAAACGTTTCCCGGGGAGATCGCGGACACCCTTCCGTCCCTCTGGGTCGTGGGCCAATCCGCGGCCCACGTGCTCGGGGCGGAGGCGCTCCCCGTTTTCCGCAGGATCCGGAATCTCGACCTCCGGATCAAGGCCGTACCGAACCGGTTTTTCGGTGCGTCCGTGACCGTGACCGGCCTCTTGTCCGGCCGGGACGTCCTGCACGCGCTGCAGGACGAGGCAGGACCGTACCGCGTGCTGATCCCGCCGGTCTGCCTGAATCCGGACGGTCTCTTCCTGGACGATCTCACCCCCGGGGACCTTTCCCGCGAACTGAACCGGCCCGTGCGCGTGCTCGCCGGTTTCGAGGATTTCTATGGATAAACCCATCGTCGCGATCGTCGGCCGGCCCAATGTCGGCAAATCGACGCTGTTCAACCGGATCATCGGCCGCAAGGAGGCCATCGTGGACGACCAGCCCGGCGTCACCCGCGATCGCAAGTATGCGGACGCGGAGTGGCAGCAGGCGTTCTTCACGCTCATCGACACGGGCGGCTACATCCCGCGCACCGGGGATGTGATCGAGACAGGCGTCACCGCGCAGGTCCGGTACGCCATGGACGAGGCCGACCTGATCCTCTATGTGGTGGACGCCACCACGGACATCACCGATGTGGACGGCGATGTGGCCGAACTGCTGCGCAAGGGAGGGAAACACTGCATCCTCGTGGCGAACAAGGCCGATAACCCGGCCCGCGAACTGGATGCGGCCCGGTTCTACCGGCTCGGCCTGGGAGAGGTCATGCCCGTTTCCGCGATCGGGGGGCGCGGCATCGGCGATCTCCTCTCGGCCGTCACGGCGCATCTGGCGGACCTGGACTTTGCGCCATCCGCCCCCCCCCTGGATGACGCGGTGCGGATCGCCGTCGTGGGGCGGCCCAACGCGGGCAAATCGACCTACATCAACACGGTACTCGGCGAGGAGCGGTTGCTGGTGACCGAGACACCGGGCACGACCCGCGACGCGGTGGATGTCCGGTTCAGGACGCGCGGGCGCGATGTCCTGTTCATCGACACGGCCGGCCTCCGCCGCCGCAAGCGGGTCAGCGAGGATGTGGAATTCTACAGCACGCTCCGCACGCGGAGGGCCATCGCGGGCTGCGACGTGGCGTGCGTATTCGTGGATGTGACCGAAGGCCCGACCCAGCAGGACATGCATGTGCTGAACGAGGTCATCGAAAGGCGGAAAGGCATCGTGGTCGTCGTCAATAAATGGGATGTGATCGCAGACGATCCGCATCAGGTCTGGCTCTACCGCCAGAACCTGGATCAAAAAATGCAGGGGCTGGACTACGTGCCCGTGCTCGAGATCTCCTGCAAATCCGGCCTCCGGGTGAAGCGCGTGCTCCGCATGGCGCTGGACGTGGCGGCGGAGCGGGAAAAGCGTATTCCTTCTCCGGATCTGAACCGGCTCATCGAGGCATTTCACAGGCACTATCAGCCTCCCGCGGTCCGGGGGAAACGGATCCGGGTGATGTACGGTGCTCAGATCGGGGTCAAGCCGCCGCTCTTCTCGTTCTTCCTGAATTACCCGGAACTGCTCAAGCCGGAATACAAACGGTATATGGAGAACCGGCTCCGCCGGGAGTTCGGATTCAGGGGCGTGCCCGTTTCGATGCTGTTCAGGAAAAAATAAAAAAGAGGAAGCGGATTGTGTTATCGGGATTTTCCGTGAGGCGATGGATACTCGTGGTGCTGGCCGGTTTTACCGCCCCGGGATTCTCCGGCGACCGGATCCGGGAGGATCTGAACTCCGGCCGGATTTCTCAGGCGGATGCCGTGTATTATGAGGCGCTCCGGCTGGTTTCTCCGGACGATCTTCCCGGACGGTATGCCCGGTCCGATCCGCCCGTGATCAAGAGCGGCACGCCGGCCGCCTTCGGTGTCCGTCAGGCCTGGTCCCGGTTGACCGCCGTACAGCGGGATCGGCTCCGCCCTGTCGCGACGCGTCCCCGGCTTCCGTTTTCTTATGTCAGCCCCGACGGCCTCTTCCGGGTTCATTATGACACCAGCGGAGTCCATGCCGTGCTTATCGAAGACCTGAACGGATCCGGTGTGCCCGATTATATCGAACGCGCGGCGGAATATCTCGACCTGGCCTATGACGTCCAGATCCGGCAAATGGGATTCCGTGTCCCGCCCGCCGACCCCGTGGACGGTCCGGAATGGGACGCCTACATCGAGAACCTGCCGGGCACCTATGGATGGACGACGCCGGACGTCAAGGTCAGTGTCTCGCCGGACCGGTATACCGCGTACATGCGGTTCGACAACGACTACAATCATACCTATTCGAAAGGGCTCGACGGCCTGCGCGTGACCACGGCCCATGAGTTCTTCCACGTCGTCCAGTTCGGCTACGTGGCGCGCGACGAATCCGGAACCGGCGATTTGGATGACCGGTTCCTCATGGAGGCCTCCGCCACCTGGATGGAAGATGTCGTGCACGGCGATGTAAACGATTACCTGAATTATCTTCCCCATTTTTTCAGCCGGAACAACGTCCGGTTCGATCATGTGGACGGCATCCGGGAATACGGTTTGTCGATCTGGTTCCATTTCCTGGAAAAGCGATATCCGGGCATGCCGTTCATCCGGCTGATCTGGGAGACCCTCGTCACCTTTCCGGCGCTGCGGGCGCTGGACGAGGTGCTCACGGATTTCGGATCGTCTTTCGGTCGGCAGCTCGCCTTGTTTTACGGATGGAACCGGATGACCGGATCGCGGGCCGACACGATCCGGTTTTACCCGGAGGGCCATCTGTATCCGGAAATCCGGACGGACGGCGCCTTCACCTTTACGAAAGACACGATGCTGACCGAATGGGTGCGGCCCACTGCGGCGCGCTATTACGAATTCAGGGAGGCCGACGGCTACAATCACACGCTCATCCCGGTCAACACCGGATCGCCGGCCATGCTGAGCGGCGAGTGCAACGTCCCGCTCCTCATCCGCGATACCCATACGGCCTATACCGAAATCAGCCCGGGCCGCCATACGGGATTGCTGTCGGAGGACGATGTCGTCTGGGAGCTGACGGCCGTTGTCCGGGACCCGGACGGATCCGACCGGATGATCCGGGTGCCTACCACTCTGGACGCCCCCCTCGGTTCCATCTCCGGCATCGTCTGGCACGACGTCGACCGCAACGGATTGTTCGACGAAGAAATGGAAACTGGGATCCGGGACGTGCGGCTGTCTCTGACCGAAGCCGGGGAAGACGGGATTTTCGGATCTGAAGACGACGTCCTCTTCCCCGCGGCCGTGACACAGGCCGGCGGACGCTTCCGCTTTCCCGGACTCGAGCCGGGCGTGTACCGCGTCGAATTGAGCGACGCCACCCTGCCGGACGGTTTCGTGTCCACGACGGGCGACCCGGCCCGGACGGTCATCCTGTCGGAAAACACGGATGTGACGTCTTTGCGTTTCGGTTTCGCGCCCCTCGACTGGCTGCCTGCGGCCTTCCCCCAGCCGTTTCATCCCGCGCTGCACGGGGAAATGAAGATCCCGTTCACCCTTCAGGAAGCCGGGACCGTACGGCTCGCGCTCTACACCTTGTCCGGTTACCGGCTGCTGGAAGAGACCGCGCATTTCAGTGGCGGGCTCCATTTCTTCCGCTGGTCGGGGCTGGACAGCCGGGACCATCCGGTTCCGGCCGGCGTGTATCTGTATGTGCTGGAGGCCGATTCGCGGGTGCTGAGGCGGGAGAAAATCGCCGTCGTCCGATAAAAAGGCTTGCTTTTCAGGACGGAGTATATTAATTTAATGCGCGTTTTTTGGGGCTGTAGCTCAGCTGGGAGAGCGTTTGACTGGCAGTCAAAAGGTCGTCGGTTCGATCCCGATCAGCTCCACCGATTCTGAATTGCCTGTTTCACATGATTTTGCCGGATTCCGGGATCGTGTAGTGCAGGCTTTTTTTGCAGACTAGTTGAAGTTTATGATGACACTTGCCCTTTTCAAAGAATTAATTGAACCAAAAAACGCGCCTCTGAAAAATAGAAATTTTATGGCTCGCCGTTTGGCTTTTCTATGTCGTTAATCAGGAGAACAACGTTTAACCTGGAACCGCCCCGCCGCCCGCACCTTCTGAAACCCGAACAAGCCCAGAAAAATCAGCAACCCCACGGCCTGCATGACGAACCGGCCAAAGGGCATATACACCTCGAAGGCTCCCGGCCGGAACATGGTGGCGCAGGCCAGGATCAAAATCAACCGTTCCAGCCAGGAACACCGCACCACCAGATAACCTTGCAGGGCCGAGGCAAAGGAAAACATGGCCGCCAGGCCGGTGACAAAAATCCAGCCGATCTTGAAGGGGTCGTCGATCCAGATGATCCGGCCGGTTTCGGTAATCCCGGAAATCATCAGAAGTTCATTGTTAAACAAAAAAATAAAGGGCAGAATGGCCGTGCGCAGGTCATAGGTAAACCCCTGGATGCCGGTCTTGATGGGATCGGAACGGGCAATCGCCGATGCGGCATAGGCCGCCAGGCCCACGGGCGGGGTGTCGTCGGCCAAAATCCCGAAATAAAATACGAAGAGATGGGCCGCGACCAAGGGAAAAACGAGTCCGGCATCCGCGCCCAGTTGAATGATCACCGGAGCCGTAAGGGTGGCCATGATGATGTAGTTGGCCGTGGTGGGCATACCCATGCCCAGGATCAGACTGGTCATGGCCGTAAAGAGCAGCATGAGGACCATGTTACCCATGGAAATGGTGTCGATCAGCGTAATAAAACGGCCCACGAGTCCCGTGATGGTCACCACGCCCACGATGATGCCGGCCGTGGCCGTGGCGATCCCCACCGAAATCATGTTTCGGGCTCCGGCCAGAAGGCCGTTCCAGACATCCATCAGGCCCTGCCGGCAGGCCTGCCACATAAACGCCTTCAGATCCAAGTTCGGGGCCAGTGTCTTGGCCCGGCGATGAACCCCCAGGCTGAGGTAAGCGATAATGGGACGTTGAACCCCCATGATCACCATCAAGGACTCGATCGCCAGCAGGGCCGATGTGACCGGGGAGCGGCGCAGGACCACCAGATAAAACAAAAGCACCCCCAGGGGAATCAGAAAATGCATGCCCCGCAGGAAGGTTTTTAACAGGGACGGCAGTTCGGCCCGGGGACTGGCTTTTAACCCCAGTTTGAGGGCCTCCAGATGCACCACATAAAACAGGGCCAGGTAGGAAATGATGGCCGGTAACAGGGCCGCCCGCACGACTTCCATGTAAGGCATGCCGATGATTTCAGCCATTATGAAGGCCGCGGCCCCCATAATGGGCGGCATGAGCTGACCGTTGGTGGAAACGGCCACTTCCACGGCCGCGGCCTTGTATGCCGGCAGGCCCACTTTTTTCATCAGGGGAATGGTGAAGGTGCCGGTGGTGACGGTGTTGGCGATGGAAGAACCGGATACCAGCCCGGTCAAACCCGAAGCCACTACCGCGGCTTTGGCCGGCCCGCCGCGAAAGGTACCCAGTCCGGCAAAGGCCACATCAATGAAATATTTTCCGCCACCGGCCTTGTCCAGCAACGCGCCAAAGAGGACGAAAAGAAAGACGAAATCAACGGACACCCCTAGGGGAATGCCGAAGACGCCCGTGGTGGAGAGATACATGTCACTGATCACAAAGTCCATGGGCACCCCCCGGTGCCGCAAGACCTCCGGCAAATGGGGACCGGCGAAAACATAGGCCAGAAAGATGATGGCCAGGATACTCAAGGCCGGTCCCAAGGCCCGGCGTGCCGCCTCCAGCAGCAGCACCAGAAGAATGATGCCCATCCAGACGTCGAGGACGTTGGGCAGTCCCTGACGGTAGATTAGGGCCTTGTAATCCCACCAGATATAAAGGGCCGCGGACGCGGCTAAAATCGCCATGACAATGTCATAAAACGGAATGCGGGTACGGATGGATTTTCGGGTGAAACGAGGCAGAATCTTGCGGATCCAGTCCGCCCGGATGGGGGGGCGGCGCTGTTTGTAGGCCGGATAGGCCAGGAAACAAAGACAGATGGCAAAGGCCAGGTGCCAGGCCCGGGCAATGTGGGAATTGATGGGCCTGTAGGCGATGCTGATCTGAAAGATCGACCAGGCCAGGCAGAGGAGGGTCAATATCCAGGAGGCAATCCGACTCCTGGGTGCCCTGGCCCCGGCCTCCACCAAGGCCACGATGTCTTCGGCGTCCTGTCTTGGCCTGGTTTTGAGCGCTTCCTCCGGTAACGCGACTGGGGCGTCCGGTGCGGCGGGATGTTCGGCCATCGGTGGCTTCCTATATTTGGTTATGGATCCTGTTTTGCGACAGGCTCTTGAGGGGAGGCCGCCATACCGGCTACATCCAGCCTTTTTCCTGATAATACGTGATGGCCCCGGGATGAAAAGGCGCAGAAAGTCCTTTCAGCATTTCCTGGGGATCGAGGTTTTTAAAGGCCGCATGGGAGGCTTTGAGCTCGGCCAGGTTGTCGAAAACCGTTTTGACCAGATCATATACCACGGCATCGGCTACGGATTCGTTGGTGACCACGGTGGCGGTGACGGCATAGGTTTCGATATCCTGGTTCACGCCTTTGTAAGTCCCGGCCGGAATTTTGGTCATGATGTAATAGGGATGCTTATCCACAAATTGTTGAATCCCTTTGGAATTGATGGGTACGATGACCAGATCAACGGATTGGGCCGGTTCTTCGATGGCGGCGCTGGGATTGCCCACGGTAAAGAAGAAGGCGTCGATTTTACGGTCCACCAGAGCCCGGGAGGCTTCAGCCTGTTGCAGGCCTTCGGCCCGGATATCCTTGTTTGGATCGATGCCGTAAATCCGCAGCACATCCTCGGCATTGCCGCGCTGGCCCGAACCGGGATTACCGATATTGATGCGTTTGCCCTTCATATCTTCAACCTTGCGGATGCCCGTATCCTTGCGGGTCACCAGCAGAACGGTTTCCGGATGCATGCTGAACACACTGCGCAGGGTTTTCAGGGGTTTTCCTTCCCAATCGGCGGTCCCGTAAAAGCCCTGCCAGTTACGATCCGACTGGGCCACGCCGAAATCGAAGGCCTGACGTTCGATGGCGTTGATACTGAACACCGAACCACCGGTTGGCCGGCCGATGTAGTTGTATTTCTGGCCCAGGTGCTTGTTCATGATGTTGCTGATTTGCAAAGCGACCTGGTAATAGACGCCCGTGATGGACGCGCCTCCAAAAAGAATGTCCTGCTTGGCTGCCGCCGGTCGGACCGTCAAGGTCAGAGACAGGGCCAGCACCGTTGTCAACGGGATGAATCTTCTTCTGCACAACATCAGAACACCTCAGCATGGTTTGATTTATATTCGATGTAATCATTGGGATAACCATGAAATCAATACAACCGTTAACGACAAACCCTTTCTCACGAACTGTCGTGTTGATTATTTGAACTCGGGTTTTCATCTTGACATCTGGCAGTTAATAATAATCGGAATCAAGATATTTCCAGAGCAGCCATTTTTCATGAGTGTTTTCATACCTGGAAATTCCGAATACGGGCTGTCGGATCCCGGTCCGGATAAATACGTCTCTAAAATCTCGTCGAGGATATCGCGTAAAATACTTCACGGCTAAGCGGTTTTCACCCTCTACACATCCAGGAAGCCGAACCAGGCCGTCCGTACCGCCGGATGAAGAAATTGAATGCTATATCATCGGATTTATAATATAAAACAACGGAACCAATGTCAAGTATAAAAACGATGTAAGATTTATTTCCCGGAAAGTCTGAATGGGAGATCTTTTCAAAACAACTTGATACCTCCAGAATCACCAGATATACGGATCAGTAAAATTAACAAAAAAGAGTTCCGTCCCGGACCTAGGCATGGTCTTTGGTCCGGGACGATCTGAGTACTACTTTTTCACCTCCCTCACATACGTATCCGCCGCCCAGCCTTCCGTGTTCTCGAGAATCCCGAGTTCCGCGGGCCTTCCAGGAGCACGGCCGCGCGTTCGCCCTGGGGGCTGCGCCGCAGGTTGAGCGATTCGGTCGCGACGACCGCCCGTGAGAGGTCCGGATTCTTTTCGAAAGAAATCGGTTTCATGCCTCCCGTTCCCCTCCCTGCCCTGAAATAAATTAAAAACAGTTTATAATTAGGAGCCGTTCGTGCTAAGCTGCTTTTCAACCATAATGTCTACCGAAGATCCATAAATATTTACTTTCATGTGTTCTTTCAGATTCTATTTCTGCAAACGAAATAATTCACCCTCGTATCCGGATTTCCGACCCATTCAAAAATTTCCTTGAAGTCGGGACGATTTCGATGTACATTGTTAATCGTTTTACGTAAATGGAGTTATCGAATCTGAAACGTCCCAAGGAGGGTTCAGGGTGTCCAACATCACCATGGAAAAAATAGTCTCCCTGTGCAAACGGAGGGGATTCATCTTTCAGTCGAGCGAAATCTACGGCGGCCTCAAGGCCAGTTATGATTACGGACCACTCGGCGTGGAGCTGAAACGGAACATCAAGGACGCCTGGTGGCGCGACATGGTGCATGGTCGCGAGGACATCGTGGGCCTCGACTGTTCGATCATCATGCATCCGGATGTCTGGAAGGCCTCGGGCCATCTGGCCGGATTCAGCGACCCCCTCGTGGACTGCAGGAACTGCAAGGAACGGTTCCGGGCGGACAAGGCGCCCGGGGCCGAGCCGGGCGCGACCGTCACCTATGCGGAGGGCGGGAAGTCCGGCGGCAAGAAATTGTCCGGAACCGTGGACCCACGCGGATACGTCTGTCCCGTGTGCGGCTCCCCGGACCTCTCACCCGAGCGCCAGTTCAACCTCATGTTCCGGACTTCCCTGGGGCCGGTAGACCCCCTGCAGCAGATCGCGGATGCGGCCGGGGAACTGGCCGCGCTGGACTCCAAATCCCGCATGGCGCGGCTGGCCGAAATCGTGGGCCAGTCGGCCGTATATCTCCGCCCGGAGACGGCCCAGGGCATGTTCGTCAATTTCCGGAATGTCCTCGACAGCTCGCGCCTCAAGCCCCCGTTCGGCATCGCCCAGGTCGGCAAGAGCTACCGCAACGAAATCACCACCTCGAATCTGACCTTCCGTACCTGCGAATTCGAACAGATGGAGATGGAGTTCTTCTGCAAGCCGGGAACGGACGAAGAATGGTTTGCCTACTGGCGGGATACGCGGCTGGAATGGTATATCCGTCTCGGCATTCATCGCGACCGGCTCCGCCTCCGGGATCATGAACCCTCGGAACTGGCCCATTACGCCAAGGCTTGCTCGGATGTGGAGTATTTCTTCCCCTTCGAAAACGTCGTCGGCACGGGCGAATGGGGCGAACTCGAGGGCATCGCAAACCGCACGGACTACGACCTGAAGAAACATTCCGAATACTCCGGAAAGGAGCTGGAATATTTCGATCCCGACACCCAGGAGCATTACACACCCTATGTGATCGAACCGGCGGCGGGCGCCGACCGGGCCGCGCTCGCGTTTCTCTGCGACGCATATGACGAAGAAACCGTGATCACGCCGAAAGGCCAAGAGGAGACGCGGACCGTGCTCCGCTTTCACCCCCGCATCGCGCCGATCAAAGCGGCCGTGTTCCCCCTGGTTAAACGGGACGGGATGCCCGAAAAAGCCCGTGCGATCATCGGAACTCTCCTGAAGGAGGGGATCAACTGTTTTTACGACCAGTCCGGCGCGGTCGGCCGCCGCTACCGCCGTATGGACGAGGCCGGAACGCCGTTCTGCATCACGGTCGATTCCCAGACCCTGACGGACGACACGGTCACGATACGCGATCGGGACACGATGGCCCAGGAGCGGGTTCCCGCCGGCGGACTCGGAGAAATCCTCAAACAGCGGATCTGGGGTGAAAAATAATCCCCGAAAGAGGGATATGTCTTGACAAACTGTCCCGAAAATTGTAAACTATAACGTCTTTGCAATGCGCTCTCAGCGGCTTTCGGAACCATGGAAAGGCGCGTGGTCAGAGAAAAGGGTTCTCGCGCCACCTCCCGGACGGGACGGCACCCCAAAGGCATCGTCTATCAATCTCATGGTCAAAAGGAGGTTCGTATGGCAAGAGGACGCGGAACCGTCAACAAAGTTACTTTGATCGGCCGGCTGGGTGCCGATCCGCAATTGAAGTATACACCTTCAGGGCGGGCCACCGTGAACTTCAACCTTGCGACCAACGCATCCTGGAAAGACCAGGACGGCAACACACAGGAGAGAACCGACTGGCACCGGATCGTGGCCTGGAGCAAGCTGGCCGAGGTCATGGGGGAATGGCTGAAAAAGGGCAGCCTGGTCTATCTGGAAGGACGCCTGCAGACCCGGACATACGACGACGACAAGGGCGTGAAACGGTATATCACCGAAGTGGTCGCCTCCGACATGGAGATGCTCGGCGGTAAGGGACAGGGCGATGCTTCGGATTCGGCCGCCCCTGCCGACATCCCCGAAGGGGAGCCCGAGGACGATCTGCCGTTTTAACATCGAGACAGAAAAGGATCCGGTCCGCATCCCGGATCCTTTTCTCTTGGTTACCCCATGGACAGCGACAGAGATCTCTTCGAAATAGCGAAACGGGCGCTCGGGAATGCTTACGCCCCCTACTCCCGGTTCCGTGTCGGCGCGGCCGTCCTGACTCGGGAAGGAAACGTGTATTCAGGCTGCAATGTGGAGAACAGCTCCTACGGGCTGACCGTGTGCGCCGAACGAAACGCCGTATTCAAGGCGATTTCAGAGGGTGCCCGGGCATTCGATACCCTGGCGCTGGTCTCGGAATCTTCGCATCCCGTCTCTCCCTGCGGGGCCTGCCTGCAGGTCCTTTCGGAATTCACTCCCGCGCTGCGCATCCTGCTGTGCACGCCGGACGGAATTCGTCGAACAACGACACTGTCGGAGCTGCTTCCGGATGCCTTCGGGCCGGACGACCTCCCACGATAACCGCAACAGAAACGGTGTGAAACGAAATGACCCCCCCCCTGCCCTCTTTCGATGCGTTCGTCGAAAAAATGCTGATTCACAACAAACTCATCGGAGAAACCCAGCTGAAACAGGCCCGGACGTTCCTGGATCAGAACTCCGGCCAGACGCTGCTCGATGTCCTGACCCGGGCCGGCATCGTGAAGGAGCGCCACGCGGAGATCATCCGGCGCCGGTATCAGGAACTGCAGTCCGGGGGAACCAACCAAACCGCATCCGTCGCACCGGAGCCGCCCCCTTCCGGCGCCCCGTCCGCGAAGCCGGACGGCCAGGCGGCCCGGACGCTGCCCGATTATCTGGCCGCGAGCCGCAAACTGGGCGCATCCGATCTCCACATCATCCCCAATCTGCCGCCCGTCATCCGGCTGCACGGCCGGCTGAAACGTCTCCAGGACCGAAAGCTTTCCGCGGAAGAGACGGAGGCGCTGCTGTTCGGCGTGCTGTCTCCGGAGGCGCGGGACCGGCTCCATCACAATCAGGCGCTGGACACCTGCCTCGAGATTCCGGGCCAGGGGCGCTACAGGAGCTGCTTCATCCGGCAGACCACCGGCTGGGACGGCGCGTTCCGGATCATCCGCACCGAAGTGCCGACCCTGAAATCGCTGGGCCTGCCGGAAAGCGTCCAGCGGCTCACCGAATACAACCAGGGACTGGTCCTCGTGACCGGACCGGCGGGGGCGGGCAAATCCACGACGCTGGCCGCCATGGTCGAGCTGGTCAATCAGACCCGGAACGAGCACATCATCACGCTCGAAGATCCGATCGAATATGTCTTCACGCCCGTCAAATCGCATATCAGCCAGCGCGCCGTCGCGTCTCACACGCTGAGTTTCGCCGCGGCCCTGCGCGCGGCCCTGCGTGAGGATCCGGACGTCATCCTGATCGGCGAACTCCGTGACCGGGACACCGCATCTCTGGCCATCACGGCCGCCGAAACCGGCCATCTGGTATTCGCCACGCTGCATACGAACAGCGCTTCCCAGACCATCATGCGGCTCATGGATTTTTTCCCGCCCGACCAGCAGGGACAGATCCGGGCCATGGTCAGCGAATCGATCCGCGGCATCGTCTGCCAGCGTCTGATCCCGGCGAAATCCGGGGACGGCCGGGTATTGGCGCTCGAGATCATGTTCAACAATTCGGCCATCGCGAACCTCATCCGGGAAGACAAGTTGTTCCAGATTCCCAACATGATCCGCATCAACCGCAGGGACGGCATGCAATTGCTCGAGGAATCCATCCAGGAACTGCTACGGGCCGGCCGGATCGATCCGACGGAGGCCCATCATGCGATCGTGGAACAGATGCTGTTCCAGGATCAGGGCGAAAACAAGGGGCGCTGAGGAAAACATATGGCGAAAATCGACAGCCTGTTCGACGTCCTGCTTGCACAAGAGGGCTCCGATCTGCATCTGCTCGAGGGAGAGCGGCCCAAGATCCGCGTCCACGGGTGGCTGAAGCCCATCGAAAAGGAACCGGCGCTGACACGCGAAACCCTCCAGGGTTATCTGGAGGAAATCTGCGAGCCGGACCGTTGGGCACGTTTCCTCGAAACCATGGACCTCGATTTCGCCTACGAGAAGGATGCCCGGTTCCGGTTCCGTTCCAATTACTATTTTCATCTGAAGGGCATGGGAGCGGTTTTCCGGACCATCCCGACCGAGATCCAGACGATGGAGACGCTGAATCTTCCCCCCGTCCTGAAAACATTCGCACAGTTGCGCTCCGGCCTGGTGCTCGTGACCGGACCCACCGGTTCGGGAAAATCCACGACTCTGGCCGGACTGATCGATTATATCAATCAGACCGATTCCCGCTATATCCTGACGATCGAAGAGCCCATCGAATTCGTCCATCAGAACAGGAAGAGTCATTTCTGCCAGCGGGAGGTCGGCGTGGATACGCCCTCCTTCGCGGCCGCCCTGCGCGACGCCTCACGCCAGGATACGGACGTCATCCTCGTGGGCGAGATGCGCGATTACGAGACCATCGCGCTCGCCATTTCCGCGGCGGCCATGGGCACGCTGGTCTTCGGGACGCTGCACACCAATTCGGCGAGCAAGGCCATCGACCGGATCATCGATGTGTTCCCGGCCGAGGAACAGAACAAGGCCCGCACCATGCTGTCCGATTCATTGCGCGGCGTCTGTGCGCAGCTTCTGTTGAAACGCAAGGGCGGCGCGGGACGGATCGCGGCGAATGAAATCCTCCTGGCGACCCAGGGGTTGTCCAAGAGCATCCGCGAGGGCAATCTCTCCAACATCCGCAACATCATCCAGGCCGGCAAGTCCAACGGCATGCAGCTCATGGACGACGTGATCGAGAAATATCTCGCCGAACGGATCATCGACGGCGAGGAGGCCTATTTCAAGGCCCAGGACAAGAAGCGTTTCATCCAGTACGCGCCGAAGGGACTGGCGTAGGCCGCGGTTTCCTCATCATAAGGACAAGACATTGAGACCGGACATCTGGCAAAAGGTTCAGGATACGGCGGAATGGCTTCAAAGCCGGATCCGGAACCGCGAACCGCGCATCGGCCTGGTGCTCGGCTCGGGCCTCGGCGCCCTGGCCGACCGGCTTTCGGACCCCGTGGTCATCCCGACCTCCGAAATCCCGCTCTGGCCGGTCTCGACCGTCTCCGGCCACCGCGGCCGGATCGTGTCGGGCGGCCTGGACGGTGTGCCGGTGCTCGTCCAGCAGGGACGCGTCCATTATTATGAAGGGTACGGGATGGACGAGGTGGTCTTCGCCGTGCGCGTCTTCGCGGGACTCGGCATCCGGAGCCTGATCATCACGAATGCATCCGGCGCCCTGAATCCCGATTTCTCCCCCGGCGACCTGATGCTCATCACCGATCATCTCAACGCGATGGGCGTCAATCCCCTCGTCGGGCCGAACGACGACCGCTTCGGCCCCCGGTTCCCGGACATGTCCGCGCCGTACGACCCGGAGTATCTGCGAATTGCCGGGGCGGCGGCCGAAGCGGAGAAAATCCGGGTGCGGAACGGCGTGCTCGTGGCGGTGACGGGCCCCAGCTACGAAACCGCCGCGGAAGTCCGCATGCTACGCCTGTTGGGCGGCGACGCCGTCTGCATGTCCACCGTGCCCGAAGTCATCGCCGCGGTTCATCTGGGCCTCCGCGTCCTCGGCGTCTCGTGTATCACCAATCTGTCCACAGGCCTTTCCGACACCAGGCTCCATCACGCGGAGGTCGAAGAGGGCGCGCGCCGGGTGGCGGAGGATTTCCACCGCCTGATACGGCGCGTCGTGAAGGCCATTCATCCCGGCCGGCCGGGATGAAGCCCTGGGACTGGAAGGCCGGCTGGTATCCGTCTGTCCGGCGCCTCCCGCTGATCGGCGCCATTCTGAATTCGGAGATCCGGTCCCTGAAGACGCTTCTGGCGGAATCCGGCGTGCAGGCGAATCGGATCCTGGACGTCGGCGCCGGCGCGGGGGATTCGTGGGCGTTCTTTTCCGGAAGCGCCTCCGGCGTCGGCGTGGATTTGTCCTTCGGGATGCTGAAAAGGGCGCGGTCGCGTTTCCCCAAACTGGACCTGGTCTCCGCCCGGGCGGACGCCCTGCCGTTCCGGGATGGATGTTTTCCCTTTCTCTCCCTCGTCGGCGTGGCGGAGTATGTCCGGGACAAGAAAAAGCTGCTCGGGGAATGCGGCCGCGTGCTCGCGCCGGCCGGCCATCTGCTCGTCACGGTCCCCGCGGCCGGACCGTTCACGGTGATGCGGAATCTGCTGGGCAGCCGGATTCATCCGGTCGAAAAAAGGGAATGGGAGGCGCGGCTCGCGAAGGACGGGTGGCACATGCGGGGTTTCCGCGAAACATGGCTCCAACGGCAATATTTGCTCCGGAAAAACAACCCGCAGGAGAGTTTTCCGCCATGAAAAGAAGAATCCTTCCTTGTATGATCCTGCTCACGGCAATGCAGATCCTTGTGGCGCAGCCCCTTTCCGACCGCCAGATCCATTACCGCCCCGGAGACTGGATCAGCTTTCCGGTGACGCGTTTCATCACCGCCATCGCCCTCGATCACGAGACCGTGTATTTCGGGTCCGGTGAAGGCATCCTGAGATACCGGTATTACGAGAGCCGCTGGGATGCGCCCCTGACGGTCAGCGACGGGATCGAAGGGCATGCTGTCGGCGCGCTGGCCTGGGATCCCGCCTCCGGATACCTCTGGGCCGCCACGGACCGCGCGCTCAATTACCGCGTCCCCGCCTCGGACCGCTGGCATCAAATCCTGAACGCCGTGCCGCTGTGCGGAGAGATCCGTGACCTGGGCGTCGGCGTCCGGCACCTGTGGATACGGGGAACGCAGGGCCTCTTCCGGATGGAACGCGGGGACGTCCTGATCCGGGAGGCGACCCCGGATGAGGCCGAGGATGACCGGGCGGACTGGGGCGACCGGCCGTACCGGGACACGCCGGAAAACCCCCTTCTCCTCTTTCCGGAAGGCGGCATGCTGTTCTTTCCGGAAGGATACCTGCAGGACACCCGCCTCCGGAAATATCCGTTGTCGCGGATTCTGCCGGATGATTTCAGCAATCTCTGGATCGGCACACGGGGACTCGGCGCGGCCCGCGCGGAATTACTCACCAGGACCCTGACCCTGATACCCCACGGACCGTTCATGCCCGACGTGCGTGCCATGGCCTGGGACGGCGGCGGGATGTGGATCGGCGGCGTCGCATCCCGGGAACGCGAAGGCGGCATCACCTGGTGGGACATGGAATCCGGCGACTGGGTTTACTTCGAGGCCCCGTTCAACGCCGATCTCCGCAGCCATGATGTCGCCGCCATCGCCGCGGGAGACGGGGCCGTCTGGTTCGGGACGCGGCAGGGGCTCTCCCGGTATGACAAACAAAAAAACGCCTGGCGGACCTGGACCGTCGGGGACGGACTCTGGTCGGACGCGGTGACTACCCTGGCGCTGTCGGAAAAAACGCTCTGGGTCGGCACGTCGCTGGGGATCAACGAGATCGCGCTTCCCGGGCTGACGATGCGCCGGGTGCGCGAGAAACCCCTCGTCCACCGGCGCATCCATTTCATGGAGCCGGACGGGGACGATGTCTGGGCCGGGACGGACGAGGGCATTTACCGGTACATGTCCCGGGAGAAACGGTGGGAGTACGTGCCCGGTTACGAGGGCATGCTCGTCCGAAACGTGACGGCGCTTTCCGTGACCGATTCCGACATCTGGTTCGGCACGGACGACGGGGTCGCGGTCCTCGACCGGAAGACCGGCCGTTGGGAGGGCTACCCCATGGATCTGTTTTTCGACGGGGATGTCTTCAACGTCCTTCTCGCGGATGCGGAAAATGTCTGGGCGGGAACGAACCGGGGTGTCCTGAAATTCAAACGCGCGGAGAACCGCTGGAGGCGCTTTACGGTCGCGGACGGACTCTTGGACGACGCGGTCCGGTGGATTCTGTTGGAACAGAATCATGTCTGGTTCGGCACGGCGCGCGGCCTCACACGGTTTTACTGGAATGCGCCGTACCGGACGGATTGAATCGGTTCCTGCGCGCCGATCAGCCGTTCACACGGCGGTTCTTGCCCTTTCCGGGACGAATCGGCTGAAACGCGGCCAGCCGGATATGCAGGGCCTCGCCCACGCGGGCGATCGACAAAGACACAAGGAACATGACGATAAAAAAGAAAGACAGCAACACCGCCAGCATGATTTTGCTCCTCTTTACGGCTCCGGCACGAAAAGCTTCAATTTTTATGCCAGATCAAACGCGCCGCGGTCCGCAACCCGGCGGCAATCATAAATTGCGCCTCACCGGAAAGACGCATGAAGCGGAAACGGTCCGGGACGGCGGCGGATCCCCGGACCGGAACATCCCCATCCGGAAGAAACGATCAGGCCGATCCCGGCAGATCCTTCCGGCTGGCGACCGCCCCGTAATAGGCGATCACGGCGAAACAGACCAGGGGCATCCAGTAAGAGGCCCGGATGCTTCCCGTCAAATCCGACACCGCGCCCTGGAGCTGGGTGAGCACGGCCCCGCCCAAAATAGCCATGATGAGGCCGGACCCGCCGAGCTTGGTGTCTTCGCCCAGCCCCCGGCACGCCAGCCCGAAAATGGTGGGAAACATCAGGGACATGCATCCCGAAACGGCGACCAGGGCGTACACGCCGGCACGCCCCCCCGCGTGGATGACAACCAGCGTGAGCACGATCGCCGCGGCCGAAAGCAGGGCCAGCAGATTGCCCGGCGTGATATGGCGCATCAGCCAGGTGCAGACGAACCGCGAGAGGGTAAAGAGGATCAGCGCCGCCATGTAATAGGTCGCGGCCAGGTCTTCCGGGGTTTTTCCGGCCGGAAGGTCCATCCGCTCCAGCCCCAGCTCCTGCATGACATACCGGATGGTAAACGACCAGACGCCGATCTGGGCGCCGACATAGAAGAACTGGGCGGCCACGCCCCACAGGTAATGCCGGTTCCGGATCAGCCGCCCGAATGTCGGCCCGATATCGAGCGGACCGCCCGCATCGGCCGTTTTGGGCATGTTTTTGTTGACGGCGATGAGAACCCAGGTCAGGGTCAGGATCAGTCCGACCGTCACATAGGTCATGGTCACGGCGTTCAGCTCGCCGGCCTGCACGGATTGAAGCGCCTCCGGCGTCATGGCGGCGCGCTCCTCCGCGCCTGACCGGTCGAGATGCGACAGGATGAACAGCTTGCTCACCATCACGCCCGCGATCGATCCGATGGGATTGAAGGACTGGGCCAAATTGAGCCGGCGCGTGGCCGTTTCCTCCGGACCCATGGCGAGGATGTAGGGATTGGCGGCCGTTTCGAGGATCGAGAGTCCGCCGAACAGGATCCAGATCGCGGCCAGGTAATATCCGTATCCGGCCGTCAGCATCGCCGGATAGAAGAGCATGCATCCGGCCGCGTAGAGGCCCAGCCCCAGGAGTACGCCGGATTTGTAGGAAAATTTCTTGATGTAGAGGGCGGCGGGAATCGCCAGCAGGCCGTATCCCGCGCCGTAGCACACGACCTGAATCAGGGCGGTTCGGGAATCGGACATGCTCATGATTCGCTTGAACGCCGCGAGCAGGGTGTCGGTCATGTTGTTGGCCAGCCCCCACCAGGCGAACAGGCTGGTGAGCAGGATGAAAGGCCACAGGATGCGACGCGGGACGAGTGGAATTCCGTCAGGCGTTCGGGTTGCGGCGGGAGGCGGTGAGGTTTTCATCGAAGAGTCCCTTTCTGCTCATGAATGATTTGGATGAGATATTATACCATTTTTTGACAGGAAAAGCACGGGGTTTTTGCGATTTGTGATGGATCTCCGCCCGGTCGTTTCGTACATCCAGGGGCGGCGGGACCGAGGGGAAACGTCCGGAGACGGAATGCCGGGTCCCTCCTCCGGCCCCCTCCTTCCCCTTCGGGGATCGGACCGGCGGACAGGATGGATACGGAACTCCGCAAACCGGCGCGGAAAAGGAGGATGTCGATGCCTGGGACGGTGAAAATCGGCCTCATCGGGGCCGGCATGATCGGCGACGTGCTGATCGGCGCGGTGCGCAGGGACGGACGCGCGGATGTCACGCACATCGCGGCCCGCACGGAACAAACACTCCGGGACAAGCTGCGGAAATTCGGGATCCCATGCGGCACCACGGATTACCGGGAGCTCCTGCGCGATCCGGCGCTCGACGCGGTCATCATCGCCTCTCCCCCGTTCACCCATCTCAAGATGACACGGGACGCGCTCGGGGCAGGCAAACATGTCCTGCTCGAAAAACCCATGGCGATCCGCCACGGGGACCTGGAAACGTTTTTGGAAACGGCCGCCCGGCATCCGGATCTGACCGTGCTGGACTGTTCCTGCCGCCACACCCGGCTGACCCCCCGATTCCGCATGATCCGGGATATCGTCGATTCCGGCGCGCTGGGGGAGATCTATCATATTCATCACCGCGCGTTGACGCGCGGCACGTTCATCGAATACAATCCGGCGGGCGCCTGGGCGCACCGAAGGGAGCTGGCGGGCGGCGGCCCCTTCCTGGATCTGGGCGTGTACGACCTGGCCTTCCATCTCGGCCTGATGGACGACAGGCCACGGCTCCGGTCCGTCCGGTCGTTCACACGCGGCGGGCTGAAGCACTTTCCCGATCCGGCCTTCGAATCGGACATCGAGGAACACGGCGCGGCCTGGATGGAATTCGACACCGGGCTGACCTGGTATTATGAGCGGGGCGCCGGCTTACCCTGCGAGGCCCCGAACCGGACTCACTTGCACGGCACCCGGGGATCTCTCCGCTTCGGTTACAACAGCTGGGATCCGCCGGAGCTGGAATTCTTCCACATGGAAAACGGAAAAGAAATCCTGGAAACGCGGATCATGCCGTCGCAGGGCGGGGAAGAGGACAACCTCGAGCTGATCCGGCATTTTCTGGATGTGATCCTCGACGGGGCGGAACCCCGGATGCCCGTGGAACTCGCGGCCAGGCATCTCGACATCCTGTTCCGGATTTTGTCCGGCTGAGGTGGCGGATGCGCGGATTTCCCGTCCGGGATTTTCACACCGCGGAGATCCGGAATCAGCCGGCCCGGAACGGCCGGGGAAGAAACCGGATTCTCCGGTCCTGGTTTGCCCGGACAGATTATTATGGACGATGGAAAACCCTTCCCGATCAGGAAAACCGGCGCGCCAGCCAACTCATCTCCTGATACACCGCACCCTCCGGACAGGACTCGTTACAGCACATGCAGTTGATGCAGAGGTCATAGTCGGTGACGGGCAATCCGTCTTTCATCTCGATCGCCCGGACAGGACAGGCCCTGGCGCAGACCCCGCAGCCCGTGCATCTGGAAACATCGGTCCGGGGCTTGACCCACAGGAACCGCCCGGCCCAGCGTACCAGCCCCCGGGGCACCCAGCGGAGCAAATGGGTGGGCGGTAAAACGAAATCGGACAGGGCTACCGATTCGATTCCGGGACCCCCAATGCGGATCCGGTCCAAGTCGGATTCGCCGACCCCCCGTTCCCCGGCGATCCGGGTGGTATGCACCTCTCCCGGTTTGTATCCCATGATCCGGTTCGCCACAGCGTCGAGTGCGATGCCGTCGGCGCTCGCGAGAATGAGCCCCACCCTTCGCGATGAACCCGTAGAGGGTCCGTTTCCTTCCATGGCAAATACCGCGTCCATCACGGTCAGCACAGGCCGGATACAGGTGTAAATATCCACCAGGACGCGGCTGAAATCTTCGGGTTTGGGATAAAGCTTATGATACCGCGCCTTCTGAAACCCGGGGAGGCATCCATACAGATTTTTCACGGCGCCGGTGTACAGGGTCAGTCCGTGCGTCTTCATCTTGGGCAGGTTGATGACCACGTCCGCCTCGAGAACATGCCTGGCCAGGTGATATTCGGATCCGTCGATCATCCGGGCGATCGTGCCTCCCGCCTCGAAATTGAGGAGCGGAACACCGGTTCGTTCGGCCACTGCACGATATCCCGTGGCCTCCCAGTACCGCGCGAGTCCGCGGAAAACGGCGGACGGGCTGTCTCCGACCCGGACCTCCCCTCCGGCTTGCTGCGCCTCCCGGATCACCGCCTCGAGCACCGCCGGATGCGTGGTCACGGCCCTGTCTGGACTCTTTGCCGAAAGCATGTTGGGCTTGATGAGGACCTTTTGTCCACTTCGGATGTAGGCCCCGATACCGCCCAGCGATGAAAGTGTTGCGTGCACCGCATCCGTGACCCGGGCGTAATCATAATCATCGCATTTTCGGATGGCGACTTGGGACGTCATCTATCATACCCTGACAAACTTCATGCCGGACAATTGCTTGACGAACCCCTTAATTTCGAGGCCGAGCAGCGCGGTCAGAGATTCGGAGGGGGAGAGAGCGCATGCCTGGACCAGGGCATCGATATGCACGGGCTGAACGGACAGATGATCCCAGAGCCGCCGTTCGGTTTCATTCAGGGTCTCGAGAGGCGGGGTCGTCTCCGCCCCGGCACCCGTTTTCCCTTTCCACTGCGGAAACTCCTGAAGGATGTCCCCGATCGTTTCAACCAGTTTCGCGCCCTGCTTGATCAGCCGATGCGGTCCCTTGCTCTGCATGCTGTGGATGGAGCCGGGAACCGCGAAGACCTCCCGGTTCTGTTCCAGGGCCAGATAACCGGTGATCAGCGCGCCGCTCTTCTGGCCCGCCTCGACGATGACGGTTCCGAGGCTCAACCCGCTGATGATCCGGTTGCGTTTGGGGAAATTGGGTCCGGACGGCTCCGTACCCAGCGGAAAATCGGAGAGAACCGTCCCGTTCTCGATGATGGATTCATACAGGCCGCGGTTTTCAGGTGGATAAATCACATCCACCCCGGATCCGACGACAGCGAGGGTGGTCCCGCCTGATTTGAGAGCTCCCCGGTGTGCGGCCGTATCGATACCCCGGGCCATCCCGCTGACGACGGGGATGTCGTGGCCGGCGAGCTGCCGGGCCAGGGACTCGGCGATGCGTCTGCCGTAAGATGTGGGATTTCGGGTACCCACGACGGCGATCCTCCCTGAGCCGGGCAGCTCCCAATTGCCTTTCACATAGAGCAGCACGGGAGGATCGTGAATCCGTTTCAAAAGCGGGGGATATGCGTCATCCCAGAAAGAAATCAGCCGGACGTTTTCCTGTCCGGCCAGACGGAGCTGTTTCTCCGCGAAACCGGGATCGGCGTGCCGGCGGATGTTCTCCGCGGTGACATCGTCGATTCCCTCGACACGGCGGAGGACTTGTAGAGAGGCGCGAAGGACCGCGTCCGCAGAGCCCAAGACGTGGATCAGATTCCGGATGCGTTTCGGCCCGACACCCGGCACGGAGATGAGGGTAAGCAGGGAAAACACGTCATCCATCCCGCGACCTCCGGGTTTCGTCGGACAACCTCGCGACCAGCCGGTCAAGCCCGTATCCGGTCAGGCTCGATATGGGAATGCAGTCGATCCCGCCGAGGGAGTCAGGCAGCTTTTGAATCTGTTCTTGGGTGAGAATATCCGTCTTGGTCAGGACGACAAATCCGGATTTCCGGAGGAGGGATGCGTCGAATTGTGCCAGTTCATTGCGGAGCACGCCCAGGACTTTATCGGGATCCTCCGCATCTGCCTCGATCAGGAAAATGAGGATCCGCGTGCGCGCGATGTGCCTGAGAAACCGGTCTCCGAGCCCTTTGCCCGCATGCGCCCCCTCGATCAATCCCGGAATATCCGCCGCCACGATGCTCCGGTAGCCCGGGAGGCGCACGAAGCCGAGATTCGGCGTCAGTGTGGTGAACGGATACCCGGAGATCTTGGGACGCGCAGCCGAGATACGGGAAAGCAGGGTGGATTTTCCCGCATTCGGCAACCCGACCAGCCCGACATCGGCCAGAAGTTTCAATTCGAGATGAAGCGAGTGGGACTCCCCGGGCTGCCCCGCCTCGGCCCTGTCGGGCGTCTGATGCGTCGCCGTGGCAAAACGTGCGTTTCCTTTCCCGCCCGCTCCGCCGCGCGCCACAATGATTTCCTGGTCTGGTTCCGTCAGATCCCCCAGAAGCTTTCCCGTGTCCCGGTCCCGGATCAGGGTCCCGGCCGGAACGCCGATATGAATGGATGCCCCCGAGCGTCCTGTTTTTTTTCCTCCCGCTCCATGTTTTCCGTCGCCGGCACGGTATTTCCTCCGGCGTCCGATTTCGAAAAGGGTAGACAGATTGGGGTTGACCCGCATCAGGACATCACCGCCATTCCCTCCATCTCCGCCGTCGGGTCCGCCTCTGGGTACAAATTTTTCACGGCGGTAACTCACGCAACCGTTACCGCCCCGCCCAGCCTGTACGGTAATCCCGATTTCGTCGACAAAGCCCATGGCAATATCCTGGCACAAAAAAAGGCAGTGACAACACACCGCCTTTTCTGCGCAAACTTTTTTTAAATGCCTGCGATTATCGTAACCTGAAATCGACCGGTACGGCGATCCAGACCTTCACAGCCCGATCGCGCTGTTTGGCCGGTTTCCACTTTACCGCCTTGATGGCTTCGATGGCCGCTTCGTCACATCCGTTCGGTCCAAGCGACTGGATAACCCGTGTTCGCTGTACGATTCCCTCCTCATCGACCTGCGCATAGATCAGAACACGTCCTTCGACGCCGGCTTTTCGGGCGATTTCAGGATAAACCAGTCTCCGCTGAATCGCGGCAAATCCGCCGATGGGTTCGGGGGGTTCATCATAAGGCACGAAAACGATGGCATCGTCATCATCGGGAGGTGGCGGGGGCGGGGGCGCCTCATCCGAAATGTCGAACTGGGTGAAATCGATCGTCTCGTCATCCGGCAGGCTTTCGTCTTCAGAGGCAATGGGAATCGTGGGCCGCGAGGGCGCCTGCTCCTGCCTCTGCTGTTGTGTCAACGGCACCTCTTCGACCCGGATAATATCATAACGTACGTCCTCGAAAGCGCCTCTTACGCCGACCTTCTTAAAAGCCTGCAACAAGACAATATGAAGGGCCAGGGAGATGACAAGACCGAGTTCGATGAGTTTCTTATATTGAAGTTTTAACGTTTTGGTGGGTGTGTCTCTCATCCTGAATCACCTCTTAATCGCCATACTTTGCGGCATAATTGACTCTCAGGGCATCCACATCACGTAGCTGTTCCTGAATATCGGAAACAACCCCCATATTTAACCTTTGATCGAATTTCAAGGAGACGATGAGTCGGGGGTTGTCAACGCGTTTCTGGTACATGATTTTTGAGATATCTCTCACCCGGACGAGTTTGTCGTCGATTGAAATCTCTTCCCGGCTCCTTGCCCAGATACTGGATACATTCTTTTTCGATTCAAGTTTCTCGATTTTTTGGGCCGTGGGCAACTCCAGGGGAAGCCCCGATGATTGCCGCAATACCGTGGAAACCATAAAAAACAGAAGCAACATGAAAACGATATCCGGCAGGGAGGCGGTCGGAATCTCGCTTTTTGCACTTGATTTTTTCTTAAATTCCATCGACTCTTCTCCTGAGGTCTGTCATTCAGGCTCGGCAAGGGATATGCGCGGCTGTCCTGCGAACGCCATCTGCACACGATCCAGGACGCTCATAAAATGTTGATAGGATGTCTCCCGGTCTGTTTTGATCGACACGATCAGTCTGTCATTCTGGGCCAGCCGCAGACGAATCACTTCACGAATATCCTGAATCCGGATTTCTTCCCCATCCAGTGCCACTTCGCCCGCCGCATTGATCAAGACCTCGGCGATATTGTGTCTTGGAATCGGCCTGACATCGCCTCTCGGAGGCAGGGTCAGCTGCAACCCCTTGTCCATATCCAGACTCGTGGTCACCAGAAAGAATGTGAGGAGAAGAAACGCGATGTCAGCCAGCGACGCCGTGGGAATCTCGACCTCGCGGCTTCGCTTTTTATCGAGCAACATGATGATAGACTCCTGTCCTGATTATTTTTCGCCCCGTGCGACCAGGTGGTCGATCAGCTCCGCGGAAGACTCTTCCATATCGATCACGAGCGCGTCAATCCGTGAAATAAAATAATTATGGAAAAGCTGAAGAATGATGGCGACGACCAGACCGAAAAGTGTCGTCAGCAGGGCGATCGAAATGCCGCCGGCCACGATGGAGGGCGAAATATCATTGGCCTTCTTGATGTCGTCGAAAGCGATGATCATGCCCCGGACGGTCCCGGTAAAGCCAAGCATCGGAGCGATTGAGATGAATGTGGAGAGCCAGATGAGCCCGCGCTCCAGAAATGCCATCTCGATCGAACCGGCGTTGGCGACAGCCTTTTCCACGGCCTCGAGACCCTTGTTCGCGCGGCGAAGCCCTGAGTCAAAAATGGATGCAACCGGGCCTTTGGTCTTCTGGCAGACCTTCAGGGCATCTTCGGTGCCGCCCTTGTCGAGTGCTGCGGTTACTTCTGCGAGAAATCTGCGGGTATTGACACTCGCACGGGTTAAAGAAATGAAACGTTCGATACTGATTGCGATCCCGAGAATCAGACAAATCAGAATCGGCCACATGAATTCACCGCCCTGAACAAAATACTCAACCATTTGTTTTGACCCTCCATGCAAAGGAATAATAAGTGTCTTGCTTCAGACGAAACCTCTCAGAAATACCGTGACAGTATAAAGAATTTGGATGTAAATGTCAACCATTTTTTACTCTTACCCGATGGAGTACACAGGACCCATCCGCGATGATGTGTACGAAGAAAAAACCGGGATTCGGCTTCAATCTCGCCTCTTACAGGCTGAATACCGCGGTAAGACTGTGGGCATCTCCCAGGCCGGAACGGAAAGGTATGAACCCGTAAGAAATCCGGATTTTTTCCAGATCGAAACCGATGCCCGCCGTCAGGCCGCGCGTCTCATGCCCGGATTGATATCCGGCACGCAGGGCGATCCGGCCGAACCCGACCCACTCCAGTCCGGTATGGACACCGGGGTCGCCCCCCCGGATCCGAACGCACTCCACCGCCGCCTCCCACCGTCCTCCCGGACCGGCGGTCCGGTATCCCGCTCCAACACGGATCGTCAGGGGCAGCTGAACGGCGTCCTGACGGAGCTTCCCCGTCTTCCCGATATGCTGGACCGCGGCGCCGATGCGAAGACCGGAGAGGCCGGGAGACCAGACCATCCCCAGATCGCCTCCGATCCCGGTGGCCTCGTCGATATAAATTTTTTCGTAATAACCGTTCAGCCGGACGCCGAAGGAGAATGCCGGGGACACCCGCCTGGCGTAAGCGATCCCGAACACCGCATCATTCGCCGAGAACGTGCCGACCGGCTGTTCGGAAGGCACGATGCGGTGTTCGATGCCGCCGACATGGGAATAGTGAAGCGACAGCCCGAATCCGGAACGCGAAAAAGCGAATGCGCCGGCCTGCACCTCCTGTATCCAGCGGTTGACGGTCAGGGCCGCTTCCGGAGAAGGCGACACCGCCAGCAAGGCGGGATTCCAGTACATCGCGGAAGCGCCCGTGGAGGACGCCGCGCCGGTGAATCCCATGGCCGCGCCCCGGGCGTCAAGCCCGGCCTGAAGCAGGGTAAACCCGGCGGCACACAGGGAAGGGAGGGCCAGAACGAACAGCGGCGGCAGAATTTTTCGAAAACGATTCATCGAAACCTTCTTTGTTAAAAACGAAAAGACCAGGAAAAGACATGGTTGCCGCGCGGCGCGACCGGATCCGATACGTAGGCATAGTCGATCTGCAACCGCCTGCCGTGCCACTCCCGCCCGTAACCGGCGCCGGCCGAGAGGTTTTCTTCATGCATTCCACCACGCAAAAAAACTCCGGGAAGGCATTCCCATTCACAGCCGCCGCGGAAAACCGCAGGCCGGGATTCGGTCTGCCGGACATTCAGGTTCAGGATGAGTCCCGTAACGGGATTCCAGGCCAGACCCAGTGTCCATGTCCGGGGAAACGGATCGACCCGCTTGGGGGCCTGCTCGTACATTTTCTGTGAATCCCAGGTGTTTTTGGAACGCAGATCCTGAAGGACGGCGCCGATGGAAACGGAAGGAAAGGGACGGATCATCAGCCCCGCATCGAAACCGACACCGGTCGAGGCCATCGCACCGCCGTCATCCAGGAGGCCGGGCATACGGCTGTAGAGCACCCGGGTGCTGAATCCGATTCCCAGAATCGGGGCGGGACGGATCGCAAAGGAAAAATGGAAGGCATGTTCATCCATTGACAGCATGCCCGTATGCGCGCCATCGAAATCGCGGCCGTCGATCCGATCCACGCCCGCGGAGAGCCAGCCGAGGGCGAAACCCGCACTGAACGGCGGTCGTGCCGTACCGGTTTCCGATGTGACGGCGCGCCCCCCCAGCGATTGCGCATACCCGATGTGATGGAGTTTGCGGTCGAGCGCCATCGAAGAAAGGCTGATGGTCGCGTGCCGCCCGTCCAGGAAAACGGACCCGGCCGGATTGTACGTGACCGCGTCGGCATCGCCCGTGAGCGCGGCGCCCCCCCCGCCCATGCCCTGATAGCGCGCCCCGACACCCACGCGGAGGAAAGCGCCTGCGGCGCCGCCGCGTCCGACCTCATCGGCATGGACGGACAGGGAAAGACACAACAGGACGGAAAGAACCCCGATTTTTTTCACATCTTTCATCGGACCAACACCATCCCTCGTAAGAGCATACCCGTCACCAACCGTCTCCTGCTTTTTTCGATTTCCGCCATCCGTGTCTGCGGGTCAGCCGCCCGTCTTGCTCAGGACCGGACGGTATCCTGAGGCGAAATCCGTTCAATTCACAACCATGACTTTACCCCATAGCGGAGGGCGTCCGGGGATGTCGATCCGGTAAAAATAGACCCCGTTGGCCACCATGTCTCCGAGATCGTTTCTCCCGTTCCAAGCCTCGGCATGATCACCGGGAGGACGGAACGCCTGTTCGATCAGGCTGCGAACCCGTTTCATCCCGAAATCATAGATGCGCACGGTCACGGCCGCGTCCCGGACAAGCCGGTACTGGAACCGCACGTGGCCGTCATCTCCCGCGCGGTTGTGCCGCAGCGGAGAGAATGGGTTGGGAAAGGCATAGGTTGCCGGAGTCCCGTCTTCGCCCGGGGACATGTAGGCCTGAAATATGCGCCATTCAAATCCGTCCGGAGAATAGGCCAGCCCGTCGGATGTGCCGACCCAGAGTCCGGATTCGCCGTCCGCCGCCGCCGTATGAACGCCCGTGGCGTAAAGACGCCTGCCGGTCGCAGCGGCCCGGTATTCGGGGAACACGGCCCATGTCGCGCCTGCGTCGATGGATTTATAGAGTCCCTCATCCGTGGCCGCGTACACGATGGAATCGTCGACGGCAAAATTATGCGCGAAGACGCCCGGGAGCACGACCCGCCAGGTGAGCCCGCCGTCTTCGGTCACCGACACGGCGCGGTACTCGCTCTCCCCGAGCGCGTTGACCGTCGCGGCCCACAGGAGGTCTCGCGATGCGGTTTTTTGGGATTTCAGCGCCACCACGAAATTTCCGGAGATGCCGTGCGGCTGATTCTGATGGGTGAAGGTGGTCCAGTTCTCCCCTTCGTCCGTGGATTTGTGAATGCCCCCGGCCGTGCCGACCCAGACCGTCTGACCGTCATAATGAACGGAAAAAGCCCGGTGGCTCAGATGATCCAGCGCCGCGAACGGCAGGCCGTCCACCGTGACCACCTCCCAGGCGGCATCCGGATCCTCGACGGCGGATCGTCTCAGTCCGCCTCCGAAACTGGCGATCCAGACATGATCCCGCGAGATGGCGATATCATAGGTCAGGTTCTGGACATGGGTGGTCGTGGGTTTGTACCGCGTCTCATCCCGGCTGTCCCTGGGCTGCGGCATCCAGCGCCAGGTCTGTCCGCGATCCGTGGATACGGACAGCCCGCCCCCCGCGGGGAGATTTCCTGCATCCCGAATGAGCGTGTCAAACGCGGTCGCCACCCAGATCAGCGCGCCGCGCTTGGCGACCGCGCTCACCCCGCCCTTGCCGAATCCGTCCTCGCGGGAATAATGAAGCCATGTGTCTCCCTTGTCCGCGGTATAGGAGAGTCCGCCGCCGGATCCGACCCAGACCGTGTCTCCGGAGACGAAAAGATCATTGATGCCGTTGCTGTTGAGCCGGGCGGAGATTTCGGAAAGGACCGCGTGGGTCCGGGCGTGAAGAGCCGCCGGCCCCCGGATTATTAATAGAAAGGCGATAAAGAGAATGCTCCGTTTCACCGGTTTACTCCGTCACTTCCATTTCATGGCGGATCACCTCGCTCGTCAGGCTTCCGCGGTCCTCGGCGTAAAAATCGAAACGATAAATTCCGAGCGCATTTTGCGGACCGATCCCGATCATCAGGGAATAGATGCCGTCTCCGGCTTCCGCATCACCCTGGGTTCCGTCGTCGGTCATGAGGAACGGATTGCCCTGTGACGCGGATCCGTCCGGCCTGAATGTGTTGAAATAGACCCGCAGGATGTCGTCGGGCCCCTGGGGATCGATTGCCTCGACCGTGAGCAGGATCGGTTCTCCGGCGTTCCGGGAGATCCGGTCCGGCGCTTGCAGTTTGGAAAGCACGGGCGGATCGTTCCGCCGGATCACCGCCGTCACGCCGACGAAAGGACGGCTTTCGAGTCCGCGGCGGTCCCTGGCCTGGAACCGGAACGTATAGTCTCCGGAACTCAGGAAAACGGGACGCAAATCCCGGCGGACGGCGAACCGGCCGTCTCCGGCCGTGGAATCTCCGTCTTCACCCTGGTCGTTCAATTGCAGCCGGCAGGATGGTGCGGGAGAATACGGCGGATAGACATCACACCAGACCGAATCCACTTCCCCGGGATCCTGGGGGTCGAACACGGTGATTTCAAAATACGCGTTTTCCAGTTCTTCCAGGTCCGGAAGCACCGGGAAAACAGGATGAGACAGCCGGGGAGGATCATTCGGCGCGCCCGCCGCCACGACGGTGGAATCCGCGGCGGGATCGCTCTCATGTCCCGACCTGTCGACGGCGATGACACGGATCGCGAAGCGTCCCGTCCGTCCCGAAAAGACGGCGGGGAAAAGCAGGCCGTAAAACAGGCCGTCTCCGGCGATGATGTCTCCGTTCTTTCCGTCGTCCGCCATTTCCGCTTCATGACGGACCTGTCCTGATGCGTCGAGGACGGAAAACCGGACGGCGGCGATATCCGAGAGTCCCTGCGGATCTTGGACCCTCACCCGGACGGCTGAAGGCGATGGCGATCCGATCCGGATCGTATCCGGCACGGAAAGCCCGGAGAGATAGGGATGCACCGCATCCTCGGATACGGGATTTTGGACCTCACAGCCCGAAAAAACCAGCACGACAATAAAAGAAACAGCTGCAAGTAAAATAAGATATGATTTATGCATCATGGGTTGAATCCAAAAAAAAATCCGAACACCGCAAGGGAAAAGACACCTCTTGCCGAAAGGCATTCCTCGGTTCGGATCATCTCGGGCCTCTAACAACATCCGTTTACTGGACATCACAAAACTTCACATTCTCAAGATGCGCTCAGAGGCCTCCGTTTCGAATCAAAATCAATCCAAATTAATAAAACCGGCCCGATTTGTCAAGTCCTTTATCAATGCACGAGTGCGGCCAGATCCCGTACCGCCGCTTCCATGCCGATCCAGAGCGCCCGGCCGAACACGGTGCGTCCCGCGCAGACCTCGCCGATCCTTACGTTGGACAGGATGGAAGGGATGTTCTGATATGTCACTCCGTTGATCACCGAAGCGGAAAGACCCATCTTTTCCGCGGCCAGAGAAACGCCGGACAGGTTCTCGAGCAGGTCGTCCCTGTCGGCGGCTTTTTTAAGGGATTCGAGCCGGCCCAGATGAAGCATCACGCCGTCCGCGCCGAGCCGGGCGGCGGCCTTGATCTGCGGGATCATGGGCTCCACCAGGAGGCTGACCCTAATCTCCTGCGCCCTGAAATCCCGGACGAGTTTTTCGATCGGCCCGGCCTGGCCCAGGGCGTCGAGGCCGCCGCCCGGCGTGGCGCCCGGCTTCTTGGCGGGAACGAGAACAACCTGGTTCGGAGAATATCCCATCGCTTTGGAGGCCAGGCTGTCCAGGGCGGGCACGAAGAGGACAAAGTCCGTCCGGATCATCTCCCGGACGATCCGGATGTCCCGGTCCGAAAACGGACCGGCCTCGTCCGGGAGCGTGCAGGCGATGCCGTCGGCCCCGCCGATTTCCGCGAGGAGCGCCGCCCTCACGGGATCGACCTCCCTCGCCTTCGCCGCCTCGCGGAACTCGGCGACGGGTCCCAGATGGATGACCAGTCGGGCCATGATTCACCTCCAAGGGTTGGATGCTGTCGTTCTTCTGTCGATCAGCATGGATGCTGACATTGTTTAGTCAAGGAATCCGTGGTTCGGGAAAACATGCACAGGATTGAACATTCCCGGCACAATATCACGCCGTAAAAAAAATGGAAACAATCAAATCCGGCATGGTTAAGTATTTGCGAAAAAGGGACTGATCATGAGGCCTCAATCTCCTTCAGGGTTTTGCCTTCTTGGTTCTTCCATGCGATAAGGCCATTTGCATGACCGCCATGGACTACAGATGCAGCCGCACTGGGACTGGAGAATTCCGCGTCCCGTGTGAACAGAAAATGATCTTGGGAAGCGAAAAAAACGCCTTCGAATTCGCTGCGCGGCCCCGCCACGGCTTTGCCGGTCCAGTTTGACAATTCAGCCGTTCTCAGACGCTTCGGATCGCCATGTATCAGAAACATCTTGATTGTTGCGCTAGACATGTCCGACCTCCGATTCTTCTGTCGCCCTGAAACATCTGAATCCGCATTCTCCCGAAATCGGTGACATCTACCGGACCAGCTCCGACACGCGCACGAACCGGAACCCCGCATTCATCAGCCGCGGCATGGCGCTGCGAAGCGCCTCCAAAGTCGCCTGGTTGCAGTGGCCGATACCCAGCGCCTCGCCTTTCTCTTCCGCGATTGCCGCGAGCCGGTTCATCTCTCTCTCCACGGCCTCCCGGGTGCGCGTGTTGTCCAGAAACACATCCCTCCGGGTGCAGGGCAGACCCATCTCCCGCGCGACAGAATACGCGACGCTCTCGGGAGTCGTCCGGCTGTCGACAAAAAAAAGTCCGCGTTTGTTGATCTCATCCAGCACAACGCCCATGAGCCGCCGGTCTCTGGTGACCAGGGATCCCATATGGTTGTTCACGCCCGCCGCATCCGGAGCCTGGCTGAAGACCTCCGCCATAAAGACGCGGATCTGGTCATGGGTCATGGATTGGTGAATCATCTTGGGATTTCGCGAACCGTCCTGGCCCACGGGCTGCATGGGCAAATGAATCAGGGTTTCACATCCCCTGGCGCGCGCCTCCTGATAAACCCGCCGGGACTGCGAGAGTCCGGGAATGACCGAGATGGAAACCGGGGCGGGCAATTCGAGGAATGCGGCGGTGAAGGCGTCCCACCGGTCTCCGAAATCATCGAGCAGGATAGCGATCCGCCCTCTCTGGCGTCTCAACTCCCGGGCCGGGATGAGCCGGATTTTCAGGAGGCAGGAATCCGGCCATCCCACGTGGACCATGAGCCTCCCGGAAACCGGTTCACTTTCGGCCCCGAGCATCCGGGCGCCGATGCGATGGATTCCCTCCTGGATCGCCAGATGCAGGGACGATACGGGCAGGTCGGACGGAACACGAACGGATAAGACGCGGCCTGCGAAGTCCCTGTCCTGGACGAGCTGCCAGCGCAGATCATGCGCCGCCAGGACTTCCGAAACGGTTTTCTCGATGGCCTCGACAGGCGGCCCCCCCGGCACGGCCGGGCCGGCGGAACGCCGGTTTACGGCCCACGGCGGATACAGGACAACCACCAGGGCGCACAGGCCGATGACACCGAAAACCAAAAGACGCCAATTCATGGCCTGAGCCGGATCGGATTTCCGTACGGGGTCCGGCGATTCACGCACACTAACCTCCCAGCGAAGCCTTTAAAAAACTCCAGGACGCCTCTCCAGACACGATGCCGCGGTCTTCCCATCGATAAATAACCCATTCACCGCGCCGGTCTTCGGCGAGACTCAGGGTCATCTGTCCTTCATATCGGACAGGAAGTCCCGCCTGTGTGTGACGGATATCGAGCCGGTACTGACGGATGATCACGGCGGTATCGGGCGCGATGAGTTCACGGATCGTTTCCGGAAAGACGAGCCGGCAGAGCGAATCCCCCGGCGCCAGGAGGAATGCCTGTCGTATGACGGTCTCTTCCTTTTCGAGCGACCAGTTCGCGAACGTGAACGGGTGCGACTCCAGGACGCCCGGATCGGGAATAAAGAGAAACCGTTTCACGGAATAAGATGTGTCGACCAGACAGCGTCGGAATTTCTCCGGATCACGCTCGGTGATCGACTCGGAAAAATTATCCATCAACTGGTGCGGTGAATGCGCCGGCTCCCACCGGGACGGGGATCCCTTCGGTTCTTCCGGCTTTCGCACGGAAAAGGGGTTCTCGCAGCCCGACACCCACAGACTCAGGCATCCGAGCAAGACCACCCAGTAGTTTCTCTGCTTCCCCATACCCACCGTCTTCTGATCTCCCGTTGCCGGCAACTTACAACTTGTAACTTCTCACTTCCAACTCGTTCATAATCTATCCAAATCCGCCCGTCGAATCAACCTGTTTCAGTAAAAAAAAGGCCGGATCGCAATCCGGCCGCGAATCGGTAAAAATCCGTTTTTATTCCTTTTTTGTCTTTTTTGCGCCGGTCCCGGCGGTTTTGGTCGCTTTAATCGTCTTCCCCGTTTTCTTTGCAGGCGCCGTTTTTTTCGGCTTCGCCTTCACATCCTCCTTCTTGATTTCTGCGGGGGATGCTTCCGTCCCGACGGGTTCCTGGGTCATTTCCTCTGGTTCTTCTTCTTCCTTGTCCTTGCGTTCGAGCAGGTTTTCATCGTCTTTCAATTTCTTGAGCACGAGAAAGATCAGGGCGTTGCCCACGTTGAAACAGGCGAGTAGATACGAGAATACATAGGCGCTGATTAAAATCAGGAAAATCCCGGCGATCAACGCGGAGGCTTCAAGGAGTCCGGGCAGTTTGAGTGCGACAAAATGATGGGCGAAGAAAAACGAGGTAAAAGATTCGCCCAAAGCGGTCTTCATCCAGATCACCGCGGGATAAAGCCTGGCCTGCAAATGATAGGCGGCCTGATAGGAAATATTGGCGTAATCCTCGCCCATTCCCCAGATAAGCAGGGTGGTCATCACCCGCCATGACAGTTTGCAAAAAAACGCGAACACCGCAAAGCCGATCACGGAAAGCGCACCGGTCAGGATTTCAAAACTCACCAGACGCCAGGGCTGGCTGAAAAGAATCGAAAAGCTCTGGAAAATGCCTTCGAATGCATCGTCATCCGTGGTGGCCAGGACCGCAGGCGTGATCAAAAATGCGACCACAGAGGCCGCCAGCGTAAAGACGATAAAGAAGGCGGCGGCGAACCAGACGACGGTCAGCAGTGAAACTCCGATCGGGCCTACGAACGGGATGCGGGCAATCAGACCCACCACCACACCGCCGAGCCCCGTGAAAAAAGCGATCGCCAGGATGGCGACCGGCGTCGCGATCACGGAAATCGCCTTTTTCCTGAGTGCAAACCGGAATGCCTCTTTCCAGGTATAAAATGTGTTACCCTTGAGATTCATGTAGGCGGCGCGGGCGACCGCGGTGCTCGTCACCAGCCAGGCTGCGGCGAGGATAAAAAGAGCCATTCCCACAAGAATCCAGCCATACCAGGCCAGGTTGAAGGCGCCGGGTAAAGGCATCAGCCCGTGCCGGATCCAGAGCGTGGTCAGATCACCGCCGGAGAGCACGGCACCGGCATAGACCAGAATCAGGTAGAGACCGTATCCCACAAAAAGACCGGTAAACTGAATCCAGAGACGCTGAAAACTGAACGCCAGCCTCGTGGTGCGGAACAGATCCCGAAAATCAAACTTCAGCGCAACCATGAAACCCTCCTTCTGAAAGCAGCCCGTTGATCATTGATGGAAACTTTTGGCATCGTGCCGGATTCTCATTGGCGAATATAAAGATGCCGAATTTCAGTTAAAAAGTCAACAACAAATTCTCTCGGGGTATCCCCCAAAAATCATTAAATTGCCGGAACAAGTTGCGCAGGGTTGATATTCTTCCTGTTTGAAGGCCCCCGA
>OMKS01000147.1_pt1 | contig 62406 bp, 58 predicted proteins | sample 1674721 | NCBI WGS metagenome assembly OMKS01 (sample SAMN06264996, study PRJEB25208) | sediment metagenome | isolation source: hot spring sediment | place: USA: California | collected 2014-09-02 | reverse complement strand
AACCGTTTGGGACTCAACAGTAAGAACAGCAGCAAACCGCCGTCATCCGATCCCAATCGAAAGAAAAAATCCAAAGAGCAGGCAACACGCCAGCCGGGTGGACAGCATGGGCATAAAGGAACCACGCTGAAGCCGTTTCCCGATCCGGATCTCATCAAGGTGATCACGGTTGACAGAAGCACCTTGCCACAAGGGGACTACCGGTCGGTTGGATTCGAAACCCGGCAGGTTGTCGACCTGGATATCAGCAAGTTTGTTACAGAGTGGCGTGCCGAGATTCTGGAAAATCAAAAGGGCAAGCGCTATGTGGCTCCGTTTCCCAAAGACGTTATCAGACCGGTACAATACGGTATTGGTGTAAAGGTCAATGCTGTCTATATGTCCCAGTATCAGTTGATTCCATACAACCGTATAGAAGATCACTTTCTGGATCAGATGGGTATCCCTGTCAGCGCCGGATCAATCGTTAATTTCAGCAAGGATGCCTTCGAGCGTCTTGAGTCCTTTGAATCATGGGTCAAAGAGCAGCTTGTGTCATCAGCGCTGATTCATAGCGATGAAACCGGCATCAATATCGGAGGAGCCAGGCGTTGGCTGCATAATGTCTCAAATGAAGACTTCACCTGCTTTTATCCCCACTCCAAACGAGGGGGCGAAGCGATGGACGAGATGGGGATACTCTCAGCGTATCAAGGCATCATCTGTCACGATCATTGGAAGCCTTACTTCAAATACGGCGGTTCACATGCCCTATGCAATGCCCATCACCTGCGAGAGCTTGAACGTGCCGTAGAGCAGGATAAGCAAAAATGGGCAGGGAAGATGATTGCGCTTCTGAAGGAAATCAACAAGACTACCCATGATGCAGGAGGTTGCCTTGAAGCAGTCCGGGCGGAATATTACAGAAAGCGCTACCGGGAACTGCTACTTGAAGCTGAGAAAGAATGTCCGCCGCCGGATGAATCAAGGAAAAAGAAAAGGGGCAAAACGGCACGATCAAAGGCAAGAAACCTTCTGGAACGCTTGCGTGACTTTGAGAACGAAACGTTACGATTCATGGTTGATCAAAACGTGCCCTTCTCAAACAACCAGGCTGAGAGCGACCTGCGAATGACCAAGGTCCAGCAAAAGATATCGGGATGCTTTCGGTCAATGGATGGTGCCAAAATCTTCTGCCGAATCCGAAGCTACCTGTCCACATGCAGAAAACATGGCGTTACTGCGTCCGATGCCCTATGTCTGCTCTTTCAGGGAAAGTACCCTGCATTTATAGATGTAAAAGAACATTGTGCTGAATAGTTACAAAGAAAGATATCATGGATGATACGCAATTTCCGATTAATACTTTTGCTTATGCTTACGTCATAATCCACGGTCGCCGGCCGCATGCCTTTGAATTGTCTTTGCGGCTCAGTCTCATTCATCGCGTTTCAGCGGTTGGTTAATGTTGAGAGAAATCCCGACATGTCTGGACACAGTTGGGAGCTTTCCAGCAGGATGTGGACGCCTGAGGCCTTTTGGAAGTTCTTTCAGCAGCCCCACGTGGAGCGTTCCCCGCAATCCCGCCATAATTGCTTCTGCGGCGTCGTGACGAAGAGAAGTCGGTCGTGATGCTCCGGACCAGTCAATAACGATGCGGGACAGTTCTTTGGCGTTGCGTTTCGCCAGTGCTCCGCTTTTCTGTTCCCGTTTATACAGAAATGTATACCTCCAGACTTCGGCATCGATCCGGTGAACTGATATCTTTCTACGAAGAGCTTCGTTTTCCCATATATCGGCCAATGCTCCCCCACCTTCGAGGACCAGCCATCTCAGGTCGGGGATACTGTCCAGGAGAGACCTTGTGGCACGTCGGAGCCGAGATACCGTCCCGAAATTGTGCGAACGATACCATATGAGACGTCCCCTGGTGCTGAACAGGGCAAGTCCGGTTTTGATGCCGATATCCACGGCAAGAAGTGATCCTATCATCCTTCATATCCCAAGGGGTTTGTATATTCTGAAAACGACTCTCAACACGCCGCGATTCAATTTCAATTCGTTTCTCAATGCTCAGGTCTAATTTCTTTGCCGATCATGAATCATGGAAATATGGAGCTGCAGGACATAACGGAGGGCCGTAGTTCCGAGTCAGAATTTTTCTGAAAACCATCATGACACATCGGTTACCGAGAGCAAAGGTTTTTTACGACTGCCGCTGCTTTAGAAAGCGAGTGAGGACAACAGATGCTCCCAGGAACCCTCCAAGAATAACGAATGACATTGCAAAAGAGCCTACTTCTCCCAGGAGTCCCATTCCGGCGGGAATAAAACCAGCCCCCATCAGATATGCAAATAAAACAGTGAATGATACGGTGAGACTTCTCTGCTCCGGGGGACATATCGATGACAGCAAACTAAAAGCAGCCGGGAAAAAGCAGACCGACAGCATCGGTTGAAGGAAGATAATAATTACAATGAAGTTTCCCGGTATAATGCCGAGCAATATTGTCATAATTCCGTTAAAGATCAAGACGCACCGTATGGTCATCTTTGGTCCTGCTCTATCGGATATCCAGCCCGCAATGATGGCAATCAGGAGAACGGGGATCCGGGAGAGTCCGATAAGCGAGTTGGCAAGACCACGTTCAATAGCACGTTCAGAGACAAGATACAGCGGCAACATACTGTATATTCCGATACTGGCTGCGATGCCGAGACTGAAAAGAACAGTCATGATCCAGAAATGTCGTTGTCCGAGAAGATTGCTGATGTTTCCATAATTCGGGGAACTACTTGCGAAGGTTTTTCTGGAGCCGAACAGGGCGAAGGAAATGCCCGCAAGGATTGCCATGCTTCCAATCATGATCAGAACTCCCTTCCAGGGAAGGCATTGCATGAGACCTTCCGAAATGAGGGGAGCGGTTATGAATGCCAGGGATGGCGCCAGTTCATGGATTGCTATTGCTTTACCCCAGTGCTTGTACTCGACGATGGCAGTAATCGTCGTCATGCCGGAAGGAAGATACAGCCCTGCCGCCATTCCAAGAGTGAGTAATCCGATACGAATTTCGAGCAGGGAATGAGCAAAAGTGATTCCGAAAAGAGCGAGCCCTGTCGCTATGGAAGATATGGTAATAGTCGTGCGGTGTGATAATAGTGATGAAATAAAGCCGGAACCGAGTAGTGCCATGCTGTAGCCGATGGAAATCATCATAAAGAAGCCGCCCGATTCACCATGTGAGATCCCGAGATCGGGTTCGATGATCGGCAAAAGTGGCGCAAGGATTATCCTGGAAAGAAAGTTAATCCAGAAAATTCCGGTCAGGAAGAGGATGGGACCTGCGTGTGCATAAAATGACTCGTTACGTCTGCTCACATTAATCAAGGATTTGTGTCATCCTTTTGCTGTTGCATGGTTCGGACGTTCTTTTGTTTCGAACGCATCCATAAAGTAATCGTCAAGTATCTGCCGATGGTCGAACACGATCGCACCGGGAAGAGTATCTTTTGTAAAAAAACCGATTTCCGCCGCATCATCGGCGGCCCGTGCCTTCCCCTGTCCATGGGCGATAAAAACAGTGGAAACAGTGTGCTGGCGAGGATCTCGATCGGGGCTCGAATATGTATGGAACTGTTTTATCAGGGTCACATCGAGGGACGTTTCTTCCTTTGCTTCCCGAATGGCCGCATGTTCGAGTGATTCTCCATAATCAACAAACCCGCCGGGCAATGCCCATCCAATCGGTTCATTTTTACGCTTGATCAGGAGAATCCTGCCGCCGTCGCTTTCAATGATGATATCAACGGTGGGCACGGGATTTCGATATACGGTGATTTCGTTTTTACAGATCGGGCAGTGTTGTTTTATTACAGCCATGTCAAAACCTCATGTTATGTGGTATGTACCTGACGTGTTTATTTAAGGTGATGTAATGGTTTATGTCAAGGATGAAACACTAAGCGCCCTGTTGACTCGGCGCGGTGAGTTATGCTTTGAATCGGACACCAAGGTCTGATATAGTCACATGCATCATCCTTTCTGAAATATATTCAAACTGTTCGGAGGGCGTCTGACATGAAGGACAACCGATGGAAGATTGTAACAATCGGTGGGGGGAGCGGACAGTTCGCCCTCCTGTTCGGACTGAGAGATATAGATGGAGTTGATATTACAGCCATTGTGTCAATGGTCGACAGTGGCGGAAGCACCGGCAGATTGCGTGACGAACTGGGCATATTGCCTCCCGGTGACGTACTGAAGTGTGTTCTTGCCCTGTCACCACATCGCGATATTGTGAGGGCCATCCTGTTGAAACGATTCAGCGGAGACGGCCGCCTTCAGGGGCATAATGCAGGGAACATGCTCCTCACCATGCTGGCCGAGTACACAGGCAACTTTCCTACCGGAGTCAAAGCACTCGCTGAAATACTCGATGCGCAGGGCACCATTCTCCCCGTCACCGTCGACAAAGCGACCCTCGTGGCCGAGCTGAATGATGGAAGTCGCATCTACGGTCAGAGCGCCATCGACATACCAAGGGACACACAGCGGGAAAGGATCAAGGATATCTATCTCGTACCTCACCATCACGACTCCATTTCAGCCTACCCGCCTGTCATTGAAGCCATCAACAGCGCCGATTATATCATCATCGGTCCCGGCGATCTCTATACCAGCATCGTTCCCAATCTTATCGTTCCCGGTGTGAAGGAAGCATTCAGGGAGACGAAGGCAACGGTCCTGTACGTCATCAATATCATGACGAAATTCGGCGAAACGCATAATTTCAGCGGGTTCGACTTTGTCAGAAAGGTCGAGGAATACATCGGGAGATCTGTTGACGGAATAATCTACAATGTGACCAGACCAAATCATAAGATACTCAAACAATACCAAAAACATAGGGCAGAGTTTGTTGAAATCGACGACTATGGAGAAGTGTGGGGTAATCGTGCCATATATACATCCGATCTTATGAGCACCGCCAGCGGTATTATCCGTCATGACTCGAAAAAACTGTCATTGCTTATATCGAAAATCATTTTTTCACGAAAAGCCGCCTCATAGTATTGCCTCACCCGAGGGGTGGTAGAAAAACAATTGTGTTGGGATAACTGCTCAATTCGTTCCGTATCCGACAAGAGCCCGAGTATTCAAAATGTGGAATTTTTACTCCCACCCTGAATGGATTTACACGGGTCCCTCCGCCGACAGCTTCCATATTTTCGTAATGCCGGCACCCGGGGATCTCGGACATACTCCCTTCAGGATCGAGGTAAATTCATATTCATACTATTCACCCTTCGTCTTTCGCCTGTATAGTTACCACTCATCACCTCTCCCACACCTTACACCCTGTCTACTTGACCTTCGCGTTTAACCTGTGCCCCGGCCCCGAACATCTTTATGAGTCATTTGGGATATATGCGTGCTTCCACTCCGTCATGAATATCCAGAGTTGGGAGACCAGCATACCGAAAAGCATCAACGTGCATCCCGACACCTGTCGCAGGGACATGGTTTCGTTCAGCAGGAACCAGCCGCCAAGGGCGGCAAACACCGATTCAAGGCTCAGAATAATGGCGGCATGCGCCGGATGAGCCCGTCGCTGGCCGATGACCTGGAGGGTGTATGCAATGCCGACGGACATGACGCCGCCATAGAGAATCGGGACTGCCGCCCGGATCATACCATTCATGGAAAGGTTTTCATACAGCACTGCAACGATCAAGCTGAGAACCGAACAGGTTGCGTATTGAATGAAAGCCAGTCGGTATGAATTCATCTTCGGCGACAGCCATCCGATGATAAGGACGTGACCGGCGAAGAAAACAGCGCACAGGAGTACCAGAAAATCACCAAAGGCAATGGTAAACTGCTGTGACACGCTGAGAAGATAGAGTCCCGCAGAAGCAAGAATGGCCCCGGTCCAGCTGCCCGTCGTGCTGCGCTGTCCGAAGAAAAGGGCAAGAAGCGGCACGATAACGACATACAGCCCGGTAATAAATCCCGCTTTGCCTGCCGTCGTATAAACGAGTCCAACCTGCTGGAGAGATGCTCCCCCGAAAAGCATCAACCCGGCGGCGGCACTGCCGGCAACCAGCGTCTTGACATACTCGGGATTATCGGAAGTCGAACGGTTGTCACTCCCCCTGCGTGTTTTTATCATGAGAGGAAGCAGCACCAGACAGCCCAGAGCGAACCTTATTCCATTAAAGAGAAAGGGTCCGATATAATCCATACCCACCCGCTGAGCCACAAAGGCGAAGCCCCATATGATTGCAGTGGTGAGTAAAATTGTGTCTGATTTGAACGTAACTGAGTTCATCATGCCTTTGTATGTCTTATATCAGGCTCCGCAAGATGCAGGCACAGACGATACACGGTTGGCAATAATGAGTCAAGATGATAAGGACATCATACAGAGGAAGTTCACTGGGGCGACGGCACGATGAGAGCACGACGCCGAGTATCCCGAACCACCTCAGAGGAGGCCGCTACGGCATCTGCATTGATACGGCGCTTGCAGCGGGCAGATAAAACCGTCGGGCGTAATCCTTGACCATGCGATCTGCATTGAAACGCCATCCGAGACTCTGGATCCCCTGCTTCATCATCCTGACCCAATGATGGGGAGTCCCGTCGACACCCTTGTCATAATAAATTGGTATCACTTCTTTTTCGAGTGTCTCATACAGAAACTCGGCGTCCCGCTGGAATTGAATACTTTCGTCGTTGTGCATTCCACCATGGCCAATGGCAAATCCATTCATACCGTCATATGCTTCATTCCACCAGCCGTCAAGGACCGACAGGTTTAATCCTCCGTTAAGAACCACCTTCTGACCGCTCGTGCCGCATGCTTCAAGCGGTCTCCGTGGATTATTCAGCCAGACATCAACACCCTGCACCAAGTGGCGTCCCACATTGTAATCGTAATCCTCGACAAAAACGATCCTGCCCCGATAGGCGGGATCAAGGCTGTAATGGACAATGCGCTGCAACAACTGCTTGCCTGCATCATCCCTGGGGTGTGCCTTTCCTGCAAAAATGATCTGGATGGGCCGATGGGGATCTCCAATGAGTTTCGCAAGACGCTCGGGATGGGATAAAATAAGATCTCCCCGTTTATAAGTCGCAAATCGCCGCGCACAGCCGATGGTTAGAATATCCGGGTCAAGGATCCGATCGAACTGTTTGCGCTTTTTATCATGCTCCAGACGCTCGGCCTGCAATTGTAATCTGCGCCGGACGAAACGGATAAGCCGCATTTTCAGGCTCTGGTGTGTTTCCCACAATTCTCCATCATCGATATCCACTATTCTTTCCCATATATCGGCGTGCCCCATCCGAGTTGACCAATCCTGGCCGAGACGTGTTTCATACAACTGGTTCATGGGAGGCGCAAGCCACGATAAAGCGTGGACGCCGTTGGTAATATGTCCGATAGGCACTTCCCCTTCAGGGCGCTCCGGCCAGAGAGAATGCCACATCAAACGGCTCACTCCTCCGTGAATCGCCGAAACACCGTTCGCCCGGCAGGAGTTCTTCAGGGCAAGAACAGTCATGCAGAAAGGTTCTGTCGTGTCACCGGGGTTGACGCGGCCCAGAGCCATGAATTCATCATGAGTCAGGCCCAGTTGTTCCCGCATGAGACCGAGATTATCTTCCATAAGTTCGGCAGAAAAACGATCGTGACCGGCGGCGACAGGGGTATGGGTCGTAAAAACAGTATAGAGAGAAACGCGTCGACGTGCCCGGTGAAAGGAAATCTGATCATACTCCATAACTCTGCGGACCTCTTCGAGGATGGCGAATGCACTGTGCCCTTCATTCAAATGGAACACGCCGGGAATAATATTGAGCGCCTGAAGGATTCGTGCCCCCCCGATGCCAAGCAGCAGTTCCTGTCGAATACGCAGCCTGTCGTCACCTCCATAGAGTCGCGATGTTAATCGGCGATCATCAGCAGTGTTGCCCTCTATGTTTGAATCGAGGAGCATCAGGCGGATTCTCCCTATCTGTACTTCCCAGACACGAGACAGAAGGAAGCCGCTCCGTGCATCGATACGAATAATTAACGGATCCCCATTCAAATCTTTCACAGGGGACAACGGCAGCATTGCGACATCCAGATCTGTGTACGCTTCTTCCTGCCAACCCTCCCCATTCATGCGCTGGATGAAATAGCCCTGGTCATACAGCAGCCCGATCCCGATCAAAGGAATTCCCAGATCCGATGCGCTTTTGAGATGGTCTCCCGCCAGAATGCCCAGTCCGCCCGAATATATGGGAAGCGATTCATGCAGGCCGAACTCTGCGGAAAAGTAGACCACGGGCCGACTGCGCAAACTCCCGCAGTGTATGTTTCCCCACGTTTTTTTCTTATCGAGATATTCATTCAGCCGACGGAAGGCATAGTTTATCCGACTGTGGAGCACAAGGTCGGAGGCGCGTTCTTCGATTTCTTCCGGTGCAATCTGAGAGAGAAACGCTATCGGGTTATGATCCACCTCCCGCCATATCTGCGGATCGAGGTCGGTAAAAATACTTATAACCTCCGGATGCCACGTCCACCAGAGATTACGGGCCAATACGCTGAGTCTTTCATGAAGATGTTTGATCGGATCCGTCATATGCTGCCCCCTGTGGTTTATTACGTAATAGAAATTACTGCGGCATCGAAAAGATTTTGCCGCATCCGTTTTATTTTTCGCCGTTTACTATAAGTTCGTTCATACAAAGAACTTCTGCTGTGATCATCTCCTGTGTCGGCGGAATACGCTTTAAAGGTAAAGGGACCGTCACGAGACAGCCGTCATGCCCGAAAAAACCGCCGGCGGGAGGTCCTGAACGGTTGTATCTTTTCAACCCTGTTTTGACGTTTATATCAGGTGCAACGAAATATTCAAGTAAAAACAAATCATTCGACACTTCATTCAGCAGGACGCATGCGCCAGGTAATCAACGGCGTACTGAGTCCCGCTTTCACGGATTTGTGGAATTTCCTATAAGAGCAGGGGCTTAAGACAATCATCAGCCATATTCGTTTCCCATCAGCCCGCTGAAAACAACCATATGCGGCATTTCCCTTGAATTTCAGAGGATTTTATATTGTGCTTCACAGTGAAAATGTCATAAATAACAGTATGGAGAATGGCGATTGTAGCGCTATATGCCGGTGCAATCGATATGATAACAGCCAACGGATTGAGTAGGCGAAATCACCGAGAGGAGGTATGAGAATAATGTCACTCCATGCATTAGCAGGCAAACCGGCTCCGCACTCCATGCTCATCGATGTTCCCCGAGTCGTAAGCAGTTATTATCGTTTGCACCCCGACATAACGGATGCAACTCAGTGTGTCGCGTTCGGAACATCAGGGCACCGGGGTTCGTCACTGAGAAAGAGCTTTAACGAGGATCATATTCTCGCCACAACCCAGGCAATCTGCGACTTCAGAAAGTTACGGGGCATCAGCGGACCGCTTTTTCTCGGGAAGGACACCCATGCACTCTCGGAGCCGAGCCATGCTACGGTACTGGAAGTTCTTGCCGCCAATGACGTCGACGTTATGGTGCAGAAAGAATGCGGATACACCCCGACTCCCGTCATTTCACATGCCATCCTTGTCTATAATAAAGGAAGAAAAACCGGCCTGGCTGACGGGATTGTCATTACTCCCTCTCATAATCCTCCCGAAGACGGCGGCATCAAATATAATCCTTCTCATGGCGGACCAGCCGACGTAGATGTAACCGAGTGGATAGAAGAACAGGCCAACAGCCTTATCAGGGATAGAAGCAGAGCGGTAAAAAGGATACCCTATGAAAAGGCGCTCAATGCGTCAACCACCTACGAATACGACTATATCATCCCCTATGTGAATGACCTTCATACCATCATCGACATCGATGCCATACGGTCGTCCCATATAAAGATCGGCGTCGATCCACTGGGCGGCGCATCGACACCCTACTGGAACCCCATTGCAGAAATACATAATCTTGATATTCATGTCGTCAATCCCGTCGTCGATCCCACCTTCGGGTTTATGACCGTCGACAAAGACGGGAAAATCAGAATGGATTGCTCCTCCCCATATGCAATGGCGGGACTGATCGGATTGAAGGACACTTACGACATCGCTTTTGGGAATGACCCCGACGGGGATCGACACGGCATCGTCACCAGAAGTGTCGGCCTCATGAATCCGAATGCATACCTTGCCGTGGCCATTTGGTATCTCTTTCAGCATCGACCCGGATGGAGTGATCTCGCGGCGGTCGGAAAAACCCTGGTAAGCAGCGGTATGATCGACCGTGTGGCTCAGCGGTTGAACAGGAAGCTGTCGGAAGTCCCGGTGGGCTTTAAATGGTTCGTCGACGGACTGATCGACGGCTCTTACGGATTCGGCTGTGAAGAAAGCGCCGGTGCATCATTCCTCCGCAAAGATGGGACCGTCTGGACAACCGATAAGGATGGGATCATCATGGATCTTCTGGCTGCTGAAATGACGGCGGTCATGGGACGTGATCCCGGCGAATTATACAAAGAATTGACTGACCAACTCGGAACACCCCTCTATGAACGACTTGACGTCCCGGCAACACCGGAACAGAAAACGGTTCTTAAAAAACTTTCGCCGGACCACGTTCATGCATCAACGCTGGCGGGTGATCCCATACTGTCCGCTCTGACGGAAGCGCCGGGGAACAATGCTCCTATCGGCGGTTTGAAAATCGTATCTCAAAACGGCTGGTTTGCCGCACGGCCGTCGGGAACGGAAGATGTATATAAAATCTACACGGAGAGCTTCAAAGACCGGGAACATTTATCGAGAATACAGGAAGAGGCCATCGCCATTGTTAATGAAACATTCAGCGCCCATGGCGTAACGTGATGATGCACAATCGACGCTGTGGAGAGTATACCGGCGATGGAAAGACAGCGCTGTAAGACGGATACGTCGCTGGAGCGATCAGTCGCTATGGACAGTGCCGTAAAGAAAAGGAGGGGTAAGGAACCCTTTGCCTTCGTCTCCGGCGAGAGCAAAAGTACATCAGTCAAGCAATTTTTCGGGTGAGTTTACACCCCGACACGACCGTTCCCGTGCTGCTGTATCGTTTCTGATTAGGTTGCCGGCTAATCATTAATATTTGATTTTGCTGTCTCAACAGCGAGTTCTCTGTCTTTAGTGTACATCCACCACTGTGGTTGGTTCGTATGCGCGCCTGTTTCTTTTTTCCGTCCCCGGGAATAATACCAATGGCCGAATCTCTCGACAGTAGCAAACGGGTGCCGGCCGGTGCAGAGAACGCTGCATGGTCGAATCTGCTTGAAAAAAATGGTTTCTTCAGGATCTTCCTCTCTCGTTAGATCATCGGGCACAACTATGTGTGTAACATCGACGCCTTCCGATTCTTTTTCGTCCAGCCATTCTGAAATCGTCACATATCCCTCTCTTTTTAAATCTACAGCATATTTACTCCGACATGTCTCACCATATAACATTACAAAATAAAGTATAAAGAGGCCTGTATTCGATTTCAGGTCGATGGGGCTGATTGTGGTTCTTTCAGCTCCAAACCGCAGTTTCCAAGGGGAGAATCTCATTGACGCACAAGAGTTTCATTCCTCAGAATACACAGGGGGACGATCATTGAAATCGTCCCCCTGCAGAGCGGCGGATTGCAGGAATGGCCTTTTATTTAATGGGGTTCAATTCGACCCGTCTGTTTTTGGCCCGGCCATCAGCCGTGGCATTGGACGCAATCGGGTTATCCATGCCGAAACCCCGGCAAGTGAGGCGAGTCCTGTCGATTCCCTCCGAAGCAAAATATTCCAGGACGGAGGCCGCCCGATTCTGAGACAGCATCCTGTTCAGTTCGGCTGAGCCGGTGCTGTCGGTGTGGCCCTGGATTTCAATTTTCAGCTCTGGATTTTTGTCCATAATATCAACGACTTCATTGAGAATCGCGTATGATTCCGGCCTGATCGTTGCCTTGCCGATGTCGAAGCGAACATCTTTGAGAACCCAGCATCCTCGTTCGTCAACCCGGGCACCGATGGGCGTACCGGGGCACTTGTCCAGATAATCGGGAACGCCGTCGCCGTCACTGTCAAGGGGGCACCCGGAGCTGTCCACGGCAACTCCCGCCGGCGTATCGGGACATCTGTCCAGATAATCGGGAACGCCGTCGCCGTCACTGTCAAGGGGGCACCCGAAGCTGTCCACGGCAACTCCCGCCGGCGTATCGGGACATCTGTCCAGATGATCGGGAACACCGTCACCGTCGCTGTCAAGGGGAGCCCGTGCCGCCGCTTCTTTGGTACCACCGAAGAAAATGCTCAGCCCCACCGTATACAGCAGGTTGTTGTATGTCGAATCGAACGATATGACATGCCGCACATCTCCCCGAAGAGCGATTGCCTCGGTAATGAAATACTTGAGCCCGCCGCCGTAATTGACGAGGGGATCATTGTCGTTGCCTCCGCTGCGATCAAAGTAGATGCCGCCGACGCCGGCCGCCACGTAGGGAACAAATCTCTCGGTCGCGTTGAAATGATACAGACCATCAAGCCGATAGAGATATGCCTTGATGTCTCCCTTGCCCGCATCGGATTTTGTGTTGACGTAGTTGAACACGGCCTCGGTACCCCAATTCCTGTCGAAATTGTATCCGAAACCAAGACCGAAGGCGGGCCTGTTTTTGATGTCCTGGTTCCCTTCAAAAATGTATCCGCCGATCATGGGTGATACGGTGAAGGTGCCAGCCTCCATTTCAGCAGACGCTCCGCCGGCAAGGCACACAACAGTGAGCCATGCCAGGGTAATCAATAAAACTGAATGTCGTTTCATCGCTTTCCTCCTTGTCTTTTAATTTTATTGGGTCACTTTTTCTTCCTTTAAAATCGGCATGACATGCTCCGCCCGGCATGGAAGTTCATCGTGTTACAACAGAGCCCCTTTAAGGAGATTCATGACAGCCGTACCCCCCTCCGACTTTGCGTAGTCAAGAATTATGGGGACAAATTTACTCACCATATCGGCATCCATTCCGAGCTTTGAAAAGCTGCCGGCCAAACTGCTCATGGCAGCCGCTGAACCGGACTGACCGCCCGACAATGATTTTAAACCACTGATGAGCCCGGAAGAACCTTCCGCTTTGGGAGCAGCCGAGATCAGGGAATCTACCCCGGGGAGCGCCTTGGTAACTTTTGAAAAATCATCAGCGCTCAACGCGGCCTTTGCGTATTCGAAAACAGCGCCGGCTCCTCCGGATGCCTGTTCCCCCGTAACCCCAAGTTGATCCGTAAGAGCTTTGATCAATACATTGGTATCGGCATGCACCGGACACACCGCACCGAACATGAAAAAAACCAGCATCGGCAGATATAGCCTGCAAAGTACTTTCATCATTTGATCCTCCCGCAATTTATTCGTCCCGTTCCACATATGTAGAAACCATGATTATAACTTCGGTGGAAAAGGTAATGAGCCTCCCACATTGTTTGTTCGCCATATTATGAATCTCAGGTTGAAATCGCCTTTGTCTTCCCTTATATGTACTGCGTTTTGCGTGCTGTTTAAAGCTCTGAAGTGCAATTCGGGCAACGCATCGCCTTAATCGGGATAGCGGTAAAGCATTTTGGACATTCCTTGGTTGTCGGTTCGACGACCGCCGCTTCCTCTTTTTTCTTTAAACGGTTCATCTGCTTTATAACCATGAATATCGCAAAGGCCACAATAGTAAAGTCCAGGACAGTATTAATGAATATACCATACTTAATAGTGACTGCCTCCGCCGCGGCGGTCTTCTCCTTCAGCGTAATTGCGAGATGAGAGAAGTCGACATTGCCTAAAAGCAAGCCGATCGGCGGCATGATGACGTCATTCACAAAAGAACTGACGATCTTTCCAAATGCCGCTCCGATGATGATACCGACGGCCATGTCGACGACGTTGCCACGCATGGCGAATTCTTTGAATTCTTTAAGCATTCCCATATTTATTCTCCTTATCATAGTAGTACTTCAGCAGGACTGCACCCCACAGCACACCGGCAGCGATACGCGCTGCAGTCCCTGCTCTTTTCTTAAACTTTTGCACAGTGAACGACGTCCTCATGTACATGCCCTCGATCGTGCCACGCCGTATCACGCGCACACCGGCAAGATCTGCGGACGCGGCGCAGCTCCGGGGATTGCCAAAAATTTTTAGACAACGAACATCAGTATTCAATCGATCGGGGCAGCGATTTTGCCTGCTCAATCCATTTTATCACCTGGGATTCGGAAGGAAGCCGGCGGGTTAGCTTTTTCTTCTCATTCACGTCGGCCATCGCCTGCGTGAGGTTTGCGGCATTGCGTCGCGCCAGTTCGGGCACCGTATCAACACCTGCGGCTTCGAGCAACTCGGCGAACTCCGACCCGACACCACGAATTCGGTAGAGGTCAACCATGTTTGCAAACTTGAGTATCTGTGCTTCTGAGAGACCGGATTTCTGAGCAATTTCCTTCCTGTCCTTGGGGGTACGGCACTGAACCAACAGTGAATCGGTGTCTTTTACACCTGCTGCGCGGAGTTTTTCTCCCGTTGCCTTACCAATGCCCTCAACATCTTCAATTTTGTAGTTAGCCATGATGCGTTCCTTTCTTTGGTTTTTAATACTGTTCTCTGCTTATTTGGGCAGCAAATTTCTCTGACGCCGGGGGAGTCCGTGAATCACATGTTTACACAATCTCCATAACTGCTCTCGATCTCATTCCCGTGCTAACGGGAATCTGGCAATCATAATCCGTTATTGATTCTCATCTTCGCGAGAATGACGGAACGGCTTGATTATGTTTACATCTCGGCGTGTCACCCTCGCCTGCTTTTCCCGGTTTATGTGACGGTGTCTTGTTTAAGCCGTGTCAAACCGTTTATCCTTCTGAACTTTCTCCCCCGGAGCGGATCATATTTGATCTCCGCCTCGTCGCACAGTGCCCTCAGTGCGCCCAGCAAGATCTTGAAACTCTCTTTACTGAGGTGCCTCTGCAGATCCTCGTCCGTCTCCCAATCATCGATGATGATAAAACGGTTTGGTTCCTCCCTGTACTCGTACATCTGTGATCCCCTGATTCCCGGTTCCGCAAGCCTTTCCTTCTGCAGGGAGCGCATGGCATCGAAAAATTCACTTCGCGTTTCCGGCCACACCTTTGCAATGACTGTCATGCTTACCATGAACACTCTCCTCCAAGAGAGATGAATGGCATCCGCTATCTTAATAATAGCAACACCGATGCCACTGGCAAGCAGTTAAGAAAAAAACAACATAACAATCTGATTTGAATGATTATTCGTTAAAGACAGAGGATGGCCGCCAGGAAATCGGCGTGATTGTGTCCTTTGTATTGCGCAAATTCCGTCGGATTTGATGGGTTCCGTTTAATGCAACGGAAACCGGCTGCCCATGTTATGATGTTGTGGTGTCCCTGCGAGAATAGGAAAAAGACGTTATGATGTTCACGGTCTCTCGATATCGAGCTTCCGCATGCGGCTTCTCAACGTACTCGGGTTCATGCGAAGAACCCGGGCGGCCCCCCGCTCCCCTTCGATTCTCCATCCCGTTTGATGCAATGCCTTGAGGATGTAGTCCCGCTCCATATCGACAAGGCCCTTCGGCTCTTGTGCCTCGTCCCCTTGCGGCACGGTTTTCCGTTCGGAATCAACAGGGAGGAACATAAGATGCTCGGTAATCCGAAGCTCGGGTCCGCTGCTCACGATGACCGCCCGTTCAATGACATTGATCAACTCCCGTACATTGCCGGGCCATGTATAGTCTTCGAGAGTTTTCATGGAATCCTGAGCTATCGTTTCAATGCGCTTGCCATAACGCTTGCTGAATCTGCCAGTAAAAAATTCCACCAGCAGCGGTATGTCCTCTTTCCTCTGCCTGAGAGGGGCGAGAGTCACGGGGAAAACATTGATCCGGTAGAAAAGATCCTCTCTGAATCGTCCGTTTTTGATTTCTTTCTCCAGATTGCGGTTGGTGGACGCTATCACCCTGACATCCACTTTAACCGGGTAGGGACTGCCCAGATACTCAAACTCTCCGTCTTCGATGACTCTCAGCAGTTTTGCCTGTAATTCTATGGGGAGCTCACCGATTTCATTCAGAAATATCGTACCGCCATGGGCCAGTTCGAAGCGGCCGATCTGTCGTACGGTGGAGCCGGTGAAGGCTCCCTTTTCCCTGCCGAAGAGCTCGCTCTCGATGAGGTTTGCCGGCAGACTGGCGCAGTTGACATTCACGAACGGCTTATCCCTGCGGGTACTCTCCCGGTGAAGGAAGCGAGCAAAGATGTCCTTCCCTGTTCCCGTCTCTCCGGTGAGGAGCACTGTTACGTCCGTTCTGGCTGCCTGTCGAATCCTGTGAATGGCGTATTTCATGGGATCGCTCGTGGCGATAATATCTCCGTGCCCATCTTTTAATTCGATTTCATCACGAAGGTAGATGTTCTCGGCCTCCAGCTTCTCTTTCATCACCTTGATTGTGTTAAAGGCTTTCTTCAGTTCTTTCTCTGACCGCTTTCGGTCGGTTATATCTCTGAATATGCTGAGCAGATGCGGATTGCCGTCAAGTTCGAACGGCGCCGAATTCACATCTGCTAAAAAAACGCTTCCGTCCCGGCGTTTCACCGCAACATCTGAGCTCAGGGAAAGCTCACCGTGCACGAGTTTTTGGAACTGCAGTTTGACCTTATCCAGATCCTTGGCCGGATGAACATCGGCAACGGAGAGGCGTTCAATCTCTTCGGCGGAGCAGCCGAGCATGTGACACATAGCGTTATTGGCCATGACAAATCGTCCGGATTTTCCGTCCGCGATGAGAATGCCGTCGACGGCGCTCTCGAATACGGTCCTCAAGGTCCTTTCCGATGTCCGCAGGGCATCTTCGATCTTGGATCGTTCCTGGATTTCCTTTTCCAGTTGCGATACCTTCTCCTCAAGCTTCCGCACCAGCCGTTCATTATAGAGCATAAGCATTTCATCATCCTGAAGCGGCTCCACCGTCGAAACGGTGCCGGGTTCTCGGACGGTCGCCATTACCTCCTGAATCGATTCAATAAACACCTCAGGCTCACAGGGCTTGACAATGAAACGGTTCGCGCCGATCTTCATGGCGAACTCCTCATCCTGGCCGCTGATATATGTTGAAGTGTAAATGATGAAGGGGATATGGCGCAGGTCGCTGTCAGTCTTGACTTCTCTACACAACTGAAAGCCGTCCATAACCGGCATGAGGATGTCGCTGATGATCAAATCGATCCACCCGGCCCTGAGTTTTTCAAGCGCCTCGACACCGTTTGGGGATGACTGCACATCATGACCGTGTCCTTTGAGCAGGACCTCTAAAAAATAACGGTTCTCTTCCTGATCATCTACAATAAGAATGTTCATTGTCTTTCTCCGGCATCCGTAATTGATGTTTGATGGTTCACAATGTTCACAATCATCAATCAAAAATATCGTCTGATTTCCTCGACGAACGTTTCCGGATCAATCGGTTTTTCGATGTAACCGGTGGCGCCTGCCTCCATGATCCGTTCCCGGTCTCCCACCATGGCATAAGAAGTCACGGCGATAATGGGGGTTCCCTTGAGCTCACGACGAGCTTTAAGCTCAGCAGCCACAGCAAGGCCGTCCATTTCGGGAAGCTGAATGTCAAGGAGGATCGCCTTCGGCCGGTGGGCCATGGCCATTTGGATGCCGTCCCGGCCGTTTCGGGCCTCAATAACCGTAAGACCTTTTTTTTCCAGCAGAAAACGCATCAAATAAAGATTCTGTTCGTCATCTTCGATGATCAGCACCGTGTCGCTCATGATGATGCTCCTGAATGGATCGGAAAGCGGATGGTAAAGGTGCTGCCCTGACCCCACCGGCTTTCCACAGCGATATCACCACCCATCATCTCCACCAGTTTTTTGCAGATGGACAACCCCAGACCGGTCCCTTCGTATTTTCGCGCCAAACCGGTATCGATCTGATGAAAGGGCTGGAAAATATTTTTCAGTTGTTCCGCCTGTATTCCAATCCCCGAATCCGAAACGGACAGACAATACCGACCATTCTCAGCGTGACATAAGACAGTCACATGACCTTTTTCGGTGAATTTTACGGCATTATTGAGAAGATTGAGAATAATCTGTTCCAGACGACGCTGATCCGTGGTTACGGTTCCAATATCCCGAGCCACATCCATCTTCAAATCCAGCCCTTTCTTTTCAGCCAGCGGCGAAACCAGTTTTACCATTTTTTCAATCGATGCCGTCAAATAAAAGGAGGTTGCTGAAATAGTCAGCTGGCCCGCTTCTATTTTGGAAATATCCAGCACATCATTAATCAGGGCCAGAAGATGGCGGGCGCTGCCCTGCACCATGCTCATCTGCTTGTGCTGCTCAGGATTCAATGGCCCCGCCAATCCCTGCAGCATAATGCCTGTGAAGCCGATGATCGAGTTAAGTGGCGTGCGCAATTCGTGTGACATGGTGGCAAGGAAGGAGGACTTGATCCGGTCGGCTTCACGGGCTTTTTCCACGGCGGCAGCGAGCTCAGCCGTCCGCCGGGCGATGCGCTGTTCCATGTCCTGATTGACCTTTCTCAGTTGCCGGGTGCGCTCGTTCACCTGGTACTTCAAAAAAATGCTTCCCGCCACGCTCATGATAAGAATAACGCCTGCAACCCATCCAAGTGTTCCGACCCATACCGGTAATTTGAAACGGACCTCCTCTGAAATCCATCGTTTCAGCGACCCATAATAAATCGATCCAGGATCACTCTTGATATTTAAAATATGTTTATCAATGGCATCCAGCATCTCTATGGGGCTGTTTTTCGATGCCGCGAAAAAAAGGGTGGAAGGGTTAAAAACTACCGTCGTATCCTCAAGTCCGTATTGTTTCGCGTGCATCACTCCATAAAAACGGTTGGTAATGGCGGCATCAGCTCCATTCATGGCAACGATCTCAAAAATGGTTCTATAGTCCGGTACAGAGATGATGGTCGCATCGATTCCGAAGCCCGCCGTGAGCCGGATAAATGCTGCCTGCTGAACCGATTGATTAAGGACGGCGATTCTCTTTCCACCGAGATCCAGTATCGATCGGATTCCGCTGCCCTTGCGGGCGTAAACCTGAAACCAGGAAGAAAGAACCGGCTCATTGTGAAAAGCATATATTTCAGCCCGGTCGGAGGTATAGGCAACATCGGGCATGAGATCGATGTCCCCGTTCCTCAAACGGTCCAAACCTTCAGTCCAGGTTCCGGGCACATAGCGAAGAGACCAGCCTTCTTTCTCAGCGATATGTTCAATGATATCAACAAAGATACCGGCAGGTTTGCCGGATTCCGAGATGAACACCTTTGGCGCATTTTCATAAACGCCGACCGTTACAGTCCGATTGTCGGAGCGTGCCAATGAGACCCTGAAGGATAATACAATCAATATAACAATGGGGAATATTAAAAAGACTCGCAGATGATGACCTGTGCTTTTAATGTTCATCATTACACGACTCATGGTGGATAAAAGCAATGAAAAGTTAATTTCCCAAACGTATTGCAATTACCTCTTCAATAGAACAGAGTCAAGGTAAAACGATTATTGCACATATCACAACAGGAGATGGGTCATGAACATATGGTGTGATGGGCTGCCTCCCAAAATACTCATTTGAGCGGTTTAATACGGACAAGGCCTGCCGGAAGACAGGCGGTCCTTGTGGCACAATAACAGCAACTGCGCCCTTGCCGGTGCGCACCGCATGGCAAACAAAATTCGGGTGCTTGCAACCGGACATTTTGTATAAGTCTCATCTTGGGAGTTTTTCAACGCTCGTCAACGATCTGCGGGGAAGGCGCATCTCCGAGTACGAGATCAGATCAGGTACCTATGGTGCAATGCACATTGCCCTTGACGCTAACGGCACGACCGAAAAAGGCCTGCTGCCGGTCTGTCTGAAACCGGTTTTATCGAGGGACAATTGATCAATCGAGAAAGACCTTACGGGCATGCTTTTTTCCGAATTCAATGACTCGACATAAATTCGACAGACAGGTCGGGAAAATAACCAGCACAGTTTCAGCACAGTCGGCAAAAAAAGGGGCAAGTAAGTGCTTAACTTCTCTTAACCCCTTGATTTTCCTGGCGCGCCCAGAAGGATTCGAACCTTCGACCTTCGGATTCGTAGTCCGACACTCTATCCAGCTGAGCTATGGGCGCACAGCACATAAATATGGCGGAGAGAGGGGGATTCGAACCCCCGGTACACCTTTTGGGGCGTACAATCGCTTAGCAGGCGATCGCTTTCAGCCGCTCAGCCATCTCTCCGCGTAATATTTTCAATAATTCGCCGGTGGGTCTGTGTCACTGCCGCTGTGGTCCGCTTCACTCATACTCCACTGTCACATCGTATTTTAAATGGCGGAGGGAGCAGGATTCGAACCCGCGAACCTTTCGGTTAACGGTTTTCAAGACCGCCGCCTTCGACCTCTCGGCCATCCCTCCGTTGTTCGCCATCTTACTTAACGGAAGTTATCCTGTCAACACCATTCATATACGGAATCAACACGTCGGGAACGACAACGCTTCCGTCTTTCTGCTGATAATTTTCCAGCACCGCCACGACAGTTCGACCGACGGCAAGGCCCGAACCGTTCAGTGTATGGGCAAATTCCACCCTGCCATTCTCTTCTTTTCGATATCTGATTCCCGCCCTCCGGGCCTGAAAATCTTCAAAATTACTGCAGGATGATATCTCCCGGTAGGTCCCCTGCCCCGGCATCCATGCTTCAATATCATACGTTTTAGCCGACGAGAATCCCAGATCCGCCGTGCAGAGGCTGACCGTCCGGTAGTGAATGTTGAGCCGCTTTAAAACTTCTTCCGCATTCAAAGTCAGTTTTTCCAACTCATCATATGACGTTTCAGGCTTTGAGAATTTCACCAACTCAACCTTGTTGAATTGGTGCTGCCTGATCAGTCCTCTCGTGTCCTTCCCGTAGGAACCTGCTTCCGCTCTGAAACAGGGGGTATAGGCCACGTAATACAGCGGGAGATCCCTCTCATCGATGATTTCCCCGCTGTGGATGTTCGTGACGGGGACTTCCGCCGTAGGAACCAGGTAATAGTCCGTCCCCGACACTTTAAAGAGATCTTCCTCGAACTTCGGCAGTTGTCCCGTCCCGGTCATGCTGTGGCTGTTTGCCATGAAGGGAGGAAGAACTTCCAAATATCCATGATCCGATGTGTGAAGATCGAGCATGAAATTGATAAGTGCCCGTTCCAGCCGAGCGCCCAATCCCCAGTAGAGGGTAAACCGGGCTCCCGTAATCTTCGCTCCCCGCGCAAAATCAAGGATCCCCAGATCTTCACCGATATCCCAGTGAGGTTTCGCTTCGAAATCAAATTTCGGCTTCTCTCCCCATGTTCTGACGACGGGGTTATCGTCTTCCCCTTCACCGTAAACGACCGATTCGTGGGGAACATTGGGTATAATCATTATCAATTCGTTAAGGGTCGCTTCCGTTTCTTTCAAACCGTCGTCGAGGGTCTTTATGCGCGACGAAACATCACCCATCCGGGAGATAAGCGCGGATGCATCTTCCTTATTCTTCTTTAACCGTCCGATTTCCTTGGAAACGGTATTTCGCTCGTTCCGCAGGGCTTCCACTTCCCGGAGAATATCCCGCCGTCTCTGATCCAGGACGACAAACCTCGAAAAGTCTATATCCTGGCCACGTTCCAGCATTTTCCTGCGGAGCAGATCAACATTATCTCTGACAAATTTCATGTCAAGCATTGCATTACCCCTTCAGTGTCCCTCCTAGAGGGTTATTTTCCCTACCATTTTGATAATGCTAAGTCAATACAAAATGCGGCGGCGTCAGCCGATCGACTCCCATAAATTCACGGGTTTATGGTCTTTTTCATGATGCTTTCCGCAGCAATTTTCTTCGAACTATCCTGAGCACCGCAGCAATTTCCGAATTTTTAAATAGAAACGACGACGCAGCAAATACCACGATCCCGATCATAACGGCTGCACAGAGAAAAAATGTTCGTTCACTGAATGATGCGTCATTGCTCCACGGAATAATCAAGTTGACTCCTCCCATCGATACCGCCATGAAGAGTGACGACACGACCGTCCCGGCACACGACCGGTAAAACGCGCTGTCCAGAAAGTTCCCTATTTTACTCCTTAATGTGACAGAGAGGACGATGACATTGACGGCAGAAGAAATCGAGGTGGCGAGGGCGAGACCTCCATGCTTCATCGGGAACATGAGACTGAGCCCGGCCAGCACGTTGACCACCAGCGCCAGAACGGCGACTTTCACCGGCGTCTTGGTGTCCTGAAGCGAGTAAAACACGGGGACAATGACCCGTATCAGCGAAAAAGCCCATAGTCCGACACTATACCACAGCAATGCATCTGCGGTTTGAGCGGTTCTGAAGGCGTCAAAGGCGCCACGCTCGAAAAGAACCGATATGATTGGAACCCTGAGAACAATCAATGCAACCATGGACGGAATTGTGACAAAAAGCATCAGTCGCAGTGAAAATGAAATCGTCTCCTTCAGTTTTTCTATTTGACCGTTCGCCATGTGCTCTGAAAAGCTTGGGAGTGCGGCTGTGCCGATAGCAACGGCAAACACTCCCAGGGGAAGCTGGACCAGTCGGTCCGCATAGTACAGATAGGAGACACTGCCGATTGCAAGAAATGACGCGAGGAGGGTACCGACGAGAACATTGATCTGATAGACAGCGGCGCCGAAGACCGCCGGCCCCATAAGCATGCCGATTCTTTTAATGCCGGGATGGTTGAAATGGAAGTTCGCCCGTATACTCACCCCCATTTTTTTTAAAAAGGGAAGCTGCATTGCCAGCTGAAGTATTCCTCCGATCAACACACCCACGGCCAGGGCGGTAACCGGTTCATCGAAGAAATCCCTGAGCAGAAAGACAGCGGCGATCATCGACAGATTGAGAACCAGCGGCGCCAGGGCCGGTGCGGCAAAGTGCCTGAGAGAATTAAGAATCCCCATGCACAGCGCTACCAGCGAAATGAAAAATATGTAGGGGAACGTGAGACGGGTCAGATTCACCGTCAATTCAAATCGGTCGGGCGTTTCAATAAATCCCCAGCCGATAATCCTGACAACCCAGGGAGCAAACACAACCCCGATAATCGAAACGACTGCAAGAATGATCGAGAGGAGCGTAAAGGCGATATTTGCCAGTTCAAGGGCGTCATCACGGGATTTTCTTTTCAGATATTCAGTAAAAATAGGAATGAATGCGATGGTGAGCGAGCCTTCGGCGAACAGTCGCCGCAGCACGTTGGGGATTCTGAATGCTACAAAAAAGGCATCAGTCGCCGCACCTGCTCCGAAAAAAGCGGCAATGACGACATCTCTCAAATATCCGAAAATTCGGCTGAGGAACGTGGCCAAACCCACAACCGACGCTGCTTTTGTAACGCGGGAGTTCTCTGTTTCTATCGGCTGGCTGTTTTCATTCATCAGTGAATGTGCATGGGCACGTCCCGGTTACGTCGGAATGATCGACTCAATATCTTTTGTGGTTAATCCGGTTACGGCAACCGATTTATTTTTCGATTTCCTGCCGGCGATTATGGAAATTCTGTTCCGCTTCACCCCAAGGGCATCGGAAAGAAATCGTATGCATTCCTCATTTGCCTGTCCTTCGATGGGAGGCGCGGTGATCTTGAGTTTCAATGCATCATTCTGAATTCCCGCGATCTCGCATCGCGATGAACGAGGCAGAACACGGATATTGAATACGACACCGTCGGTTGTTTCTTTAATCGAAATCATGACTCAGAAAATCGACTGTTTCTTCCGATTCTTTTTTCCACAGTTCAAAGAGTTTTGTATTAAAGTCAATAAATGATCTGAAATATTTATCGAGCTGATCTTTCAGTTTTCGTGTACTTTCGATTTCACTTTTAATATTTGTGAGCTCAATTTTTGCGTTCCTCAGTATTTCTTCAGCAGTGGTCCGCGCTTCCTTCATCATGTTCGCACATTGCTGCTCAACATCCGCCAACTCTCTCGCCGCTTTTATCATTCTCTCCTGTTCTTCTTGCTCCCTGTTCTTGATTGCGGCTTTTATCCGTTCAATTTCCTCCTGCAAACGGGTTGCTTCCTGAATCCTGAGTTCCAGTTCGTCCGCCGCCGACTGGAGAAATTCCCCCACTTCTTTGGCGTCGAATCCTCTGAATCGTGTTTTGAACTGGAAATTCCTGATTTCTTCGGGTTCCATGGTATGCCTTCCCCTCTTCTCTATTTAAAATATATGGCGAGCTGATAAAGACTCTTGATTAAAAAGGCCTGGAGAAAAATGATGACCAGAATGACAATAATGGGCGAAAGATCGATCCCGATGTTTCCGAAAGGAAGCCGTTTGCGAATCTGGTAAAGTATCGGCTCGGTAACCCGATAAAGAAACATGACAATCGGATTATAGGGATCGGGGTTGACCCACGACAAAATTGCTCTGATGATGATGACCCATATGTAGATCGTAAGACCGATATCAAGAATCCTCGCCAATGCTTCGATAAAATTTCCCACTATGAACATGACCGCTCCCGATGTGTATGTAACTTCAGTTTAAATAATTATTGCAAGGTTAAAAGTCAAGGGGTATATTTTCTACTCTGAACCGTGAGAAGCGGGGCCACGGCATGATCCTGCGGTTTCATGGGGCGTATCGACTGCCGGATTTGAGAAATCGCCATAATAAGGAGGGTATGTACTTTATGTTTAAGGGGAAAAAGATCAGCATTATCGGGGGAGGCAACATGGGAGAAGTGATTGCCGCCGGAATCGTTTCAACCGGGCTTGTTCCGGCGACGGATCTCACCATAACCGATGTCGTTACCGACAGATTGGACTATCTGAAGAAACAATACGCCGTAGCTGTTGCGACAGACAACAAGGCGGTTGTCAAAACGGCTGATATCGTCATACTGGCGGTAAAGCCGCAGACCATGGGAAACGTTCTTTCCGAATTGGCGCCCAGTGTGACCAAAGCCAAGCTCATCATTTCCATCGCGGCAGGCATTCCCGTTTCATTCATCGAAGGTTATTTAAAAAAAGGAACGAGGGTGATCCGGGTTATGCCCAACACACCGGCGCTTATCGGGGAAGGTGCTGCCGCACTGGCCGCCGGCACCGCCGCCTCCGAAGAGGATCTTGCCCTTGCCCGGAAGATCTTCGACTCTGTAGGTCTGACGGTTATCGTCAATGAGGATCTGATGGATGCGGTCACCGGCCTGAGCGGAAGCGGTCCCGCTTACGGCTTCATCATCATCGAGGCACTGTCCGACGCCGGCGTAAAAATGGGGTTATCAAGAGATATCTCGCTGAAACTCGCAGCGCAGACAATGGCGGGTGCTGCAAAACTCTGTCTCAAGGGAGACAGGCATCCCGGCCAGCTTAAGGATATGGTGACATCACCGGGAGGTACAACGATCGCAGGAATAAAGGCGCTCGAGACGGGTAAACTGAGGGCAACGCTCATGGAAGCGGTCGAAGCGGCGACACTCCGGTCAATAGAACTGGGGAAACCGAAATAGGAGACACTGGCCAATTCCGACGGAAAACCACGTCTGTCGAGGGTACCGTGTTTTCAAACAAACCGCCCCGCAGCGAGCCACGGGGTTTCATGCTCTATCGTTGTCCGGCTTAACCGGACAATCCATAGATTCCTGCTTTTACGGGAATAACTTGAAGCAAGCTTCGGGGAATCAGACCCGAAGAGATTAAAATCTGAAAATATCGAAAAACCTGATTTTACGTTTTTCCCCGGGACTGTCTTCTTTCCCTTCCTCCGACTCAACAGGTCCGTCCGTCTGCTCCTCCGGTTGACCCTGTGTTTCCACTGTTCCGTCCGGTGCGGCATGAGCCCTCTGTTCCTCCTGCTGGGGTTGCGACTTCGGTCTTCGCCGTCTGTAGCCTCGTTTCTTTCTGAACGGTTCTTTCTTCTGGGTTTTTATCTGATCTTCATCGTCAACTTCGGTAATACCGACAAGCTCGCTATCGCCTTTTGAAGCATTTTCCGCCGGAATTTCCCTCTTAACGACTTCAAAACGGCTTTCCCCCCAGATCAAATCACGGTTGCCGGAAATATGTATGGATATGCCGTACATCGATTCAAGCTTGCTGAGTTCGGCACGTTTCTGGTTCAAAAGGTAATCATTCACCTCATAGGGAAGAGAAACGTTGATAGCGGCATAATCCCCCTTAACTGCCTCCGATTTGATACGACGATAGGTATTGAGGGCAATGTACTCCATGGATGGACGCAATCCCGTGCCGCCGCAGTGAGGACACGAAGTGTGGCTGATCTCCTGGATAGTCGATTGCTTTCTCTGTCGTGATAGTTCAAGCATACCGAATCTCGATATTTTCGAGAGCTGAATCCGGGCCCGATCGACGCTCATACTTGTCTTGAAGGCCTTTTCCACCGCGCTATTGTGTTTTGCCTCTCTCATATCGATAAAATCGACAACAATGAGCCCCCCCAGGTCCCGCAGGCGAAGTTGCCTCGCGATTTCCTCGGCTGCCTCAAGGTTAGTTCGAAACGCCGTTTCCTCCACGTCCCGTCTGCTGGTACCGCGACCGGAATTGACATCGATGGTCGTCATGGCCTCCGTGGGCGCAATGATCAAATACCCCCCCGATTTGAGATCGACCCGTTCCCGATAAATGGCCCCGATCTGCTCCTCGATGTGGTACCTGTCGAAGATGGGGGTTTCCTCCCTATACTGCTTGATCATCTTTACGTTTCTCGGAGACACGATTTTAAAATAGTTCCGCATCTTTCGGTATGTGTCGATATTATCGACGAGAATATCCGTCACATCCGATGTAAAATAATCTCTCAATGATCGAACGGCAAAATCGCTCTCCTGATATACCAACGCCGGTGCCTGAGTCTTCTCCGCCTTATTCTTGATATCCTTCCACAGGCGCAATAATATCTGATAGTCTCGGAGCAGTTCCTGCTTTGTCCGGTTCACCCCGGCCGTTCGGACAATAAATCCCATTCCTTCTTTCTCGGTGATCTTGTCAACCATTTCGCGGAGTTTCTTTCGGTCCGCTTCGCTTTCAATCTTTCTCGATATACCGATGTTTCGCTTGCTCGGCATGAGAACAAGATATCGTCCCGGCAATGATACCTGCGTCGTCAACATTGCACCCTTGTGATTTTTCGCTTCCCGGGCTACTTGAACGAGCATTTCCTGACCGACGGCAAGAACGGGTTTATTCTTCCCCTTGGCGTCATTTTCCTCAGTGCTCTTCGTGGTGAAATATTCGGGGATTACGTCATGAAGCGGTAAGAATCCATTCTTATTGACGCCGAAATCGACAAACGCAGCCTGGAGACCGCGCTCGACCCGCCGAACAATTGCCTTGTAAATGTTGCCCGTTGTTGGCTCCTTAACCGACATCTGGACATTATATTCCACCAGTTTGCCATTTTCGACAATGGCCATTCTACTTTCTTCTTCGTCAATCGTGTTGATCAATATTTTTTTTGTCATCATACAACCTCAGATAAACAGACTCACATCTCCCTTCCCTTCCCTGATCACTTCGGGAACTTCATCAATAAAACTGATGACACTCGACTCTTCAGGAACGATAACACCTCCATCAATAACCATATCAACGCGATGTTTGAATTCTTCCTCCATATCGACAGGATCACTCAAAACTTCGTTTTCCCCGACCGTAACACTCGTGCTTATAATGGGATGCCCCAGTTCTTTTACGAGTGCCAGGCATATGGCATTGTCGGGCACCCTGATACCAACTGCTTTCCGTTTCGGCAAAAGAATCTTCGGCACCAATCGCGATGCCTCAAGAATAAAGGTATAGGGCCCCGGCAACAATCGTCTCATTATTTTATAAGCATAATTTGAAACGGAAGCATAACTACTGATGTCTTTCAAATCGGCACAGATGATGCTGAACGGCTGTTTTTTACTCCTTTGTTTTATTTCGTAAATCTTTTCGATGGCTCGCTTATTGAAGAGATCGCATCCGATTCCGTATACCGTATCCGTGGGATAAATAACGATCCCTCCTTCGCGAAGAATTTCCGCCGCCTTCCGTATCATGCGTACCTGCGGATTTTCAGTGTTGACTGATACCAGCATATCGTTCCGGCCTCTATTCCCCGAACACTATGAAACCATACCGCGACAGAACTTTCAAGCGCCGATGTTCGATGTCGTGGATCGGACATTGAATCAAGGAAATGTCATAACCAAGTGCCGTGAACTATTCCGATCGAGGAAGGATAAAGAGGCTTCACATCATTCGTATCATATATCCCGCTTCATTCCATGACCATCATCCGATACGGGTGACCACCGATGCCATCGAAACTTCTAAAATCGGCTGAAATGTATCCCCATTTCGTAATAGTGTCAATAGTTTTTACCACCCCTATCCCCTGATTTCGGTGTATATGAACGTACTTACTCCTCGGCACTTCCGGTTTCTTTTACGGCACATCATTGACTTTCCCGGCCATTTGCTTTAGAAAAAGAATGTTGCACATGGTGTGAAATCTATAAAAGCACGAACTGACAGGAAAAGGGGTAACAGTGTGAATAATGAATCTGGAGGTCATGCATGGTATCCCTGTTTATTCACATGGGTCAGCGTGTCCATTATAATAGTCTTGTTATGTGCCGGGTGCGCAACCAAGGTTAAGGTTACCATGCTCCAGCCCGCCCCATACCACGGGGCATCAATAACAAAACGCATTGTCGTCCTGCCCTTTACCGGCCCGGGGGGGCAGGCATTTGCATCAGAGCTGGAGGCCGTTCTCGCTGACATCTACATTAACGATAAACAATATTTTACCTTAGTGGATCGAACTGCCGTCGATAAGACAATGAATGAACTGGCGCTCTCACTCAGCGGTGCCATTGATGAAAAAACCGCCGCCCGGGTGGGACAGATGGTCGGCGCCGAAGCAATCTACACGGGCAGCATCTCCCTGTCCGAATGTACAGACACCAATTACACACAGAAGCGCAGGGAGTGCGCGAGCCGGCAAATAGTGTATGACAAGCACGGCAAACCCTACGAGGGGAAATGCGTAAGGTGGATGACCTATTCGGTGACCTGCACCAAGCGGACGGCGCATTTCAAATGCTCGCCCAAGCTCATAGATGTAAGCACCGGCAGAATTCTCTACTCCCGCACTGTCGCAGGATCAGCAGAGACTCAAGGATGTGAGGATTCCAATCCCATTCCCGCAAAGGCCGAGCTCCTGGAGAAAGCGAAAGACATTGCAAAAAAGCAGTTCCGATTCGATGTGGCGCCGTCATCAGTGACCAAATCAATAGAACTCATGTCGTCAACCAAGGGTATCACGGCCAAAGAGGCAAAAGAAAAACTCAAAAAGGGCATCGCTTACGCCGGTAAGGGACGAATGGACATCGCCTGCGAAATGTGGGAAGAAGCGAGGAAGCTCTCTCCCGAGGTCCCGTCAATCCTTTACAACATGGGAGTCTGTGCAGAAAGTCGGGGGGACTTTGCACAGGCACATGCCTTCTATGACCAGGCTGATCGGGCATTGGACAGACCTGATGACAATATTAACGCCGCACTCCAACGAGTAGGGGAAGCCCTCAAAAACCGGAAAAAACTCGTAGAACAGCTGTACGACCGATAAAAACCATGCTGAGCGCCCCTGCGCCGCAATCCATTAACGCCATATGATGGATACACCCGTCATATCCCCGAGAGCACATATGTTCCGCCGGCAATTGATCGGACATTCAATTATTATTGATTTTTTTCTCTGCATTGCATATAATTCATGCAAGTTGAGTCACCAAGTATCTCGTCGCAAAATCCTTTTTCATTCTCGTTCACCCTATGGTGCAAGGTGAAAACAGTCCTGTCAGCGTATCTTTTTTAATTACTGAAACCAACGTCTCAGCAGTTTACTAACTGTGTCATCCCGTTATATGAAACGGCGTTCACAGTGCCGAACGGGGGGAATTTTTTTCAAAATGGTCAACCCGGCTGTTTTTATCGGTCTCCGAAGGCACGGCGACAGGGGAAGAACGCCACGACAACCATAAGCGTGTATAATAGAACTGATATTTCACGAAGGCATGGAGAATGGATTGAGGCGGAGTCGGTGAAGGATTTATTAACTGCAAGTTCATCTTACATTATCCGGTTTTGAAATACGGAAGGGGGATTATTTCCATGAAAGAGCTGATTACGTACATTGCGCGAGCCCTTGTTGATCATCCCGACGAGGTAAAGGTATTCGAGGTAGACGGCGGACGGACATCCATATTTGAACTGAGAGTCTCAAAACAAGACATAGGGAAAGTCATCGGTAAAGAAGGCAAAACCGCAAAGGCGATGCGAACCATCATAAGTGCGGCGGCATCAAAGCTTCGGAAGAATTATATACTGGAAATCATGGAATGACTGAAATTCTCGATGACGATATCCCGGCTGTATCAGGAATACACGGTTTATGATCGCAATCGTCTTTAAGGGACTTTTTTGCGAAGTTGTCATAGTTGTTATTTGATGAATTTCCTGATTCGGACCCTTTGTTCCCGCACCCGTTTCGTCCAGTCAGGATCGTCAAGCAGATAGGTTTTCGCAAGACGATTCCACTCATCAGCCTGGAGGATATCCCCTTTGGTCAGCCACGCCTCCGCCAGATAATAATAATTTTGACCGTTGTTCGGATAGATGCTCAGCGCCTGTTCGAGAATGGCAATCGCATCATCGGGGCGCCCTCTCTCCAGGAGTATCCGCCCCTGTTCCGTAAACTGCAGTGAAGCGGTTGCACGGGGATCAGGTTTCGTTTCTGTCGAGATCGATTCTTCGGTTTTCACGGCCGCACTGCCATCCAGGGGCCTGGGCGCCGGAGCAGGCATTACCGTCGCACATCCCGACAGACTCATACATATCCACACCAACGGGAACCATCCTATCCTCTGACGGAAATATATCATCATATCCGCATCCCTTTCCTCCTTCATCGTATCAGATTCTTTTTACTTATGGAACCGACAGTATTCACCGGGAACATGCATGTGTAAGAATATTTCCTCCATCGGTTCCGGGCATCTGTTTTTCACTGCAAGCTGTCCGCTCTGAGAACACACAATCCGCATGACCACGCCGGATGGTTTCCTGAACCAACTGCCCGGTGTATACTGCGGGAGAGCACTCATGAGTTCAGCCCATATCGGCAGTGCCGCGACCGACCCCTGGGCGAATACGGAGCTTCCGTCATCAAACCCGACCCACACCAGGGCGATAATATCAGGAGTATATCCGACAAACCATGCATCCCGGTAGTTATTTGTCGTGCCCGTTTTCCCCGCCACTGGAAATGTAATGTTCCGCCATTTCAACGAACGGGCGGTCCCCTCCTCAACTACACTGCGAAGAAGGGAACTCATCATATACGCCTTTTCAGGAGGAATAATCCTTTCAATTTTGAGATGTCTTCGCTCGAGAATCCGGCCATTCTCATCGACAACCGTTTTCATGGATACGGGATATGGTTGCACGCCATCGGCAGCGAATGTGCAGTATGCTCTCGCGAGTTCGAGGGGGATAACCTCAAACGCTCCCAATGCAAGAGACGGTTGTGCTTTCATCGGCGTTGAAAACCGAAACATCAGGGCAGTGTTAACGATACGTTTCAATCCGATTTTCATGGCCAGGTCAACAGTGGCCAGGTTGTCAGACCGTGCCAGAGCCGTGCGCAATCTCAGGCCGTTTTCAGCGACGGGGTTTATATTCTGCGGCTGCCATATTGTCCCGTCGATTTCATAGGATTTCGGTTCGTTCGATAAAAGAGACGACGGGGTAAATTCGTCCAAACCTGTCAGATAGACAAACGGTTTGAAGGCGCTGCCGGGCTGACGTCGCGCCTGGGTAGACCTGTTGAATTGGCTGACACTGTAATCGCGCCCCCCCACCATGGCTAATATGTAACCCGTCTTGGGGTGCATAACAATAATTGCTCCCTGCAATTGTTTATCCGGGGGTGAATTCCCTAAAGTCGGGTTCGCTCGTTCCAGGCGGGCCAGTCCACGTTTCAGAGCCCGTTCCGCGGCCATCTGAACCTGAGTATCCAGTGTCGTGTAAATCGACAGCCCTCGTGATGCGAGGTCCTCAGCAGAATAGAAAACAGGGAGCTGCCCTGAAAGATAGTCTATAAAATACGGAGCCTTATTTCTATATGCGCTATAACCGACGGGATTCACCGATGCTTCAAGAACCTCTTCAAGTTCTTCTTTTGTGATCCACCCGTTCCGGTACATATCCTGTGAAATTGAATCTCTCCGATTCCTGCACCGTTCGGGATCGATATAGGGAGAGTAGTGATTTGGACCCTTGATTAATCCTGCTATCGCAGCAGATTCCGCGACGGTCAGCTTCTGAACCTCTTTCCCGAAATAAAAATGAGACGCTTCGCCTATGCCATGAACAGCAATCGACCCTTTCTGGCCTAAATAGATCTCATTGAGATAGATTTCAAAAATCACATCTTTGTCATACATCACTTCCATGGTCAGGGCCATGAGGAATTCCTTGACCTTTCGTCGCACCGTTCTCTCCGGTGTCAGGAAATAATTTTTGGCGAGTTGCTGCGTCAGTGTCGAACCGCCCTGGCGGATCGCACCATGACGGATATTCGTATACAGCGCACGGAGTATCCCCCGGGGATCAATACCATGGTGCCGATAGAACCGGCTGTCTTCCGCCGTGAGAACGGCATATTTCAGATGCAGGGGAACTTCATTGATCGAAACGAGCCGTCGTTGCTCCCGGTCACGTCCGAAAAAAAACATGATCTCTTCCGGTTCAAGTTCCACCAGCGGAAGCTGCTCGCCGGTATCACGATGAACAATCGATGCGATACGATTACCCTGAAAGTTGAATCGAAGGGGAAATCCTTTCCGCTGCTTCGACGGCATGGAGAGGTCATACAGATACAACTCGAGTGCGGAACCGTTTTCGTACATATCCCCCTTTTTCATGGGTGCATGTGGAAAGCCACGGTATCCCAGGCGACCGAGTTTTTCCCTGAATGATTTCGGATTGAGAGATTGCCCCGGGTACAGGATGGTGCTGTCTGAATAAACCCGGGAAGGAATACTCCACCGTCGTGCGGAAAATCGTTTATCAATGACAGCCGAAAGGTGCCAGGCATACAGCGTAATCATGAGAATGAACGCAACGGACCCCCACACGATGATTCTCACAAGATGCCTGATTATAAAGGATTTTGAACTTTTTTGTCGTTCCATGGGCGTTCCCGTTTATCTTCCGGTACCGCCGGTATCATATCCGGCCCGCATCCTTTCTTACTTCCTCTCATGGCGTAATTCAAGCAACATATGTGTCATGAACTCTCAAATACCGGTATCATACCCACACTATGCCGCGCTTCGATCAGAAGCCGGAAAACGTCAAAGGCAGGCTTGAACGGCCGCTGAAGATCTTTCGCTATCTGCCGTCTCTTTCATCGATTTGATGCTGAGACAGCTCTTTTTTTGCATAATCGAGATGGATTTTTCGGTTGATGAAAAGATCGAAAAGATCGGCATCGAGATGATCATCCCTGACCATACATTCGAGAATACTCACAGCCTGAGAAAGGGTGTTGCCACGCCTGTACGGCCGATCGCTTGCGGTAAGAGCCTCAAAGACATCGGCAAGCGCGAGAATCCTTGACTGTATGGGAATATCTTCCGCTTTTAAACCCAGCGGATATCCCCGGCCATTGAGGCATTCATGATGGGAACCGGCATAACAGGGAATGTTTTTCAGTTTCTTGGGAAAAGGCATTTGTGAAAGCATCCGGCTGGTAATGGCCGCATGGTTATTAACAATTGCTCGCTCTTCATCCGTCAGTGTTCCCCGGCGAATCACGAGATTTCGCATTTCATCCTCCGTCAGAAGCGATTGTTTCTTTCCGTTGACCATCCAGGATTTTCTTCCGATTTTTGTCAGTCGCATGACTTGATCATCGGTCATACATTCCACACCCCCGTTAACCGATGCGAGAAATTCATAATCGTCTTCAAGATTATTGATTTTATGTCTACACCGATTTATAAGCGATTCTTCATTATATCCGCCCCGCCGTGCCAGTTCTTTCCTCAGAACATCATTTTCAATATCACGTTTTAAAACTTCTATGCGGGTCCGCAACAGGTCAATGCGGTCATGAACCGTCGTCAACTTGGTCGACTTGTCCATGACGTATTCGGGAATGGCCACTTTACCGACATCGTGCAGCCAGGCGGCGATTCTCAACTCGTTCATCTGATCCTTATTAAAGAACACACTCTCGAACGGACCGTGATTCATCTCATTGATCTCCTCGGCTATCATCATGGTCAGTTCGACAACGCGACGGCCGTGATCCCCCGTGTAGGGAGATTTTTCATCGATAGCAGTGGCAATTGTCTTGATGAACGATTCGAACAGATTCTGCAAATCCATGATAAGTCGATTTTTTGTCAGGGCGATGGCAGCCTGTGAAGCAAGGGATTCCGTCAACTCCTGAGAAAAGAGGGAAAAAGGAATCGTGCCGCCGTTCTCCCGGTCCCGCGCATTTATTAACTGAAGGATGCCGATGATGTCATTTTCATGATTGCGCATGGGAATCACGAGCATGGACTGGGAACGATACCCCGTCTCCGCATCGTACTGACGGGTTCCTTCAAAATTGTATTCATCTATATTGTAAACATCGGCAATGTTGACCACATTACCGGAAAGAGCCGAATATGACGAAACATTGGCATAATTGGGATCTCCATTCTCATTGTACAGTTCCACCGGCGGCCATGTGATTTCTCCCGATAAACCACCCATTCGAACATTCAGCGAATCCGTTTCAACGATTGCAAAGTGCAGTCTCTTTTCGTCGTCGCTCATAATGTAGAGTGTTCCCCCGTCGGCATTAGTGAATCTTTTTGCTTCTTCAAGGATCATTTCGAGCAGACGTTCGATGTTACTCTCCGCCGAAAGAGCCGCACCGATCTGCGTCAGCCTTCGTATCTGTTCAAACTGACTCTCCGTGAAATCCTTAACTGACGAAACCACCGTGTTCAATAGTCGGTTTATCTCATCATTGTCTGTCAACTGCACGTACTTCCTTTTCTTTTTACGCTGCATCCTGTTATCACCCCCTGAATTATGGACAGACCGGCATTCTTTCAGAAAAAACAAAAAAGTTTTGGAGAAGTCTAAAAGAAGGGTTATGGTCTGTCAAGGAGAAGATCACAGCAATAATGATCATCTTGACGAATCGATCGATGTCGTCTATACTTTTCCAAAATTCAGTTACAAACGTGGTATCACGATCACGGAAAGGACGGGGCAATGGCTGATGACAATATCGACAGGGACATGAAGAAGCTCATGGGTGAACTCGACGACGATATGGGTCTCCACCCCCTTGATCAGGAACCGACTGATCGTCGAAAAACGAATGCCGGTTTGAAGGGAAAGATTCTCTTTCTCAGTGTGCTCGTCATCGCCGTTGTAATTATTATTGCCGTCATGCTCCCCAAAAGAAGCACCGACCTCTCGAAGGACGATCTTTCCACAGTCAGGGTTCAAATGACAGAGATCGAAAAGAAGCTCGCCGTCATCGATGAGATGAGAAATCGAATATCCGATATGGAAAACAGAGAAAAAGGGCATCAGCAGCAAACGGAAGAGCTCAACAGCTATCTGAAGTCGCTCATGAAGCATGTTGATAATCTCACTCAGAAAGTCGACACCCTGGAAAAGGGGCCGGCCGTCTCGGCGGTGAAAAAAGCCCCGGCGCCGACCGCGGAAAAGCCAAAACCCCAGGAACCGAAACCGGCCGCTGAGACACAATACCATACGGTCCAGAAAGGGGAAAACCTTTACCGGATTTCTCTGAAATACGGCATTGCTCTCGAAGAACTGTGCCGCATCAATGACATGACCGTTAGTGATTCGATTCAACCGGGGCAGAGACTGCTGGTGAAACCCTAGAGGATCTGTGAAAACGCTTTCAGCGGGTATTTCCCTCGCCACCCATGGTATGGTTCACCGATAAGGCAGTTGACTCAACGCACTGTCCTGTGGAGGAGTTACCGTTTCCCCCGTCTCATTCCCCTATGAAAACCGAAAGGAAACGGGAAGCGTCAATCAGCCCCGTCACCGATAACACCGATCTCCCTCAGAAAATGTGATACCGCCCGATAAAATTCCCGTGGATTATCCGTATGCACGGGATGCGCTGCATTCGGGATTTCGACGAATCTTCCGTCGGGAACCAGTCGGCTCATTTCTTCTGCAATGTTCCGACGCATGACCCGACTCTCCGATCCCCGCAGGACAAGGGTGGGACAGGTAATCGCACTGAGCCGGGAACGCACGTCATATCGATCAAAATGTGAGAGAACTTCCCGGTCGTACCGGCAGGTATATAAACCGTCGGGATGCCGTGCCAGCGCAGCCGAAGCGATTTCAAGCAGTAACCGGGGATCGGCATAGGGGCTGTTTTTTTGCATCTCATGGGCATACGCTTCGACGGAATGATATCTGAACGGGGCGTTATGATACATATTCGTCAGATATTTCTTATTCCAGTCGGGCGGAAATGGTTCAATGTCCGCATGGATCAGGGCGGCGACACGGGAAGGTCGGAGCGATGCATAGTGCGTTGCGTGGAGCGCCCCCATGGAATGTCCCGCAACAATGACCCTCCGCAAATCGAGGGCATCGATGCACCGGTCAATATCGCCGACATAGTCGTCGCACGTGTAGGCGGGAGGCACCGGACGATCGCTGTATCCGTGACCGCGCTGGTCGAACGCGATGATTTGCAATCCGTCGGGGAGTGATTGGGCGAAACGAGACCATATCGACGCGTTGTCTCCAATACCGTGCAGCAGGACCATCGTGTAATCACTGTCGCCGGTCCATTTGAGGTAATGAATATTGAGATTTCCTATCGTGATAACGTGTGACTCCGGTCCACGGAACGCTTTAGACTCATCTATTAATCGTCGTTTATCATCCATACCCGGATCGCCCTTGTGCGCTGACGGCGGAGCTTTATATCTCTGTCCTGCCCGGCAATGATTCACTCTTTTCTCACAAACGATGCATCGCAGTCAATAAACAATCCTGAGAATTTATCGGAAATATATGGCGTATTGCTTGGAATTTTCATGAGGCGGGAAGAAAAAGCGGTTGATCTTTTACGTTGCTTACCGTAGACTTCTTCACTAAGTTCAACAAGATGTAAATCCATGAGAGATTTGTTCCGATATGATTGATACCATACTTGATTTTTTTAAAACTTTTATATCCGGGCTGAAAGATCCGTGGCTGTGGCTTTTTGTCGCGCTTGCCGTTTTCTTTGTCTTCATCATCGTGTCATCCCGTTTTCTTGCCCGTATCGCCCCGTTTAAAAATTATGAGAAGGTAATATGGGCGCTTGATCTTGTGTTGGTCCCGTCATGTATCCTCTGTCTGGAGGCAATCTTCACTCGGCTTGTCAGTCCCGATGCGACGGGACTCTTACAAAACATAGAGCCGGCTTTTGCAAGTATTCTCTGGATTACAGCCGCCTGGCTGCTGACCCGTGGAATCAAACTCTTTTTCTGGGCTAAGACGTTCAAAGAGAAGACGGGGACTGAAAGCCCCCTGCTCATTCGAAGCCTCGTTGCTGCGGCAATTTACGTAATCGCTTTCTACGGTATCTGGACAGTCGTGTTCGATCGGGAAGTTACCGGGCTGCTGGTATCGACTGGTATTATTGCGGCAGTTCTTGGCCTTGCCCTTCAGAGCGTTCTTTCTGATCTTTTCGCAGGACTGGCCATAACGATGGAAAGCCCGTATCGTGTGGGTGACTGGATCGAATTGAACAACGGCGTAATAGGTAAAGTCGTCGACATTACGTGGCGTTCGACCCGTCTCCTGTCCTTTCATAACAGCATCTTCGTGATTCCCAATAATGTCGCCGCCGGCAGTATCATTCATAATTATGACGAACCGGAAAAGAACTATGCCTACTGGATTACGGTCTCAGTTGACAGCGTCATCCCTACCACGACGGTCCTGCAGCTCCTAACGGAAGCCACGCTGACGTGTAAAAGCGTTCTCAAATATCCGTCACCGACGATCCGCATCAGGGACGCGGCATCGAGACCGTTTAAGTACATGGTCTATGTTTATTTCCCTGACTATCTATCACACTGGGCGGGTCGGAGTGATCTCTTCGAGAGAATTGAAGACTGTCTGTCCAGGGCGGGAATCGCACCTGCCGCGGTGAAATATGAGGTCGATACACGGGAGATGTCATTTGAAGAACGCAAGAAACCGGAGATTGTGGAGCACATCGGTGCCATCGACATATTCAAACCGTTGAGCCGTGCAGATAGGGAAACGATTGCCGATGCGTGCTTCACCGTAACGTACCAGCCCGACGATATCATCATAAAGAAAGATGATACGGACAATTCATTGTTCATCATCTCATCCGGTGTCGTTTCAATCATGGACACCGACAACCTGGGTCATTTTATTGAGATTGCCCGTCTCAGCTCAAATGACTGCTTCGGGGAAATGTCTCTTCTCACCGGGGAACCACGATCCGCTATGGTTAAAGCACTGACCACGGTAGAAGTCATCAACGTACCAAAAGAAGCGATTGAACCGGTTCTTCAGGCAAAACCGGAGCTCAGCGACAAGTTGGGCAGAGTTATGGCGGAGCGTCGTCACACAACGGAGGTCTTTATCGGCACCAGCAATAGAGAGGCTGTGGGAGAACCGGTAAAATCTTATATCAGCAAGATACGCGCCTTCTTCGGTCTGAATACTCTATCGACTGGGCAAAACAGCTAATTGTGGAAGTGAGCAATCAGTTAAGGATGGCGCCGAACATCACATCAATGAGAAACGAATCACCGCGGCACTCCACGTATCCGATTTCGGCAGGATTCAGAGTTTCTTAAGGAAAAAACACGGCGGACCGACGATGTGTAAATTTATAGCCGATCAAAGCGGTGCCGTCATCACCAGTGAGGAGATCACTGTGATCAGTCTGTGGAATCTTCCCCGGACGAAAATCGTTCATATTCTCACGTGCTCTGATCTGGCAACGGATCACACCGTCCGATATCAGTCCCAGAGGTATCACAGCGCTGACGAGAAGGCATGGGAGCGAGAATTCCTTGACGATCTGTAGGGAATCAAAAGGCATCTTAATGGTTACAACGCAGTTATATAAACTCTCCTGAATAGGTCAAGACATGGGTAATGGTATTCTGACCGATTGTTCCACACACTGCTTCTGATCTTGATGTCATAATTTCCGGCTTTGAGCCTCTCACCCTTCGCCTTGCGCCTCTTGTCCACGTGTTGGGACACATGGACATTTTTCAAAAGCCTTTTCAGTGTGAGTGAGTTCTCCGCGTTTATCGTATAACTGTCAGTGCATATTCCTCATAAGCGCCTCATACGCATCTTGAATCTCGATAAATTTCCGCTTCGCCAATTCCTGAAATTCCGGACCGAGATGGGATACCTTGTCCGGATGATATGCCTGGGCTATCCGGCGATATGCCGCCCGGATTTCCTCAGGTTTCGCTCCCGGCTTTACTCCGAGAATTTCAAACGGATCCCTTTCACCATGGCGACCTTCCTGCTGTGTCTGTGATCTACCACCTGAGTCACTGTCGGTCCGGGAACTGTCGGACCGTGTATGTCCGCCACCGTAACCACCGGCCGGACGCGTCCTGTAACGTGAAAAGAAGGATGGGAGCTTCCCCTCTTTAAAATAATAAATCAGGACGCCCAGCAGAAAAAGGTCGTCGAGCCATCCGACGACGGGGACAAAGTCGGGCAGAAGATCATAGGGAGTGATTGTGTATAAGACCATGAGTATGACAAGCAATGTTTTCAACATATTCGTGCCATCTCTGTCAGCCGGTGCCGCGACTGCTTTTTTTGACAGAACGATTCAAAGGACTCCCCTGTTCCCCTCTCTCTTTCACCAGAAGACTGACGGCGGTTATCCGTTTGTTCGACCATCGAAGATACGTGCCCAGACGGATTACCAGCTCAGATCCAAGGTTGTCGTCGGGCCGAGCCGGCCATTTGGTGTCGTCATCGTCAGGATAAAACGGTCGTGCCATATTACACAACAATGCCGCCCATCTCAGGGTAATGTCGGCGGGAACCGACAAGACCATGCCCAGGGTTTCTTCCCAGATGTCACCGCCACTGTACCACTTCTGGAGTGACAGCTCCGGAATGATGTACCGCAACAACTCCGTTTCCATGAGTTCTTTTAATCCTTTGTCGACATATGGAGACAGTAACAACCGATCCAGTTCGCCGACCCAACGTTCCCGGCTGACCTGCATGATCCGGTAACCGAGCTGTCGCACAGCGTCGTAGATAGCCTGATCAACAGTAAATCCGATTTGGGCTGAAAATCTTGCCGCCCTCAGCATCCGCAGGGGATCCTCGATAAAACGGGCGGATGCATCACCGACACACCGGACAATTTTCTGTTCAATGTCCCGCCTTCCGTTGAACGGATCAATTACTTCACCGTTCTTTATCGCCATGGCATTGATCGTAAAATCTCTTCTGCTCAGGTCGGCTGCGATGTCGGTGACAAACTCAACATCCGGTTTTCGACTCCCCTCTCGATATCGTTCCGTTCTGAAGGTGGTAATTTCCACCAGATGTCCGCCGATCTTCACACCGACCGTCCCGAAGCGCTTCCCCGTCAGAAAAGGTTTTCGCCCGGCACTGCGAATGCTCTGTTCGACAGTATCCGGTTCATGGGGCGTGATAAAATCATAGTCTTTCGGCTCAACCCCCATGAGGGCATCCCTGACTGAACCGCCCACCATGTAGACGGGTGAGATAATTCTTCTCACTTGTTCATATACGTCGTTCATACTCTCATACATATCGCAACGAGTGTTTCGTCATTCCGGCACCCTTAATTTCGAAATGTACCATAAAGAACGGTAAATGAATAGAAACTGTTTTACACGGTACCTGATTGAAATCCCTGAATCGGAACCGCAGAAAACAAAAGGGAAACATGGTGATTTCGGCGAATTCACACTTGTCAGGCACTGTCAAACGTGGCAGTATAGACCGCAGTCAATAGGTAGTATTACAGACGAAACGGCCTTGAAAAAGCTTCGGAGGCATGACGCGCAAAGTTTTAAAAAAGGATTGAAGTTAGTCGTTTGTCGTCATTCCGCCCTCATGAAAACGGGTAAAGGGTAATGCGCAATCCCTCCATGCCGGGACATATGGTTTTTTTACAAAGTTTTCTCTAATTTTGCGGAAGAGACGTTTTGTATGAGTGGAGTCATCTGTTTTGCCCATCGTGGCGCATCGGGACACGAACCGGAAAATACCCTTATCGCAATGGAAAAAGCCATCAGCATGGGGGTTGACTGGATCGAACTGGATGTTCGTGTCGTGGACGATGAACTTATCGTGATTCATGATGACCGGCTTGAAAGGACAACGAACGGGGCGGGCTGCGTCCATGAGCACTCCCTTGAATATTTGCGTTCCCTCGATGCAGGCAAGGGACAGCGCATTCCCCTGCTTCGCGAGACATTCGATCTCATAAATAAAAGGGCGGGATTGAATATAGAACTCAAAGGAACGGGTACCGCCGGTCCCACCGTGGAACTCATCAGGCACTATATCAGGAACAGAGGGTGGAAATACGATGAATTTATTGTCTCGTCATTCGACCATCATGCACTTGTAACGGTCAAACAGATTGATCCCGCCGTGAGAACCGGGGCTCTCGTTGTCGGCATCCCTCTCGGCTATGCCCGGTTTGCCCAGGAACTCAAGGCCGATTCGGTCCACTGCAGCCTTGACTTTATCAATGACGCGTTTGTACACGATGCCCACGCCAGGGGACTGAACGTGTACGTCTTTACCATAAACAACAGGGAAGACCTGGACCGGGTCGTTACCATGGGGGTCGACGGCGTCTTTACCAATTTCCCCGAAATTGTTGTAACCGTAGACGGGAATGATACCTCACCGAGAGTCACCAAGGGACTTCGGCAACAAGAACCATGATGAGGTGGGGATGAGAAGTCGTTTAAACAATGAGGGTTGTCACTGATAAAGAGCAAACGGAGCAGCGAATCGCGAACTACGAGAGACCATAACGGCCGGGAATTTCCGCGGTTCTTAACATCGACAGAGCCGGCTATCAAGCAGGCACCTGATCCGTATCCATCATGATCGAGCCACCGTCAGAAGAGGTTATTCACCATGCAGAGTAAGACGATACGAGTGCGACTACAAGTCTATCTGATCATATTTTTCACGGTTATCATGATCGGCACTGTCGGATTCATGGGTACCGAGGGATTATCCCCGGCAGACGCCTTCTATTTCAGCATCGTTACCATCGCAACGGTGGGATACGGCGATATTCACCCGGTAACGCAACCGGGTAAGATTCTTGCTGTTATTCTGATCGTAACCGGTGTGGGCACATTTCTCGGGGTTATCGCCAACGTGACGGAGCTCATGCTGGCCAAGCGGGAACACAGTATACGAATGGAAAAACTCACCATGGTAATCGGTGCGTTCTTCAGTGAAGTGGGAACGCACCTGCTCATGTTTTTTTCCGCACATGATCCACAGGTCGAACGTGTAAGAAACGACCTTATCTTCACCGGCACATGGACGGATCGAAACTTTACCGATGTAAGCGAAAAACTCAGACAATACACGTACGGAATCGACAGTACCGGGACGGATTTGCGGGAGTTGTCAACATTTCTCCTGGATAAACGGGATTATCTTTTACGCCTCCTGGAAAATCCGGTCCTGCTCGAACATGAATCATTTACGCAACTGCTTCACGCAGTGTTTCACGTGACGGAAGAACTAAGGCTTCGAGATGACGTGACCCGTCTTAACGAAAGTGACAGAATTCATATCTTTCACGATATTGAACGGGTCTATCAACTGCTGGCCAAGCAGTGGCTTGATTACATGAAATATCTGAAGGGCAACTATCCCTATCTCTTTTGCCTGGCGATGAGGACGAATCCCTTTGATCGAAATGCATCTCCCGTGTTCGGCAAAACACAATGAGACACAACGCCGCCGGTTGACATCTTCATCGGTTATGACATGGACCGGTTAGACCAGCTCAATGCAGACATCGACGACGAAATCACCCGATTCGGTTATGAATGGAATAATAAGACTTGCTCCCCCGAGGACGTGGCTGAATGAATGTCCGCGACCACAGATAACCGTTGGTATCGATGCATGCACAATGAGCCCCTGGGTTTCAAGTTTTCTCCGAGCCACACCGGATACCATATTGGTAATTTCACCGACGGCATCTTCTATCTCTTTATTGAGAGTCGTATAGGTTTCGCCAAGCATACTGCTTACAATGGAACAAATAGATGATTCACCAAAGCTCAGGGCAAGTGATCCCTTTATATCACCGGTGAGACCAATGATGCCTGTAACATCACCCTTTGCATCGTCACCTTTCTTTACATAGGGTTTTCCCGCTACCGGCTTTATAAATGCCATCGTCGCAATTACTTCCACAACTCCTTCCAAAAAGGGGTTGATATACCGAACATCCATGGACTGATACCTTTCTTACTGCGGACAACCTGCCGAAGCATTATCGGACGAAAGCTGATGATCTGCACATATTCATCCTGTAAAGTACCCGCACATTCGATTCCAACAGATATATTTTTTTCTTTATTGCAATTCGACGTTCCCTGTCCAGAGTCTGATCATCAAGCGCATTTTTCAGCACATCAATATTCATTTGATATTTTACGATAAGACGGGACGCCTCGTTATTACCTTCAGATGTCATAACGACGCAACGATGTCTTCCTACCACAGGTGTCATGCTTGTATTCCTCCTTCATCCTGCGAAAATCAGTAATCGTAGTGTCGGCCAAAACCGGATGTGAAATTCACCTGTATCGATCGGTAGTTCCCCATCAAACCTTTAATCGGCAGGATGATTCTTCCTCAACGTGCGGAGGCTTTTAATCTTCCCGTAAAATGACAATGTTTCTCCCCCCCATACCGACAGTCAAATCTTTTATGACAGCGATGATACGGTATGATATAGTTTTTACCATATGTTACATAATCACAAAACCAGGGGAACACCCGGAGGAGGCCTCGACGTGATGAAGCGAAGGGATTTTTTAAAAGTAACCGCTCTCGCGGGCCTGAGTATATCAACGGGAAATCTGTTTGACTGTTTCACTTATAACGTCTTCGCATCGGATTTCGTCGACATAGCTGTTGCCGAAGGTCCTTCTCCCTCGGGAATAACGAACGCCGCCATTAATGCACTGGGGGGAATCACCCGTTTTATATCCAGGGGGGATACGGTTGTCGTCAAACCGAATATCGCCTGGGACCGACGACCTGAACAAGCGGCTACGACAAACCCCGAGGTCGTCTCCACACTGATAGGACTTTGTTATGAAGCAGGGGCCGGAAGAGTAAAAGTTTTCGACAGAACCTGTAACGATGCCCGGCGCTGTTACAAGCAGAGCGGAATCGCCGATGCGGCGGCGGCAGCCGGTGCGGACGTGTCTTACATAGATGACAGAAAGTTCAAAACAGTCAAAATTGACGGTCTTGTTCTCAAGGAATGGCCCCTGTACAGGGAAATTCTTGAAGCTGACAAAATCATTAACGTTCCCATTGCGAAAACCCACGGTCTCTCAAAACTTACTCTCGGAATGAAGAACTGGATGGGCATCATGGGCGGATGGCGAGGAAGAATCCACCAGAAAATTGATGAAAGTCTCGTGGATGTGTCTATGATTATAAAACCGACCCTTGTTGTCCTCGATGCGGTGCGAATACTGACAGCCAATGGCCCCCAGGGTGGAAGACTTGAAGATGTCAGAATGCTGAACACGGTAATTGCCGGCACCGATCAGGTCGCAATCGACACCATGGGAGCAATGCTGTTCGGCATGGAGGGACGTGATCTCGGCTATGTAAAGATCGGAGACCGTGTCGGACTGGGCACCATGGATCTATCACGGCTGAATATCAAGAAAATAACCCTGTGAATCAACGAGGATTGGGGGGCACTATATTCCGACCGGACAAAGAGCTCAAGACAAAGGGCGGATGACTCAATGCTTATCAGATTTTTTGTTTTTGATTTCAGAATTCCCTAATCAAAAGCGCAATTTTCATGGTGCACATCGGTGAAGACCAATCTTATAAAAAATCTCAGGCGAATATCTCAGGGCATTTTCTTACTGCTTTTTCTCTTTCTCTTTATACGGACGGAATCGCAGGGAGCGGACGAACTCGGATACCCCGTAAAAATTTTTCTCGATTTCGATCCCCTGATCCTCATTTCAACCCTGCTGTCTTCCCATGTCATCGTCGGGGGGTTTCTGTTCTCCCTGGTGCTGATCGCTGTAACCATGATCTTAGGCAGAGTATTCTGCGGATGGATCTGCCCCTTGGGAACGATTCACAACATGGCAGGATCATTAAAAAAGAAGCGTACCAGGGCAATTCACCCCCACTGGTATCGCTTTAAGTATTATATCCTCCTCTTTGTTGTTGTTTCGTCGATATTCACGGTGCAACTTGCGGGGATTCTCGACCCGATCGCGTTCCTGATACGTTCCCTTTCTCTTAGCATCTACCCGCTTTTCACCTCAACGATCCGGGCATTTTTCGACACCGTGTATGCTCTTCATATACCGATCATCACCGACATCTCGGAATTCATCTATGATATTCTGAAACAGAGTATCCTGTCATTCCAACAACCTTTTTTCTTTCAGGCGATTTTCATCGGTTTCATATTCCTCACAGTGCTCGGCCTTAACCTGTATGAGAAGAGATTCTGGTGCAAATATCTTTGTCCTCTGGGGGCTTTGCTTGGCATTCTCTCACGCTATGCCCTGCTGAAAAGATCAGTCAGTGAAGGATGTACCTCCTGCGGGGTGTGTGAAACCATGTGTTCCGGCGGAGCCGTCACCGATCGGAATGGAGCGTCCCGTAAAACAGAATGTCTCTACTGCCTGGACTGCGACGATATGTGCCCTCACAACGCCGTCAGTTTCGGATTCGGTTCGACGGAGAAAGCGGCACCAATAAATCTGGAACGGCGTCATATCTTCACATCGGTTATTGCAGGCATCACCGTCGTTCCTTTGCTGAGGATAACACCCGTATCGAGAAAGGGATTTTTTGATACCCCATTGATCAGGCCTCCGGGAGCACTGAATGAGCGGGAATTTCTCAAACGGTGCGTTCGTTGCGGAGAATGCATGAAAGTCTGCATCACCAACGGCCTCCAGCCGACCCTCGTCGAAGCCGGACTTGAGGGAGTATGGACGCCCCGGCTTGTTCCCGCCATCGGTTATTGCGAATTTCGATGCACCCTCTGCGGTCAGGTCTGTCCCACCGGTGCAATCAGAAAGCTGACCATTAAGGACAAAGAAGAGGTTAAAATAGGGATGGCCGTCATCGATACGGGGCGATGTCTCCCGCATGCCTATGGAATGTCATGCATTGTCTGTGAAGAAGTATGTCCGACGCCTGAAAAGGCTATATGGCTTGAGGAGCGATCCGTCATCAATCGCTCCGGGGAGCGAACCGTTGTAAAACAGCCACAGATAGACCTTGAACGCTGCATCGGCTGCGGGACCTGCGAAACGAACTGCCCGGTCAAAGGGAGACCGGCAATTTACGTAATCAATACGAATGAATCGCGCTCGGACGACAATCGACTACTCCTCAGCCTTTAAGCTACAGGGGTCTGCGCCCGGAATCCGACATTTCGGACACTGATTACGCCGTGGTTCGGAATATGTCTTTTGTATCAAGGCAGGCGAATCATCCCTTGTTTCCGAAACACAAGCAACCAACAAGAGCCGACATACATGATTTCACACAAAAATGCGGGGCAACGGTGCGACAGTTACTACGCTCCATTACCCCGACTTTTTCCTCATGGCATGAGAAAAATGAAATACTCATGCCATACATGGTCTTATGGCAGGAAAATTCCTTCCGGTTCAATTTCTTTGTACAGAAAATCCTGTTGATTGTAGGTGGGTGCTATTGGCTCACCACTTATTCGTGATACATTCAGGTCAAAACTGATGTTATTATGCTTCTGTTGTCGAACCATTTCGTAAATCAGTGCCGCAGGACAACGCCTCAATCTGCGCACAAAGACGCACGTATATAGAGTCTCAAAATAAAAAATTCACATTGCGGCCTTTGAACCACCATGATATTGAAGATTTCTCACAGAGAATCAAACGTTCTCATTCATGGTTGGAAAACGATTTCAATGAAAACAGATGCAGCAAAGGGATATCTGTACGTCATAGCAGCAGCGCTCATGTGGGCATCATGCGGCACTGTCGGAAAGGCGCTCTTCCAGGCGGGAATGACCCCCCTGGAACTTGTCAGGATTCGCGTCACCTTCTCATCGATTATACTCGCCCTGGTATTCGGCCTGTTCAGTCGATACCTGTTTCAAATTCGCCCCCGCGATATCCTCAACTTCGCTGTCCTGGGAGGCGTGGTAATGGCACTGGTGCAGTTTTCCTACTTCGCCGCTATCAGTAAAATCCATGTGGCTGCAGCCATTCTTCTTCAGTACCTCGCTCCCATAATCGTCGCCGTTTATTCCATGTGTTTCTGGAATGAGCGGGTTTCGGCAATAAAACTGTCGGCCCTTGTTCTGGCTGTGGCAGGCTGTTATTTGATGGTCGGCGGTTACAGTCTTCATCTTCTGACAATGAATCGAATCGGAATACTGTGGGGACTGACCTCAGCCGTTGCCTTCGCTTCATATACACTGCTGGGCGAGCGTGTTATGCATCGGTATCCTCCCTGGACGGTTATATTTTATGCCATGCTCTGCGCATCAATCTCGATCAACGCCGTTGGTGCTCCTCCTCAATATCTTCACATGGAATACAGCATGATGCAGTTCCTCTCACTTTCGTATATCGTCGTTATGGGAACCATCCTCCCGTTCGGACTTTATTTCATTGGAGTCAACTATATACGCTCCACCCGCACCATGATAACGGCAACCCTGGAACCGATCTCTGCCGCGGTAATGGCTTTTTTTCTTCTGGGAGAAAGACTGGAAGTGTGGCAGATTATCGGAGGCATTGCCGTCGTCGCCGCTATTGTTCTCCTCCAGATACAGCGAGAGCAGGATGAACTCAGTCCGGAACTGATTCGAAAAAGAAGCGCGGAGACCGGTTAATTTTCCATTTCACACCTTTCGAAGCACCGGAAAAAGTGTACTTGGCAGCGGGCTCTCTTTTCATTGTATATCCGGCACCGTGTGTCCGCTTTTGGGCAGAACGCAGGTAATTGGCTCCCGAAAGCCCCGCGGATTACTTTATTCTTGACACGAACAACACTTTTTTATACTCATCATCCGTTTAGATTATTTTCCCATAAGCTGCGTTTTCAAATACTACCAAAAGGAGTGTGGAAGATGAAAATCATGAAGTATCTTGCAATGATCGGTGTCTTGATGTGCATCTGTATGCCATGGAATGCAATGGCGGCGGCCAAGCCTGTTGTTATCGGCCTGCAGGGTCCGATTACCGGACCATGGGCCTATGAAGGTCAGATGGCAAAGCAATCCTGTGAGATCGCGGCTGAACTGATCAACCAGAAAGGGGGTATCCTGGGAGGAAGGATGATCGAAGTGAGAGTCGTCGACGACGCGGGAGAACCGAAAACAGGTGCACTGGCGGCACAGAGATTGGTAACGCAAAAAGATGTGGTTGCCTCGATCTCCACTTATGGATCATCCATCTGCGAGCCTGCCTCCACAATTTACGAAAAATTCAAAAAAGTAAATATCGGTTACGGCGTCACCGCCGTCCGCCTTACACAGCGGGGATATAAATATTTCTTCCGCACCTGCGGCCGTGATGATTCACAGGGACAGTTTTTCGCCGACGTCGTTCCTGCAAAATTCGGCGCAAAGAGAATCGCCATCATGCATGATAATACGGCCTTCGGCAAGGGACTCGCGGAAGACACGAAACGTGCACTGCAACCCATGATCGATGACGGAAAACTGATGATCGTCTACTATGACGCCGTCACTCCTGGAGAAAAGGATTTCCGAGTAACGCTGACCAAACTCCGTGAAACCAAACCGGAAGTCTGGTACTTTACCGGATACTATGCGGAGGCGGCTCTTCTTGTCAGCCAGGCCCGTGAAATCGGAATCACCTGTCCCTTCGTTGGAGGGAATGCGGCCATTAATGATGAATTCATAAAAATAGCCGGTCTCAACATAGCCAAAGGATGCTATATGACCAATGAGCCGCTTCCCGCCGATCTTCCTTACGAAAAGGCTAAGGAATTCTTAAAGGCCTATAAAGACAAGTACGGCGAAATTCCCTCAAGTCCATGGCCGATCTATGCCGCCGATGCTTTGAATATCATCGCTTACGCAGTTGATAACACAGGTTCGACAAAATCGGATGTTCTGGCCGATTATCTGCGGGATAAAGTAGACGGGGCCCCCGGTATAACCGGCCCCATCGGTTTTACCGAACAGGGAGATCGTGAAGGCGTTCCCTTCTATCTGTATGTTGTGGACGATGAAGGTAACATCGTCGTTTCCAAGTAATTTCAGCCACGACAAAAACATAATCAGTCAAGGGATTCGGGCACGCTCGAATCCCTTAATTCCTCAAGTGTTCGCATTAATCGAAAGCGGGCGCATCAATTCATTGCGTAACCGGATAAGGAGAATTCGAGACAAAAGTCCATGGACGTATTTCTGGAACAACTCATCAACGGTCTGACCATCGGTTCCTTTTATGCCCTCATCGCTCTCGGGTATTCCATGGTTTATGGAATTCTCAAGCTGATTAATTTCGCCCACGGAGATTTTTTTGCCCTTGGATCGTATGTCGGGTATACCGTCCTGGTCTTCGGCTCCGCCGTTATCACAACCCACTTCGGCCTGTGGGGCGGCCTCATGGCGGCCATGATCATTGCTGCAGTTTGTGTCGCCTTTGTCGGCATCATGGTGGAACGGGCGGCGTATCGGCCGATCTATCCGGCGGGACGTCTCCCCGCCGTTGTTTCAGCACTGGGAGCATCCATATTTATTCAGAATACCATCATGGTCATCTGGGGACCTCGATACCAGGCGTATCCCGCGTCTCTTATTCCCAATATTCATATACAGATAGGCGGCCTCCACATCACGATGCTTCAGATCGTTATTTTGATTATGTCGTTCATGCTCCTCGGCATCCTGTACTGGATCATACAAAAAACAACTTTCGGGGCAGCCATCAGAGCAACGGCTCTCGATAAAGATACGGCGTCCCTCATGGGAGTTGATTTTAACAAGGTTATTTTCTTCATTTTCACCCTGGGCCCGGCCCTTGGCGCCATGACAGGTGTTATGGTTGGTATGTACTATCGACAGATCAGCTTCACCATGGGGTGGAATTACGGTTTAAAGGCATTTACCGCAACAATCATGGGCGGCATCGGAAACCTTCCCGGAGCGATGTTCGGAGGGTTGATCCTGGGTGTTCTGGAAATGTTCGGGGCCGCTTACATCTCAGCGGCATGGAAAGATGTTTTTGTTTTTCTGATTCTCATCCTGGTTCTGATCTTCCGTCCAACGGGACTGTTTGGGGAAAAAGTAGCGGAAAAAGTGTAATGATTGAAGAAACAAAACGCATAGGAATGGAACGGTTTTTTGGTTCCTACCAGAGCATGTTCTTCATAACGCTGACTATGTTCATCATATACCCGTTCGTCGTCAGCGATTATTATATCGATGTAGCTTTTTTCTTCGGTATTTATGCGCTGCTCGGTCTCAGTCTCAATATAGTCCTCGGAGAAGTCGGTCTGTTTGACCTGGGGCATGCAGGTTTTTACGCCATCGGGGCATACACCACGGCGATTCTCAATACGAAATTCGGCGTTCCTATTTTGATTCTCCTGCCACTCAGCGCCGCAGCAGCAGCCTTATTCGCTTATCTGGTATGCTCGCCGATCATTCACCTTCGAGGCGATTACCTCTGCATTGTGACAATCGGAATGGGGGAAATCGTCAGAATCGCACTCATCAATAACCCCTTTAATCTCACGGGAGGACCGAATGGAGTATATGGCATCGATTTTCCTTCTTTCGGTGGTCCTTTCGTCATCGATTCTTCCATCGAATACTACTTTCTCATCTGGATCGTTGTCGCACTGAGCATATACGGACTCATTCGGTTGCAGAATTCCCATATCGGACGGGCGTGGAACTATATCAGAGAGGATGAGGTGGCGGCAGGGGCAAGTGGCATCGATGTGCGGCATTATAAACTCCTGGCGTTCGTCCTCGGCGCCGCACTGGCAGGCGTTGCCGGAAATATCTATGCCAGCAAGCTCATGTGCGTTTCACCGGAAAGCTTCACATTTTGGGAATCCTGCCTGATGTTCTGCATCGTCCTGATCGGCGGCATGGGATCAATTCCCGGCGTACTTATCGGCGCCGCATTCATCAGTCTCTTTCCTGAAATCTTCCGGCCATTTGCCATGTATCGGATGCTCATTTTCGGAACAGTCATGATCCTCATGATGATGTTCAGACCGGGAGGCGCATGGCCCCGCAAGCGAGGCGGCATCGGGTTCGCGTCGATCTTCGCGAAAAAGGACGTCACTGATGACTGATTTCAATCCCCGTAATGCACAGCCTGTCGTTCTGGAAACCCGGAACCTGAGCAAGGTGTTCGGTGGACTGACCGCAGTCAACGCTTTTGATGCTCAGGTTCATAAAGGGGAAATCTGCAGCCTCATCGGTCCCAACGGCGCCGGTAAAACGACAGTATTCAATACAGTGACCGGGATTTACAATCCTGAGAAGGGCCATGTTATTTTCAACGGAAACGACATCACCGGTCACAAACCGCATCATATTGTTTCCACCGGCATTGCCAGAACATTCCAGAACATCCGCCTCTTCCCCACGATGACCTGCCTCGAAAATATAATGGCCGGGCAGCATTGCCGCATATCGTCCGGGCTGTGGAGCGCTCTTTTCAAATCCGCCCGGCAGAAGCACGAAGAACGGGAAACCCGCGCTGTGGCGGAATCGCGGATCAAGCAGATTCGCCTCTGGGACTATCGACATGAACTGGCAAAGAACATGGCTTACGGCAGTCAGCGAATGCTTGAAATCGCCCGTGCACTTGCGACAAATCCATCGCTCCTCGTCCTCGACGAGCCGAGCAGCGGTCTGAATCCGAAAGAGACGGAAGACCTCATGGAATTTCTCACGGGATTGATCCGTAAAGAAGATATAACCATCCTGCTGATAGAACACGATATGAATGTTGTCATGGGCATCTCAGATTGGGTCATCGTCATGGATGAGGGTAAAAAGATTGCCGAAGGGCATCCGGAACAGATATATCATAATCCACGAGTCATTGAAGCCTACCTCGGCAGCAATGATAGATAGATACAATACATACATACATACATAAGGAACCTCGATAATGGCTCCACTTCTCATTGTTGAAAATCTCCATGTTTCATACGGTGGAATCGAAGCACTCAAGGGTATCTCCCTGTATCTCGATCAGGGAGAAATCGCCTGTGTCCTCGGAGCCAATGGAGCAGGCAAATCAACACTTCTTCAGGCAATCTCCGGACTCATTCCCATCAATAAGGGAAAGATCTTTTTTAAAAAAGATGAGTTGAACCACGTTCCCGCACACGAAATTGTAAAGAAAGGAATCTCCCAATCACCGGAAGGAAGAAAAGTCTTTGCCACCCTGACCGTCGAAGAAAATCTCAACCTCGGTGCATACACGCGGAGAAAACGCACAGATGAAGTGGAAGAGGCCAAGGAACGGGTTTTTGTTCTTTTCCCCATCCTCAGAAAGAGACGGCGTCAACTCGCCGGCACACTATCCGGAGGAGAACAGCAGATGCTGGCCATCGGGCGGGCACTGATGAGTTCGCCGCAGGTACTGCTCCTCGACGAACCATCCCTTGGACTGGCCCCGATACTGGTAAACCAGATATTTGACATAATACGAGAAATTAATCAGCAGGGCACGGCAATACTGCTCGTCGAGCAGAACGCCCACAAAGCGCTGGGAATCGCCAGGAACGGGTACGTCCTAGAAAACGGAACCATATCGACCAGCGGTTCCGCTGAAGAGCTGAAGTCCGATCAGAAAATCCAAGAGGCCTATCTCGGAGGCGCAGCCCTCAAGAATTACAAGAGATTTTGATCCGCGGCAACAGAGTATTCCTTTTGTTTGATCAACAACTCCCATGCCTCATGTCGACCTTTTACAACTCCCCATGCATACTTGATTCTTTTTACGGGCATTATTAGTTTATAGCGGTATTCCTCGGCTGCACGAACTCATTATCGACTATTCAGAACGACTGACAGAACCGATTCAACAACGTTCCGCAGATAGTACGGTTACGTACCCGCCCGGACAGGAACGTGGCAAATATAGTTTATGCCGGGATTCGAAATCGCACTACGGAGGGAACGTAAAGCTGTCCCTTTCCTTTCCAAGGTTGCGGATAAATACGGATCGTTCCTTCCTCCTGCCGGATTCTATTTATGTAGGTACTGAAATTGACTACTTTACCATCGCTGAAAACCTTCAATCATGGAAATCAGGAAACAGCACATGGTCAGCGGACTTGAGCCGATTCGGCTCGGAGTGGTTTGACACACGTTCCGGATACATCCATTTTGAATGGCGTCTCGGGAAATGATCAGTGTCGATCAGGATACGATTGATTCACCTGAATAACACTCATCGGTCATTTCTCTGTTATTACCATGTCTGAACTCGTCAGGGATCGAATGACCGTACTTGCAGCTTCAGTTTCCGATCAGCACTCGACGTGGACAAACGCCTTTCTGCGGAGAAAGACATTTACCCTTTGATCAGACTGTGATTGTTTTGACAAAAAGGGTTATCACTGATAATAAGAAAAAATTCGAAAGTGATGTTACTGTCGATAAAAGGCACGGAACGTCGGAAGTTGGTCCGTTATGTTCGATAATCATAAGCGAGAAATTAATTATTTGCGAGTTTCGGTTACTGATCGATGCAACCTCCGTTGCATCTACTGTATGCCGAAAGAAGGATTATCCCTGCTGGGGCACAGAGATATTCTCAGTTACGAAGAATTTTTGAGAATCGTCACAATCGCCGTAAACACGGGGATTGTGAAGGTTCGTGTTACCGGTGGAGAGCCCCTGGTACGACGAGGAATCGTCGAATTCATGGCGTCTTTGAGGAAAATCTCGGGGCTCAGGGATATTTCCCTGACAACGAACGGGATACTCCTCGAAAAATACGCAGAGGACTTATTTGACAGCGGCATTAGACGAATCAATGTGAGCCTCGACTCACTGGAACCTGAAAAGTACAGAAGAATTACGCGACAGGGAGACCTTACCAGGGTTATTAACGGAATCAAAAAAGCGGACCGTGTAGGATTTTCCCCGATAAAAATCAATGTCGTCGTAATAAAAGGATTCAACGATGATGAAATTATCGACTTCGCAAAACTGACGTTGGAAAAGCCATACCAGGTACGATTCATAGAATACATGCCCGTAGGAATCACAGCTCTGGAGGATGGATACGGTCACATTTCTAATGATGTTATAATGGAAGCAATCAACAGGTTCACCCCCCTTGATGCGGTGGGTCAGAACGGAAAAACCGACGGACCCGCCCGAGTTTATAAAATGGAGGGCGGCAGAGGGGAAATCGGATTCATCAGCGCCATGAGTCACCAATTCTGTGAATCATGCAACAGGCTCCGGCTCACCGCCGACGGGAATCTCCGGTCATGTCTGCTTATCGATAATGAAGTCGACTTGAAAACTCCGTTGCGAAACGGATGCACCGACGCCGAACTGGAGAATATCATTAAAAATGTTATTCTTAATAAACCCATGCACGCCCCTATTCGGTGTCATGAAGGTCAAAGGAAAAAATGCGCACGGACAATGTCTTCAATAGGAGGATAGATGGTGACGCAATGTGGGGCTCCGAGTCCCCGGTCCGGTAACTGCTGACAAAACGAACATTTATTCTAACTTGAAATCACTGAGTATTTTGCGAATGAACCTCATTGAATCGTACGACCGGAACTGCCAACCGTCTGATCCCGAAGGGCGGGTTCCGGAACTGCCCTGAACAAGCGGTGGCCGTATTAAACAGCGGGACGAACCCGGTGAAGATGGATCAAACAATCCGTCAATTGTACGGCCTCAGTGTTGCGTACTCAGACATGCACAATAAAAAGATGAACCGGATGATCCGGGGACGTATGACCGGCAACTTTAATAATTAATAAGACGGTCACGTTTTGCTCCGACGAGACGATTTACGAATGTGTCACCGTTGCATTCTCACAAGCAAGTGTCACGGGATCGTGTCATGATTTTCGATGCAAAGACTGCACAATCGTATGATGACTGGCTCACGTCACCAGTCGGCTATTACATCACCGGAAGACAGCAGAAGCTGATTCTGGATCTCCTGGCGCCTCAGGAGGGAGAGACTATGCTCGACGTGGGCTGCAAGAGCGGCCAATTTCTCCTTTTCTTCAGGCGTCATGGCTGCAATGTAACAGGAATTGATCCGTCTCCGGCTATGATTGATCTTGCCCGAAAAAAACTCGGTCATCGGGCGGACCTTTATCAGGGAAACGTCCACGATCTGCCCTTTTCCGACAATGAATTCGATGTCGTTTCGCTTATCACCTCACTGGAGTTTTATGAAAACCCGCAACGGGTTATTGAAGAATCAATACGGGTCGCCCGAAACCGGATTGTGATCGGATTTTTAAATAGATACTCACTGGTAACGGAATCTCTGAAAGCAGATACGATTTTTCGCCATGCATCGAATACCTTTGGAATCTTCGAACTAAGACGGCTGATCAGGGGGATTCTCTCCGAAACCACTATTCATTGGGGTAGTGTCATTTTCTTTCCGATCCGGTGGTATCCTTCTTTTTCTTTTGTAGAAGAATGGATTCCCCGCCTGAATAATCCGCTGGGCTCGTTCGGAGGATGTGTTTTCCCCATGGTATACACACGGCACACCATTCAGGAACCTTTAAAAGATTCACTCAAAGTAGGTGTTCGTTAACGAACACCGTGTGCCGGAAGCGGCACGGGAGATGCAGTCATGATTCATGAAGCCATGCTGTACGAAAAACAGGATAAGAACAGCGTCCGGTGCATCCTGTGCGCTCACAGATGCAAGATTGCGCCATCAAAACGAGGCATCTGCGGCGTTCGTGAAAACCGCGACGGCACGTTGTATTCCCTCGTTTACGGGATGATTATAGCGCAGAACGTCGACCCTATCGAAAAGAAGCCGCTTTTTCATGTTTACCCCGGTTCAAAATCATTCTCTATTGCCACGGTCGGGTGCAATTTTCAGTGCACATTCTGCCAGAATCATGATATCTCTCAGATGCCCCGTGAGACAGGCAGAATTGCGGGACGGCCGGCAAGCCCCGAGGATATTGTTGAGTATGCAGTCAAATCACAGTCAAAAACCATTGCTTATACGTATACGGAACCAACCATATTTTTCGAGTATGCCTTCGATATCGGGAAAATAGCTCATACCAGAGGAATCAAGAATGTTTTCGTGACGAACGGATACATGACCACCGAGGCCCTGGAAGTGATCTCACCCTACCTCGATGCTGCAAATGTTGATCTTAAATCCTTCAGCAATGATTTTTATAAGACGTACTGTGGCGCCCGAATACAACCCGTCTTTGAAAGTCTGAAAAAGATGAAGGAGCTGGGAATCTGGGTCGAAGTAACAACCCTCATCATTCCCTCCCTCAATGATGGTGACGAAGAACTCAAGAACATCGCACGCTTCATCGCTTCTCTCGGTTCGGAAACCCCGTGGCACATCAGTCGATTTCATCCCCAGTATGAAATGACTAACCTTCCGCCAACGCCGGTGGCAACGCTGCATAAAGCGGCACAGTACGGCGAAGAAGCAGGATTAAAATATGTCTACACGGGAAATGTCCCTGGAGACACTATGGAAAGCACATCATGTTCCAACTGTGGGAATATGCTCATCGACCGATGCGGATTTTACATAAATAAACTGAATCTTGATAGGACACGATGCCCGAAATGCGGAACACCTCTTCATGGTATTTTCGGCTGATCATGCGGCGTTTTTCCATGTCATGATCATGGTTACAGCTATATATGCAAGGAAGGGACGCAATGGCAAACGTATTTATTTTTACGGTAAACAACGAAGCAGCGCAACGGCGATTCAACATTGCATTTAAAAAAGGATATGATACCGGAGAGATATTACCTTTTATCCACGATGAGTCACACAGAGATGTGGTTCAGAAACTCTATAGCGACAGAACATGTTACCTCTGGGGAGAAGCGGACAAAAAGGACGGAGCGCGGTCAGCATGGGAGAGAATGAAAGAGGGAGACCTTGTTCTCGGTTATAAGGGGAATGCCATAATATCGGTATCTCACGTTCTTTACACAATTAATGATTCCTCACTGGCGGATCAAATATGGGGCCAAGAGAACGGAAATTCCTTAAGGTGTATTTTCTTCATGACCAAACCCTATCTCTGCGACATTGCGATTGTTCCCCAGATGCATAACTATCTCGATCCTCCATATAAAGGTCTTACTCAACTCGGAGCGGAAAAGCTTCATAACATTTTGGCCCACTATATATCGTTGGATGATTTCGCCCGGCTTCTTTTTGGGCAGGATTTCCCTGCCAGTTTACGGCACTCACAATAAGCGTAATGATTTACCCTTCACCTGTCAGGCGTGAGGGATGAGATGTGAAAAAAGAGGCGCCATGCATCAGGTTTCGTGAAAAGAGGAACGTACGATATCTGTATCTGAACCGAAATTTCCATATGCGCTTCCTCTGACAGTGATGTCTCATTTACCCGCCGTGATCCACGTGCCATTGGCCCCGAGCGGTTCTGTTTTGCACGTTGCAGCAACGAAGGACGAAGGAAACGCCGTGGACGAGCGTTTTTGGACAGTATCCTAATCCTCAGTCCGCTCCCACTCAAGATCCTCTTCATCATACGTTTGTGAAAGAATGATTCGAGCCCTTTCAAGACACTCTTCAGGTACCATGATTTTCACCTCGCCAAGACCATCAATGGTAATTGCATAGATTGTCCCGGCGGTTTCGTATTTTAATCTGGTGGGAATTTCTTCCGTTTCCAGCCTGCCCACAATAATATGCGCGTTCGTCATTCCTGAGGCGCTGCAGACAACGACCCATCCTCCTTCTTCCATGATAACTCCCCTCTTCTTTCTTCTGATTAATCATGACGCCCATAATCAAGATGACTATATCATCGATGATCCGTTTATTCCAACCGCGTTGTTTGTAAAAGAACCGCCGGGACTCAGCCGACTCCCCAATGCGCCGGGAACAATCACCGGATGACCTTAATATCAGAGAAAAACACGAGGGCATTGTCAAAAGGATGACATTATGCCAAGGATAAGTCATCTTTCCTGGAAGCGGACGAAACCCTATTGAAACATAAGTATACGTGATTACGGATACTTACGACCAGACAATCGCTGGCACGAATATTGATAAATAGATAAACTGCAATAATGAAAGGTTGTGAAACAGCATGGCGACAACAGATGCGGCATCACAGACAAAAGCAATCGAATTAAAGAAAGAATTCGATGCCTACCGGCATGCCGACGAAAGGTTCGCAAACAATTTCGACAAATATCTCGAGTTTATCGATTTTCTCCCCGATGCCACATTTATTATAGATCGAAACAGCAGGGTCATCGCATGGAACAGGGCAATGGAAAAGATGACCGGCGTTAAGAAGGATGACATTATCGGAAAAGGTGAATATGAACATGCCATGCCTTTTTATAACCGCCGACGGCCCATGCTTGTCGATCTGATATGCACGGAGAACAGCGAAGCGGAATTGCTCTACAATTTTACTCAACGTGACGGGGATACACTCTACGGTGAAGCATATGTCTCATCTGTTTTCGGAAACAGAGAAGCCTTTCTCTGGGCAAAGGCGTCTCCGCTTTACGACAAGGATGGTAATCTGGTGGGAGCCATCGAATCCATCCGGGACATAACGGAACGAAGGAACAAGGAGCAGGCTCTCCAGGAAAGTGAAGAACGGTATCGGACCCTTACAGAGAATGTAGCCGACGGTGTCGCCCTGATTCAGAAAGGAAAACTCCTGTTTGTGAACAATGCCTTCGTTACCATATTCGGATACACTGATGCGGAGGATATTGTGGGACGAACGGCCGTTGATCTGATTCGATCCGATTGTCAGCATGATTTTGAAATGTTACTTGCGGCGCTGGAAAGCGGCGGTGTTTCGAATAATACGTTCCAAGGGCTTTCATTGTCAAAAGACCGGCGGGAATTCTGGATTGAGGCACAAAACAACATGATTAGATGGAACGGAGAAACTGCTGTTCTTTCCACAATCAGAGACATTACCGAAACAAAGATGAAAGCATTGGCCTTCGAGGAAGAGTCGCACCGTCTCAGGGGTGAAAACATACGACTGAAAGCATCGATGCGATATCGCTGGCGTCTGGGACCTTTAATTGGAAAGAGTGCGGTTATGCAGGAGGTTTATGAACGGATTCACCAGGCAGCCGCATCGGATGCAAATGTCATCATCTACGGAGAATCGGGTACCGGAAAGGAACTCATTGCCCGTGCAATCCATGAAATGGGTGATCGGCGAGAGAATGCATTTGTACCGGTCAATTGCGGAGCAATCCCGGAACATCTTCTTGAAAGTGAATTTTTCGGCCATAAAAAGGGGGCTTTTACCGGTGCATATTCTGACAAGCACGGATATTTGGATCTCGCCGACAATGGCAGTCTCTTTCTCGATGAAATCGGCGAGCTGGGCATGAATATTCAGGTAAAACTGCTCAGGGCTCTTGAGGGAGGAAGTTACTCGCCACTCGGAAGCGCGGAGGTCCGCCATTCCACTATTCGTATTGTTGCGGCCACCAACAGAAACCTCATCAACCAGGTCAACATGGGGTTAATGCGTGAAGATTTTTTCTATCGTATTCATGTCATACCGATTTCCCTGCCCCCTCTTCGGAACCGCCGGGAGGACATCCCGCTTCTTGTAGAACATTTCATGAAAAACCATAACACCGGAACCGCCACACAGCATATACCGGGGAATATCATGGACGCGCTGTTTGAATATGATTGGCCCGGCAATGTGAGGGAGTTGCAAAACGTATTGCACCGATACGTCACCCTTAAAAGCATCGATTTCACATCGCCCCATTCTCCTGCAATCTCATTAGAGAAAGAACAGACCGACAGGAAATACGATCCTATCACCACCCTCTCTTCCGCCATGGAACAATTTGAAAAGAAGATCCTTGTCAAAACATTGAAGGAAACCAAGTGGCATAAAACGAAAGCAGCATCTGCCCTTGGAATCTCCCGCAAGACACTGTTTCGTAAAATGAAGGCATATGCCTTGATCTAGCACCATATCGGGTCATTTCTGTCCTCTCAAATGTATCTATAATATTTTCAGCTTGTTGCAGATGTTCAGACCACATTCGTGGGTCATTTCTGTCCCTGCAATCTTCCCTAAAGCAGTATGTCGTCGCATAGTTATTATTAAATATTGCAAACGGTTACATATGATTCAGTCGTCGTGGCACACCCATTGCTTCATGGTAAGTCAGTCATATCCGGAGCAGGTATTCAAAGAAAGACAAATTATGAATATACTTATTGTAGAAGATGATATTTCTCTTTCGGCCTCCATCACCGACGCAGTAAGAAGCTGGGGCCATACGGCCGAAGAAGCCGACACTGGTAAAGATGCCCTGAAAAAGATGAATCATCGCTATTTTGATTTGATTTTGCTCGACATATTCCTTCCCGACATAAAAGGTCATCTCCTGATACCTGAAATGAAAAAACTGTGGCCCCACAGTAACATTATCAGTATGACCGGCTATAATTCTCGTGATCTTGAAAGAGAGGTCAGGAAACAGGGTGTCATATACTATATGATAAAACCGTTTGATATCGGTCACCTTCGAAGCATCATCGATCATATGAACACAAAAGCACTGCATTAATATATCAGAAGCAAGGAGGTATTATACATGGTAAAGAAGAAGTCACTTGGTTTCAAGCTTATTGCAGGAGGGATCATAGCCGTATTACTCCCCCTTTTCGTTGTCGGAGTATTTTCCCTTATGAAGGCATCCGATGCCCTTGATTCCATATCAAATGAGCGGGCTCTTAATGTCGCAACTGATGTTGCCGGCATGGCTGATCTCGTCATGCAGGAAGAGATGAAAATAATCACACAGCTATCCGTCAATGATGCCATCGTCGAAGCGGCTGCCAAAGTTGCCGATCACGGCACGGTCGCCGCTGCTCCGGAAATTAAGAGAGCAAACGAGGCGCTGAGCAGTGCGATCAGTAAATTGGGAAACGACTACGAGGACCTTTTACTGGCCGGTACTGATGGTGTCATTTTTGCCGATGGAAAAGGCAGGCTCGGCGGTATCTCTGTGGCGGATCGTGATTATATTCAGGCGGCAAAAGAGGGGAAATCGACGATCGGTAAGGTGATTATCTCCAGACAAACCGGCAATCCCATTGTCCCGGTGTGTTCTCCTGTTTATTCAAAGAATGGGAAACTGGTCGGTGAACTTGCAACAATATTAAGCATTAATTTTTTATCCCATAATATTACGAATATTAAGCTCGGAACAACCGGATATGTTTACATGGTTGACAGGGACGGTATGGTTATCGCCCACCCCGACAAAAACATAATTCTAAAACTGAATGCAAATAACATCAAAGGGATGGAGGAAATCGCGGCGAAAATGATGGCGCACCAGACGGGCACTGCGTCCTATGTATTCAACGGTGTCGACAAAATGTCAGCTTTTGCACCCGTTAAATTCACGGGCTGGAACGTCTGCGCTACCCAGGACGAGGCGGAATTTCTCGCATCGGCTCATTCCATTCGTAATTTTATCTTCATCATCGGCGGCATTTTTCTGGCGATGACCGTTATTGCCGTTCTCTTCTTTTCCCGGAGCATCACCCGGCCGATCACGAGTGCCGTAGCGATGTTGAACGAGGCGGCGGACCAGGT
>OMKS01000146.1_pt1 | contig 62686 bp, 48 predicted proteins | sample 1674721 | NCBI WGS metagenome assembly OMKS01 (sample SAMN06264996, study PRJEB25208) | sediment metagenome | isolation source: hot spring sediment | place: USA: California | collected 2014-09-02 | reverse complement strand
GATTAGAAAGGAGTGCAATGCGGCGGGTCAGACCGCGGGAAATTAAATGAGCAAAAAGCAGCGCTAGCAGGATAGATGCCAAAAGAGAGATAATGCCTGTCTGCCGCAGCTCCGAGAGTTTATTTTGCACCTCATTAGCCCGCACATATCAATCCCAACCAAATAGCGCCCATTACCATTCCGCAGGGGCGCATAGCCAGAGAGAAAAACGCCCCACTCATCTTCAATCAGCTTATCATCAACCGATGCCTGGAAAAAGCCAATTTCCATCAGCGGCGTTATCTCCTCATAAATTTTCCCGGGAAGCGCCTGGCCTTCTGTCTCATCGGAATCCACAACAAAAACAACCCCCTGCGGCTCTTTACGCATAACATAGAGAAAGGCTATGTCAGGATTTGATCGACGCATTCTGCGAAGAATTTCCAGATTGCGAGTGTAGGCAGGCTGATGAATATCTTCAGGCGACTTGATGGCAGGCCATTGGCATCAATGCTTTGACTGAGAATGGCAGCGCTGTTTTGCAGACGCGATTGGAGACTCCGCATCAGATTATCCATCGCCCGATAGTAGAAAAAGGTGCCAACACTGCCTGAAACCAACAAAACTGCCAACAGATGACTGACAAAAAGCTTTGCGGCATAGCGGATTTTAAAGATTTCCGGGAAACTCATACTACTCCCTTTTATTTTTAAACATTGCATCATCCATCACTTGGAAAATGTACCGCAAAAACTTGTCCATTGGTAAATAATTTTCATATTCCAGCCACTGCTGTGGGGCATATTTGCGAAACCAGGTTTTCTGTCGCTTGGCAAACTGGCGCGTGTGGATAAGAATCTGCTCCGTGAGTTCCGCGCGGCTGATTTCACCCTTGAGAAAGGCGATTGTCTCTTTATAGCCAACGGAATTCATAGCGTTGAGTTCAGGTAGATAACCGGCAGCCAGAAGGCTTTCCACCTCACCAATAAGACCTTCTAAAAGCATCAGCTCGGTACGGGCTGCAATCCGCCGCAACAAGGTATCGCGGTCTGGCGAAAGCCCAAAAGAAAGGTATTCCCATGGAAATGTATAATCCTGTGCTTTAAAATGAGCGCCTGGAAAAGCGCCGGTCATTCTAAAAATTTCCCAGGCTCGGCTAATGCGTTTGATGTCATTGGGGCTCACCTTAAGCGCAGACGAATCTTTGTTGCACCATTCTAACCATAGCTTGTCCCATCCCCGCTCAATACCCAGCTTTTCCACCTCCCGGCGAATGTCCGGATCGGTGGCGGATTTCTTAAAAATCATTCCCAAAAGGGCTTGAATATAGAGCCCGCTGCCGCCGCAAACGATAATAGGAATCCCAGCCGCCATTTTTTCTGCGATAATGTTCTGGGCCTGCCTGCTAAATTCTCCAGCGGAAAAAGACTCATCGGGGTTTCGAATATCTATGATGTGATGGGGGACGCGGGCAAGTTCTTCGCGGCTTGGCTTTGCGGTGCCGATATCCATTTTGCAATAAAGCTGCCGGCTGTCAGCAGAGATGATTTCACCCTGGAGCGCTTCAGCCAAAGACAACGCCAAGGCAGACTTTCCGCTGGCGGTGGGACCCACGATGAAAATAAGTGGCGGCTGGCTCATTATTTACGCTCGAATCGGCGGTCGAGTTCATTGAGGCTCATTTGCACAATGACAGGTCGGCCTGTAGGTGAAAAATAAGGATTGGGCGTGGCAAAAAGTTCATCCAGAAGCTGCTGCATTTCAGATGGCTGCAGCTTATCACCACTGCGCACGGCGGCACGGGCAGCAAAAGCAAAGGCAATTTTGTCGCTCATAGCAGTGCCCGGCGCTTTGCGCTGCTGTACGTCGTGCAACATTTCCAGAATAATCTGCCCTTCATCAATGAAGCGCATAGCCGCCGGAATAGCTTCAAGGATGAGCATATTTTTGCCAAATTCCCGCAGGACAAAACCTAATTTCTGCAGTGCAGGAAAACAATCCAGCATTAAAGAAAAGTCGTCGGGGCTCAGCTCAATGGTTAGAGGAAACAAGAGTTGCTGGCTGGCGCTTTGACTCTGGTTGGCCAGCACTTTCTGGGCTTTTTCAAAAAGAATGCGCTCGTGGGCGGCATATTGATCTACGATAATGATGCCGCTGGCAATCTGGGCAAAAATATAGCGCCCGTGAGCCTGCCAGAAATGGGCCATCGCCAGTTCCCCAACGGGATTGCCTGCTTCGCTGTCTTTCTGCAGATTTTGCTCAAAGTGACGCACTTTATTGGCCAGATCATCATTATTAATTGGCGCTGATTTTGGAAGTGAAAAGTTCATTCGCTGCTGTTCGGGGCGGCCCTGCGGCAGTCCCGGTGATTTTGCGAACTGTGGATTGCTGGTCACCGTTAAAGCTGCTGTCTGTGGTGAATAATCAAGCTCACTTTGGGTATCGGGCTGTGAGCGGTCTGCTGGTGGCAGCGCCTGGCTAAATGACGGCGCTGCAATGAGTTTTTCCTGTAAAAGGTGATTTAGCCGGCCGCGCAAAAGATTGTGCACCGCCCATTCATCGCGAAATTTGATCTCGGTTTTCTGGGGATGGACGTTTACATCCACCAATTTGGGATCCATTTTGATATTCAGCACGAAAAAGGGAAATTGTCCCCGATCGAGAAGCCGGTCATAGGCCTGATAGACAGCCAGATTGAGGTTACGGTCCACCACATAGCGCCGGTTGACAAAGAGATACTGCTCCCCACCCCGCGTTCGCACCAAGTCCAGAGTGCCCACAACACCTTCAATTGAGAAGATTTCTGTTGAGAATGCCACCGGAATCACCTTTCCAGTATAGTGATGCGAAAAGAGCTGCCCTATCCGGCTGGGAAGCTCCGCTGGCTGCAGGAGAAAGACTTCCCTTCCATTGGCGCTGAAACTAAAGCGAAGATTGGGGTAGCCTAAAGCAAATTGCCGCAGCGTTTCGATGATTTGACGGTATTCGGTGTTGGTTTCCCTGAGAAATTTTCGCCGTGCCGGCACATTGAAAAAAAGTTTACGAATTTCAAAAACGGTGCCCGGCTGCATAGGAATTGGCAAAATCGAACCGAATTTTCCGCCATTGATAGTGAGGCGCCGCCCTTCAAGCGTGCCTCTAAGACAGGATCGGACCTCAACCATTGCCACAGCGGCAATACTGGCCAGCGCTTCACCGCGAAAACCCAGCGTTTGTACTTCCAACAGCTCATCATAGCTGCTAATTTTAGAAGTGGCGTGGCGGTCAAAGGCCAGGAGCAGATCGTCCTCATCCATTCCAATGCCATTGTCAATAATCTGTATCAGCTCTTTGCCACCGTCTTCAATAACAACAATAATCTCCGTAGCGCCGGCGTCAATGCTGTTTTCGATAAGCTCTTTCACCACGGATGCAGGCCGCTGCACCACTTCACCGGCGGCTATTTTATTGGTGAGCTGCTCTGAAAGCTGTCTGATTTTTCCCAATATTTACTCGATGTCTGTTTGCAAGCTGTCTGATTCTAATGAATCCGGTACGATGCCGGGCGTATTTTCCATTTTCAAAAACATTTGCGATGGATGAAGCGGGATGGGAATCCGTAATTGCAGCGCTTCCTCGCCATAGATTTCCCGTAAATCCTGAATTGGGTCTTCATTCAGCCGCAAAAAGCGAAAACCATAAAAAATCGGTTTGGGCGCCAATGGTCTTTTGGGTTTTGACCAGAGTTTGCGCAGACCGCCCGTTTTCAGCTTCTCGTTATGAGCGGCAATGGATTTATTTTTCTCGATAATGGATTGATTCCAGGCTTCCCTTTCGGCATTGAATTCTTTCGGATTGGGGAAGGGATAGCTGAGAATATCCTGCTCGATGACATTGGGCGTCGTGCTGTGGAGAAAATTTACCTTGCCGCCAGGTGTGCGTATAATAAGCCCGACATGGCCCACCCAGACGCCATTGGGGTAGCCACGGACAATATTCACAAAGTCGCCGGTTTGTAGCGAATCGAGAATTTGGGGCACATACTCGTATGGAATATAATCCCAGATAAGCGTGTCCGGTGCGTGATTTGTCATCAGTCCCCAGCGGCTGAAAAAACGGTTTTTGTCGTAGGCACTGGTGTCGTAGCGGACATTTTCACCGGCCAGATTGGCTGTTATATCGGTTACCAGCCAGCTATTATTGCGGTCCCAGTCGTATTCGGTGTAGTGATTTCGGGTTTGCAGACCGATTTCACCATCTTTATAGCGAATCCGCTGCAGCCAGGTGACAAAGCTTTTCCAGTCGTGGGCCAGCGCCATGGCATAGGTATGCTCTGAAAAAACAACACAATCTGATTTGCTGAGACTGACAAGCGGTTCGTCATCATAATATTCAAAAGGGAACTCTCCCAACAGGTAGATCTGATAAGGCTGCCCCAGATTTTTCCGTCCCAGATGCTCCACTCTTTTGCGCAGATCGGGTTCGGCATGAAAAAGCCAGCGCAGGTAGAGATCAATTTCTGCCGGTGCAAAGGTGTAGAGGGGTCTGGCTTTGAGTTCGGCCAGCTTTTCCTGGGGAATATTCAAGCTATCGGCCAGAAAAGCATCTCTTGGGGAAAGCGGCGCAGTCTGCACCGGAGCTGTGGCGGCACAATTCCATAATAGACTGGCTGTGAAGAATAAAATTATGAGTTTTTTCAAATCAGCGAACTCCTTTCAAGAGGGTTTTAAAATAATCGGTGGCTTCTTTCAGGGCGCTGCGATTCCCTTTTTCCATAGCGCTGTGTCCGGAATCGGCAGAGATATGAAATTTGGCTTCGGGAAAAGCACGATGCAGCGCCCAGGCGGTCTCTATAGGGCAGACGATATCATAGCGTCCCTGCACGATGTGGGTGGGGATCTGGCGAATGCGGTCTATCCGTTTCAGATGATAGTCCGGCTCAGGGAAAAAACCATGATTGATAAAATAGTGGGCTTCGATACGGGCAAATTTCAAGGCACGCTCGGCATTAGCCTCGTAGGCAGCCGCTTCGTCATAATCAGGATAAAGGTTGGATGTGAGGGCTTCCCAGATGCTCCAGTTTTTGGCAGCAGCAATTTGCACATCAAGATCGGGGTCTGTCAGCCGACGGTAATAGGCAGCGACCATATCGTGACGCTCGTTTTCTGGAATGAGCGCCACGTATTTCTCCCACTCATCGGGAAAAATTCTGGAAGCGCCTTCCTGATAAAACCACTGGATTTCCCGCGGGCTGCAGAGAAAAATCCCCCGCAGAATGAGTCCCAGAACTCTTTGCGGATGCTCGATGGCGTAAGTGAGGGAGAGGGTGCTGCCCCAGCTTCCGCCAAAAACAAGCCAGCGCTCGATTTTCAGGTGACGGCGCAGTTTTTCTATATCATCCACCAGTTGCCAGGTGCTATTGTCCCGCAGCTCAGCCATTGGTGTGCTCTTACCGCTGCCCCGCTGATCCAGAAGAATGATGCGATAGGCTTCCGGATCAAAAAAGCGGCGGTTGCGCGGGGATGTGCCGGCGCCCGGTCCGCCATGAATAAAAATCACCGGAATTCCATCAGGATTGCCAGCTTCATTGTAATGCAGCGTATGCAGATCTGAAACCGGCAGCATCCCTTCGTTAAAGGTTTCTACTATGGGATATAAATCGTTCATTGGGTCCATTTTCACCTCGTTTTATTTGTTAAAAATTTCGCTTTGTTCCCTTTTGGGAAGAAAACAATATTTGCCTCGACTTATCTGCCGAAGCTTCTAAAAAAAACTTGTTCATTGGGCGTGCGCCTCGTTTGCGCTTAATTCTTCTATTCGCTTTTTATAGTAAAATTTTTGACTTTTACTTGCTAATTTTTGGTGGAGTTCAAGGGCTTTCTGGCGCTGCTCTTCAGAATTTTGAATTTTGTAAATTTCATAATGGAGTGTCGCCTGGTTTTCTTCGTTTGCTCCGCCAATCAACATTTGCTCCAATTTGCTAACGGCCTCTTCTCGGTTTTCTAAAGCGCGGAGTTTGTGCTTGAAAATCGTAGTGGAAAAGATTGTATCTTGACTTTGCAGCTCGATCGCTATCTGACTGGCTTCCTTGTTGCTTGATTTTGCATTGTCGTATTCTTTTTGCATAAATAATAAATTTGCTTTGACTGAGAGATATTCACACAGATAAGTCATATTGTTCAGTTCCCTGCCAAGCCCTACAGCTTCTTCATAGCATTCCATTGCCTTGGGAAAATCGCCTTGTTCTTTATAGACATTTTCCAAATTACCCACTGCTCTTGAATAGTCGCTTTTATCCCCTAATTCCAGACATATTTTTTTATATTCTTCATAGCGCGTCATCGCTTGGGAATATTCACCTTGATACCTATGCAAAATTCCCATATTGCCTACCGCTTTTGAATAACCGCTTTTATCCCCTATTTCCAGGCAGATTTCCCTTTGTTCTTTGTGGCATTTCATTGCTTCAATATAATCACCTTGATCAGCAGACACAATTCCCATATTGCCCAATGCCCCTGCCAATAATCGTCTATCGTGATTTTCCTCAGCAGTAATTTTTGCAGACTTAAACAGTTCCATTGCACTACTATACAGTCCCCTATTTCGCAATAAAGCACCTAAATCACATTTGCACTCCGCCAATACGATATCATCATTCGCTTCTGCCGCGAGGTCTATATTTTTTCGATAATCCTGCTCTGCCTTATCCCATTTGCCGATGAGCTCAAGCACTTTTCCTTTATTTCTTGATACTTTGAGAATATTCTTTTGATCAGTATCCAATCTCGCAGCAATTTCTAAAAATCTGTCAAAGCAATCAAGCGCCTTCGCATTCTCATATCTCTTTTTGTAATAGTCCCCAGCTTTCTGGTAATACGCCAGGGCTTTTGCCCAATTTTCAGCCCGGTCGCAGTGATTGGCAATCTCATAATAGCTATCTTCAGAATCACCATAAATATTTAATAATGAGTTGGCAGCTAAACCATGTAATTCTCGAATCCTTGCTTTTAGCTGCATTTCATAAACGGCTTCATGCAGCAGGGCATGCTGGAAAATATATTTAATTTCAGCAACTTTAGCCCATAAACGCTGTTCTTCAATTTTAGTTAATGCCCGCAAAATATTTTCACTTTTGTTTTCGTACAAAGCCAATAAGGCGAATAAGATTTTTAGCTCGACTTCACGACCCAAAACCGAAGCGATCTGCAGAATGTTTTTTAGCTCCGTTTCCAAACGATCAATTCTGGCCACAAGGATGGCGCTCACACTGCCCGGGATTTCTATGTGAGCATTTTTCAGTTTAAAGAATCCTTGCTCTGCAATCAGGAACGCATTCTCTTTGAGATAACTGATAAACTGTTCAATATAAAATGGATTAAATTCGGTTTTTTGCTTAATTAACTGCAATAAATCCTGATGCGCTTTCCCTGCTAATTTCAGCTCCGTAAAGGCATTCGCGGCGGATTCTTCCAATTTGTCCAAAACAATCTCTCGCTGTAAAAGCGCTTTATCTGCTCTGATTTGAGCTTTGCTGCCATCATCATAAAAGCGGCTGGTGGCTAAAATCATGATGGGATAATTATCAATATTGCGGCAAATATTCTGAAATACGATGTGTGAATCTTCGTCCAGCCAGTGAATATCTTCGATTTGAATGATAAGGGGTTTTAACAGACTTAAACCTTTAAAAAGCACTTTATACGCAAAAATGGTATTTTCATATCGTTTCTTGGGATCAAGCTGTTCGTAAAGAGAATTTTCATAAAATATGTCCACTTGTGACGCCAAAATGGATTGGGTTCTTCGTAATTCTGAAATGATTTCATCTTTTCGTGCATCCTGCAGCGCACTTAGCTCCTTTAGCAGGCTTGCATAAAGTTCCTCAAAGTTTTTCTTACGGCTCTCTTTATCTGCCGATTCCAACTGCTTAAAAAAGCTGTGCAAAAAATATTTAAAAGGATTCATACTGATTTTGAGAATATTGTCGCTTTGCAGAAAGATTCGCTCTGAATATTCCATCTCTTTGAGAAATTCATAAACCAGACGGCTTTTGCCCATCCCCGCTTCTCCGTAAATGGTGATAATACCGGCAAATTTATTTTTTTTCAAAGGAGATGCATGGTTTCTTAAAACGTCAAGTTCTCTGTCTCTGCCAAGCATTTTGCCGCTGAAAAAAACCGTTGCAGCATTCTCCTTTTTAGAATGCAGCAGGTAAGTTCTTAAAGATTTGGCAAGCCCTTTATATGGAAATTCGCCCAAGTATTTAAACAGATAATGACTTGTTTTGCTGATCTCCTCAATGGTCAGGATTTCACCAAAATCTGCCTTCATCATCAATCTTGCTGAAAGATTGATCGCCGCGCCTAAAACGCCATAAATTTCCCGGATCGCAGACCCCTTAAAACCTGCAAATACAAGCCCTTTGTTTATACCTATACGAATATTTCCGGAAAACTTTAACGACATAGATAATGCAAAATCTAAAGCTCTCTGCAGATTTTTATCATATAATTGAGGAACGCCAAAAATCACCAGGCTATTTGCCCCTTTATCGCCAAAATCGATGGCATCAATAAAACCGCCAAATTGATCCGATAACGCGATCATCTCAATAAAAATAGGCGTCATTTGTTCCGAAGACATCTCTCGAAAGGAGATAAATACAGCGACAATATCTCTAAATTCACCTTGAATCTTCTGTGCAATAACAGAATCCGGCACAAATTTTTCCAAAATATCCGGTGCTAGCGAATAATTTTTAACGACTTTCTCAAATATTTGCTCCCTTTGATCAAGACCGATGAGTTTTCGGTAAGGATGATCAAGAATCACTGTCTCAATTTTTTCAGATTGAAGCTTTTGAAAAAGCTTGTCATCCAAAACAATATCCATTTTCTCACACTGATGCTCAGAATGGGCACAAGCATCAATCGCCTCACCTCGAAAGAAATAAGCTTTATGTTTATTCGTCCCGATGATTTCCCATTCAACCCAGCCATAAGAGAGACCCAATTTGACAAAAAGCTCAAATTCCCCATATTTGCTTTGTTGTTTGCCGATTTTTTGGAAAACTTGCTTGATTTCAAGCGCGCCTATGACTGCCAAATCGACCCTTTCTAAATTTGGGAAGATGGCGGTAAACGCATCGCCGGCAAAGCTAGAGATAAATCCTTCGGCCTCGTAAACAGCAGCGATCACTGGTTCAAAAACATTGTTGATGATTTGTGATAAAATTTCAGCGCCTTCTTTACCATGTTTCATCAATGCTTCGCTCATTGGCGTAAAACCGGAGATGTCCAGAAAGATACTTACGGCCTGAAATTTTCCCGCAAATTGCTTTTGTTCATATTTCTCGGCGATAAAATGGGGTATGAGATTTTTCATTTTTCTCCGCCTTGAGCATTATTTTTTCATCAATTTTTTTGAGCATTTTCTCAAAATCGCCATCATAATTACGATTTTGAATAAGTCGAAATTTAGAGTATTCTTCCATCGCTTTTTCATCAGCTTTTTCTTTGCTGATTTTTCCCAAACCTGCCAAAATTGGGTAGCCGTTTAAGTCCAGAAAATTGCTCATAAAATTAATCCAGTCCTGCATCGTCGTCGGTAATTGCCTTTCAGCCCGCATTTGAGCCAAATCGAGAAAAGCGCTAACTGCCAAGCGCAAGCTGTGCAATTCTTCTTGATTAATATAATTTTTTGCCATAGTGATGTCTGTTTTATAAATCTTTCCACTTGGAGAATGTGCCCATGAGCTTAAGCCCATGTTTTCTTTTGTTGAATCAGCTCGAGAATGTATTATTTCAGCAGCAGTCGCTCCGGCGATGGCGTAATGCAGTTTGTTTTGAATAAAGGCAAAAAACTCCTTGCTTATCTGACTGTTCTTATCATAATCGGAAGCAAGGGCAAAGATATCCGGAATTTGAAGACACAGCCGATGTTCACTTAAGCGAATATCTCTGATTCTTTCAAGCATTTCCTTAAAATAGGCATCATCAAATTTTCTGCCTTTTTTAAATCGTTCATCGTTGAGAACATAGCCCTTTTGTATGTATTCATGCAGCACACGGGTGGCAAATTTTTTGAATTGCGTTGCCTTGATCGAATCAACCCGATAACCCACTGATATCACCATATCAAGATTATAGAACTGAATTTCACGGGTTACTTGTCGTTTACCCTCTGTTCGAACAACTCGAATATTTCGAGTCGTTGGATTTTTTTCCAATTCACCGCTTTTAAATATTTCCTGAATGTAATATGTGATCGTATGTTCTTCCACGCCGAAAAGGATAGACATGATTTGTTGACTCATCCACATATTATCGTTAGCCATATAGACTTCTATTTCAATATCACCATCTAGATTCGTATAAAAAGCCAGCCCAACTTTTTCCGGGATTTCTTTATCGAATTGTTTTCGCCACTCTGTTAATTGTTGGTCAATATTTTTGGGGTATTTTTCATTCATAATGATATCTTTTTATAAAACTCAATCAAACCTGCTTAAATGAAAGTCTTTTCTCATCGTCTGCCGTGTTTTCTGTTTTTCTAATTGGCATAGGGTTTCTTTTAGAATTTTGACATTTCTTGAAGCGCGTTGATTCCCCGAACCAGGCCAGGCAAGAGCAGTTTCGCTTTTGATATAGCAGATTTGGAATTTGTGTCTATCTGTTTACTATAACTATAAATTTGTAAATATTCAGAACTTAATGAGATGATTCTATAAATATTTCTCATCTTACTGATTCAACGTTTTCCACACACCGGCAGTGATTTTTTCTTTCAGGGCGCGTCCTTTGGAAAGGAGTTTATCTGCTTTATTTTTCGTCTCAGTCTTAAATATTTCATCGGTGACGCCGGGGAGATTGATCATCACATTCATAATAGCGCCTTCTAGGGCCGCAAGAGCCTGCAGTGCGCCCACACCGGCATCGCTGAGGGAATTTGTATTGCCATCGCGCGCGACAATTTCGCAGAGTTCCATCGCTTCCAAGGACAATTCCGCCACGGTCAATGGTACACGAATCGCCTGCTGTGTAGCAAGTTCCATCGCTTCAGCACGGGCTGCCTTTTGCTCATCGCTCTTTTTGGGAAGCTTCATCGCCGCCATAACCTGATTAAAAGCAGTGGTGTCGTCATCAATCAGCTTGAGAAGCGCATCTTTTAGCGCCTGGGCTTTTACGGGAAGCTTCAGCATCGTACCTTGCTGCGCTTCATAGCCCTTTTTGCCGATGGTGAGATGGGCGACCATGGAAGCAAGTCCGGCGGCAAGGGCTCCGCTGACAGCCGACACACTGCCGCCGCCGGGAGCGGGAGAATCTACAGAGAGTTCATTGGCAAATTCCCGCAAAGTCATTTTCACCAAGGGCGCGGCATCTTCGGGCGCCACCATATAGTCTATGATTTTCTCTTCCGGCTTGAAAGGCGTCAACTCCGCCAAGCCCAGACTCTGCACGGCAATACGCAGGAGCTCTTCATCTGGGACGCCTGCAGATTTTCCCTGTCGCTCCAGGTAGAAGGCGCCGGCTTCTTTGATAGCTTTCAGGGGAATGAGCCCAACCAGTTCGCTGCCGGTGACCCGCAACCCCCTTTTATGAGCTTCGGCAGCAACGGCTTCAAAAGCGTGATGAACATTGGTAACATTATAGTCAGTAAGATTGATGGAAACCTGGGCGCATTGATAACTGTCAATGTACCAGCCTACGGCCTTGCAGTTTTTGAGCAGACCGGGTTCCCGAAGTTTATTACCAGCTTCATCGCTCATCACGGCGCCGGTACTGTCTCTTTTCAGGCGGCCCTGCTCGCGAATGGTGAGCGCAATATCATGAGCCAGTTTTCGGTCACGGGTATTAAGATTCACGTTGTAGGCAATGAGAAATTCCCGAACCCCGATGACAGTGGCGCCGCTTTTGGCATTGAAAATAGCTTCACCAAAATCAGGCTGCCAGGCTGGGTCTTTAAGTTTATCGGCCAAGCCTTCATACTCACCCTGCCGAATGGTGGCCAGATTGCGGCGCTTCTCTTCACGGGCGGCATTTTCATAAAGATAGACGGGAATAGAAAGCTCGTCAGCCACCCGCTCAGCCAATTTTTCTGCCAGAGCGATGCACTCCTCAACCGTGACGCCGGCCACCGGTATGAAAGGGCAAACGTCCGTCGCACCCATACGGGCATGAGCTCCGCTGTGCTGACGCATATCAATGAGTTCTGAGGCTTTTTGTATTGCCAGAAAAGCTGCGTCCACCACAGATTCCGGATCGGCTACAAAAGTGACAACCGTGCGATTTGTATCTGCGCCGGGGTCCACATCCAACAGCCTGGCGCCTTTTACCGATTCGATGGCATCGGTGATGGCCTTGATTTTTTGAAGGTCTCTGCCTTCACTGAAGTTAGGTACGCATTCGATGAGTTTCATTTTGATTCCTTTCTAATGCATTAATTTTGTCAAATAGTAAAGCAGCCATAATACGGCAAAAAGCAGCATCAGCAGCCAGCGCAGCGAACGGGAGGGTTTACGCCGCTCGATAATCGGCTTGAAGTGGACCTCTTTTTTACGGGGCGTGCCCAGACGCTTTGATTCAGACACCGCTCATTCTCCCGTTGAAGCTTTTCTCAGTGACAAATCCATTTTTCCCGATGAGAAGGGATAGAAAAAGTGATTGCTGGTTGTTAATTTGCTTCAAATTTAGCAATTTCTTAAGTCTTTTTTGGAAAATCAGAAGCCTTCTCAAAATGTGGCTCCGGCAAAAACCATTGAGAAAAAATTCACAAAGGGCCAGATGATAAAGCCAAAGATAGAGATTTTGGTGAGCATCCCAAAAATAATCAGCCCCATCAGCGCCATGGGTCCCACGGCTTCAATCTTATCTACAAAATGATCATATTGCGGTGGTGTGAGTCCCCTCAGAATTCGTCCCCCATCGAGAGGTGGGATAGGCAGCAAATTAAAAACCGCCAGCGCCAGATTGATTTTCAGGTTAAAAATAAGCATCAGTTTAAGCAGAGCTGGCAGATCGAGCTGATAGACCTGCATATTGTCGGGGCCAATGAGGCGAATCAAAACACCTGTGATGAGGGCCAGGAGCATATTTGAAGCAGGCCCGGCCAGAGCAATCCAGAGCATATCCTGCCGGGGATTCCGCAAATTGTAGATATTCACCGGCACCGGCTTGGCCCAGCCGAAATGCACCAAAAAAATCATAATGGTGCCAAAGGGATCTAGATGACGCAAAGGGTTGAGGGTGAGCCGACCCAGCATTTTAGCCGTAGGATCACCAAATTGATTAGCCACATAACCGTGACTAAACTCGTGAAACGAGAGAGCAAATAGTATTGGTGGCGCCAGTAATAATATTTGAATAAACTCCGTATTCATAAAAACTTTTTCCTTTCGCGGGGATGATAAGTGGTGAAAACCTCCCGAACAAAATCCAGGTCCAGGTGGGTATAAATCTGGGTTGTGGCAATACTGGCGTGTCCCAGCATCTCCTGAACTGAGCGGAGATCAGCTCCGCCTTCCAAAAGATGCGTGGCAAAGCTGTGGCGAAAAGTATGAGGACTTACATCTTTATTAATTCCAGCGAGTTGCACATATTTCTGTATGAGCTTCCAGACGCCCATACGGGAAATCGGCGTGCCCCGGACATTCAAAAAGAGATAATTTTCACCTTTGATGGTCTTTTTTGCCAGCTCACCGCGGCTTCGGGCAATATAGCGCTTCAGCCATTCAATAGATTCGCCGCTGAGAGGCACGACACGTTCTTTGCGTCCTTTGCCCAGGACGCGTATCACACCGCTTGAGAAAAGTAATTCGGGAAGGCGAATTTTAATCAGCTCAGAAATTCGTAAGCCGCTGCCGTAAAGCAATTCAAACATTGCCCGATCTCGCAATCCTAAATCTGTGTCTGTATCAATAAGGTCCAAAAAGGCTTCCACTTCGGGAATATCCAGCGTCTGGGGCAGATATTTACCCAGCTTTGGAAGCTCCACCACCGCGGCGATATCCTCTGAGATGTAACCTTCTCCCAACATAAATTTATGAAACATGCGAATGGCGGAGAGGTTCCGGGCAATGCTTCGCCGACTGAGGGGAATCCGGTATAATTCAAGAATAAAATTAGTCAAATCTTCTCGTTTCAGGTGAGCCGGGTGACTAATATTCCGCTCGGTAAGCCAGGCCACATAACGTTGCAAATCAATGGTATAGGCATCCAGTGTATTCGGCGACAGATTCCGTTCCACCCGTAAATAGTTAAAAAAATCTTTAAGAATGGCACGCATAGTTTAAGATACGGGAAAAGCGCCGGAAATAAAAGCGTTGCCGGCTGAAATTCAGACGGATTTTGCCTGATGAATCGCCTCAGCAAAAGCTTTCATCAGGGCAAAATCGCCATTCTCCTGGAAAAGATTGCCCGTGACAATAAAATCAGCTCCGGCCCGAATCTTCATCACCGCCGTTTCGATATCACGAATTCCGCCGCCCACAATGATGGGAATCTGGACAAATTTCCGGATTGCCGCGATCATTGTTTCAGGAACAGGGTGGTCGGCGCCGCTGCCAGCTTCCAGATAGAGCATTTTGAAGCCCATCATCTGGGCTGCCAGCGCGTGAGCCACAGCGATATCGGGCTTATGGGCAGGAATGGGACGAGTATTACTCATAAATTCTGCCGTGGTGGTGCGTCCGCTTTCGATGAGCATATAGCCTGTGGAAATGGGCTCCAGTCCTAACGCCAGAATCTGCGGCGCACCCATCACATGGTCACCAAAAAGATAATCAGGATTGCGTCCGCTGATAACCGACAGAAAAAGCACTGCATCAAATCCGCCGGCAATCTGGGAAAGACTGCCCGGGAAAAGAATCACCGGAATCGTGGCTGCCGACTTGATGGCTTTCACCTTGGCGGGATAATCGGGGCGCAATAGCAAACTTCCTCCGACGAAAATGGCATCCACACCGGCTTCGCAAATCGCTTTGCTAACTGCAGGAAGCTCTTCCACACTGCGTTCATCAGGGTCAATAAGGACAAAATGCCCCGCTTTATTCTGAGCGGGAAAGCTCAGCAGGTAATCGTGAACTTTCATAGCGACCGAAAGAAATTGACCAGCACATCCAAATCAGCTTTAGTCCGTTTTTCGGTAACGGCAATGAGCAGCTCGTGCGTTCTCTCAGGAAAAAACCTTTCCAGCGGGATGCCGGGCAGAATATTCTCTTTGGCAGCCTGAATCAAAATCTCTCGGGATGGCCTGGGTGTTTTTATGACAAATTCCTTAAAAAACGGTGCATTGTAAGCCCTGGAGAATCCATCAACTTTGCAGATTTCATCCATCAGGTAATGGGCTTTATGGGCACATAATTCGGCTACTTTTCGCAAGCCGTTTTTCCCCATCAGCGCCATATATATGGTGGAAGCCAGAGCGACCAGACCTTGGTTTGTGCAGATATTGCTGGTGGCTTTTTCGCGGCGGATATGCTGTTCACGCGTCTGCAGATTGAGAACAAAACCGCGTCGACCTTGCGCATCGAGCGTGGCGCCCACGATGCGCCCTGGCATTTTGCGAATATATTTTCCTTTGGCAGCAAAGACACCCAGATAGGGACCGCCAAAATTGAGATGATTGCCCAGAGACTGTCCTTCGGCAAAAACGATGTCAGCATTGATGTCACCGGGAGCCTTGAAAATCGCCAGCCCGATGGGGTCCGCGCCCTGGATAAACAGCGCTTTAGCCTGATGTGCCAATTCTACCATTGGCTCGCACTCTTCTAAAAGGCCGAAAAAGTTAGGGCTCTGAACAATGACAGCGGCGGCAGACTTCTTGAGAAGCTCTGACAATGTGCCAATATTAGTCACGCCATTTTCAAGAAGAGGAACCATCACAATCTCAAGCTTTAGGCTTTCGGCATAGGTTTTCAGCACCTTAAGATAGTGGGGATGAACAGCAGCAGAAACCAGGATACGATTTGATTTGCTCAGGCTTTTGGCCATCATCGCCGCTTCGGTCATGGCGGTGGCGCCGTCATACATCGAGGCATTGCTCACATCCATACCAGTAAGGGCGCAAATCATTGACTGATACTCATACATCGCCTGGAGCGTGCCCTGACTGACTTCCGCCTGATAGGGGGTGTAGGCGGTATAAAATTCTGAGCGGGAGATGAGAAAATCGACGACCTTGGGGATAAAGTGGTCATAGGCGCCGCCACCCATAAAACTGATGGAAGATGCAGCTGGAAGGTTTTTAGCGGCCAGACGTTCCAGCTCTTGCTCAATTTCCAGCTCAGATAAGGGCTCCGGCAGCTCCAGGCTGACATTTTCTCGCAGCGTGTAGGGAACGGATTCAATCAGCTTTTCAAATGAATCCACGCCAATGCTTTCCAGCATTTTTTGCCGGTCAGCATCTGTATTGGGGATGTAAACCATACTTTTACCCGATATGCTCCTGGTAAGCAGCGGCATCCATCAGGGAATCCAGCTCATCAATGTCGCTTATTTCAATTTTTACCATCCAACCCTCGCCGTAAGGGTCGCTGTTGACCACTTCAGGCTGATCATTGAGCCCTTCGTTGATTTCTATAACTTTTCCCGAAATTGGGGCCAGCAGATCGGCCACAGTTTTCACGGCTTCAACTGTTCCCAATGGCTCATCTTTATCGGCATCGCTGCCCACCTCGGGAAGCTCTACAAATACGACATCTCCCAGCTCACCCTGAGCAAAATCGGTAATGCCAATAGTGGCGACATTAGCTTCGACACGAACCCACTCGTGGTCCGTTGAATACTTTAATTCAGCAGGAATATTCATAGAACACGCTCCTTTTTGTTTAATTTCATAGCGAAATATAAGTGATTATCCTTAAAACCGATACAATTTCATGATGAAATTTAAGGTTTGAATTTGATTTTTTCCAGAAAACTGGTGTCAAAATTTCCGGCAACAAAATCGGGATGTGCCAGGATTTGTTTTTGGAACGGGACTGTTGTTGGCAACCCTTCGATGACTGTCTCTTCCAGGGCACGCTGCATACGATTAATAGCTGATTGTCGTGTACTGCCCTGAACAATGATTTTCCCGATGAGAGAATCATAATGTGGAGGAATATTGTAGCCACCATAAACGTGGCTATCAATGCGCACACCGCTTCCTCCAGGCATGTGAAAGGTGGTGACCACACCAGGATTAGGACGGAAATTGTGCTCCGGGTCTTCGGCATTAATGCGGCACTCGATGGCGTGTCCCCGCATTTCGTAGTTGCCGGTTTCCGGGGGCAATTTAAACCCATCGGCGATGCGAATCTGCTTTTTCACCAGGTCCATTCCCACCACCATCTCAGTGACTGGATGCTCAACCTGGATACGGGTATTCATCTCTATAAAGTAAAAATTGCCGTCTTTATCCATAAGAAATTCAATAGTGCCGGCGCCCTGGTAGTTGACAGACTTTGCGCCGCGGACAGCAATCTCCATCAAGTATTTGCGCTGCTTGGGTGAGATAGCCGGAGACGGACACTCTTCAATAAGCTTTTGGTGCCGCCTTTGAATACTGCATTCTCTTTCTCCTAGGGCAAAGACATTGCCAAATTGATCACCCAGCACCTGTACTTCTATATGGCGCGGCGATTGGATAAATTTTTCCAGATAGAGCTCTCCATTATTGAAGGCTGCAGCGGCTTCTGACTGGGCGGTTTGAAAGGCATTCTCCATTTGTGAGGCATCCATCACCAGGCGCATTCCCCGACCGCCACCGCCGGCGCTGGCTTTAATCATAACGGGATAGCCAAATTCAGCAGCCAGCTTCCGGGCTTTTGCTATACTTTCCACGGGGCCATCACTTCCAGGAACCACCGGAACACCGGCAGCCCGCATGGTTCGCTTGGCTTCGGCTTTGTCGCCCATTTTACGGATGACACCAGGCTGGGCGCCTATGAAAATGAGTCCATTTTCCTGACAGATTTCCGCAAAGCCAGCATTTTCCGAAAGGAAACCATAACCGGGATGGATGGCATCAGCATTGGTCAGCTCAGCAGCAGAGATGATATGTGCGATATTGAGGTAGCTTTTAGCAGAAGGCGGGGGACCAATGCAGACGGCTTCACCGGCAAAGCGGACATGCAGCGAATATTCATCGGCTGTGGAATAGACAGCCACTGTTTGCAGCCCCAGTTCATGAGCCGCCCGAATGACCCGCAGCGCGATCTCCCCCCGATTGGCTATAAGAATTTTCTGAATTGCCATTATTCGACCCTGAAAAGCGGTGAGTCAAATTCCACCGGCTGACCATTCTCCACTAATATTTCTTTGACTACACCGGATATTTCTGCTTCGATGGCATTCATAATTTTCATCGCTTCAATAATGCAGAGAGTCTGGCCTGCTTTAATCTCGTCACCCACTTTCACAAATGGCGGCTCTCCAGGCGCTGGTGAACGATAGAATGTGCCTACGATTGGACTTTTTATTAAAACACCGGCCACCGCAATGGTTTCGGTCTTTTGCTCCAGGGCGCCAAGATCAGCTTTATCACCTTTTACAGCAGCGGCTGGGGCAAGGGTGGCTGAAGAGGCGCTTTTGCTGATGCGGATTTTTCTTCCCCAGGCAGAATATTCCAGCTCACTGATATCACTCTCTTCTACAAGACGAACCAAGCGGCGAATCCACGCTTCACTCATCAATATCCTCCTTTTGTTTCAGGGCTTATTTTTTAACCCGTTCAAGGTAGGCGCCATTGCGGGTGTCCACCTTGACCAGGTCGCCCTCATTCACAAAAAGGGGAACATTAACTTCGAGCCCTGTCTCAAGTGTTGCTGGTTTCGTCACGTTTGTCGCAGTATCACCGCGGACACCAGGCTCTGCATGGCTTACTTCCAACACAACAGCCGTAGGCAGATCAATGCTGATGGGCTTTTCCTGATAAACCAGGAAGCGCACCATATCATTTTCTTTAAAATAAAACTTAGCCTCACCAATAATCTCTTCACCCACGGGAATCTGATCATAGGTTTCATGGTCCATAAAATACCAAGCTATGCTGTCATTATAGAGATATTCCATTTCCCGGGCTTCTACGCGGGCTTCTTCTACTTTTTCACCGCTGCGAAAAGTATTTTCCAAAACCTGCCCTGTGAGAATATTTTTAAGCTTGGTGCGCACCACGGCGCCAGCACGACCCATTTTGCTATGCTGATATTCCACAATCTTGAATAATGCGCCATTGTAAACAATGACCATACCGGGCCTAAAATCTGCTGTTGAAGCCACAAATCACTCCTTTATTATGATGTTGAAAATGCTGTTTTACTCACAGCCAATTATTTATCCTTTTTAAAAACCAGCAGCAAAGTATCGCGAAAAATGCGAAAAGAAGCAGGCTTGGCCAGATTGCTAATGGAAACCAATTCCCAACCATTTTGGACTTCCTCCGTCAGCAGCTCCTGAATTTTTGCTGCAGTGATGCCCTCACCAAACCAACGGTCTTTAACGGTTAGTGTTTTATACTCTTTCATATTTTCCCCCATCGCTAAAGTTATGCCTATTGTTTTCTATTTTCAAGCATGATATTTCAGCTTAGAAATCTCCCTGCACCCGCCGCAAGGTCATCTCTTCCACTACTGCAGGGAATGACTGGTCTAAAATAAATCCCACAGCATTGGCAATGCTTTCAGGTTTCATCATCTCCTCTTTAGGAAATGAGCTGCTATCCCACCACGATGTAGCCGTGGCAGCGGGAAAAACAGAACTGACGCCGATGTGAAAGGGCCGCAATTCTTCCCGAAGGGTATCGGCAAACATTTTCAGCCCGGCTTTACTGACGCCATAGGCAGATCCGCCAGAAAAAACTTTTCCAGCAGCGATACTGTTTATAAAAATTAGCTGACCGCTTTTCCGCAATTTCATTTGGGGCAGCAGTTTTTGTGTGATGAACACTGCAGCGTTCAGATTCAGGTCTAATTGTTTTTGCCACTCTTGGAAGTCCAGCTCTTCTATATTTCCAAAAAGGCCGCTACCGGCATTGTGTATGACACAATCAATTTTTGGGATATCACTGCAAAGCTGCGCCATCACCTTTTCCAGTGACTCTAAATCGCTTAAGTCAACTTGATAAGGGACGGCTTGATTTGGGTGTTCAGCGGCAATTTTCTCCATGGCATCAATATTTCTGCTCAGCATCACAATCTTTTCGCCCCGCAGCAGCAATTTTTTCGCGATGCTTTTACCAATGCCTCTGCTGGCGCCAGTAATCACAATCGTTTGCTTCACTTGATCCTCCTGCTATTCTTCCATTAAAGTTGTGCGAGCTCTAAATCCTTCACCCTGTAAAATAGCGATGTTTTGCACAGTGACAAAAGCATTTGTATCTTCTTCTTTGATGATACGGCGGATTTGCTCCACCTGCCTGGTAGAAATCACACAATAGAGGGACTTTTTTTCTGTATTGGTAAACATTCCCACGCTGTCCAGGCCGGTGACGCCGCGGTTCATTTCCGAAAGAATGCGCTGAGAGATAGCTTGCCATTTCTCGCTGATGATGATCACCCCTTTCTCGCTGGCGACACCCTCCGTGACCACATCCACAATTTTGGAAGAGATACCCAGGGAAATCAGTCCAAAGAGAATTAAATCCACATTTTGGAAAATGGCTCCTGTGGCGATAATCACGCCGGTATCAATCACTATAAAGCTCCAGCCAAGACTCAGATTTGTATACTTGTGGAGAATGCGGGCCACAATATCGCTGCCACCGGTGGTGCCGCGACCCCGCATAATAATTCCCAGTCCCACTCCGAGAATCACACCACCGTATAAAGAGGCAAGAATATGGTCTGTTGTCAAGGCGCCCCAACCTAAATATTTATCCATACCATCGGTAAAAAAAGAAATAGTAAAAACTCCCCAGAGCGTTTTTGCGCCAAACTTTTTGCCAAATACTTTCACTCCGATGAGAAAGAGTGGGACATTCATCGCCAGCATTGAAATGCCGGCAGGAATTTTAAACAAGTGATACAAAATGGTAGCCATTCCAGATACCCCGCCGGCTGTTACTTTGTTTGGAATCAAAAAAACCACCAGTGAGAAAGCCATTACCGCTGAGCCCAGCGTAATAATTACATAGTCAACCACATTTCTTTTCAAATTCAATTCACGTTCCGTCATTTTCGGTCTCCTTATTTCGGCGACGAATTTACAATAATTTATGATGATTCACACGCAGAATCGGCCCTGATAATGGGACAAATATGCTAATGGGCAAGAATGAAATCTGTAGCTTTGCTAGTCGTTTTTATTCAAAAAAATACTGACTGCCTTATTGAATTCCGCTTCCATTTCTAAATGATGAATGTGTGAAGCTCCCTCAAAGACAATCAATTCGCCTTTGGGTGTCAGCGACTTATAGTATCCAGTGCTGGCAGGGGTGGCTTCATCATATTCACCGCAGGTGAAAAGCACCGGAATTCCCAGATTCCGTAAGTCTTCTGCCCGCTCAAAATCTCGCAGATTGCCGGTTTGGGTAAATTCACTGGGTCCCCACATCGTATTATAGACAGGCATCGCCAGCGTATTGAATGATTCCATCAGTATCTCCGGCCAGGGGTCCATTCGACAGACAAACTGTCCATAAAAGGCCATCAACGCCTCCTGATAGGCTGGATTGGCAAAATCTCCCCGCGCTTCACAGTCCAAAATTGTATTCTGAATATGCTCCGGCAATGAAAGAATATGGTTCCTTTGGTCTTTATTCCAGCGTGAAACACTGATTGCTGGCGCCGCTTATACCAGACTCTGCACCATTTCATTGGCTTTCGTGGCCATAAACTCCATTGCCAGCATGGTGCCCCAGCATTGACCGAGAATATGCACTTTCTCAAGCTGGAAATAGGCTATCAGCGTCTCAAATTCATCAGCAAAACGAGTGGCTTTCTATAGGGAGCTATCGTTAGGCTGCTCTGAATTTCCACAGCCAAGCTGATCATAATAAATCACCGGCCGTTCATCCGCTAGCGCATCCAGTGAACGCAGATAATTATGAGGCACACAGGGGCCGCCGTGCAAAACCAACAGAGGAATGCCGGGCTGCTCTTTACCCACAATTTTGTACCAGACCTTGCCACCGGCAACTTCAACAAATCCTTCATTTGAAAATTGTTCTATTTGATGCATTGTCTCCTCCGTCTTATTTTGACATCCAAAAAGCAGCGCCAAAAAAGCTATCATCGCCGCCAATACTATTTTCTTCATTATTCTTCCTCAAAATGTGCACGATTTACTAAAACTGCTATTATCCTAATCACTTCATATGACCTATCACTTCAGTCTGATCATTTTTTTTGATTCACTGAGAAAATCCCCAACCTGTATTTGGTAAAAATAGACACCGGAACTAAAATTTCCCAGATTCAAGAACAGCTCGTACAAGCCAGGCTGACGAAAGCCAGAAGCTTGTCTCATCACCAATTTACCTCGGGCATCATAAATTATAAGGGTCGTATTTCCGGGCCAGGGCGATTGCCAGCGAATGATAGTCTGAGGGTTGAATGGATTGGGAAAATTCTGCTCCAGCCTGAATTGCTGTGGCAAGAGGGCTTTTTCAGGAAGGGCTGTCGGGTCTTCAAAGAAATCCAAAACATTTTCCATTATTTCAAAGCGCTTGCTTTCCGGATAGATTGCCTCAAAGGGAAATCCTAAGTAAACCAGGGCGCCAACTGTTTCTCCCTGGGGAAAGCTGCCGCGATAGGCAATTCCTGCGCCACTGCTGCTTAGATTGTAATAATGCAGGCAAGGGACACCGCCATTAACACCGCTGAGGACATCGGGGTAGCTAACATTGTAGCTGCCATGTGTACCATTATCAAAATCAATGGTGGCGGCATTCTCAAAAAGCAGTCCTTCGATGCCAACTGCTTTATAATGTGTATTAGCCTGATTGTTAGGCGCATCGGCTATGTATTTAGCTTTTAGATAATTGGCAAAAAAAGCTTTGTCCGCACTGCTTCCTTTATAATCCAGATCCCATGCAATCTCAGAACCAGAGACAAAAAGTTTGCCGCCACCATCAAGAAAAGTCTCCACATAATCCTGTTCACTATTACTGAAAGTCTCATCTGCCGTGCTTTCTACACCGAGAATCCAATCAACTATCTCATAATCACTTAAGGCGACCAGCCCATAGCTGATGGCTTCATTTGTAACAGACTCAATCGGGAAACCATACTGTTTGATTGCGGCGGCGTGCATTCTGACGAAATCTCTTGTATTTCCCGAGTAACTGCGGTCAAAACCATTGACGATGAGCGCCTTTCTGCTGCTTTCGGTGGGCATGGCTGCCAGCACTTCGGTAAAAATGCTGGTATCGCTGCCCACCGCCTGCAAACGAAAATAGTAAAGCAGATCCGTTTCGAGATCATTGAGCACTGGATTATTTTTATCCAAAAGAAGCGATTCGGGAAATGTGATTCCATCGCTGCTAATGTGTACCAGATAGTGAGTTACATCAGTCTGTTCACTGATAATAAATCGCACGCTTGCCAAGCCATTATTGAGGATACCCCAGGCTGAAGGGGGGACTGTCTCCGCTGCGCCTATGGGATAATAGGGAATGGGGATTCGTCCTTCATCACTGAAAAGCACATAAAGACTGTCATTTTGTAAAAGTCCGGTGATTTCCGCCGGCTGACCATTTACGATGATACTGTCCTGCACCAGACGAATGCCGTGACTATAATCGGCATAATCTTCCGAGTGTCCCGAATAGAGAGGCTGAATAGGCGTTCCGTCAGTATAGTGCCAGCCGTAGATGACAACTCTTCCCGGCGGCGGATTTCCATAAATTTTATTAGAAATCACCAGATCTTTTTTATTTCCGCCCACCAGCTCCCCCAGCGGGTGTTCTGACAGCAGCGGCTCTCTTTGTCCCCAAACTATCTCATTATGCTGCCACATAATGGGAATGGTCGTCATCTCCGGACTTGGCGGAATGGGTTGCGGCGATAGCTTTACAGCCGCTGCACTCCATATTTGATTAACCATTTTGCGGGTGGGCATGGTTAGATTCAGGGCATTGCAAATACGCTGCGCCAGGATGGGTGTCATCGGTATGAGAAAATAGTTGCTGTCAGCGCCGACTGCCAGATAATCCGGCAAAACATAATAGAGCACCTCGTATGTACTTTCTCCAATGCTTTCTGTAAAAGTAAGCGGCACCAGAACACGCTGAAAATCGGGAATATTGCCTGCCATAATCTGGGCATAGATGGCCGCTTCCCGATCTTCCAGCGTATAATTCCAAACTTGCTCTGCAAATTCACTGCCTGATGGCGCATCAGCCGGACGGCTCGGCAAATTCAGCTCCTGAGCCAGTGAATATGCGGCCAGCAGCAAAATCATCAGTAATTCTCGTTTCATACTTACCTCCATAGCTAAATCTAAAACAAATTTGCTAAACAAAACCGAAAAAAAAAGAAATGCAACTCGGCACTGTTTTGGGTGGTGTTTCTGCTTAATCGCTACGTTTAATTTACGTTCCAATTCTCTCAAATTGGTTGGAACGCTTTTCTAAAAGCTTGCGTCCTTTAAAAAAATAATAGAGAAAAGAATTTGCTAAGAACTGTCTATTCTAAAACAAATTTCTGCTGATACTGAGGAATAACGGACTGCCAATTGAGTTTTTCACCAAGCAATTTCTGCAGATTTGCCGCTGCTTTGGCTTCACCATGAACAATATAGGTCATTTTAGGGGCAGGCCTGATAGCAGTAAGCCAGGCCAAAATCTCTTCATAATCAGCATGAGCAGAAAAACCGCTGATCGTCTCAATTTCTGCTTTAGCCGGAATCCATTGCCCGTGAATCTTGATCTTATCGCGACCGCTTAAAAGCGCCCGGCCACGGGTGCCTTCTGCCTGATAGCCAATGAATAAAACGGCATTTCGCGGATTGGGAAGGCGATTGACCAGATGATGAAGAATACGACCGCCGGTGAGCATACCGCTGGCGCTGATAATGATTGCCGGCTCATTGACATCGTTTATTTTTTTAGATTCTGCTGGACTTTGGGTAAAACGTATCTTGCTTGTTTTGAACATCTCGATACCGCGAACCGATAAGAGTCGTGCATCCAAATCTTGGCTTTCAATATGGTCGGCATAAATTTTCGTAGCGCTGATGGCCATTGGGCTATCCACAAAAACCGGCAACACTGGGATTTCACCCTTTTCCTCGAGCTCACGCAATATATAAATCAGCTCCTGAGTGCGCCCCACGGCAAAACTCGGTATGAGTAAGACTCCTCTCCTCTGAACTGTATCGTGAATAATCCGTTTTAAAAGCTCAACAGGATTGCCGTCATTATGCAGACGGTTTCCATAAGTGGATTCTATCAGCAGATAATCTGATTCATAAAGGGTGCTGGGGTCTTTGAGAATGGGGCGGTTTGGCCTGCCAAGATCGCCAGAGAAGCTAATCTTTCGGCTCTGGCCCTGACTATTCCATTTCACAATGACAAAGGAGGAGCCGAGAATATGTCCAGCATCTCGAAGCCGAATGGAAAAATCGCCAAGCTTAAAAGTATGATTATATGAAACCGGTGTCAGCAGCTCAATGGCTTTCTCGGCATCTTCAATATCGTAGAGGGGCCTGGCAGGTGAATGCTTGGTCGCTTTTCGTTTATTTAGATATTTGGCATCTTCCACCTGGAGATGGGCAGAATCCAAGAGCATGACCTTGAGAAGGTCGGCCGTTGCTGCGCTGCAATAGACCGGCTTATCAAAACCCTGCTTTACCAAACGAGGGAGATAGCCGGTGTGGTCAATGTGGGCATGGGTGAGAACCATCGCGTCCAACTGACTGATAGGGTAGGGCAGAACCTGCCAGTTTCGCAGACGCAGCTCCTTTAGACCCTGGAAAAGGCCGCAGTCAATCATTATGCGTGTGTTTTCATGTTCCAAAACATATTTTGAGCCGGTTACTGTGCCCGTCGCTCCCAAGAAAGTGATTGTTGCCATCTTATGCTCCTTATTGCTATTTCATAAGGTGAATTTAGCATATCCGCAGAAACAATAAAAGTGTTTTGACCTTAAAGCTGAGCATAAGGTTTAGGAATTGGAGTGTTGGAGTATTGAGCAGCCCTTTTACTTGTCTGCTCTTCTAATTACCTAGCAAGGCATTGCCAAATCGTACCGCTTTATCAATTTTAATATCCCCCGCTTTTAATTAAGTTATGGCCGTGAACAAAATGCACTTGAGAATCATATAAAGCAGATGATGCAGAAAATTAAAGTGATATTGGCGCTGCTTCTGCTCGCCAATATGGGACTATCGGCCCAGGAGCTGGGAATAGCCCGCATCAAATATGGCGGGGGCGGCGACTGGTATGCCGATCCATCTTCTCTGCCCAATCTGATGCATTTTATCAGCACACACACTGCACTGAAGCTGAAAGGGCAGCCCGATATTGTAGAGCCTGGTCAGCCAGAGCTTTTCAATCATCACTATTACTATATCACCGGCCACGGCAATATACGTTTCAGTGAATCGGAGATCCTGCGGCTGCGCTACGCCCTGGAAAATGGCGCCTTTCTCCATGCCGATGACAATTATGGTATGGACGAATCTTTCCGTCGTGAAATGAAACGAATTTTCCCAGATAAGGACTGGGTAGAATTGCCTTTTGACCACAAGATTTATAAAGCTCCTTTTGAATTTCTCAATGGCTTACCAAAAATCCACGAACACGATGCTAAACCGCCCCAGGGGCTGGCTCTTTTCCACGAAGGCAGAATCGTGGTTTTTTATACCTATGAATGCGACCTGGGGGACGGCTGGGAAGACCCGAAAGTGCATAATAATCCCGAAGAGCTCCGTCAGCAGGCGCTACAGATGGGAACTAATATCTACTGGTTTCACCTGAATCAATAATATGCCAGAAAACTATTTTATAAATATACTCGGCAATATCCGACGCGAACTGCGGAATCACTACCTTTTACGGCGGGGATTGCAAATCATTGCCCTCAATGCTATTTATATCACCATTCTCATCGTTGCCGAATCTATTTGCTTTCTTTCCCCAGAGCTGAAGCGGAGACTGCTGACACCATTTTTTCTTAATCTGTGGCTTATTCACATCATTTGGCAGGCTTTTCGCTTGGGGAAAGTTTCCGACCAGCTCATTGACAACCGGCAAATTCTGCTGGCTGTGGGTCAGCAAAACCCGGAAGTCAAAGATATGCTCTTAAATGTTTATGATGTCAGCCAGCAGCCTGGCGAATTAAGTGCATACGCTGCGCAACAGTTTGCTGAAAAATACCCTTTTGAAGCTTTCTCAATAAAGCCCCTCCTGGCTTCACTAAAAAGGCTTGGCCAAAGCGCCGGGCTGGCTATCATTACACTGCTCATTTACAGTTTTTTGAGCTATGACGCTATGCAGCGGCTGCTTCATTTTGACGAAAGCTTTTCTCCGCCGGTGAATGTCAGCCTCCAGGTAAGCCCCGGCAATCTGCATATTTTAGAATATGACTCCCTGACAGTGTCAGCCAGAGTTTACGGGGATGAAAAGCTCCTGCCCCAGCTCTGGATTCAGCAGGATACATTTCTCAAAAAAATAACGCCTGACACCCGCAGTGAAGAAACGTTTCGCTTTAACATCAGTAATATCCGCAAATCTTTTAGCTATTGGATTTACATTCCCAGGCCAAATATCTTCACAGCCTGGGCTTTCCTGAGCTCTGATACCTTTCACGTCACGCTACAGCGGCGCCCGCAGCTTGAAAAGATGGCCTTCACCATCAAAGCGCCAAAATACAGCCTCATTCCGGATATTCATTACGATGGCAGCACCAATGTCCTAAAAGGACTGAAAGGGAGCAAACTCCTCATCAGCGCCAAACTTTCAGATCCGGATGGGCAAGGAACTATTCTGATAGATGGCAAGACGCGCCCTTTCAGGGAAAAAAATGGGGAACTCCATTTCAGCGGCGCGATGAATGAGAGCCAGGAGCTATCCATCAATTTTATGAGTCGTGATTCCGTTTTTCTCCATCGCCCGCTGCTCTACACCCTGGAGCTCATACCCGACCTGCCGCCTGAGCTGGAGCTAATATTCCCCAAAAGCAAAGAACTTGTGCTGGACAGCGATATGCAAATACTCTCGGAGCTTATTCTGCGGGATGATTTTGGTTTTAGCGGCGCCGCCATTGAATACATTTTACTGAAAAATGAATACAGCCTGCCAGACACCACCCTTTATCAACGTCAGATGCCTATAGAAGGTAATCAAGCCCTGCAGCACATTGTGGACTTGTGGCAAATTGACCATTTCCTCTCACCTGGCGACGCCATCCAGTTTCGTTATGCCGCCTGGGATAATGACGCCATCGCCGGCTTCAAGAAAGTGTCGTCAGACTATTTCATCGCCCGAGTTCCTACGCTGATGGAGCTCTTTTCTCAGGGGAATAAGGAAGAAGAACAGATAGCTAATTTATTTGAACAGAATCTAGAAGAGACACAAATGGCCATCGAAGCCCTGGAAGAGATTCGCCAAGAATTTCTCAAAGAGGGCGAGCTGAAATGGGAAAGCGAAACTGAGTTGCAGAGCGTACTCGAAAAACAGGCAAAAATGGCAGAATCACTGAAAGAAGCCCAGGAATCTTTAGAGGCACACAAAGAATTTCTCGAAGAAAATCAGCTTTTCAGCGATGAGACGATGGAAAAATATGAAAAGCTCCAGGTGCTGATGGATGAGCTGGCCCAAAGTGAGCTTTTTCGCAAGATTATGGAGCTGCAGCAAAAACTTAAAGAAGCTTCATTGGAAGAGCAATTAGAGAGCCTGGAGCAGCTTCAGGAAGCACAAAAACAGTTTGAGGTGGCACTGGAACGAACCCTGGCTGTCTTTGAGGAGCTGATGAAAGAAGAGTGGCTTCAGCAGATGGAGGCCGAACTAGAGCGCTTTGCTGAACAGCAGGAAAAAATCGCTGAAAAAAGCGATAGAGAATCCTCCCAGCAGCTCACTCAAGAGCAGAAAAAGCTCAATGAAGAGCTTGAGAATTTCGAAAAAAACGCTGAAGCGCAAGCCCGCAGCAGCAAAGACGAGGAATATCAAAAGCTGCTGGAGGAATTTTTGAAAGAGATGGAAAAACTGGGTTTAAGGCAGACTATGGAACGGGCTGAACATTCTTTCAGCAAGAATAACAAAGAATCGGGCAAAGAGCAGGCCGAGATGTCCAAAGAACAGCTTAAGGCGTTGCTGGAAAAATTTCGCCAGCAAAAAGAGCAATTTATGCAAGGGAAAAAAGAAGAGCTGATGGATGCCTTTCACCATATATTTCTCAAAACAATGAAGGGCAGCCAGTGGCAGGAAGAGCTGAATCTTGTTGCCGGTACTGTAAATGCGCAGTCGCCGATGGTCGCCTCTATCTCATCTGAGCAGTTTCGTCTTCTGAATCTTGCCGCAGACATTCAAAAAGCGTTGCACGAGCTTTCTATGCGGACTTTTTTCGTTAATAAAGCAATCACTGCTGAAATCAACCGCACACTTATGCTGATGAAAAACACCATCGCCACAATAGAAGACGCCCGAATCGCTATGGTGCGGCGTCCGATGGAAGAGACACTCGTATCCCTCAACCGCCTGGGACTTATCCTTTTAAAAACCATGGATGATGTAAATCAGAGCGGCAGCGGCTCCGGAATGGAGCAGTTTATGAAGCAGATGGAGCAGATGGCTGCCCAGCAGCAGGGACTCAATGCCGGCACCTCTCAGCAGCTCTCCCTCTTTGGGAAAGGTCAGGGAATGATGGACCAAATGGGTCGCCTGGCCGCCCAGCAACAAGCTATCCGCAAATCGCTGAAAGAGCTGGGGCAGGAAATGGCGGCTTCAGGCGCCAATCCTTTAGGCAATCTGGACCAGATTGCCAAAGAGATGGAAGATGTCATCAATGATATGCGGAAAAACAACGTGAATCGCCAGACCATTCAGCGTCAGCAGCGAATTCTATCGCGAATGCTGGATGCCACCCGCTCAGTGCGCAAACGGGAATTTAAAGAAGATCGGGAATCTAAAACCGGTGAGGCAATTTTCCGGCCAGGCCCTATGTCACTGCCGGAAGACCTGGGAAACAGCGAAAGCCTCATTGAAGAAATTCGCAGGGAACTGCAAAACAGCAAGCTGACCCACGAAGAAAAAAGAGAGATGGAGCTCTATCTCCAAAAGCTTCGGGAACGATTTAACAGCAAATAAAAAAATGGGGAATGGCCATTGAGAAATGAAACTATACACATCCACTTAAAAGATACTTGTGCTGTCAGAGATGCAATCGTAAAAATCTTTCTGAAAAAGTCAGATAAATATTTTATACAGCAGCATCGTAAATAAAATGAGTAAGCGGATAAAAATCTTTATTCTACTTTCTAGCCTGCTGGCGCTTTATTCATTTGGAGAATGTCAAACTCTGCAGCGGAAAGAAAATCAATCTCAAAGTTTCCAGCAAAAATATCAGCAGGCGATAAATGCAGAGCGACTCAGGCAACCGGAAAATGCCCTTAAAATCTACCTAGAACTGTTGGAAGAACAAGCTGGCAACACCGCTATCCGTCATCGTATCAAAGCCCTTTATATCAGCCAGCAAAAATGGCCGGAACTGGAGCGTTTTTTCACAGATTGGCAAAAAATTGAGACGAATAATTCCACTATCTCCATTGAATTGGGATGGATAAAAACCCACACCGGCAAAAGCGAAGAAGCCAAACAAATCTGGCGACAGGCGCTGGCAAAAACCCGTCAAAAAGAACAAATCGCCCGTTCAATTTTCCTCACCTGCGCAAATTATCCCGGCGATATGGACGGCGAGGCCGTGATGGACTTTTTACGCACCGAACTTAATAGCCCACTGATTCTGGCAGCCGACTACCTAGCCTGGCTCATCGAAAGACAGCATTGGGAAAGCGCCTTTTTCGAAATTACAAGCCATCTTGATAATCCTGCTTTTCCAATCGAGATTGTAAAAGCCAGGCTATTTCGCCTGCCTGCTAAAAATCCATTATCAGAGAGACTAATTTCCCATTATACCAGCGGTGATATCTCTATAGAAGCCGCAAAGCTTACGGCCGACCTGCTCTACCATGGAGGGCATCACAATGAATTGGCTGCATTTGTAAGTGCAAATATATCAAAAATCTCTGCGGAACAGGTTTTCACATTTGCGCAAGGCCTACACCTGCAAAAACATTATGGCGCCAGCGAAATCATCTCTAAAGCAGCGCTGCATTCCCTCAAAAATCCTGAACTATTATCCAAAACTCTTTTCATTTTAGCCGCCAACTATGAGCAGCAGTTTAGGGAAGCGCTTCCCCGAACCGAGCTTATTCCTCAGCCATTTCAAAATGAGCTGACACAAATTGACTTCTTTCCCTACTCCGCTGAAGAGGCAGAGCTTATTTTCAAAGCCATCTCTCTATACGACAGCCTGGCTGCGCTTTATGGAAATACGGCCCAAGAGGCTCGCTATCGTATCGGAGAGATTCGCTTCAATATTTTCAATGATTTTGATCAGGCGCGGAGAGATTTTCTCCTGGCTGCCGAGGGCGTCACATCGGCCATCAAACTGCAGGCTATCAAGCGGCTCATCGATGTGGAAATAGCTTCTGGAAACCGTCAGGCTGCCTGGAAAATCTTGAAAGAAGCGCCGGAGAAATATAGACTCCCCGTCGCTGATGAAGATGCGCTTATACTGAAACAGATACAGATGAATTACCTCTTCGGAGAAACGGACTCTCTGCAAAAAAATATCTACACCGCATTGGCTCTCCTTGGAGAAAATCACCTTCTCTATAATGATCTGCTAAATTTTGCAGCCCTAACAAAAGTAATTCTGGCCGATAGCGAACATCGTAAAATCTTTTTACAGGGTGAAAACGAACTGCATCAGAATCGGCTTTCACAGGCCAAAGAGCGATTCTCCACCTTAATGAGAGCCACAAACCCCCTGTATGCTATAGCCGCAATGCGCCATCTCGACATTCTCCGCAGCCTGGGAGAAAAAGATATGGAAGAACTTTTTTGGAATGAGCACTATTCGGCGCTGTTAAATGGACCCTATGCTGACTACTTTACTGTTAGGTATGGAGAATATTTGGAATTTATTGTGAATGATAATCCCAGAGCTATTGAGCACTATACAGACTTTCTCCTGGCATTTCCCCAGAGCAGCTATTACGAAACGCTCAGACTCCACGCCAGAAAATTAATTCAATTGCAGAGCGGTCAAGTCCAGCCGTGATTAGTTCTGATTGTTATGTATTTTTATTAAAATTGATACCAGCCGCCGCTTATTCATCTTTTGAACGATAAACTCAAAACCTTTCCAGAGCACTTTTTCTCGTAATTTTGGCACATGCCCCAGTTGATCCATAATAAACCCGCCTAAAGTATCAAATTCCCGCTCTTCGGGAAACGCTGTATTCAGCAGCTCGGCCAGGTCTTCTACATTGATGCCTGCATCTACACTAAGCTCGTCGGCAGAATTCCAAACAAATTCGGGTTGTTCCTCGTCATCCATCTCATCCTGAATATCGCCGAGAATTTCTTCCAGCACATCCTCCACCGTCACGATACCGCTGGTGCCGCCATATTCATCTACCACCACAGCTATTTTTGTCTTACGCTGCTGAAATTCTTTCAGCATATTGCTGATGCTTTTGGTTTCCGGCACAAAGAGAGGCGGACGCAGCAAAAAGCGAATATTGAACGCAACGGTCTCCTGATCGATATAGGGCAGCAAATCCTTGGTGAATAAAAAACCAACGATGCTATCTAAGTCATTTTGATAAACCGGAAATCGACTGAATCGCTGTTGCTCTACAAAATGTATGATTTCCTGGGGGTCTTGATTAATATCAATGGCAATAATATCTGGTCGCGGTACCATTATTTCACGAATGTTTGTGTCTGAAAATTTCATCAGAGAAGTAATCATATCCTTCTCCTTTGATTGTAGCATCCCCTTTTTTTCTCCCAACTCCACAAGGGCATAAAGGTCCTCTGTACGGTTGAAAAGAGGCTCTTTGCCAACCTGAAACAATTTTGCGATGCCGCTTGTCATTCTATAAAATAGCTCTGTCAAAGGCGATAAGAGATAGCTAATCATCGAGATGAAACCACTGATACTCATACTGTATTGGGTTGAATTTCTTATGGCAATAATTTTCGGCAAAATTTCTCCAAAAATTATTATCGTTAAACTAAGGACTAAAACCTCAATCAGAACCACCCAAAAGTCCGGCAATTGAGATTCTACGGCAAAATCGTAGGCGATAGATGCGGAAAGCACACCCAGTGAAATATTTACAAAAATATTACCGGTAAGAATTACAATCAGCAAGCGCCGTGGACGGTCTAAAAGCGCCAAAACCCGCCGTGCTGCGGGATTTCCATCGTTAGCTTCTGTTTCCAGCAGTTTGCGGCGAGCGCTAAAAAGCGCCGTTTCACTGCTGCTGAAAAGGGCAGAAAGTATAACTAAACTCAAAAAAAGAATGATTTCGCTCGTCATTGTTCTGATATTTTCATTTTTGTTAAATATCGGTTTTCTAATTGAGTCATCGCAGCTTTTTCCTCAGGCGTCTGATCATCATTGCCAAGGAGATGAAGTATGCCATGGATGATTACCCGCTGCAGCTCTTCTATATACGCTGTGCCAAATTTGCCGGCATTTTCCAGGATACGCTGGGGGCTGAAATAAATCTCTCCCTCCAGATAGCCATCATTGCGCTCTAAAGGGAAAGCTATAACATCTGTATATTGGTCCACACCAAAATATTCCGATTTCATCTGACGTAATTTATCATCACTACAGGCAATCAGATTAAGCTCTGCTTTATTGATACCTTCTAAGCGAAGTACCATTTTGGCTGCTGTTTTTAGCCTCTCCCAATAGACTCTGAAACGAGTTTTCCGATCGTCAAAAGTCCGGATAAGGAGATCATTTTTTCTCATTTAATGTCTCTCCAGCGTTCTTATCATCCTCAGGATATTCAATGCGGGCATGGTGCATCCGGCTTAAATCCTTGATTACAGCGACTTTAACTTTGGCCAGGTCTGCCATAGTCAAGGGAGTTTCGTCTAATTCTCCAGCTAAGACCCGGGTCTTTATCAGCTTGTCAACCATCTGCTCTACATTTTGATAGCTTGGTTTTTTGAGGCTGCGGACAGCGGCTTCCATCGCCTCAATAATCATCAGTAGCCCCGTCTCTTTTGTGAAGGGCTTTCGGCCGTGATAACGAAAATCATCTTCATTGACATCTGCAGGATTTGCAGCTTCCTTTTTTGCCAGATCAAGAAAATAGGCTACCGTTGACGTGCCATGATGCGTATCAATAAAATCTTTAACAATCTGTGGCAATTTGTATATATCAGCCAACTCAAGGCCTTCCCGAACATGATTGACAACGACTTTGGCTGCCATATAGGGTTTCAACTGATTCAGTTTATTTTCACCCTGTTGATTTTCTATAAAATATTCTGCTTTAGAAATTTTTCCGATGTCATGATAATAGGCGCCGACCCTTGCGAGAAGGCTATTTGCACCGATAGCTTCTGCCGCAGCTTCCACCATTGTGCCCACCATTACCGAGTGGTGAAACGTTCCAGGCGCTTTAATTGCCAGGTCTCTCAGAATAGGCCGATTCAAATCAGAAAGTTCTAAGAGTGTGATATCTGTCGTTACATCAAAAATTTTCTCCAAAAGACCTACCAGTCCATAAGTGCCTAAAATGCTAACCACACTATTAAGAAGTGCAAAATAAAAGAGATTTAGAAAATCTTTCCAGCTGGTGAATACGACCAACTGCAAGGATGAAACCGTGACAAAATAAGCCAAAAGTATGTATAGCATCGTAGTGAAAATCTGCTCACGATTCCGCATTTGCCGCAGAAAAAGAATCCCAGCGTAAGCGGGCAATATATGAAGCAGGATAAACTGAAAATGGGTGCCAAAAACGTGTGCCAGCACAAAAATCAGCGCAATGGTGCTCATCACTGCAATCTGCACATCAAAAAAGATGACTATCATCAGCGCTGCCAGGGGAATGGGCACCGCCACCAGCGGAAAATTCCACACCTCCACCAGTAGGAAGGCAACACCGCTTACCAATATTTGAATCATGATAAGCAAACCAAGCTGGCGCAGATTATTCAGCACCTCCCGTTTATAGAGAAAGAGAAAAATAATCTGGACTGAGTATAGTATTGCCAATATGAGAAAGTCTGAAAATATCCTTTGAAATGCTCTTACGCCAAAAGCCTGCCGATGACGCTGCGACTCAGCAAAATTGAGAGAATTCAACTTTTTCAGCACCTCATCGGTAATCCGAATATTGGCATCAACAATTTTCTCATCTTTCAGCACCCTGCCCTGCACAATTGGAATCCGTGAAGTTGCGTCGTCCTGGCGCTTTTCTGTCCTTTCCTTATCATAAATCAGGTTGGGCTCTATAAACAGCCGGGCAATATTGGCCAGCATTTGCTTTTTGCTGTGAGGGCTTTCCGGATATCTGGCGATGAGATCCTGAGCCAGACTTGTGACGGCCTCTTCCCTTTCCAAAACGCCGCTTTTGTTCAAAATGACTTCCTCACCGGTGTCAACTGCCCCAATCTTTAATGAGGGAATATCACTTTTCTTAATATCAACAATACCAGAATTATATAGATTGATGAGAATATTAATAAGCCCCTTTTCCAACTGAATCAGGTCAAGTTGCCTGGAATCTGAGGGATTATACAATTCCACAAACGGCAACATCGCCACGTTAATACCAAACTGTGTATTAAGCTGCTCGACAATCTGCCAAAAGGCGATACTGTCAGAACGGAAGCTTATTTGCAGCGGCTGAAATTTTTCCGGTGTATAGCGCATCATTTCCCGCTCTTTTCCGGTGATGTTCATTTGAATATGTCGCTGCTGAAGCGAGCGAGCCATCTGAAAAAATTGCTCAACTTTTCTGCTCTGCTGATTTAAAATATCCTGATTATGATTAAATGCGGCAACCGTTTTTTCTAGTGCTGATTTCTCTTCTTGACGAATTTCAGCTTCTGACTTCATTATATCAAAATCATAAGGCGCGATAATTGTCTGCCGGGCAATTTCCCCAAGCTTATAGTCATACAAACGCAGCGCTTCCCGTGGTATCAAAGCCGTCAGAAGCAGTAAAAACAGAAGAATTATCAATACCGGCCTTGCCCAGCTCCAATCATACCTTCTTTTCTTTATTTTAAAAAAGACCAAACTCTTTCCCTTTCATCAGAAGAGATTCAAAGTCCATCGCCACATCTCATATGTAATTTAAATGTTTTTTCAGCACTGTCTTCAAAATTATCAAAAATGATAAAAAATCAGTAGCGAATAAGATTTGCGCCCCAGGTAAAACCAGAACCAAAAGAAGTGGTAACGACTAGGTCTCCCCGTTTAAAAAGCCCCGCTTCCCAGGCTTCGTGAAAGGCTATAGGCACAGTGGCTGCTGTTGTATTGCCATATTTAGCAATATTGGAATAAACTTTTTCCATTGGCAGCCCCAACCTTTTGGCCACAGCTTCGGTTATGCGCTGATTAGCCTGGTGCGGCACGACCATAGCGATGTCTTGTACTGTCAACTGGTGCTCTTTAAGTATTTCGAACACGACTTCCGGTATTTTGGTAATTGCATGCCGAAAAACATTCCTGCCATTCATTTTAGGATGATGGCGCCCTGCCTCGATATCTTCACAGCTAATTCGGCCAGTCTTTTTTGTAAGGGGATACTCCAGCCACAACTGGTCATAATAGCGGCCATCGCTATAGAGTTTAGAGCCCAAAATGTCTGAGCCGTCATCAGAGTTTTGCAAGATAAAAGCGCCGGCTCCATCGCCAAAGAGTACAGAAATATCCCTGCCACGGGTTGTTTTATCCAGGCCGGGAGACTGCACTTCAGCTCCAACTAATAATATCGTTTTATAAACACCGCTTTTGATGAAAAGATCAGCCATTTGCAAACCATAGATAAATCCGCAGCATTGTTGCCGCAAGTCAAAAGCAGGTATAGCCTTACAAGCCAATTTGCTTTGGATTAAAACACCGATACCGGGGAAGAAAAAGTCTGGTGAAAGGGTGGCGGCAATGATAAGATCAATATCATCTGCTTTGAGGCCTGCCATCTCCAGAGCCTTTTGTGAAGCCTTCACGGCCAGGTCTGATGTACTGACATCGCCATCAGGCACAATAAATCGTCTTTCATGAATACCGCTGCGCTCAACAATCCATTCATTGCTGGTATCCATAATTTTTTCCAGGTCAAAATTGGTCACGATATTTTCCGGCACAAAAAATCCATGACCCACAATTTTAGTTCTCATAATTTTCTCCTGTTGCGTGTACTCTGATATCTTTTACAACAAGCTGAATGGATTCTTGCCCATTCCATCGGTTAATTTGCGGGACAAAAGCCAGATCAATCCGCTGACTCTCAGACATAAGCATTTCGAAACTTTCTCCTTGATTCCAAGCAATACAATCTATGACCTGATGATCTTGTCTGACCTTAAATTTTAAGTGTCCGCCACTTAAAACACGGGCGGCAAGGGGCTGTACATTTGAGATACTGAATTTTGGCCGCATATTTCCCGGACCAAAGGGGCGAAGCTTATCAAGGAGCTCGAGCAATTCACGATTTATTTCAGCAATATGAACATCAGCCTCCAGATAGAGCCTAGGCTCCAACATCTCTTCTGTGATAATATCTTCTGCATACTCATTGACAGCTTGCTCAAATTCGAGAATATTTTCTTCACGGATTGTGAGCCCTGCTGCCATAGTATGACCGCCAAAAGTGTCCAGGTGCTCTTTTGAGGTAAGCAGCGCCTGATAGAGGTCAAAACCTGTAATACTACGGCCGCTGCCCTTGCCGATGCCATCGGTAACTGCTATAAGAATAACCGGGCGGTGAAAGCGCTCTTTTAGCTTTGATGAGACGATTCCTATCACACCCGTATGCCATTCATCATCAGCCAAGACCAGCACTGGCGGAATTTTATCACCATATTTATGCTGGATATGAATCAGCGCTTCATCCATAACCAATTTTTCAATATCACGACGGCGAAGATTCTCTTCGTCGAGAATTGTAGCGTATTCCTGGGCAAGAGATAAATCATCGGTTGTCAATAGTTTAACAGCTCTGCTGGCTTCTCCCAGGCGCCCGACTGCATTCATTCGGGGAGCGATTATAAAGACGATTTCTGTTACAGAAAGCTCTTTTTGTGAGAGGCGCGCCACCTTCATCAATTCCCTCAGCCCAAGGCGAGGATTATTATTAACAATATTGAGACCCTTTTTCATAAACCACCGGTTTTCACCAACAACCGGAACGATATCAGCAGCCGTACCAATAGCCACCAAATCTAAATATTGCTCTGCTTCATTGGGTGGAAGATTTTGCTTTATGCTGAAAGCCTGAAGCAGCTTAAAGGCCACGCCGGCGCCGCATAATTCTTTATAAGGATACTCATCGTCTTCCCTTTTGGGATTAATCACGGCAACGGCGTCTGGAAGCGACTCGGCAGGCTTATGGTGGTCTGTAACAATGATATCAATATCCAGACTTTTGGCATAATCAACCTCTTTGATGGCGGAAATTCCACAATCACAGGTAATTATCAGATTCACACCGTTGTCTTTTGCGTAGTCTATCCCGTTATTGGATAAACCATAGCCTTCGCTTTCACGATCAGGGATATAATAATCAATTTCCGGCAGATAGGGCCTCAGAAAAAGAAAAAGTGTAGAAGCAGCGGTAATGCCATCAACATCATAATCACCATAAATCAGCACTTTTTCTTTGCGGCAGATAGCTTCTTCGACACGGGCTACCGCCTGCGCCATATCTGAAAGTATAAATGGATCCGAATTTTCTGTAAGCTGACAATCAAAGAAAATCCCAATCTCTTCATCTGAAACCAAGCCCCGATTTAAGAGAATACGACTATGTAAATATGGGATTTTGAGATTTCGGCTCTGTTCCAGTATTAGTTCATCATCTATTTCTTTATATTTCCAGCGCATATCAGTCAAAAGAAATTCCAAAGCTGTCAATAAGCCGAATTCTGTTTCCCGCCTGAGCAGGACGGCGGTCATTTATCTGGGCATCTTTTTTCAAAAATGCTCTTGCTGCTACCTTGGGAATGGAGCCCGAGCCAGACTCTCCCGCGGGGGGACTCCCTTTTTTGCATTGCTCCAAATGGGGTTTGCCCTGCCTCCGCCATTGCTGGCTGAGCGGTGAGCTTTTACCTCGCCATTTCACCTGAATTCGCCTCCCGGCAAATTGTTTTTTTTCTGTGGCACTTTCCAATAGTCACCTACTCCCCTCGTTATGGGGCATTCTGCTCTGTGGAGTTCGGACTTTCCTCCCCGATAAAATCGGGGCGACCACCTTTCCAGCTTTGGAATTTCTCTCACCTTATCTGTTATTCTCCATTATCATCGTTCCAATATAAAAAGCGGCCACAAATATCGCAAACGATTAATTTATTCCCTTTTTGAATTTCAACCCTTTTCTGGGGAATAATGCGATTATGGCATCCGCCGCAGGCCCCACGCTCCATTGGCACCACAGCCAAACCGCGTCTTGCTTTTCGGACTCTTTCATAAGTCTGATAAAAACGTTTAGGGACTTTGCTCAAGGCTTCATTTCTTTTGTCTTCCAGCAGCTCTTTTTCCGACTCGGTTGATTTCACCGTGTCTGCCAGCGCTTCTTCAGCCTCTTTAAGCTGCTCAAGCAGGTCTGCCAGGTCAGCTTCATCCACCTTAACGCTTCCCTCAAGCTTATCTATTTGTTCATTAGATTCTAAAATCGTCATTTCAGCTTCCGAAATCTGGCTCTTTGCATAATCTATTTCTGTCGTCAGCGCGTCATATTCGCGGTTGGTCGTCACCAGATAGAGCTGCTCCTGATACTTCTCAAGCTTAGCCTTATGGTCCTGAATTTTTCCTTTACTGACCAACACCTTACTCTGTAAGTCGCTCACTGCGGCGGTATTGGTTTTGATGCTCTCTTTTTTTGATTGAATCTCTTCTTTGAGACCCTGAACCATCGCGGGCAGATCCCCCAGCTTCTCCTGAATCATAAGTAACTGATTATCAATCATTTGTAATTGAATTAAACTCATTAGTGTTTCGTGCATGAAACGCCTCCACTTTTCCAGCTATTATTTATCAACAAAAAAAAATGCACCGTTTTAGGGTGCATTTTTTGAGAAATATGGTTAATTGCATCCGAGACCGGTATCTTAATACTCATTCATCTCCAATTTGCATCTCTTTCTTTCATAGCGGGCTAATATCGGCTATTTTTTTGTTAAAAACAATCTTTCTTTTCAAATCAGTGCAAGTATCCTGCAATGACTTCGCCTTAGTGAAGGATGAGAACTCCCCGCGGCGGAATTTCCACACTGATAGTTTCGCCATTTCTTGAGAATCTTTTCCCTGTGAGGAAATCCTGGATTTTTTTTTGGCCATAGACATAGCGCCAATGAAGCTCATAGCTCTGCATCAGCTCTGAGCGGTTGAAGATCACAACGATTGATCCGGTATTGTCATAGCGCCGAAATCCAAATAGCTCTTTTTCATCATCAGCAACAATAAACTGAAAATCACCGGTTTGCAGCATAGCTGTATCATTTCTCAGATGAATCAATTTTTTATAGAAAGCGTGGAGTTTTTTATCAAACTGCACCTCATCGGGTTCGCGCCAGGATTGGTCCGGACTAAATTTTTCTGCAGAATAATGAAATTCCGGCCAGACCATTGGTTTGCGGCAGCAGGGGTCATTGGCGCCCCACATTCCCGCCTCGCTTCCATAATAAATCATCGGTGCACCAGGAAAAGTCATCTGAAAAACTATAAGATTCCGCAAAACTGCTTTTTCATAATTGCCAGGTGCCTGAACTTTGTAGGCATAGTTTGCGGCTTGCGATTTCCCAAAAAAATCTCCCCAATCGCGAAAATGACCCAGGTCGCGATTGACTATAGCCGAGAGCACTCGCTGTGTATCGTGGCTATCATAGAGATTTTGCATGACATAGAGCATTTCGGGGTCATAGGGATTTATAAAATCTCTCAGTGCCTGCTCAAATTGAGAAGCTGTGATGCGCGTTTTATCATTGATGAAGAACTCAGAAGCTGCAAAAGCAAAATTATAGTTCATCACAGCGTCAAATTCATCACCGAGGAGATACGCTTTCACCTTTTCCGGAGGTTCAATGATTTCAGCGGTAAGGTAGGCTTGCGGATTGATAGCTTTCACATGTTTGCGCCATGCTTTCCAGAAGGGGTGTCCCACGCAAAAAGCCACATCCAGCCGCCAGCCGTCTATTCCATCTGCTGGATTGCCGTCCCCATTGGGGTCCATCCAGCGGCGAGTGGAAGCAAAAATATAAGCTTTGGGACCCGAGACGATACCATTTTCATCCTCCCGCAATTCTGGGAGCTCCTGGACACCGTACCACCCTTCATAGCTAAAAGGAAAACCCAGGGGACTCGGTTTATTCCAATCGCTAATCGTGAACCAATCGGCATATTTGCTGGCTTTGCCGTTTTTCACCAGGTCTTGAAAGGCAAAACTATTAATTCCCATGTGATTAAAAACGCCGTCGAAAATGACGCGAATTCCCCGTTTGTGGGCTTCGCTAATCAGCTTTAACGCCATCTTGTCGGCTTCAGTCCAGACCCAGGTATCGGGATCAGCCGGGTTTTCCATCGCCATCAGCTTTTTATCACCTTCCGGATCGGGTCCGAAGTGGACGTCAATATGGTGATAGCATGCACCGTCATATTTGTGGAGTGAAGGTGCCTGAAAAAGGGGATTGATATAGAGGCCGCCGATTCCCAAATCTTTCAGGTAGTCGAGCTTGTCAATAATCCCCTGTATATCGCCGCCATAGCGCCGTCGCTGAATATTATGCCAGATTCCTTTGCCATTGGCTTTTTCCCAGGGCTGAAGTTCATACCAGTCGCTCTCCCAGGGGTGCAGTTCCCAGGCTGAATCATTATCATGTGGCCAGCTTCCCTGCAACGAGGCTATCTCAGGATCATTATTGGGATCACCATTATGAAAGCGGTCTGGAAAAATCTGATACCAAACGATTTGCGCTGCCCACTCCGGCACTTTTTCAAAATTAAGCTCTGGCATTGGCTCCTCCTTGCAGGAAAAATTTGTCACCACCATCGTCATGAATAGTATCGTGAGAAGCAGTTTTTTAAATATTAATTCCCACATTCTCACAGCCCCTTTTCTCAAAGTTCATACCCCAGCGTGACAGACAGGCTGCCCCTCAGCGTGGCCCTTTCATTTATCTGAAAACTGAGCTGCAGCACCGAATAGGGTTCAATGCTGAGCCTGCCCATTTTCAGCCAGGTGCTGAGAGAAAACCCAGCCAGCCCATCGGTATCTGATCTATTTTTTAAAAGATTATAGCCGGCCAGCAATCCCAGCGTCCATGGCAATTTATAGTCAAAATCGTAAGCAGTCTGGAGCTGGAGATAGCTGCTTTTTTCCAGAAATTCTTGACTGATTTCGGCCATAATCGGAATAGAAGCAAATACAGTGAGGGATGCCTGCATCTCGAAAGTATAAATTGCCTGTGTGTAAAGCTCTGCGGCTTTCCCAATGGCAGTGAGGCTTAAAACTGTATTCTCCGTCTGAAAAACATCACCGCTAAGCATAAAATCGAGCTGAGAATAGGGGTCCCTGCCCGTGCTGCTTAGAAACCAGACATCTAAAAACAATGGCGCCCGGCTATGCATAAACGTTAGTTCCGGCGCGATAGCAGGCTGATGGCGGGTCGCTGATTCACCGCGATAAAGATAATCACTGTGGAAAGCAAGGCTGCCAATTTTAATCCAGTCAGCAGCAAATGAAAACCGAAAAATCAAGAGAATCAACACTGTTTTTTTCATAAGGCAATTTAAATCATTCATGGCAAAATCAAAAAAGTTTTGAAAAAAGATGATTTTTATCAAAAAATTAATTACAATATTAAGTTGAAGTTAAGGGTGCCGGGTATGTCCTTTCCCAAAAAATATCTTTCCCTAAGTGGATTGCTATTAATGAGCCACGTATTGTCAGCTCAGCCGCAGATTCTTCTCAATGAGGTGATGTTTGACCCCCTGGGCGATGAAAACACCAATGAATATATTGAGATTGTGAATATCAGCAGCGATACCATCCATATTGGCAATTGGTTTATCGGTAATGATGAAGATATGGACAGGATTCTCTTTTTTCCTGACTCTACTTTAGCGCCGGGTCAATACGGACTGGTTTTAGACCCCGATTACACTGGTGCATATGAGGCCTTCATTCCGCCAGGTACACCGCGATTCACCATTGATGACAGCCGCTTTCTTCAATATGGCATTTCCAATTCAACGGCTAAATTGATTCAGCTTTTTTGCGATACAACACTCCACGACGAAATGACCACCAGCCCCGGCAATCGTGAAGGCTATAGTGATGAACGCCGCACTCTCTTTGAAAATATCTGGGAAAACAGCATCATCGAGAATGGTAGTCCCGGATTCAGAAACAGCATTACGCCACCAGATTTTTTCCTGACCCATTCCTTTTTAGAAATGTCTGCCCGCCCCGACTCACTCATTGCCACCCTCACCGTAAAAAATGAGGGGCTCGAAGCAGTGAGCAGCTTTTCTCTGAGGCTTTGGAATGACGCCAATTTCGATTCCCTCTTTACGCCAGGCGAAAGCAGCAACGAATACACTCACAGCAGCGAACTTGCCGTAGGCGACAGCGTCAATCTCACATTGAGACTGGCGCCAACGCAGATTGGCAACCATCAGCTATTTGCAGAACTCCAGTTCGATACGACATTGAGCGTGATTCGGGCTGAGCTATTTCTGGAATGGAATGAAGCGATTTTGGCTATCACAGAGTTTTTACCCATCAATGGCAGCATTCACAGCGCCGAATATTTTGAAATTGTCAATGTGGGCTCTCTGCCGCTAAATCTCCAATATCTTCGCTTTTATGACCTGACGGGCTTTGTAATCTTGAGCGATTTGCCTCGATTGCTCTATACTGGCGAACGAGGCGTCATCATTCAAAATGAGAGCTTATGGAACAATTTTGAAGAGGCGAATTGGTGGTTAAAACCGATGGGCTGGCGCATTCTCAACAATAGCGGCGATGTGATTGCCATTCGTGATGCATCTGGAAACTCACTGCTGGAATTTGAATATGAATCTTCTTTTCCCCTGATATCTGATTATGCAGCAGAAAGAAAATCGCTGCAGCTTCCTCAGGGATTGCCATCCTCCTGGGAGGCGGTGCAGCCAGGCTCACCAGGCTTTCCAAATTCGGTGTCCCCGCCATCACAGTATCTGACCCATTCATTTTTAGAAATGTCTGCCCGAGCCGACTCACTCATTGCCACCCTCACCGTAAAAAATGAGGGGCTCGAAGCAGTGAGCAGCTTTTCTCTGAGGCTTTGGAATGACGCCAATTTCGATTCCCTCTTTACGCCAGGCGAAAGCAGCAACGAATACACTCACAGCAGCGAACTTGCCGTAGGCGACAGCGTCAATCTCACATTGAGACTGGCGCCAACGCAGATTGGCAACCATCAGCTATTTGCAGAACTCCAGTTCGATACGACATTGAGCGTGATTCGGGCTGAGCTATTTCTGGAATGGAATGAAGCGATTTTGGCTATCACAGAGTTTTTACCCATCAATGGCAGCATTCACAGCGCCGAATATTTTGAAATTGTCAATGTGGGCTCTCTGCCGCTAAATCTCCAATATCTTCGCTTTTATGACCTGACGGGCTTTGTAATCTTGAGCGATTTGCCTCGATTGCTCTATACTGGCGAACGAGGCGTCATCATTCAAAATGAGAGCTTATGGAACAATTTTGAAGAGGCGAATTGGTGGTTAAAACCGATGGGCTGGCGCATTCTCAACAATAGCGGCGATGTGATTGCCATTCGTGATGCATCTGGAAACTCACTGCTGGAATTTGAATATGAATCTTCTTTTCCCCTGATATCTGATTATGCAGCAGAAAGAAAATCGCTGCAGCTTCCTCAGGGATTGCCATCCTCCTGGGAGGCGGTGCAGCCAGGCTCACCAGGCTTTCCAAATTCTCAAAACCTCCCGGAAATAGATTTGGCAATCAGAAATTTTTCGCTGACTCTCAACACTGAAAAGCAAATCGAAGGAGCGCTTATCGCTGTCAATTTAGGTGAAGCAGCTGTCACGGACTTCCTTGCCCGAGCCTGGATTGATCTCAATCAAAACAGTGAACCCGACAGCGATGAAACCCAGTGGGAAAAAAACATAAGTCATACACTCTCCATTGGTGACACGCTTCAGATCATTTTTGAGCTTTCACCGCACCACTATGGTTCGCATCCGGTTATGGCAGACTTACTTATCTCTGGCGATTCTCATTTGGAAAACAATGGCAGCCAAAATAATATTCATTTGCCCATTCCGAAAAATAGTTTGATAATCAACGAATTTATGCGGGAGCCTGGTGAAAGGCACGGCACAGAATATATTGAAGTCTATAATATCAGCGATAAATCTGTCAATCTTCAGGGGATTGCTGTTTCAGATATGACAGGAACAATTTACCTCGATTCGCTGCTGCTAATTCCCCCTGGAGAATATGGCGTTTTGGCTCAGACTGAAGCCATTTATCAGATTTTAGAAATGGAGCGCCGATGCCTTATTCCCAAAAGTTGGCGCGTCCTAAACAACAGTGAGGACTTGATTCGCCTGGGCAATCCCGACGGCTGCCTAATAGATAGCCTTTTTTATGATGGCAAATGGAAGATCCCCCAGGATTTTGCTGCTGAACGAGTCAACCCTTATGCAATTTCCACGGCGCATGAAAACTGGGCTTCGGTGCAATATGGTTCGCCGGGACTGCAAAACCCATCGCTGGCGCCTGAGCGGGCTCTCACTCTTTTAGAATGGCAAATTGAGAAGACCAGCTCAGACAGCCTGCTCCAAAAAATCATCCTTCGCAACAGCGGGCTCACAGCTTTGGAGAATATCCAAGTGAACCTTTACCAGGACTTAAATTTCGATTCTGTGACAGTTTTCACCGAACTGATACAAACGAAGTTTTTTCCCCAGACTATAGCGCCCGGTGATACATTGATTTCCAAATTTCAAGCTCGGCTCTTTGGCAGCGGCATTTATGATCTGTTTTTAGAATCCGATTTTTTTTCTGTAAGCCAGCCTGCCATTTTGCCATATCCGGAACCGGCACTTCTCATCAACGAGCTCATCCCCATTCCCAATGATGAAGCTGAATGGATGGAGCTTCTCAATATCAGTAGGCAGCCGGTTAACCTTCGGGGCTGGAAAATAGCCGACCCTTCAGGTAGCGCCACATTAAGCCAGAATCATTTTCTATTGGCTCCCGGAGAATATCTGCTGCTCTCCTCAACGGAAGACGTGCGGCATAATTATCCCGGTGCGCTAAATGCACAATTTTTACAAAGCATTTTGCCAAGCCAGAATAATGTCAGTGATCGCTTTTTTTTACTCCAGCCTGATGATATGATTGCCGATTCTGCAGTCTATGGCAGCCCGCAACTTCCAAAAAGCGGAATCAGTTTTGAACGCATTGATGAGCTGCATAGCGCCGGATGGGCGTATTCCATTGATTATTATGGCGCTACACCAGGCCGCGAAAACAGTATCTTTGCTAAAAAATATCAGCTCACAGTCAAGCCATTGACTCATACCGCCAAATTAACAGACAGTATTTTAACAATTTTCACCATCAACAGCGGCTACCGCAAGCTGGAAGCAGGTAATTTTATACTTCTCAATTATAAAAGTGAATTATTAACTGAAAAAATGTTTTCGGGTCTTTCTGTGGGAGACACCCTCATTTGGAATTTGGAAGCAAATCTGCTGAGCCCTGACGGCTGGAATGAATATTACGTCCAATTCACAAATCCACAACATTCACAATGGGACACACTAGGGCTGTTCAGAAGCTGGGAAACCGGTCCGCTCTTTCTCAATGAAGTTCATAGTGACCCAGAACCTGAACATCAGGGCGGCGAATTTCTTGAGTTTCGGCTCAGGAATTACCCGCTGGATCTGGGGGGATTTTCTTTGCATATTAATGCCCGCAAGCTCTTATTCCCAGAAACAGCATATTCCGAATATCTGCTCCTCAGCTCAGACAGCAGTTATTTTCAGCTTGCTCCCGCAGGAACTTTCCAGAAAATGATGCTGCCAGCGCTGCCCAATGAAGGGGCAATTTACACAATTTGGGATGCCGCAGGAATGCTGATAGATTCGCTGGACCTACGCTCACATAATGCACTGCAAAGTGGAGTCAGCCTGGAAAGGGCTGCCGACAGCGATTCAGAACAGTCGCCGGACCATTGGCAGCGAAACGTCTCTCAAGAAGGCTACACACCAGGCCGACCTAATAGTGTATTTTCACTTTTTACCGATGCAGATGGTATGCTAATCGAGCCGAGAATTTTCTCTGTGACCGATGCTGTGCCCATTCGTATCGTAGTCACCCACAGGTCTGCCCTGTCTCACGCCACTCTACGTATTTTTGATGTCAGCGGCCGATACTTGTTTCAGGCTCAACAGGGGGCTTTTCACACCAACCAGACCCTTTTTCTTTGGGATGGCAAAACCCGCTGGGGCAGCTACCCATCAAAGGGACTCTGTCTGCTTTATTGTGAAATCATCGATGCTGACGGCAAAAAAGGCATCTATAAAGGCAGCCTCGTCATCAAAGAATAAAAAATTTGCTAAAAGCAAAAATTTGCGGTCTTGGAAAAGCTGAGGAATTCACCTAAATTCACCTTGTGAAAAAAGTAATTTTAACGGATAAACAAAACGACACAACAAATTCGATGGGAGCAAAAAGTGAAGATTCGTGAAAATTCTGGGAAGCTGGGTGTATTGATACCTGGTCTTGGTGCAGTGACCACAACCTTGATCGCCGGCGTAGATGCAATTTTGAAGGGGCGCAGCAGCGGGCTCGGCAGCCTGACACAGATGGGGAGAATCCGCCTGGGCAAGCGCACCGAAAACCGCAATCCCCTGGTGAAGGAATTTGTTCCTCTGGCAGAACTTTCGGACTTGGTTTTTGGCACCTGGGACCTTTTTGAAGATAATGCTTATGTAGCCGCAAAAAAAGCCGGCGTCCTGAGTGACAAAGACCTGGAAGCCGCCCGACCGGCACTGGAAAAAATCAAGCCTATGCCTGCGGTTTTTGATAAAAATTACGTAAAAAAACTTGATGGCGACTACATTAAGCGAGGTGAAAACAAATATGATCTGGCGCTGCAGCTTATAGAAGAGATTCACAGATTCTCAAAAGAAAATTTGATTGCCCGCAATGTGATGATCTGGATTGCCAGCACCGAAATCTATATTGAAGCCTCGGATGTTCACAAAAGTCTGGAAAAATTTGAAGCAGGCCTGAAAAGCAATAATCCCAATATTGCCCCGAGTATGATCTATGCCTATGCAGCGCTGAAATCAGGCATTCCCTTCATTAATGGCGCACCCAATCTGACAGTGGATATACCGGCGATGCGGGAACTTGCTGACCTGATGAACATGCCTGTCTGCGGCAAAGATTTCAAAACCGGTCAGACTTTGATGAAAACTATCATCGCTCCCGGCCTGAAAGCCCGTATGCTGGGCGTACAGGGCTGGTTCAGCACCAATATTCTAGGGAATCGTGATGGGGAGGTTCTGGATGATCCTGACTCATTCAAAACCAAAGAACTAAGTAAAAAAGGGTCGCTGGACTTCATTTTTCAGCCAGATGTCTATCCCGAGCTTTACAAAGACCTTTATCACAAAGTTAGAATCAATTATTACCCGCCACGGGGCGATGCTAAAGAGGGCTGGGATAATATTGATATCTTTGGGTGGATGGGCTATCCGATGCAAATCAAAGTTGACTTTCTCTGCCGGGACTCTATTTTGGCAGCGCCAGTCGCTCTCGATCTGATTCTTTTCACCGATCTGGCGCAGCGAGCCGGAATGAAAGGCATCCAGGAGTGGCTTAGCTTCTATTTTAAATCACCTATGACAGCGCCGGGACTCTATCCGGAACATGATCTTTTCATTCAGCAGACCAAACTGAAAAACACCCTCCGCTGGATGATGGATGAGGAGCTAATCACACATCTCGGGACAGATTATTATGATGATTATCAATAGGTTATGGGAATGAGCGGGCAGCGCGACCAATTCATAAAAGATTATTACAGCCGAATGGAAAAGCTGGTGATTGCCATTGGGCTAACCCGAATCAGCCCCAACACAATCTCAGCCATCGCCACAGTCCTCGGTTTTTTTGCAGCTTTTTTCTTTTTCACCAATCACACTTTTGCCGCAGGCGCTTTTTTGCTGATGAGCGGGCTTCTCGACACAATGGATGGCACAGTTGCCAGACTCACAAAAAGAGCTTCTAAATTTGGCGCCATCATTGACTCCAGCCTCGATCGATACGTTGAGTTCAGCCTCTATTTGGGTATGCTCAATCTTTACCGCGACGACTGGATGTTTTACATTGTCTATGCTGCTATGGTGGGAAGCATCATGGTAAGCTATGCCCGTGCCCGCGCCGCTTCTCTCGGCGTTAATGAGATTGTAGGACTGATGCAGCGGCCTGAACGGCTCATTCTCCTGGCTGCTGCCGCCATCATCAATGCCCCGGTTCATATGTGGCTGAATACGGACTGGACTTTGCGAGGCACCTTGCTCATTATTGCCATATTTAGTAATACCACGGCGCTACGCCGCATCTGGATTGTGAAAAAAACGGGGATTTCCTGAGATTTTTGACCTGATGCTTGGATGAATAAATAATTATTTTTTAATTCCGACCATTTTGGTACGATTTATCTTGACACAGAGATATAGGTATCGTATTATTCATCTATGGAAATATTACTGACAATTGGATTTTTTGGCATCATCTGGGGAATCATGGCCTTGTCTCCCTACTTTATCCGCTCAGAGCAAAAAGGGGGGCAAGATTGTGAAACCGATACCAGCCTCGGCGGATGTGGCAGTTGCGGCTCGCAAGGAAGCTGCGGTTTATACCAGGCAGTTTCTCAGAAGCCAGGGCTGACAAAAATCAAAAAAATATAAAGACGGGCCTCACGTGAAAAAGCAAATGGTCTTTAAAACCAGAAATAATCTGATAATATCTTATTTATAAAGTAAATAGGCTTTGCTTTGATTGATAAATTCCTTCAGCTCATGCTGATATTTATCAACAATAAATTGCGCTGATTGATTGGCGGCGATATCATCATAGAGGGAGCGGCTACCCCAAAGACGATTTATCCAGGTTTCGTTTCGCCAGGCAAAATGGTTGGGATAAAGCTCCTTGACGGCCACCAAAAGGTGAACGCCAAATAGAACCGGTCGAAAACAGTCCGGCTTAAGGGGTTTAATAGCCAGCCCGTTGACGGTTTCGTCTTTGTATATGGGATTCCAGCTCTTGCCGGGAATATCCTTCGGAATATAGCTAATGGCTTCCATTTTTAAGACATTGCCAAATTGGGGCGTCAGCTTATTAATGAGTTCATCCGGCTTAATATAGGGCGCTCCAAACCAAATAAAGGCATTGTCTGTGCCGCGACCTTCATTCACATTATAAGCTTCTAAAAGACAAAGTCCTGGATAGTTATAGGCCGATTCTATAGTGGCCAGATTGGGTGAAGGCGCTATCCATTTCAAATCGGTTTGATGCCAGAAAAGCTCTCTATTCCAGCCCTTCATCGGAATTACTGTCAGCTTCAGGTTCAGCTCTGCTTTGTTGAACCATTTTTCGCCGACTATCATTTTGGCTAGCTCACCCACAGTCATTCCATGCTGAATTGGTATAGGATACATGCCCACAAAAGAGCGAAAATCCATATCCAAAACTGGCCCGTCTGTGTAGCCAGAGAGAGGATTAGGCCGGTCCAGCACAAAAAATTCGATGCCGGCTTCGGCGGCTGCCTCCATAGCCAGTCCCATAGTAGAGATATAAGTATAAAACCGTGCACCCACATCCTGGATATCAAATATCAGCAGATCAATTTCCTGGAGCATCTCCTGGGATGGTTTACGAACCTTTCCATAGATACTGACAATGGGAATGCCTGTTTCAGGATCGAGATTATCCTCAATATGCAAACCAGCGGCAGCTTCTCCTCTGAAGCCATGCTCCGGTGCAAATATCGTTTTCACAGTCACATTGGGGTTTTTATGCAGAAGGTCCACCAGATGCTCTCCGCTGCGGCTGACAGCTGTATGATTTGTGATGATACCCACTGTTTTTCCACTAAATGCTTTGAAATTTTCCGCTGCGAGAATGTCTAGACCTGTCTGAACCGTAGTTGCTTGATCACAGTTGGAAAAAAGAACCGCCAGACTCAGGAGCATCATTCTTTTTAAATATTTATTTGCCATATATCTCACCAAGCCAGTTGTTGATAGCGTTTGGTAAATTTTTCATATTGCTTCATATTGCGGCGCAGCTCTTCAGCATAGTATTCTTCCATATCTTTAATTCGCTTGCTAAAAGAGAAAGGAAACCAGTGGCTTGCTTTTGTATCATCACCATCCCGAGTGGCAAATTTCCCAAGACGATGCATAAGGTCCACCATTCCACGGGGATCATAGCCAGCGCGTATGGCATATTCGACGCCGCGAATATCTGCTTCCGCCTCATATCTGTCAGAATGCCCTTTGATAGCCCGCTCATAAAGCTCAGCGCTAACAGCTTCCAGGTCAGCCTCGGCAGCTTCCCATTTTTCATCCTGCTCATGACCCATTTCCGCTTCAAATTCTTTAAAATCGTCGTCGGCCATATCAAAATGGCTTGCCGCCCGAACATTCGGTTTCCGTCGGGCACTCTCCTGCACACCATGTCCCAGGCTGATGTGTGCTAGCTCATGACCAATAAGACAAGCCAGCTCGTGCTCGCTCTGAATCTGTTTAAGCATAGCTGTAGAAATCAAGATAAGCCCTGCTGGTGTGGCATTGGCAAAAATATCGTCGGTTTTGACAATATACACCGTGATTGGCAAATCATAGTACTCACTGCTCTCGACGATCAACTGCGCCACATTATTGACGTAGCGGATTTTGTTCATATCGCTTTCGAGACCAGGCGCTGCCAGACGAGCAGCTATATAAACACTTGCAGCCACCATAGTCTGGTCCACATTATATCGCTTGGCATAGTCCAACCGCGTTTTACGCAGAAATTTTCTATGACTCCAGCGAGCTCTTGTAAAAGTCTCAGCTTTAAATTGCTCATAGTCCCGGCCATTTACATAGCGGCGAAAAGGTTTGTGTGCCAGCGACTGATTCAGCTCCTTGCTAACTAATTTTGTTTCAAAAAATCCTTTAACAGCAGCGCTGACAATCAGTTTATCAACATTAATATCAACCACTTCGCCGGCGATCAAATCAAAATTGATGCGGTTTTGTGTCACCTCAAAAGCCGATTTGGGCACATAGCCCACCTGCTTGGAACGGGCTTCCACTTTTACCCAGAAATCATCATCCTGTAGAATCTTCACATCATCACCACTCTGAAGCACAGCCAGCACAGGGAAAAAAGCGCCGGCGCCTTCCCGCAGCGAAATATTATCATTTCGAATCACATCAGCCGACAGAAAACCCGCCAACAGCAATCCCATCGTCAGAATAAACATACGCTTCTTCATACCAATCCTCATTTAGTTTTAAAGGTAAAGACACCATCATCATCAACGAGCAGGGGATGCTCTTTGAGGAGCTCGCATCGCTCAATGAAACTCTGGGAAGGCTTATCATCAGGATAATATTCCAGAACCTCCTGAAAAGCACGAATCGCACCTGCCCAATCACGCTGCCGATAAATTTCGATGGCTTTGCGAAAGAGATTTTCCACATGCAGCATATCTTTCCGCATATTTTCATAACGATCCACCAATGTGAATACCCTTATCGGGTGACTGCGGCCCTTCACCCGAATCAGGTCTAATTCCCGAAAATAGTAGTCATTTTTCACAAATTCCCAGGCAAACTCGCTGAGGATATTGGTGGTGCCATACGATTTGTTAATGCCTTCCAGGCGCGCTGCCAGATTGACCGTGTCGCCGATTGCTGTATAGTCCATTCGTGTGGCACTGCCGAGATTCCCAACCACAAAAGGACCGCTGCTGATGCCAATGCGGGTGGCAATTTCACCGCGCTCGGTGGGAATCAGCTCATTGATATTATGCTTGCGAAACTCCAGCACCACTTCGCAAGCCGATTTTGCATGGTCAACGCGGGGAAGCGGCGCGCCAAATATGGCCATAATGCCATCGCCGGTGTATTTATCAAGCAGACCGCTATGCTTTAAAACCGCACCGGTGATAATGCTGAAATAGCGATTCAGCACTCGAATCACCTCTTTGGGCGATTTGTCTTCCGAGTAGGTGGTAAAATTCTGCAAATCGGTAAAAAAGACTGTCCCCACCAGCTCACTGCCTTCCAAATCAATCCGATCAGGGTCTTCCATCAGCAGCTTAATAACATCATCATCGAGGTAGCGGGTGAAAATATTGCGAATCTGCCGCTTTGCCTGACCTTCAAAAAGCACACGATACATTGAAGCGCTTGTAGAGGCGAGCAGCACGCCACCAGCAAAAAAGAGGATATCCAGACCCAAATGCTGATAATAAAAGAGATAAATATTTGCTAATATTGCCCCTAGGAGAATCAGCAGCGCTGCCAGTACTCCCTGAAAAAGGCTTTTTGACAAAAATAGCCAGCTCAACAAGAACATCACGAAAAAAGAAAGAATGACAACCCATAGCACTGGTACTTTCCCAAAGCGGTGACCCTGTGTGAGATTGCTCAGTAGTGTAGCATGAATTTCACCGCCGGGATAGGGCGAAATAGCAGTAAAAGGTGTCGGTTTCATATCAAATTCACCTACCGCCGTCACACAAACTATCACATGTTTGTCTTTGTATCGGGAAAATGGAATAGCTGGCGCCTGCCCCTGCATCACTTGCACTGCAGACTGAAACACTGCATAATAGCTGTCATAACGAAAAACACCGCCGGGGCCGCCAGGGCCATACCAGTAAATCGGAAATGTTCCATCCCTGTCCAGCGTGAGGCTTTTCTGTCCATGGGAAAAGTGAATCTTTTGTTTCTTTTCATCAAAAGCGCTGATAGATTGATTTTCACCAAGGAGAAAAGCGCTGAGGGCAAGTCCTGGCAAGATAAGCGAATCGGAAGCAAAGGCCAGGGGAAGGCGACGGCAGAGACCATCTTCATCCGTCGTAAAATTAATGACACCGATGCCGGCGGCGCTTTGGGCAAAAAGGGGAATCGGCGCCTCAAAAAGAGAGCCAAAAGGCTGAGTAAATCCCAGTGGCAGCAAGTTTCTAAAGATATTATAGCGGTAAACCCAGGGCGCTAAATCTCCGGGCTTATCGCTGACACCCGTAGCAAGACTTACATTGCCTGCCCCTTGCATCGAGCGGGCAAAATCACCATCTGTAGAATAACCCAGATCCTGCCTCACAATCTCATCTGTGGCAAACATAATATCAAATACAATAGAGCGGGCGCCAGCCCGTGCAAGGTAATCCACAACAATACTGTAAAATTGCCGGGGCCATGGAAAAGAGACCCTAAATCGACTATTGAAGAGCTCCATTGACTTATCATCAACGGCTAAGATTACTACATTACTGTCGGCTAGCTCTGGCTGATGAAAAAGACGCCACTGTGTATCAGACAGAGAATTGTGCAATCCTCTGTAAAGTGGCGTGATATATAAGAGCAAAAGCAGCAAAAGAACCGCCAATGCTACCAGAAAGGATATCATCTGAGTCTTGTGCAAATTTTTTAAATTTTTTTTCATTAACACAAATCTAAAGAATTCGTTTAATTTGTGCTACAGATTAAAAGCAAATTTAATGGCTGTCACATTTTTCCAATGCGAGATTTTATCATAGTCTGGAAATTGGCCTGCAATTGGCGTAAAAATAGGCTAAATTTATTTCTGTGCGGCTCATAATCGAAAAACTACACTATCATCGGGGAAACTTTTCCCTAAGAACGCCCCATTTTGCCCTTGGCGAATCTGTAATTGCCCTTCTTGCAGGAGAAAGCGGCTGTGGCAAAAGCACCTTTCTGAAGCTTTGCAGCGGAATATTAAAACCAGAGTCAGGCTCCATTCACTTGATACCTAAAGTCAGCCCTGCTTTAATGCTGCAAAATCCCCTTTACCAGGTCATCAGCTCTAAAGTCTATGATGAACTGGCGTTCCCTTTGCAAAACATGCAGCTGTCAGCCCGAGAAATCGAAGCGCGCATTCAGGAAGCTGCGGCGCTTTGGCAAATTGATGCGCTCCTTGGCCGTAATCTCCATAGCCTCAGCCTCGGTGAGCTGCAAAAGGTGATGCTGGCCGTCACATTGATCATGAAACGCCCGCTTACGCTGCTGGATGAACCTTCCAGCCACCTAGACAGCAATTCCATTGCAAGGCTCTATCAAATTCTCGGGCAGGAAACAAAGCGCGGCCATTCCTTTATCATTGCCAGCCAAAATCTTTTTGAATTGCATTTTTGCGACGAGCTGATACTTATGGGTCGGGGAGAAATTGCCGGCCACTATAAAAGAGAAGAAAAAGCCCTTTATAAAGAAAAACTTTCAGAATGGGGCTTGCTTTTTGAGAAAGGCGATTGCAGTGATAATTAGACCCTTCTCCTGGCAAATTGAAAATCTAAAATTTCATAATCCCCTTAAGCTAGATTTTTCTCCTTATGGAATAATCGGTGTGGCGGGTCCCGTTGGCAGCGGAAAATCGAGCTTTCTAAAACTATTTGCTGATTTTAAGCTCCACTCACTGAAAATTATCGAAAATTACCCCTTCTGTGCCTACCTTAGCCAGGACCTTACCCGACTTTTTATTGGCAACACTCTGGAATTGCTCCTTCAGGTTTATAGCAATCCGAAAAATATCATCGGTAAGCATTTTGACATTAAGGCATTCTGGAAATATGCCCAAAGCCTGGAGATTCCTTTAGAAAATAAAAGCGCCGAACCCCTTCTCAGCTTCAGCGAAGGCGAGCTGCAGCGCATAGCAATTTCTCTGGCTTTGGCAAGCAGAGCGCCTCTCACCATTTTAGACGAGCCAACCACTGCCCTGAATCCCCGTTATTGCAAAATATTCTACCGCCTCCTGAAAAATCTAAAAGAAGAAAGCAAAATACTTATGGTGAGCCACCGCCTACAAGATTTTCGCTGCTGTGCCGAGGCAGTTCTCATTATCGAAAATATGACTATTCAGAAATTGCTGCCATTGCAACAATTTCTTGAAAATGAGATTGTAAACCGTTATTTTCCACCGGATATTGAAGGATGAGATGAAAAAAGCGAAAGACCCTAAACGCCCCATTTCAGAACGGCTGGAAAAACTAAATCCCAAGAATGTCGAGCCCCACTACTTTTTCACAATTGCCAATATTATCAGCCTGACACGAGCATTTTTAGCTTTTCCTATCGCAGTTTATCTGATGCGTGATCAGCTATCGGTGGCGGTCCCACTCCTTATCATTGCCGTTGTTTCCGACTGGCTCGATGGGTACGCTGCCCGCAAAACCAATGAAGTATCCAGCTATGGCAAAGCGCTGGACCCCATTGCCGATAAAGTCGTAGGTATGTCTATCCTATTTGTACTGGTGTTCAAAATGAATTTCCCCATCTGGTTTCTTATTATTCTGGCGGTGCGGGACTTCACTATTACGCTTCTTACAACCTACCTGTACAATTCCAGAGGCGTCATCAACGGCGCGAATATTTTAGGGAAAATTTTTATTCTTACTGGTACAATCACCGTATTTTTATGGCTCTATCCTGCCTGCCGAAGCATAGCATGGCATTTTCTCTATCTTTCATTTGCCCTGATGCTCCTGTCATGGATAATGTACATCTGGCAAAATATCAAACTTCTCAAAGATTCACCGCCAGCGCCGGTGATTACCCGCAAAACCGGAGATAATTAATGGGATTTTTCAGTAAAAAGAAATCGGAAACTGAAGCCAGTTTCATTAAAGGTCTTGAGCGAAGCAGAAACCGATTTAAAGAAGGGCTGCTTTCCCTATTTGGCAGAGAAAGCAAGGTCAGCGATGATTTTCTCGATGAGCTGGAAGCTTTTCTCTTCCAGAGTGACCTGGGCACAGACAGCACTGACCGGCTGATGGAAGCTATCATTGCCGCCAGCCGGAAAAAGAAAATTCAAAACTACGAAGATGTGGTCAAAATACTCAACTCTGAGCTGGGAAAAATCTTTTTTAAAGACGAGCTGGAAATTCCTATCGAAAAAACCAGCCCTTTCGTCATAATGGTTATTGGCGTCAATGGCGCCGGAAAAACCACCACCATCGGCAAATTGGCTTACCGCTACCGCAAAGAGGGGAAAAAGGTACTCATCGTGGCGGGAGACACCTATCGGGCTGCCGCTGTAGAGCAGCTTGAGAAATGGGCTGAGCGAGCTGCTGTGGAAATCTTCAAAAATGCCGCCGCGAAAAATCCTTCCGGACTTATTTTTGACGGTATTCAGAGTGGCTTGGCGAAAAAAATGGATCTGATAATTGTGGATACAGCCGGCCGCCTGCATAACCGCACGCAACTGATGGATGAGCTGACCAAAATTGACCGCACCATCAAAAAGCTGATACCCGACGCACCCCACGAAGCCCTGTTGGTTCTTGATGGCACCGTCGGTCAAAATGGCTTGGTCCAAGCCCAGGAATTTCAAAAAGCCGTGCCCATTACCGGGCTGGTCATCACCAAGCTAGATGGCACCGCAAAAGGCGGCATCGTTATCGCCATCAAAGAGAAGCTCAATATTCCAGTGAAATTCATCGGTTTAGGCGAAAAAATCGAAGACCTGAAAGCTTTTGATCCGGAGCTTTATCTGCGCGGCATGTTTGCAGAAAACCTTTGAAAAAACTGAGCGCAATCAAAGCGCTTTTACAAGGACACAAAATAGACCAAAAAAATATCTTGAATCAATGGTAAAATCAGTAAGAACTTTGCGTTTAAGATTTAAGGCTTTTTTTACCACCTGCTGCCTCCTATTTAGCTATATTTACACAAATGAGCGCTTGGCATCACTATAAAACGGAGTCATTTTGAATAGAGAAAAAATTTATATCATCACGTTAGGCTGTGCAAAAAATCTTGTGGACAGTGAGATTATAAGCGGCGGTCTGGCAGAAAACCATATTGAGCTGACCGAGAATCCCGAGCAGGCCACAAAGATAATCATCAATACCTGCGGCTTTATTGAATCGGCGCGGGAAGAGTCCATAGACACCATTTTGGAAGCGGCTCAGCTTAAACACAATGGGATTTTGCGAGAGCTCATCGTCATAGGCTGTATGTCAGAGCGCTATTCAGCTGAAATGCAAAACGAACTACCGGAAGTTGATCATTTTTTCGGCGCCAACCGGATGAAAGAACTTTTGCAGTATCTTACCGGCAAAAATTATTTAGCTTACGACCCGGCTCTCTGGCGCAAAATAATGACACCACGTCACTACGCATTCTTAAAAATTGCCGAGGGCTGCGACAATGTCTGTTCTTTTTGCTCTATACCACTAATGCGGGGCAAGCAAATTAGCCGCAGCATTGAAAGCCTGATGAAAGAGACAGAACTGCTGGCTAAGCGGGGCGTAAAAGAGCTCATTGTCATTGCCCAGGATACAACAAGCTACGGCTGGGACCTGACGCCAAGGAGCAGTTTGACGGAGCTTTTAAAAGAGCTGGAAAGCATTGACGGCATCGAATGGATACGTCTCCATTATGCACATCCGTCCCATCTAGGGCCGGAGCTGATTCCATTTCTGGCTAATTCCAAAAAAGTGCTACCCTACCTGGATATTCCCATTCAACATATCAATTCTCAGCTTCTCAAAGAGATGAAAAGAGGACTTGACGGAGCCGCCATTCAAAAACTGCTGGAGCAGCTTCGGAAAAAAATCCCCAATATTGCCATTCGAAGCTCCCTGATTGTGGGCTATCCCGGCGAGACAAAAACAATGTTTCAGGAATTGCTGGATTTTGTAAAGGAATTTCGTTTTGACCGGCTGGGGGTTTTTACCTACAGTGAAGAAGAGGGCACGGCTGCCGCCGAAAAGAATGATTCAATTTCCCAAAAAGAAAAAGAGCGGCGGATGGCAGCCATTATGAATGCACAACAGCAGATTTCCCTTGAGAATAATCAGGCGCTCGTCGGAACTTCGCAAAAGGTGCTCATCGATTATTATGATGCCGAAAATAACGAATCTTATGGCCGGACTTACCGTGATTCTCCTGACATTGATAATGCGGTTATCGTTGCCGGAAAGCTGGAGCCCGGACAATTTTTTGATGTGGAAATCACCGATACCCTCGAATATGATCTCTTTGGAGAAATTCTCAGTAAACTGCGCTAAAAACATTAATAAAAAGATTTTGGGTCAATGCTCTGGCTGATAGGGCAAAGATGAGTGATGGAGCTGAATGCGCAAGGCTCCCTGACTGTCACGGCGATAGATAAAACTATATTCGACTTTGGCCTCCACGCCGCTTTTCGCATTTGTAAAAAAATAGTTGCCCATTGCTGCCGCAAAACTTTCTTCCAAAATGATGGCGCTGTTTTCAAAGCGGACTGCTGACCAGGGCTGAAGTGCAAATCCATGGTCTTCTGCTATCTCTCCACCCACAAAATAGCTGATGGCAGATTCTCTGGACGATCGGAACTGATTTTTTGCTGCTTTGGTGGGCTTAAATAAAACGGGACCTGCAGCATAATCATACAGCTCATCAACGGTTTTTATTGCCTCAGCTTTATAGTCCTGTCTTTGTGTATAAGCTTTCCCGATGCTGACAATGGCTTCGCCCCAGGTCTTTTGCGCTGCCAGCAGCTCGGCCTCAGAAATGGGCAGCAGCGCCTGGCGGTCCATTCCCTCGGAAAAACCGGCCATCTGAATGATGAGCAGAAAAATAATGGGAGTTGAACGCATAGGATTGAAAAGTAATCTTTTGGAATAAATTTTCATTTTATCTCCTTTTGTAAATAAGTCTATTTAACGAGAAGCAGTTTTTGAGAAGCGTGAAAAGAAGCGCTTTTCAAGGTGACGAAATAGATACCGGTGGACTGATTTTGTGCATTCCAGATAAAAGCGCCGATGCCAGACTGCGAAGCTTCTATCTCTTTTCTCAATATCTCTCTGCCTCTGAGATCACAAATGGTAAAAGTGATTTTTTCTAAAGACGGCGCCTGATAGCGGATAGTGGTTTGGGGATTAAAGGGATTAGGATAGGCTGGGAATAGCTGCCAACTCTGTGGATTCAAACTTATAGCAGGAATCGAAGCGGGACCTGTTTCGATGGCCAGGCTTTCATTGCTGAGGCGATCCTGGGCTGCCACTGCGTATTGATAGCCATGATAATCGGAATCTGTGAAGCTTTGGGGCGATGAGGCGGGAATTACAGCGGCTATCCATTGGGGATTATTGGTATCCAGCGTATCGCCATTGGGCCATTTGTAGATGATATAGCGCCAGGCGCTGTCTTCCTCACTTTTGCTGATAGTTCCGGCTTCCCAGGTAAGCTCCAGGGCGCTGTTTTCATAGCTGATCTGCAGATTTCGGGGCTCCGGGGCGGCGATGCTGTCTTTCCAGAGCATTCGTGGCGGCACGGCGGGGTATTGATAGTAATTATTTTGCAGCGAATCGAGAAAACCCCGGGGATTGGCGCCGGGAATATTTTTATAGCTGAAGTAGATGCTTCCCAAAGCGGCTTCTGTCTCGCGATTAAGGCGTATCTGCCGGGGCATTTCGCTATTAGTCCAGTCGGTGATGCGATAGGCAGCCTGCCCCACATATAGATGACGCTCACTGTTTGCAGCAATGCCGGCCCACCAAGGCATGAGCTTGCCATAATCCTGCCCGCCGCTAAAAGGCCAGTAAAGCTGTGGCGTGAGATAGTCCACCCATCGTTCATTGAGCCACTTTACGCCATCACAGTAGATTACATTATAGGCATCCAGGCCGATGATTCCTGCCGGCACGCCATTTTTCCAAATACCAAAGGGACTCATTCCAAATTTAATTTTGGGGTTGATGGCCAGCAGTGTATCGTGAATGGCGGCAATCAGCAGATTAATATTATCACGGCGCCAGTCATGGATGTTGCTAAAGCCCCGAGGCTCTTCGGCAAAGGTAGCGGCATCTTCATTTTGAATACCTGAATAGGGATAGAAATAATCATCCATATGAACGCCATCAATGTCATAGCGGGCGGCTACATCAGCGATGACCCCGACAAGATAATCCCGCACGGCAGCCTTTCCCGGATCAAGAATATAAGCCGGCGCCTTTTCATTGGCAGACTCGTCCATTCTCCACAGAGCAAAATCATTTTCCTTGCTGCCGATGGTGAGAATCCATTCCGGATGGCTATTGAAAACATGGCCCGCGGTGCTGCCGGCGCTGCCATATTTTGCACGATAGGGATTAAACCAGGCATGTAGCTCCAGACCCCGCTTGTGGGCCTCCGCCACAGCAAAGTCCAGAGGATCGTAAAAAGGATTGGGCGCCACCCCTTCGCTGCCGGTGAGCCAATTTGACCAAGGCTCAATCTCAGAGGCATAAAAGGCATCGCAAGCCGGGCGAATCTGAAAAACCATAGCATTAAAATTTTTACTCTGCAGCTTATTAAGAATGTTGATCATCTGATTTTTTTGTGTGGTAACGGCGCTGCTGCCAGGCCAGTCGATCCGATAGACTGTAGACACCCAGGCAGCGCGAAACTCCTCTTTGGGAGCCGCTGCAAAAAGTCCTTCCGACACCAAAAACACAAAAAGCAGCAAACAAAAATAAATCCTCTTCATCACAAGCCCTTTCATTCCATTGCATTATTTATTTTGTCAAAATTTCCACGCCGAAACATACACATAGAAAAGAACGGGGCCAAAATGAAAATCAAGGCCGAATAATTTATTGCCCTTATAAATTAGAGAATAGCTGGAAATCTGCACGGAACCGCGAGTTTAGGGATAAAAATTAAGGAGCAGAAAAAAAATCAAAGATCATTTAATAAAGACAATAAGCAAAATTAAGAATAATTACAGCACAGATAAACAGAGCCACATAATGACACATCTTTCATTAAATCAATATCATATCAACCCAAAAGAGATTTTTTGAGAAATATTCACTGCACAGAAATATTAGGTGCTTGATGCTTATATTTATCACTGACGCTGAATATGCCCAAATAATACACACTCGGCCTTAATGGCAGATTGCTGCCGTCGGTTACAAATTCCTTATGGGTATCATAATCGCCCTAAATATCTCGCGCACCGCAGAGAATCAGCGGCTGGAACAACTATTGGGATAGTGCCCAAACTGAGAAATATTCGAGAGCCGAGAGCTCTCATCAAAGCTTAATCAGGGTCGGGAATCTTTCCCATCTCGCAAGTGGTTTCGATGCCGCCCCGAATATTATAGATGGTAGTTACTTTTATGGCTCGGGGCTGCAAGGCGGCTTTTAGGTCTTCATAGATGCGATGGGTGGCCTCTTCCTGATAAATACCCACATCCCGATAGCTAAGGAAATAGTATTTTAACGATTTAAGCTCCACAATCT